>Ga0031656_10000938_pt1 | contig 10783 bp, 6 predicted proteins | sample FrelakmetDIP11DI_FD_55080 | JGI IMG/M metagenome (GOLD analysis project Ga0031656, IMG submission 55080) | Freshwater lake sediment microbial communities from the University of Notre Dame, USA, for methane emissions studies - DIP11 DI | ecosystem: Environmental > Aquatic > Freshwater > Lake >... | reverse complement strand
ACAGGAGGACGATATGGTTTCCAGCAGCATGTATGTTTACAACTTTGAGGAAGGGGACGGAAAGAACAAGAAGCTCCTGGGTGGAAAAGGGGCGAATCTCTGTGAAATGACGCGAATCGGCCTTCCCGTGCCTCCGGGCTTTGTCATTTCCACGGAGGCATGTTTGTCGTATCTGGCGCAAAAGAAAGAAGGGCTTCAGCCGGACCTAATGAATCAGGTGAGGGAGGCCATGGCCTACCTTGAAAAGAAGACAGGCAGGGGGTTCGGCAGTCCGGAGCAACCTCTCCTTGTTTCTGTGAGATCAGGGGCTGCCATGTCCATGCCGGGCATGATGGACACGATCCTNAATCTGGGTCTCAACAGCAAAACCCTTCCGGGTCTCATCAAGATGACCCAGAACGAGCGTTTCGCTTACGACTCCTATCGCCGGTTCATCCAGCTCTTCGGTTCTGTGGCGCTGGGAATGCCGGACGAGGACTTTGATCACATTTTCAACCGGATTAAGGAGAAAACCGGGGCAAAGGATGACACGCAACTGGATGCTGCGGCGCTGAAAGAGGCTACAGAGGCGTTTGTGGGTCTTGTGAGCGAGAAGATGCAGAAGCCCTTTCCGGAGGATCCCTACGTTCAGATGGAGCTTGCCATAGAGGCGGTCTTCAGATCCTGGATGGGGAAGCGGGCCGTGGACTACCGAAAGGAATTCCACATCACCCCGGAGATGGCGCTTGGAACAGCCGTCAACGTGTGTACCATGGTTTTCGGGAACCTCGGGAACGACAGCGCCACGGGCGTTGCCTTTACCCGGAATCCCGGAACCGGGGAGAACCGCCTTTTCGGGGAATACATGATCAATGCCCAGGGCGAGGACGTGGTAGCGGGAATAAGAACTCCCAAGCCGATCAGCGAACTTCGCAGGGATATGCCGGAAGTCTACAAACAGCTGGAGGGATTGCGCCATACCCTGGAGATGCATTACCGGGAGGTGCAGGATTTCGAGTTCACCATTGAAAAGGGAAAGCTCTGGTGCCTTCAGACCCGGAACGGCAAAATGAATGCCTCGGCCTTCATCAAGACATCGATTGACATGGTCAATGAGGGCCTGATCTCCGAGCAGCAGGCGATCCTTCGGATTCAACCCGAGATGCTCGCTCAACTGCTTCACCCCCGATTGGATCCCAAGGCCAAGGTCCGGGTTCTGGCCCAGGGGCTCCCTGCATCGCCCGGTGCGGCATCAGGAAAGATCGTCTTTAATGCGGACAGGGCGGAGAGCAAGGGCAAGCTGGGCGAGAAAGTGATTCTGGTCAGNGAAGAAACCAAGCCCGACGATATTCACGGTTTCTTTGCCTCTCAGGGGATCCTCACNAGCCGAGGAGGCAANACATCGCACGCCGCCGTNGTGGCAAGAAGCATGGGCAAGCCCTGTGTCTCGGGATGTGAAGCCATCCGGNTCAANGATCTCTCAAAGGAGGCCGTCATCTCCGGGGTGACCCTCNGGGAAGGAGACGTGATCACCATAGACGGAAGCACGGGCAATGTCTACCAGGGTGTTGTTCCTACGATTGAGCCCGAGTTCGTGGAGGATCTGCTCGTTCTCCTCGAGTGGGCGGATGATATTGCCGAGCTGAAGGTGATGGCCAATGCAGACACTCCCGATTCAGTGACCAAGGCGAAGAACTACGGTGCGAAGGGAATTGGTCTGTGTCGGACCGAGAGGATGTTCAACCAGCAAGACCGGTTGCCTATCGTGCGGCAGATGATCCTTGCTGAAAACACGGAGGAAAGGGCCAAGTGTGTCGCCAAGCTCCTTCCCTTCCAGCGCGAAGACCTCAAGGAGATCCTCAGAGTCATGGANGGAATGCCGGTCACCATCCGGCTCCTGGATCCTCCGATCCATGAATTCCTGCCCTCCGAGGAGGAGCTGGTTGATGAGATCGAGCATCTGAGAGAATTGAAGCACACCGTGCAGCTCATGGCGGATCTGCCGGATACCTTGCGGCTCCTCGATCCCGATCTTCACAATAAGTATTCCGCAAACCTGGAGACCATTACGTTTGGTCTGGAGGAATTGAAGCACAAACACCTGGAAGAGGAGCTCATCATGGCAAAGGAGACCATGCTCCAGAAAGTGAGAGCTCTTTCCGAGACCAACCCCATGCTCGGGCACAGAGGAGTCAGGCTGGGCATTACCTATCCGGAAATCTATTCCATGCAGATCCAGGCGATCCTGGAAGCGGCTGCAGAGTGCGTCAAAGAGGGCGTCCCGGTTGCGCCGGAAATCATGGTTCCCCAGGTGTGCACGCTCCAGGAACTTGTGTTTGTGCGGGACCATGTGACCAGATCCATCAAGAGGTGGAAAAGAAATTCGGGATAAAGGTTCCTTTCAAATTCGGAACCATGATCGAAGTCGTGCGGGCGTGCATGCGGGCCGGTCGACTTGCGGAACTGGCGGAGTTCATGTCCTTCGGGACCAATGACCTCACCCAGGCGACTTTTTCTTTTTCACGGGAAGATGCGGAAAACAAGTTCCTCCCCCTCTACAACGAGCGGGGAATCCTGCAGCACAATCCCTTTGAGATCTTGGACATCAAGGGGGTGGGACGCCTCATGATGATGACCGTGGAGTGGGCGAGGAAGGCAAGGGCGGATATGAAAGTCGGAATCTGCGGGGAACACGGAGGCCATCCGGACGCCATCCGGTTCTGTCACCACATCCAGCTCAACTATGTCTCCTGTTCGCCGTTGAGGGTTCCCATTGCACGGCTGGCTGCGGCCCATGCGAAGCTCAAAGAGGCGGAGTTCAAGTTCGTGTAAGGAAAAAGGATAAAGGTTAAAGGAAAAAGGGAAAGAGAACAACATCCGACGCGGAGCGTCTATTCGTCCGCTTTGCTCTTTTTGTTTTTATCCTTTAACCTTTGCCCTTTAACCTTTAACCTATTCTTTTATTGCCCATGTCGGGAGAGCTCGTAGATTCTCTGGCTGAGCTGGGAGAGGGCCTCCAGAGGTTCTTGTTCTTTTCGCGGGCGCCGTCGCAGGAAGTCTCTTTTGATCACGGCAATGGCATTCGTGAAATTCAGCCTTGACAGAGCCCCCACGTGGTCCACAACGCCCAGCTTGTGAAACCTTCTTCCCAGGTAGCTCATCTTTTTGAGGAGGGCGTCCTCTTTGAGCCCAAGGTTCTTTTGGTGGCCCATAGCCTTGGTGGCGATCCAGTAGGATTCCATAAAGGTTTTGGTCAGGCTGGCCCAGGTGGGCAACTTGTCAAAACCCATTTTGGTGATCTTGAAAGCGTCGTTTTCCGCTGAAGCACTGACAAAGGAGGCTTCCAGAAAATAGTCCAGGATGGATCGAACCTTCTCTCGCTCGTTTTCGTCTTCATCGAAAAGAAATTCGTTTTTGAGAAGGGTCTTCATGAAGGTGTAGTCCGTGAGAATGGAGTCGAGCTTCTTTTCTTCCTCCCTTCCTGCCAACAAGGATGTGGCCACNAGGGCATGGGGGATGAAGAAATGNATAATGTTGTTCTTGTAATATTCGAGCTCAATTTTCTTCTCGTCTTCCACGAAATAAAACGTCTCTTCTTCTTGGTCCACGTCTTCCAGCACTTCCACGATCTTCCAGTTTAGCAAAAGAGAAAGGGTTTCCTGTGTGGCTCTACTGGAATCACCGAGACTGGCGGCCATTGGAATGCTGAAGGTTTTCAGAAAGCGGATCAGGGTCTCCGCCGTTTCGAAAAGTTCCGAGTAAAGGAAGCCACGTCGGTGAGCCCCCAGGATAGCCGTTGCCACAAGGGTCAGAGGGGTGACCAGGGTCACGTCGTTGATCGCCTTGACCAGGTGAAACGCAAAGCGCCGGGGAAGCTCCTGTGGGCTCAGTTTTGTTTCTTGGAGGTACTCATTGAGCGAGACGGGTGGACTGAAGCGGATGTAAACCTTTCCGTACTTCCGCTTCAGGAGTCTTCTTGCGCCGATAATGTGTTTGAGTTTCTCCTGCTCTTTCACCCCTCCCTCGAGTTCTTTTCGGTAAGACTTCCCTTCCAGGATTCGGTCATAGACCATGGAAGTGGGCACAAACACGAGATCCTTGCAGAAGCCCTCGGCGTGCGCGTGAAGAAGGATTGAGAGAAAACCTGTTTTCGGAAGAACCAGTTTCCCGTTGCGGCTTCGGCCCCCTTCGATGAAGACCTCGAGGGGATGCCCTTCCTGCAAGAGCGCCTTGATATATCGGTTAACGACCTCCACATAGAGTCGTGGCTGCCGGAAGGAGCGGCGTATGAAGAAGGCGCCGGCCTTTCTGAAGATGTATCCGATGGGCCAGAAGGCCAGGTTCTTCCCCGCAGCGACTCGGGGAATGTGCATGTGGGATGCATGAAGCACATAATTAAGGATCAGGTAATCAAGGTGGCTCTTGTGGGAGGGGATGAAGATGAGAGGCCCTTTTCGCGCCCATTCCTTCACCATGCCCAGGACCGAAGTATCCACATCAAGCCCTTCAAAGAGCTTCTTCCAAAGCCATCTGAGACCAATGTCAAAAAGGTGAAGATAGGTGATATTGAAATCCGCGGCAACTTCATCAAAGTACTCGCCCGCTTTTTTTCGGGCATAGCTCAGGCTCTTTTTCTCAGAGGCGGCGGTGCTCTCTATTTTCTCGCTCACCCTGGGGTCCATGAGGACCATTTCCTTGAGCTGTTGCCGCGACTTCATGATCGGGCCGAGGATCACTCGCTTTCTGCTGTCGATGCTCTCGATGAGCGCGTCCCTGATCTCGGTGACCATGGCATGGAGAGGTCGGTCAGGGGGCTGAGACTGCAGATAGGCCTTGAGATCCAGCGGTTGACCGAAGTCGATGAAGGCCTCGCCCCGGTGTTTGGCGAACATCAAGATCTTCCTTGCCACGCTGGGATAGTCCCTGTACCCGAAAAGAAGGTCCGTGAGCGTTTCGTAATCTTTCTCCACGGAGGTATCATAGAGGATGAGCTGAGGGACGATGAAGATGGGACGGTCCAGATCTTTCTGTGTTTCCAGAAGAAACTGGAGATGATCTTTTTCAGCGTGAATGAATCGGCTGATAAAGCGTTTCGGGTCGATGAGGAAGATGAGGGAGGGCGTGCCTTCCCGTATCGCCTTGCCGTAGAAGCCGGTTTGATAAGGGCTGGGCAGTTTTCCTGACCGGTAGAAATAGGACAGCTGAGAGAAGAGGACCTTGAAGAAGCGAGTGAAGGGCAGAAGCAACGACATGTTGAGATCGAAAGCGATTTTCGGATAAGGAAGACGTCTTCTTCTGAGGTTGTAGTGATAGAGGAGGTAATCCAGGTGGCCTCGGTACTTGGTTGCGTAGACCACCGTGCCTTCTTNCTGAAGTTGCTTCAAGCCTTCTTTCGCGTTCTCGTCGACCTTGGCTCTTCTGAAGAGGGCATAAAGAATCCAGCCCAGCAGAAACCTCGGCTTGTCGTCAAGGACGTAGGGATATAAGATCTCTTTGTCAGAAGTATCCATGGATGGTTCACGGTGAATGTGAAGCGTATGGAACTATAGATAATTCGGTTTGATCCTGCAAATCAAGCTTTTTATACGCCTTCAGACAATCAATCCCTCCATCATGAAAAACGTCACGGCTCTGAGAAACTTATGTTGACAAAAGGAATTTCTTGTTCCTAAGATAGCTTAAAAGATTCCATTGGAGGTAATCATGCTCAGACCCATGGTCATTGCAGGACTGACTGTCGATCCTCTGACCAACAGCCCCATTGTGATTCTGAAAGAGATAGGTGGTGAGAGAACCCTTCCGATCTGGATTGGTTTGCTTGAGGCTACAGCCATCGCCAGTGAACTGGAGGGGATCAAGTTTTCAAGACCCATGACCCATGACCTTCTTAAGAATATCATGTCCCTCATGGACGTGAAAGTAAACAAAATCGAAGTGTCCGACCTGAAAAACAACACCTATTTTGCGTTAATCTATCTGGATCACAAGGGCAAGGAGATCTCCATTGACGCCAGACCGAGCGATGCCCTTGCCCTTTCCCTGAGGATGGGCGCTCCCATTTTTGTTTCCGAAGATGTCATCAAAAAATCGTCCCAGATTGATTTGAAGGCCGAACCCGACGATAAAACCGAGCAGGGCAAGAAGTGGCAGGAGATCCTGGAGAAATTGAACCCGGACGATTTCGGAAAGTACAAGATGTAGGAACAAAGGGACAGAGGCACAAAGGCACAAAGCAGAAAAACCACTGTATCCGGCTATCCCTTTGTGCCTCTGTGCCTTTGTCCCTTTTTATTTGGAGTTCACCCATGATCGATCTACACACCCATTCTTTGTTCAGTGACGGCGCCTTAATTCCTTCGGAACTGGTTCGAAGACTTGAGGCCATGGGCTACCTTGCCGTGGCGATTACCGACCACGTGGACACCTCCAACCTGGATCACGTGGTCCCGAGAATGGTGCGCGTGGCCGAGGAGTTGAACCACGCCCAGTCCGTCAAAGTTATTCCGGGGGTTGAGTTGACCCATGTGCCGCCTGTGTTTATCCCATCTCTNGTCAGAAGAGCCAGGGAGATGGGAGCCAGGCTGGTGGTGATTCACGGGGAGACGATCGTTGAGCCGGTGGCCCCCGGAACCAACAGGGCAGGGATCGAAGCCGGAGCAGATGTCATCGCCCACCCCGGTCTGATCAGGCCGGAGGAGGTGAAGCTCGCGGTGAGCAAAGGGGTGTTCCTTGAAATCACCGCGAGAAAAGGGCACAGCCTTACCAACGGGCATGTTGCAAAACTGGCGACTGAAGCCGGGGCGCGTCTGATCCTTAACTCAGACAGCCATGCTCCAGGGGACTTCATGACTGAAGTTTTTGCGCGCAAGGTGGTTCAAGGAGCAGGTCTCCCCTCAGAGTCCCTTCAAGAGTTCCTGTCTAATTCGCGTCTTCTTCTCGGAGGGATCGGATTCCCGCTTTGACGCGCTGTTTTTTCCAGGACCCTTTCCTGGCAGACCCTAACGCACACCCTTTGAACCGACATCCATGACTAGAGGAAGACTTGTTTTTCACCTATTCGGGATTATCCTGGTCGGCGCCTGGCTGATCCTGATGGTCCTTCTCGTTCACAGAACGGAGTTCTCTGAAAACAAAGAGGAGAGCAGCGGCGAATTCACAGCGAAGACCATTGAAACCCAAGACAAGGAGTGGCGAGAGATCTATCTCAAGGATCGAAAAGTTGGTTACACCGTCAGTCTGGTCCGGGCTTTCAAGGAAGGATACTTTATCCAGGAAGAACTCTTTTTGAAGCTCAACCTCATGGGGCTCGGAAGAAATCTTTACTCGCTGACCCAGGCCCAGGTGGATGAGAAACTCTTGCTGAAAAGTTTTCAGTTCCTGATGACCTCCGGCGTCGTGCGTTTCCGAATGTCCGGGAAAGTAGAGGAGGNTGTCCTTGTTCTGAGTTCAGGGAGCCAGAGCGCGAAGAGAATCAAGCTCGCTCAAACCCCTATGGTCGGATCNAGCATGACGTACTTCTTCCGNTCCCGAAAGNTCAAGGTGGGNGACGTCTTTCATTTACCNTTCTTCGATCCCTCCACCATGATGCAGAAGGAACTGGTCATCAAGGTGGCGGGAAAAGAAACGCTGACCCTTCACCGGGTGGCCTACGAGGCTTTCCGGCTCGAGACAGACCTGTTTGGAAAGCCGATCTTTTTCTGGATCGATGAAAACGGAGAGACNTTGAAGGAAGAAGGGTTCATGGGNCTCACGACGGTNAAGTCGAACGCCCTCAGGGCGCCTCAAAATGTCGAAGGAGGGACTGATCTTTATGAGATGACTGCCGTGGTGCCGGACCGCCCTCTGAAAGATTCAGCCAGGGTGAGCTATCTGAAGATGAAAGTGGAGGGAGTGGACAAGATGGACCCCGTGCTGAACCGCGGCCGCCAGAGACTGCACGAGGGTGTTCTTGAGGTCGAAAAGGAAAAGATACCTGTCCAATCCCTCTATTCTCTNGGGCAGCAGGAGTTTCCTTCGGAATGGAAGGCGTCCCTCGAGGCCGAGTTCAACATCGAGAGCGGGGACAAGGAAATCCTGGAGGCGGTGCAGCGAATCGCAGGAGATGACCGAAATCCCGTGTCTGTGGCAAAGAAAATCCTTAAATGGGTCTACCGNAACGTAGAGAAAAAGCCGGTTCTCTCTATTCCGAGTGCCTTGGAAGTGCTCCGAACCAGGGCAGGGGATTGCAACGAGCACGCGACCCTTCTCACGGCGCTTCTCAGGGCGGCAGGAATCCCTGCGCGGCTGAGCATCGGTCTGGTTTACACCCGGGATAAGTTCTACTATCATGCGTGGACAGAAGCGTACCTGGGCGAATGGATCTCCATGGATGCAACTTTGGACCAGATGCCTGCGGATGCAAGTCACATCAAGCTCATCGAGGGTAATCTTGACAAACAGGTTCAGGTTGCCGGACTGATCGGNGAGCTCAAGGTGCAGATCCTGGACTATCGATATGATTAAGCTCATTCATTTGACGAAGACCTATAAAGAGCTTCGCGCTGTCGACGATCTCAACCTGGAGGTGAGGGAAGGGACCCTCTTCGGTTTTCTTGGGCCGAACGGAGCAGGAAAAACCACGACCATCAAGATGATGGCCGGCGTTTTAAAACCGACCTCGGGGAGAATCCTGATCAACGGGATGGATCTCGCCGAGGAGCCTGAGAAGGTCAAGAAGTGCATCGGGTTCATCCCTGACCGTCCCTATTTGTACGAGAAGCTGACCGGCATGGAGTTCCTGCACTTTATCGCAGGACTCTACGGCATGGATCATGCGTCTTCCCTCCAGTCGAGAATTCACGATCTTCTCGATCTGTTCGATCTGACGCACTGGGGTGATGAACTGATCGAGAGTTACTCCCACGGCATGAAACAGAGACTGGTCATGTGCTCTGCCCTGCTCCCGCAGCCAAAGGTCCTCATCGTCGATGAACCCATGGTCGGGCTTGACCCGAGAGGTTCACGGCTGGTCAAAGACATCTTCCTGGAGGAATCCCGCAAAAAAACCACGATCTTCATGTCCACCCATTCTCTCGAAGTGGCCGCAGAACTCTGCCAGGAAATCGCCATTATCCAGGCCGGGAAGATCATCGCCCTGGGAAGCGCAGAAGAACTGAAGAAAGCAGCNGGGGTTGACGGCAGTTTGGAGAGTGTCTTCTTGAAGCTCACGGAGGGAAAGAGGATCGCCCATGCGACGCCTTTGTCTGCTTCTTAGTCCGAGAATCCGGGGTTTCAGGAACGGCCTTTCGAATGCCACAGGAAAGGGAAGAAAGAGAACCTTCATCATGCTTCTGGTGGGGCTCTGTTTCTGGGCTCTGATGTTCGGCCTTTCCTTTCGCGTCTTGAAGTACTTCCAGTCCGTAGAAGTCATTGGTGATCTGCTGGCCCATCACCTTCTGGGCATGATTCTTATGGTCTTTTTTTCTCTCCTCATGTTCAGCCACATCATTACCGCTCTTTCAAACCTCTACTTGTCATCGGACCTTGAGCTCTGCCATGCCTCGCCTGCCTATGTGGAAGAGGTTTTCCTGAGCCGCGCCGTCTACACCCTGGTCGACAGCTCCTGGATGGTCATCGTCTTCGGCCTTCCGGTCATGATGGCCTATGCCTTTGTGTTCAAGCCCGGTTTCGGCTTCTACTTTTCCCTCGTGCACATGGGGTTCGGCGTGGTTCTCATCGCGGGAGGCGTCGGCATTCTGATCACCATGATCCTCGTTCGCATCTTTCCTGCTCAAAGGACCAGGGATATCATCATGCTCCTGGGGATCTGCGGGCTTGGTGCTCTCTACTTGATGTTCCGGCTGCTGAGACCGGAACGACTCGTGGATCCTGAAGCCTTTTTCAGCATCGCCCAGTACATGGCCGCGCTTCAGGGCCCGGATTCCCCCTACCTGCCCACTCACTGGATGACCGAGACTCTCTGGGCCACCCTGAGTCGGTCCCCAGGCAAAGACGTCCTTTTGTACTCCGCTTTCCTTTGGAGCACAGCCGGCGCCATCACGGTCATCAACGTGTGGGTGGCTCAGGCGATCTACTTCTCCGGGTTTTCCAAATCTCAAGAGGCGAAGACAAGGCGGGCAGGGAAGAGGGTCCTTGATTTTTTTGTTGCTCTGATCAAGCGGCCTTTCAAACCCCAGCTTGGTGCGATCATCGACAAAGACCTTCGTGCCTTTTTCCGCGATAATACGCAGTGGTCGCAGTTGCTGCTTCTCGGCGCGCTGGTGGTTGTTTATGTTTACAATTTCTCGGTTCTTCCTCTGGACAAAAGCCCCATTCGCATCGAGTTTCTTCAGAATGAGATCGCATTTCTCAATGTGGGGCTGGCCGGGTTTGTGCTTTCCGCGGTCTCTGTTCGTTTCATCTTTCCGGCAGTGAGTTCAGAAGGGGCTGCATTCTGGATCGTCCAATCTTCACCGGTACCTTTAAAACGCTTTCTCTGGACCAAGTTCGCCTTTTACCTTCCTCCCATGCTTATCCTGGGGGAAGTGCTAATTCTTTTGACCAACCACCTTCTGGAAGTGACTCCTTTCATGATGGTTCTTTCCTCGCTCACCATGTTTCTCGCTGTTTTCGGGATCGTGGCTCTTGGAGTCGGGATGGGAGCCATGTACCCGAATTTCAACCACCAGAACATTGCGCAGGTAGCCACCGGTTTCGGCGGGCTCATGTTTATGATCCTCAGCGCGGCTTTTGTGGCTCTGGTCGTTATCCTGGAGGCAGGGCCTGTCTATGTCCTGGTCATGGCTGACCTCAGGGGATTACCTGT
>Ga0031656_10000937_pt1 | contig 10786 bp, 9 predicted proteins | sample FrelakmetDIP11DI_FD_55080 | JGI IMG/M metagenome (GOLD analysis project Ga0031656, IMG submission 55080) | Freshwater lake sediment microbial communities from the University of Notre Dame, USA, for methane emissions studies - DIP11 DI | ecosystem: Environmental > Aquatic > Freshwater > Lake >... | reverse complement strand
ACAGGAGTACCTCGCGGTCGTTACGGCGAATGCGGCCTACCTGGTGAAGTACCCGACCGCGCGACTGCGCCTCGAGGGCAACACGGACGAGCGTGGTTCGCGCGAGTACAACATCGGTCTCGGCGAGCGCCGCGCGCAGACGGTACGGCGGGCAATGCTGGCCAAAGGCGTCGCCGAAGGGCAGATGACGACGGTCAGCTACGGCGAGGAGCGCCCCGCGGTGCCCGGCAATGACGAGGCTGCGTACGACCAGAACCGGCGCGTCGAGTTCGTGTATGCGCAGTAGTTCGACTACGACGGCCCGTGCAGCGATTCTTGCCGCGACGGTCCTGGCAGTCTGGGGCGTGGGAGCTCACGCCACGGCCAGCAACAAGGAGCTCGAGACACGCGCAAACGAGATGGACGCGCGACTCATGGCCGTGGAACGTGCGAACGAGAGGCTGGTCGAGCTGCAGCAGCAGATCGAAACGGCCCGGCAGGACTTGCGCGCGCTCCGTGGGCAGATCGAGGAAGCGCGGCACGAACTGGATGGCATGCGAAAGCAGCAGCGCGACCTCTATTCAGACCTTGACCGTCGGTTGTTGTTGATCGAGAACAACGGTGTTGCCTCGCCTGGTGCGGGCCGTCAGGCCGGCGGCATCCAGCCCGGCGCCCAGCCCGGCGCCCAGCCCGTTGCACCGGACGGCGCCATGCCGGTCGCCGGACCGACGTCGCAGGACGAGATACTCGCCGCGGACGAGACGACCGTCTACGGCGACGCGTTCGCCGCGCTGAAGGCAGGACGCTACCCGGAAGCGATCTCGGGCTTCCAGCTCTACCTCACCAAGTATCCGCAGGGCCCACGGGCCGACAGTGCGACCTACTGGCTCGGCGAGGCACAGTACGTCCAGCGTGATTACGCGTCCGCGATCAAGTCGTTCTACAAGGTCGTGACCACGTATCCGAATTCGCGCAAGGCGGGGGACGCCTTGCTCAAGGTCGGCTTCTGCCAATACGAGCTCAAGTCGTATCGCAATGCCAGGGCGAACCTGCAGAAGGTCGCGACTACGTACCCTGGTACCGAGATCGGCCGGGCCGCCGAAGAACGACTTGCCAAGATGGATGTCGAAGGGCGGTGAGCCGCGTCAAGGTCACCGAGACCTTCGTTTCGATCCAGGGCGAAGCGGATGCCGTCGGTTGGCCGACTCTCTTCATCCGGCTGACCGGTTGTCCGCTGCGGTGTGTCTACTGCGACACGCAATACGCCTTTCACGGCGGCGAATGGCGTGACACAGGCGAGCTGGTTGAAATCGCGAAAGGCAGCGGCGTGCGCCGCGTCTGCGTCACCGGCGGCGAACCGCTGGCCCAGAAGGCGTGCCTTGATCTGCTCGAGAGCCTGTGCGATGCGGGATTCGACGTCTCGCTCGAGACCAGTGGCGCGATGGACGTGGCGTCGGTCGACCCGCGCGTGAGCCGCGTGGTCGATGTCAAGACGCCGGCCTCGGGCGAGTCGTCACGTAACCGCCTCGAAAACCTGGCCCTGCTCGGAGAACGCGACCAGGTCAAGGTCGTGCTGTGCTCGAGAGACGACTACGAGTGGGCCCGGGACCTGCTGCGCGATCGGGCTGGGCAGGTCGCCTGCGACGTGCTTTTCTCACCGAGCTGGGGACAGGTGGAACCGCGCGACCTGGCGCAGTGGATTCTCGCCGACCGGCTGGACGTCAGGCTGCAGGTGCAACTGCACAAGTACCTCTGGGGAAACGAGCCGGGCCGATGAGTGGTGTCGCGCCAGATGCCTCGCGGCCGTTGGCCGTCGTGCTCGTCTCCGGCGGGCTCGATTCGGCTACCTGCCTCGCGATTGCACGGTCCGAGGGCTTTCGCTGCTACGCACTCAGCTTCGCCTACGGCCAGCGACACGCGGCGGAGCTTCAAGCCGCGGAGACCGTTGCCCGCACACTGGGCGCCGCGCAGCATCGCGTGATGAACATCGATCTCGCCGCATTCGGTGGCTCGGCGCTAACGGACCCACGCATCGCCGTTCCAGAACAGGCCTCGAGCGGCATCCCAGTCACCTACGTTCCGGCGCGCAACACCGTCTTTCTCTCGCTCGCGCTCGCCTGGGCCGAGGTGCTCGGTGCCAGGGACATCTTCATCGGCGTGAACGCGGTCGACTACTCCGGCTATCCCGACTGCCGGCCGGAATTCATCGCGGCATTCGAGCAGCTCGCGAACCTGGCGACACGTGCAGGTGTCGAGGGGGTCGAACGAATCCGGATCCGCACTCCACTGATCGAACTCACCAAGGCCGAGATCATCCGGCGCGGCACGGCGCTCGGGGTGGACTTCGGTGCGACCGTGTCCTGCTACAAGGCGGACGCCATGGGCCGCGCCTGTGGACGCTGCGACTCATGTCGGCTGCGCCGCGATGGCTTCGCGGCTGCGCAACTGCCGGACCCGACCCACTACCGGAAATCGCCATGAATACCGCCCGAAAGCTCTTTGACACGCTCAACGACGAGTACCTCGCCGTCCACAAGGCGAAAGAAGATCTGTTCTGGAGCACCTACATGGCCAGCTCCGACGATCACGCGGGCTTCGCCCGGGCCGAGCAGGCCTACAAGGAATTCATCTCCGACCCGGCCCGCCTCGCCAGCGTCCGCGAGGCGTTGGCGAGCCTTGCCCGGGTGCCGGAATCCGACGACAGGCAAAGCCTCGAGCATGGCCTGAGAGGCTGGCTGGCTCTGTTTGAATGCAACATCGTCGACAGCGATGTAGCGCGCGACCTGATGCGCGAATTGATCGACATGGAATCCGGGCTGTTCGCCAGGCGCAAGGACCTGGCGTTGCATCACATCAACGAAGCGGGCGTCAGGGAAGAGGCGACGCTCAGCATGCTCAGCACCAACCTCGTCACCAATCCGAACGAGGCCGCTCGCAGGAGTTCGCACGATGCCTTGATGGGCCTCGAGCGATGGGTGCTGGACAACGGGTTCCTCGACATCGTCCGCAAGCGCAATGCCTTTGCCCGTGCGCAGGGCTTTGCCGATTATTTCGAGTACAAGGTGCGCAAGAACGAGCAGATGTCCTGCGCCGAACTGTTCACGGTGCTCGACGACTTTGAAGCACGGACGCGCGCAGCCAACGAACGGGCGATGCACGAGCTGACGCAAGCGCATGGTGCCGGCGCAACCGAGCCGTGGAACCTGCGCTTCAACATCAGCGGCGACATCACCCGTCAGTTCGACCCCTATCTGTCGTTTGCCAAGGGCTTGCAGCGCTGGGTCGACAGCTTCCGCCGGCTGGGAATCTCGTACCGCGGGGCCACGTTGCAGCTCGACCTGCTGGAACGCAAAGGCAAGTATCAGAACGGTTTCTGTCACGGTCCGATTCCAACGTTCTACGATCGCGACAACAAATGGGTCGCCGGGCAGATCAACTTCACGGCCGAGGCGCAACCGGACCAGGTCGGCAGCGGCGCACGGGCGATCAACACGCTGTTCCACGAAGGCGGCCATGCCGCGCATTTTGCAAACGTGACGCAGAACGCACCCTGTTTCTCGCAGGAATTCGCGCCCACGTCGATGGCCTACGCGGAAACCCAATCGATGTTCTGCGACAGCCTGCTCGATGATGCCGATTGGCTCAAACGCTACGCCCGCAACGCGGCCGGGGAACCCGTTCCCGATTCGCTGATCCGGCAGCGCATCGAGACGACGCAACCTTTCGCCGCGTTCGCCCAGCGCGGGATCCTGGTCGTTCCGTTTTTCGAACGCGCGTTGTACCAGTTGAGCGACGATGCGCTCGACAACGAAACGGTGCTTGCGCTTGCGCGTGACTGCGAACGGCGCATTCTTGGCGTTCCGGTCGGTCCACGCCCGCTGCTGGCGATTCCGCACCTGCTGAACCAGGAATCTGCCGCCTCTTACCACGGCTACTTGCTGGCCAACATGGCCGTGTACCAGACCCGCGCCTACTTCGAACGCGAGTACGGGTACCTGACTGACAATCCGGCGATTGGTCCGGCGCTTGCCAGGCACTACTGGGCGCCGGGCAACAGCCTGAGCCATAACGAAACGCTGATCAGCCTGACCGGCGAGCCGTTCAACGCAAAGTACCTGGCAGACAGCTGCAATCGAACCGTCGATGAAGCCTGGGCTGAAGCCAGGGCCAAGATCGCCACGGCTGCGACTCGTGATTACCCGCCGTATCCGGCGAAGGATCTGGATGCGACGATACGCATCGTCCACGGTGCCGAAGTACTGGCCGACAACACCGAATCAGACGAGGCGATGTGCCTGGGCTTCGAACGCTGGATTGGCGAGCACTACCCAGCCAGCCAGCCGGGAACCGCGCAGCACTGACGCCCGCCGCGCTCTAGCCGCCGTCGGAGCCGATCGAAGCGGGTGGGGGTTCGCTGCACTCGACGCGGCGCTTCCTCGCTGCACGAGGGCTGGTATCATCTTTGGCCGCGAATTCGAGGCCAGCCCCCCCAAGCGCCCACGGTTAGCCGGATAGTGCCGGGAGCCCCGGGGAGCGACTGGCCAGAAACGCGAGAACACCGGGAAATATTGCTTCCGGGCCGTTAGCTCAGTCGGTAGAGCAGCTGGCTTTTAACCAGTTGGTCGCTGGTTCGAATCCAGCACGGCCCACCATTTCGTTGCGGGGACGCAGATGCAGCTCTGGCGCAGGATCTTCGCGATCTTTTCCGCACTGGCGGCTGCGACGCTGCTGCTGCCGCAGTCCGTGCGTGCCGGCGACGACGCCGGCTCGGCTTTGAACCAATTCGTGGAGGCTTTGGCGGCCGAGCAAGATCCGCGCGTGGCCGATGCAGTGGACCGGATCGACGGCACAGGCCGCCGCCTGCTGGCCTTGCGCTCGTACGTCCGGGGCCGGGCGCACCTTGCCGATCGATGGAGCTGGTCCAGCGAGCAGATCGCCGCGTACGAAGGGACGCCGGAGCATGGCGAACTGCAACAGGAGATCGGCAGGGTCAAAGAGGCCTTTGCGCGCGAGAACCCGGGCTTCGAGTTGTGGGTCAACCCGCAGGTGCGCAGCCTCGACATACAGCTCCAGAACTGGAACACGAACGAATCGGTAGCCGCTGCAGCTGCAAACCTGCTGGTTGCAGCGATTGAAGTCGTGGCTTCGCCGACGTTTCCCGCAGCACAGCAGGCGCGCGCGACGAAGGCGCTCGAGTCGTTTCTCGCATCGCATGCTCCCGTACCGACGCCGACGATCGCGGCACCGGGGCTTTCTCCCCATGGCCAGATGCGCGCGATCGATTTCCAGGTGCACCAGGCCGGAAACATCGTCGCGGGACCGAGGTCCTCGACGATCGACGCGGAATGGGATGCCGCGGGCTGGTCCGAGAAGCTCGATGCAGCCGTCCGTTCCGCAAGCCAGCGATTCGTCGGGCCGCTCGCCTCGCCGCGGGAGCCCTGGCACTACACGTATTCGCCCGAAACTGTTGCGGCCCAATAGGATACGGTCGTCGCTGCCTCGCTTTCCCCGAAGCCGGGTCGCCGTACTACAATTAGTGGCAGCGCCGGTACACGGACAGGGGTTCGCGCCAGATCCGGTTCACTGAACAGGACATCGCCGCGAACGTGCTGCCGAACGGGATGATCACGATCAAGGGACCCTGATTCGCTGGATGGTATGTGGCCGGGGTGACGGCACCCCGGCCTCTCTATGTGAGGAACGAGGAATGCGACGTTTTTGTCTTCCGCTGCTGCTCACGTTTTTCTTCGCAATGCCTGCCCTGGCCGTGCCGTTCTGGGGCGCGAAGGAGTCGAGCCCGGCCGACACGCCCCCGGCCGCACTGAAGCCGGGCGAGTTCGTCTGGGCCCCGGACATCGCCCCGGAAGGGCCGATCGTGGTGGTCGTGAGCCTCACCGAGCAGCGCGCCTACGTTTATCGCAATGGCGTCGCCATCGGTTACACGACCGTCAGCACCGGGAAGCCGGGACACGAGACGCCGACCGGCATCTTCACGATCCTGCAGAAGGACAAGGACCACCGTTCGTCCAAGTACAACAACGCGCCGATGCCGTACCAGGAGCGCCTGACCTGGGACGGCGTTGCGCTGCATGCGGGCGGTCTGCCGGGATACCCGGAGTCGCACGGCTGCGTTCACCTGCCGTCGAAATTTGCACAGGACCTTTTCGGGGTCACGCACATGGGNATGACCGTCGTCGTCGTCGACTCCAAGACCGCGCCCGCGGATGTCGTGCACCCGGCGACTCTNGCGCCNGTTGATGCGACGACTGGAGNCGCGGATGTCGAAGCCCGGCTNCAGGCAGGAGAGAANTGGCGCTGGCAACCGGAGAATTCGCCTGANGGCCCGGTCTCGATCATGTTGAGCTCGGCTGACCAGCGNGTGATCGTCNTCNGNAACGGCATCGAGATNGGNCGNTCNCGCGNNATCNTCANNGATCCNGGCAAGNCGCTNGGNACNCATGCGTTCATCGTNAANGCGGGNNAGGGNNNNGGCGACAGCGTCGTCCTGAAGGGTGCGGTTGCCCGAAACTGGATGGCCGTCCCCATGCCGGGCTACGGCGAGACGGGCACGGACCTGTCGTCCGTTGTCGGCGGGCGCGTGCGCATGCCGCAGGATTTCGCCCGACAGCTCTACCCGCTGCTGACGCCCGGCACGACGCTGCTGGTCACCGATGCGCCTGTGCTCGAGGAGAATTCGGGCACCCAGATGACGGTGATGGGGTCCGGAAACCCGAACGCGCCCACTGGCTAGAGCAGGCGGCGCTGGATTGCTGCGCCGCGCCTGCCCTACAATCGCGCCGTTAGTTTCATCTGCAATCAAAAACGCGGCGGGAGCGGGGCATGGCCGACCTTTTCGAGAACCCGATGGGTACCGACGGCTTCGAGTTCGTCGAGTACACGGCGCCGGATCCGGAACAGCTGCGCACGCTCTTCGCACGGATGGGCTTCCCGGTCACCGCGCGCCACCGCAGCAAGAACGTCACGCTGCACCGGCAGGGCGACGTCAATTTCCTGATCAACGCGGAGCCGGGCAGTTTCGGCCAGCGATTNGCGCAGCAGCACGGGCCGTCGGCGTGCGCGATGGCGTTTCGTGTCCGCGACGCGGCGNACGCCTTCCGNCGCGCGGTGGAACTCGGCGCCACTGCGGTCGCGAGCCCCGTGGGCCCGATGGAGCTCAGCATCCCGGCCATCGAGGGCATCGGCGGCAGCATCGTCTACCTCGTCGACCGCTACGGTGAGCACACGATCTACGACGTCGACTTCGTGCCGGTCGCCCACACGTCCTCCTGTCAGCCAGCCGGACTCACGCTGATCGACCACCTGACGCACAACGTTCAGCGCGGGCGCATGAGCCACTGGGCCGGGTTCTATGAGCGGCTGTTCAACTTCCGCGAGATCCGCTATTTCGACATCGAAGGTCGCAAGACCGGGCTGCTGAGCCGTGCGATGACCAGCCCCTGCGGCAAGATCCGTATTCCGATCAACGAATCGCAGGACGACAAGTCGCAGATCGAGGAATACCTGCGCGAGTATCGCGGCGAGGGCATCCAGCACATCGCGCTCGCCACCGACGACATCTACGCGACGGTGGACCAGTTGCGGCGCAACGGCATCGACTTCCAGGATACTCCGGATACTTATTACGACGGCGTCGAGGCCCGCGTGGATGGCCACCGGGAACCGCTGGCCGAACTCGCCAGGCGGCGCATCCTGATCGACGGCAGCGCCAAGGACGGTATCCTGCTGCAGATCTTCACGAAGAACGTCATCGGCCCGATTTTCTTCGAGATCATCCAGCGCAAGGGCAACGAGGGCTTTGGCGAAGGCAATTTCCGCGCGCTTTTCGAGTCGATCGAGCTCGACCAGGAGCGGCGCGGAGTGATCTGACGGAAGCGGGTAGTGATCAGGGGGTAGGGGATAGTGGAAGAGGGCGCGCAGTGAAGCGATACATCCCGGTGTCGAGGGTCGAGGGCACGGCATCGCGGCAGGCTCACTGCGACCTGCCCGAAGGCACCTATGAGCGCGAGATGAGCAAGGAGGGCTTCTTCGGGCCTGCCGCGTTCTTCCATCACCGTCACCCGCCCACCGGCTGGACCGACTTCACCGGGCCGCTGCAGCCGCGCGCGTACGATCTCTCGAAGCTGACCTCGCCGGCGGCGAGTCCGTGGTCGGCGGCCGAAGTCCTGGCGAACGCGCATTGCCGTATCCGCTACTGGCGTCTCGATGCCGGCATGGCCAGGCTCGCCAGGAACGCAGATGGCGACGAACTGCTGTTCGTCCACTCTGGCGGCGGCCACCTGTATTGCGACTTCGGGCATCTCGAGATCGGCAAGGGCGACTACCTGGTCCTGCCCCGCGGCACGATGTGGCGCATCGACTGCGCGGCCCCGCTCGAGGCGCTGCTGGTCGAGGCGACCAATTCGAGCTACATGCTTCCCGACAAGGGGCTGGTCGGCAATCACGCGATCTTCGATCCGGCGCTGCTCGACACGCCGAAGGTCGATGCCGCGTTCCTGGCCCAGCAGAGCGATTCGACGCCCTGGCAGGTCGAGGTCAAGCGACGCAACGAGGTGTCGCTGATCAGCTATCCGTTCAATCCGCTCGACGTCGTCGGCTGGCACGGCGAACTCGCGGTCGTGCGCATCAACGTGCGCGACATCCGGCCGCTGATGAGTCATCGCTACCACCTGCCACCCTCGGCGCACACGACGTTCATGGCCAGTCGCTTCGTGGTCTGCACGTTCGCGCCGCGACCCTTCGAGACGGATCCCGGTGCGCTCAAGGTGCCTTTCTTCCACAACAACGACGACTACGACGAAGTGCTCTTCTATCACGCCGGCGACTTCTTCAGCCGCGACAACATCCACCCGGGAATGATGACGCTGCACCCGGGCGGATTCACGCACGGACCGCATCCGAAGGCGCTGAAGCGCATGTTCAAGCAGGACAAGCAGGCTACCGACGAATACGCGGTGATGATCGACACGCGCGACCCGCTCGAGCCGATGGCGACGGCGGGTACCGTCGAGTGGGCGGGCTACGTGGACAGCTGGAAGTCATGAAGCTCGCGACGCTCAGCAATGGCACGCGCGACGGCCAGCTCATGGTCGTCAGCCGCGACCTCGTTCGCGCACTGCCGGTCCCGCAGATCGCGACAACTCTGCAGGGCGCGCTCGACGACTGGGCCCGGCTGGAACCCCGGCTGCTTGACGCGGCAGANGGGCTCGAGGCGGGCAGGGCGACNGGCAGCATTCCGTTCGATCCGACGACCGTGCTNGCACCGTTGCCGCGTTCGCACCACTGGGTGGACGGCTCGGCCTACGTGAACCACGTCGAACTCGTCCGCAAGGCGCGNGGCGCCGTCATGCCGCCGAGCTTCTGGACGGATCCGCTCGTGTACCAGGGCGGCTCGGACGATTTCATCGCCCCCACCGCGGACGTTGCCGTGCCCAGCGAGGAATACGGCATCGACTTCGAGGCCGAGGTCGCAATCATCACCGACGACGTGCCGATGGGCACGTCGGCCATNCAGGCACGATCACACGTCAAGCTCGTCATGCTGGTCAACGACTGGTCGCTCAGGAACCTGATCCCGCTCGAGCTTGCCAAGGGCTTCGGCTTCTACCAGTCGAAGCCGTCGACCTCGTTCTCACCCGTGGCCGTGACCCCCGACGAGCTCGGCGACGCGTGGGATGGCGGCAAGGCCTGCCTGCCGCTCGTTTCGCACCTGAACGGCGTGCTGTTCGGCCGGCCGGAGGCCGGCGTGGACATGACCTTCGACTTTCCGCGGCTCATCGAGCACGTGACGCTGACGCGGCGCCTCGGCGCCGGCGCCATCGTCGGCTCCGGCACCGTCTCGAACTACGACCGCTCGCTCGGCTCATCCTGCATCGCCGAGCGCCGCATGCTCGAGATGGTCGAGCAAGGACGATCCACGACGTCGTTCCTGGCGTTCGGCGACCGCGTGCGCATCGAGATGTTCGACAGGGACGGCCGCAGCATCTTCGGCGCCATCGACCAGCGGGTGGTGCCTGCGCGCTGATTGCCGTGCGAGAATCGGCTGATGATCTTCGCCAATCTCGAGAAGCTTCCTCCGGATCCGATTCTCGGCGTCACCACGGCGTTTCGCGCCGATCCATCGCCGGGCAAGATCGACCTCGGCGTCGGCGTCTACCGCGACGATGCCGGTAACACGCCGGTACCGGCCGCGGTCCGGGACGCCGAACGCGCGCTGCTCGACGGGCAGGTCACGAAGACCTACGTCGGGCCGATGGGAAACCTGGAGTTCAACCAGCGGATCGTCGAAATGGCGCTTGGTCCGATCGCCACCCGGCTGAGGGAGCGCACGACGACGATCCAGACGGTCGGCGGGTGCGGGGCACTGCGCGTCGGCGCGGAACTCATCCGCGCATCCCGGCCGGACGCCATCGTCCATGTCAGCGACCCCACGTGGGCCAACCACGAGCCGCTGCTCGGTAGCTCGGGTCTCGCGCTGGAGCGCTACCCTTACTACGAAGCCGCAAGTCGTGGTGTCGCGTTCGAGCGCATGCTCGAACACTTCGAGCACCTTGCTTCCGGGTCGATCGTGCTGCTGCACGCCTGCTGCCACAACCCGACCGGAGCGGACCTCGATTCAGGGCAGTGGGCGGCGCTCGCAGCCGTAATCGAGAGCCGCGGACTCGTGCCGTTCGTGGATCTCGCGTACCAGGGGTTCGGCGACGATCTCGAGACCGACGTGCACGGGCTGCGGCTCCTCGCGGTCCGCGTACCGCAGCTGCTGCTCGCGCTCTCGTGCTCGAAGAATTTC
>Ga0031656_10000936_pt1 | contig 10788 bp, 6 predicted proteins | sample FrelakmetDIP11DI_FD_55080 | JGI IMG/M metagenome (GOLD analysis project Ga0031656, IMG submission 55080) | Freshwater lake sediment microbial communities from the University of Notre Dame, USA, for methane emissions studies - DIP11 DI | ecosystem: Environmental > Aquatic > Freshwater > Lake >... | reverse complement strand
TTGAATGTTCACTACATCCCAACGTGTGATAGCATTTTCCATGAGAGCACTATACTGTTTACGCACATCGTTCCAGTCAACCTGCTGCATGGCCGGATCATAAAAGAAATCACGGTACCTGCGCCAGGTGTCGTTAAAGAGTTGGCTCCATTCTTCTTTTGGATTGAGCGTCATTTCCATGGCAGAAATTCGAAGCGGCTTCTCAATTTTCTGATCAGGTGCAGGCTTGATGATGCCGAGGCTATTGCCCTGCATGACCAATACGGATTTACCATCTTTGGAAACAGCATAACCATTTACATTCGACAACACCTTTTTTTCTTCACGCTTTTCAATATCATAGATGAAAAGACCTGGCTGTTCACCATTACTTCCGGAATTGGGGAAGCGATGATAAAGCAGTTTACCTTCCATGGCAGCCATAGATCCATAGTTTCCAGGCGGAACAGGCAGTACCTGTACCCGAGCCTCAAAATTTTCCGGCTTAACGGTTATTGCTTTCACGGCAGGTGTGGCCGCAGGTGTAAGTGCTACAGCTTTATCAGGTGTTGCCGGCTTGGCTGCAGCAACGGTATCGGCTGTTATCTTTACTTCATCATTTCGGGCAACCAGTAAACTTTTGGCAGTGGGGTCCAGGCTTGCATGCGCAATCTGTGTGGTATTGGGATAGATCCAGGTTGCATCAATATTACTGTAGAGAGGCTGCAGTCGCCGGTCAGTCTGGAAGAACAAATATTTTCCGCCGGGATCAAACACAGGATCAGCATCATTATAATAACCAGCTGTTAACTGATGCAATTTTTTATTTGTAAGATCATATATATAAATAGCGCTGTTGAGATTTTCAATAGCCTTACTATAAGCAATCCAGTTATTATCGCTGCTCCAGCTCAAACGAAAACCAGTGAGAGCCGGATAGGGCAAAAAGTCTGTTTTATCAATAGTGATGACATCCCCGGTAGACACTGTAAGCACTTTTATTTCCTGGAGGTGATTGATAAAAGCGAGTTTTTTACTGTCTGGTGACCAAAACAATTGCCAGCCCATTCCCTTGCCAAAATTGGTGAGCTTTTTTGAGGTTCCGGTTTGTTGGTCCTGCACCCATATTTCGTATTCACCACTTTGATCGCTCCAGTNAGCAATCCATTTTCCATTTGGTGACCAGGAAGGATTTTGATCAAAAGCGCTGCTGCTGTTGGTGAGGTTCATCACCGGCCCGTTTTCTGCGGGTATGCTAAACAGTTCCCCCCTTGCTTCCACCACTACACGTTTTGCATCCGGAGAAATATCTGCTGTTATCATCCGGGTTGCCACATTTTCCAGGCGAGGCATCAGTGAGGCGAAATCAGATACAACATTGATTTTAACTTCGGCATATTTGTTGGTCGACAAGTTCATCAGGTAGAGCTTTCCGCCAGCTTCAAAAACCAAATCATCCGGGCCGGCACTCATATGGTTGATGTCCACTTTATCAAAATCCGTTATCTGCGTCCGATTCTTAGTTGCGACATCATAGACCCATATATTTCGACGCATGTTTTTATCGATATCACTCACATAATAGATTTTGTTTTTATACCAGGCGGGTTTACCATCCGTTGCCGTATTTTTTGTGATATTCTCCGCTGTCATTTTCTTCAGGTCAAATAACACCACATCAGAAGCCAGTCCGCCGCGGTATCTTTTAAACGGATAGTTTTCGGTGATGCGGCTAACGTAAGCAATGCTTCCGCCATCTGGAGAGAAACTACCCAGTTCGCCATAAGGGATCGGAAGTTTTTCAGGTAGCCCGCCTTTTTTATTCAACAGGTAAAACTGGTTGACACTTCCTACATTGGTCTCCCGCTGGGAAGCCATGAGGATCTGGTTCCCATCAGGATGCCAGTCGATGACCCTGTCTGTCATTGCATGCCAGGTCAATCGAGCAGGCATGCCCCCGGTCACGGGCATAGTGTATACATCCGCGTTGCCCCGGTATGTGGCGGTAAAAGCAAGTGTTTTGCCATCCGGTGAAAAGCGGGGAAAAGATTCTTCTCCGGTTGAGGAAGTGATTCGAGTAGCGGTACCGCCGGCCTTTGGTGCAAGCCAGATATCACCGCCATAAACAAAGCTGATCTGTGTCGCGGAAACATCCGGGTACCTGAATAACCTGGCGTCTACCTGGGCAGATGCAGCAATCATATTAAAAAAAACCAATAAAAAGATCGATACAGACTTCATAAATGAGCATTAATGATTAATAAATCTAACAGCAAAGTATCAATGAGTAAGATTGAAAAGTTAAACAATCTTTGCGGTTCTTTCCGCCTTATTTTGTTAGCGGTTAAGACAATTAGATAAATGGACAATAGATGTATATTTAATTATGATTGATCCAGAGCCTTCAACCCAAAAACAACATATCCCTTTAAACAGGGTGCTTGGCCTTTCAACCGGCATCCTCCTGGTGGCAGGTATCATGATCGGATCGGGGGCGTTTAAAAAGATCGTGCCTATGTCGCAGGTTTTCATGAGTGAGCCGGGCATCATCATGGCCTGGGTTGTGGCTGGCCTCATCACAATGCTGGGTGCATTTACGTATGCGGGACTTGCTGGACTCACCGATGAATCAGGCGGAATTTATGAATATCTCAGGCTTGCATTCGGCGATTTCCAGGCATTCTTGTTTGGCTGGATGATTTTTACCATTGGCGGAAGTGGAGCCATCGCCGCCCTGGCTTTTGTTTTTTCCCAATCCGTCAATACGCTACTGCATTTCCCTGATCCGCTTAATGCATGGGAAGAATTTTCTATTGGGGGACTGATCTATCCGTTTGCCTCATCGGGTATAAAGTTATTTGCAGTTGCGATTATTGCAGTACTGACCTGGATCAATTACAGAGGTGTCAAAAATGGCGGAGCTTTAAATAATATTGTAACTGGAGCAAAGATAGCAGGGATCGTTATCCTCATTGTTGCAGGATTTTTATACTCTGGCCCGGTAGATAAAGATGTATCCGTTTCCGTTGCAGCATCTTATCCGGGGTTTTTCGCTATGCTAAGTGCTTTTTTCGGCGCCTTGCTAAGTGCCTTATGGGCCTATGACGGCTGGGCAAATATTACCTATGTCAGTGGGGAAATAAAAAACCCGCAACGTAATGTTCCATTAGCCATTATGATAGGCGTGGGCATTGCCATGCTTTTATACATCCTGCTCAATATCGTTTACATGCGGGTACTTCCCTTATCCGTACTGGCTTCGATGGATGAAAACAAAGTAGCGGCAGCGGAGGTAGCGGGAGTAATTATGGGTCCTTTAGGAACCCTGGTCATAACCATTTTGATCATGGTGTGTGCACTTGGTGCGCTGAATGCCTGCATCATCGTTTACCCNAGACTTTATTACCGGATGGCCCAAAAAGGAGCATTTTATTCAAAAGCTGCATTTGTACATCCTGTTTACAGAACGCCGTATATTTCTTTGATGATTTCTTCTGCATGGAGCAGTGTGCTTGTAGTTACCGGCACTTTCGATCTGCTTACAAACCTGGTCATTTTTACTGGTTTTCTTTTCTTTGGACTGGTAGCCATTGGGTTGATGAAAATGAAAAGGGACGGGCGCATCAAATCAAAAATTATTGCCTACCCGGTCGCGCCATTGATCATTATCATTTTCAGTCTAATATTGGTAATCAATACGGTGATCATTCAGCCAAAGGCTTCCCTGGTCGGTGTCTTGCTGGTTTGCAGTGGCATCCCATTTTATTATTACTTCAAGCGCAAAAATAAAATTCCTGAAAATACAAAATGATACTAATTCTTTTTATCTACTGAACCTCAGTCCCTGATCAGCAGTTGAAAAAAGAAGATCATCCTGTTAAAATCCGAAACCGGCAATCTTTCATCAATGCCATGATAACCTTTTGAATCAATGGAAGGATTAAACTTAATGACCCCGTCTGAAACTTTTGTAAAGTGCTTACTGTCTGTGCCACCCATCAATACATAAGGCACCGGAATAACTTCGGGCATTACTTTATAAATTATCTCTTCTACTTTTTTGAACGCCGGGCCGTCTACAGATGTCATCGGTGATGCATTGCTGTTAGTTTTAAATGGCATTATTTTCACCCTTTCGTCATTCATTTGTTTTTTCATGAATGCAATTACATCTTCCTCGGGGTCAAAAACCATGTTCCTGCTGTTTACAATCGCAGTTGCTCGAGTTGGGATAACATTATCTTTTACCCCGGCTTTCAGAATGGTAGGTACAATGGTTGTATGAAAAAGGGAATTTGTCACATGATCAGATTCGAATTTCTTCTGCAACATACCGCCAAACAGCCATTGATTGCTCATAGCCATACGTTCTGTAAATGGCAAACCGGGGGATACTCTTTCTAATAATTCCGCCATGGGAGGGCTAATGCGGTAGGGCATTTGCCGCTCGCGTATTTTCACAAGCCCCTTGTTAAGTATATCAATAGCCGTTTCATTTTCAGGCATGGAGCTATGTCCGCCGGGTATCTCAACGCTAAGCTCAAAAGAGAGGTATCCTTTTTCCCCGACAGCTATAGCGGCTACCGGCCTTTTCAATGAAGGGAACTGTTCCAATGTTATTTCGCCGCCTTCATCAATCACTAATTCCGGCTTAATATTTTGATCTTTAAACCATTTTGAAATTACAACCGCGCCATGAGGCCCGGAAATTTCTTCATCATGTCCGAAGCTCAGGTAAATTGTCCGTTTTGGCTGAAACCCCTGGCGAAGGAGTTCTTCTGTGGCTTCAAGGATCGCAATCACCGACCCCTTATCGTCCGCAACTCCACGGCCCCATATCATATTATCGATAACTTCACCCTTAAATGGATCGTGAGACCACTTATTTTCTGTACCAGGTTCCACAGGAACCACATCCATATGAGCCATCAATACATAAGGCTTCAGTGAATGCACCAGCGGATAAGCTCTTTCCATAAATAGACGGAACCGGATAAATTCTGCCGTATCAATAGGTAATGTATCCGCCCAGGAAACTGTTTTGATTTGTATTGCTTCCGTAAAATGCTTCAATGCAGAATCGTTTATCGGTGGTTTTTTTAATGCCTCTTTCACAGGGATTGATTTACCCGCACGCAATGTATTGACAACCACGATGAGGATGATTCCGGCCAATAATATTAAAAGGCCAGATAATATTTTCTTAAACATGAGCCGGGTTAATTTAGTGGGAAGGTAATATAATTTTCACTTTGTACTTCTATTTAGCAAATAAGCTGCAGCCTGTATTTTAGCCAGTGTCTATAAGGTTCGAAATTTACTACAAGATCCCTCCTTCGTCGGGATGACAAGAAAAAGTTCAACAAAAAGTTGCTATATCGAAAGAATAATATTCCCCCATTTTGTCATCCCGACGAAGGAGGGATCTTTGTATTGATCCTATTTTGCTATTAACTAAAACTCACGGAACCAATAGGCCTTAACAACTGAAATCTACCTTAAAGTTATTTTATTCGAAACATTGGTCCCCTATATTTTACTTTGTAGGTCTTAATGTTAGTGGTTAAGTAACAAAATTAACGGCAGCGGAAACATGAATAACTGTGGTATCCAGCACAGGTACCGCCACATCATCCTGTTTTATCAGAATTGGAATTTCAGTACATCCCAGGATGACGGCCTCTGCGCCGGACTGTTGAAGTTTATTAATGATTTGTATAAACCGCCTTTTTGTTTCAGCCAGGAAAAGGCCTTTGCCCATTTCCGTGTAAATGGCATTGTTGATATAGGCAATATCTTCTTCGCCGGGAATGATGGTTATTATCCCTTTTGAAGCAAGCTTCTTTGTATAGAAATCCAGTTGCATGGTATACTTGGTACCCAGCAAAGCCACTTTTCCTAATCCTTTTTCATCAATCACTTTTGCCGTTTCTTCTGCAATATGGATTAGGGGTATATGTATGGCCGATTGCACTTCATCAGCAATCTTATGCATGGTATTGGCGCCTATCAAAATGCAATCGGCACCTGCTGATTCCAGTTTAATGGCAATATCTTTGATGATTACAGCAATGCCGTCCCAATCATTGTTTTCAGTCAGCACTTTTATCTCCGCAAAATTGACCGAATACAAAATAATCTTGCCGGCTTCCACTCCGCCTAATTTTTCATTGATCTGCTGATTGATTAACCGGTAATATTCTGAAGTTGATAACCAGGTTAGCCCGCCAATAATACCGATTGTTTTCATGGGTTAATTTAAAAAAAATTATGTACGAACCTTGTCATTTAAAGTTGAATATTGAACAAGGAGCAAGGATTTTAGAATATTGAACGAGTTTGTTAGCTACTCTTTTAGTCATTCGGCGTTCCCTGTTCATTATTCTTCATTCAATCTATAAAAAATCTTTTACCACTTTCCACACATTCTCCATCACCATTCTATGCCCTTCTGCACTGTAGGATGAATCCCATCTCCCTGGTTCAATTTTTCTTCCCCGGCCACACCTTCCAAAATAAAGGGAATAAATAATGTTTCATTCTTCTTCGCCAGTTCGGGAAAAAGTTCTTTAAACGCTTTTGAATAATCAGGACCCATATTTGGCGGAACAAGCATACCGGCAAGGATAATTTTCACATCTTTATTTTTGGTTTTCACTTTATCAATAATCGCCTGAAGATTTTTCTTAGTCTCCTCAATGGGAATGCCCCGAAGACCATCGTTTGCGCCAAGTTCAAGGATAAACAAATCTACCGGCTGTTTGAGTATCCAGTCTATTCGACTGTTCCCTCCCGAAGACGTTTCACCACTCACACCTGCATTGACAACGCTATAAGGTAATCCAAGTGAATCTATCCTTACCTGGATCAGCGCCGGAAAGGCTGCCGAGGGATCATCCAGTCCGTAACCTGCGGTCAGGCTATTGCCAAAAAAAAGTATGGTTTTTTTTACGGTAGTTACAGTGGCTGCATTTATAGTATCTTTTGCCTCAGAAGCATTTTCAGCCTGCTGTTGTTTGGTGCTACAGGCACCCAGCAGGAAGATCAAAAAGCTGAACAGCAGAGGGACTTTTTTGTTAAGCATATGAACCGTTTACATAATTAATCACAGTGCCTGCAAATTTGGCTTAATTATCCGGTATTTTTATGGTCAGGTCGCAAATGCGGCTTAATATTTAAAATCATTGCATGGATAGCATATTAAAAGTAAATGAAGTCAGTAAAACCTATCAAAGTGCGGGACATACCCTTACCGTACTGGATCATATTAATTTTTCAGTGGAAGCTGGTTCTACAATTTCGATCGTAGGCCCGTCAGGAAGTGGCAAAACCACCTTACTCGGACTCTGTGCAGGCCTTGACAGCGCTTCATCAGGATCCGTAGAACTGAATCATATAAAACTGGAAAGCCTGACCGAAGATAAAAGAGCCCTGGTACGAAACCAATATGTGGGTTTCATCTTCCAGAACTTCCAATTACTGCCAACTTTGACTGCATTGGAGAATGTGATGGTTCCGCTTGAATTACGGGGAGCTAAAAATATCCGTGGGCTGGCCATGGAACTGCTCGACAAAGTAGGCCTGATTGATCGAAGCCACCATTACCCGGTGCAACTGAGCGGTGGCGAACAACAAAGGGTATCTCTTGCGCGGGCATTCTCCAATAAACCCCGGATACTGTTTGCCGATGAACCCACAGGTAACCTTGATGCGGAAAACAGTGAAAAAATTGAAAGCCTTTTATTCGACCTCAATAAAGAAGCAGGTACAACACTGGTGGTGGTAACCCATAACCTCGAGCTTGCTGCAAAAACAGGAAGAATTATTAAAATGAAAGGTGGCAAACTGATTTCAGATGAATCCACACTAATAAAGGCAGAAACATTTTAATCAGAACAAAAAGAAAAGAGGCAACTGAAAAAATCTGCCGAATAATAATTCATGAACGCATCATCAAAATTAAACTGGAGCTGGCTTTTAAAAATGGCTTGGAGAGACAGCCGGCGCAATCGCTCTCGGCTCCTGCTCTTTATCTCTTCCATCATATTAGGTATTGCCGCTCTCGTTTCAGTGTATGCCTTAAGCGACAGCCTTAAAGATGAAGTTGACAAGCAGGCTGCTGAACTCATTGGTGCCGACCTGGAAATTTCCGGTAACAGGGCCTTTACACCTGAAATGAAGATGCTGATGGATTCCCTGGGCGACAGACGATCTGAACAACGCAGTTTTTCTTCCATGGTTTATTTCGTGAAAAACGGCGGAACAAGGTTGGTCCAGGTAAAGGCGTTGGGCGGAGAATTTCCATATTACGGGAAACTGGAAACTCTTCCCGAAGAAGCAGGTACCCTTTTCCGTAAGCAACAACAGGCTGTGGTGGATAAAACCCTAATGATGCAGTTTAATGCAAAACAAGGTGATACAATAAAAATTGGTAACGTTTATTTCACGATTGCCGGTACATTGGAAGGTGCACCCGGCCAGACAGGGTTATCTTCCGCCGTGGCACCAGTAATTTATATGCCATTGCAATTTTTGCCAGAAACAGCGTTGGAACAAAAAGGAAGCCGGATCAATTATACTTACTTCTTCAAATACGATCAGCCGGTTGATATTAAAAAGCTGACCGAAAAGCTGGAACCCAGGCTGAATAAAGCAGAGCTGAACTATGATACCGTAGAATCACAAAAAGAAGACACAGCCCGCTCGTTCAGGGATGTTACCCGCTTTCTCTCACTTGTTGGATTCATCGCACTTTTGCTTGGATGTATTGGTGTTGCCAGTGCGATTAATATCTATGTCCGCGAAAAAATCAATACCATAGCCATTTTACGCTGCCTGGGTGCTTCGTCGACGCAGTCGTTTCTCATCTACCTGATACAGATAATCATAATTGGGTTCATTGGATCAGTCATAGGGGCGGTGTTGGGAACCGCTATTCAACAACTGCTACCACTCCTGCTGAAAGACATATTACCCATTAAGATTGAACCTGCTATTTCCTGGATGGCTATCGGCCAGGGCATTTTATTGGGTATAATAATTTCCATTCTTTTTGCACTAGTTCCGCTGATCTCCATAAGGAAAGTTTCGCCATTGAATACCCTGCGGATGACACATCAATCCATTCTGTATAAAGATCTCCTTACCTGGCTGGTATATGGTCTTATTCTTGCCTTCATCTACATTTTTACTTCCCTTCAGTTGGGCAGTTGGAAAAATTCCATCGCTTTTACTTTTGGTGTGATAATGGCCTTTTTAATTCTCTCTGCTTTGGCACAGTTGCTAATGTGGTTGGTTCGGAGGTTTTTCCCTTCATCCTGGTCATATGTCTGGCGCCAGGGACTAGCCAATCTTTACCGGCCCAATAACCAGACTGGCACCCTGATTCTTTCCATAGGCCTGGGCACAGCTTTGATCTGTACCGTACTTTTCATTCAAACGATACTGATGAACAGGGTCAGTCTTTCGGCATCAGGCAACCAGCCCAATATGGTAATGTTCGATATCCAAACTGACCAACGGGCTGCTGTCATGGCATTGGCTAAGCGGGAAGGGCTACCTGCCGACGGAACTGTGCCGATCGTAAACATGCGACTGGAGTCCGTCAACAAGATCACTGCAGAGACCCTGAAAAAAGACAGTACCATTGATATGCAACGCTGGATATTCAGTCGTGAATACCGGGTAACGTTCAGGGATACCCTAATTTCTTCTGAAAAGATCAAGGCGGGAAAATGGCGGGGAAAATTCAGCGGCGGGAATGAGCCTGTTTATGTTTCCCTTGAAGAGCGAATAGCCATCCGAAACCATATCAAGATAGGTGACACCCTGATTTTCAATGTACAAGGCACGATACTCCCAACAATCGTGGGGAGTTTACGTGAGGTGGATTGGAACCGGATCCAGACCAATTTTCTAGTTGTATTTCCTACAGGCGTTCTCGAAGAAGCTCCACAGTTTCATGTGCTGATGACCCGCGTGCCTTCAGTTGAAGTGTCCGCTCATTTTCAGCAGGCCACTGTAAAAGAATTTCCCAATATATCAATTATAGACCTTGGGCTTGTGCTGAGTGTGGTTGATGAAATTCTGAACAAAATTGGTTTTGTGATCCGGTTTATGGCTGCATTCTGTATGACAACAGGATTGGTAGTGTTGGTTGCCTCTGTACTCATCAGTAAATACCAGCGGATGCGGGAAAGTGTATTATTGCGAACCATGGGTGCAAGCCGAAGGCAGATTTATGCTATCACCGCATTGGAATATTTTTTCCTTGGGGCGCTGGCGGCTTTTGCCGGGATCCTGCTTTCATTAGCCGGAAGTTGGGCTCTTGCGCATTATGTTTTTGAAACAAGCTTCACGCCGCAAATAACCCCTATCATCGTCATATTCTTTTCCGTTTGTGCATTAACGGTAGTGATTGGGTTGTCAAACAGCCGGTTCATTGTTTCGAAACCACCATTAGAAATATTGCGGGAAGAAAGTTAGCAAAATTAACCGGAATGAAGAAGAATTGCACACCAAAGGGGTGACTCCAATTTGATAAATCCCTGCAACACGAATTTCGCTGCTCCGGTGCTTAAAGGCAACACTATGAATATGCTGAAAGAATGTTGCAGCATCGCTTATTCGTGGTGTTCAATTGAATTTAGCCCCGGCGGTGAGACATTCTTGTAGAAAATGATGATTTTATCTTCCGTACTGGAACACTTCCCGTGTCTTTCTTACCGTCTTCCCGAATTACCGGCAGAGTCTTTTACGATGGAAATTTTCGAAATACAGCGCCGGAAAGACGGTAAGGCGGGAAGGGGC
>Ga0031656_10000934_pt1 | contig 10795 bp, 9 predicted proteins | sample FrelakmetDIP11DI_FD_55080 | JGI IMG/M metagenome (GOLD analysis project Ga0031656, IMG submission 55080) | Freshwater lake sediment microbial communities from the University of Notre Dame, USA, for methane emissions studies - DIP11 DI | ecosystem: Environmental > Aquatic > Freshwater > Lake >... | reverse complement strand
CGCGCAGCACGACGAACAGGGGCAGCAGCAGGAACGCGGGGCCCGGCGGGAAACCGACGTGGCAGATCATCCGATCCGCGAGCCGCTCTGGGGGCATCCCGAGGCGCCGCGCCGCCTGCTGGGCCGGAATCAGCCGGCCGCTGCCGTCGCCGGCCGGGACCACGCAGGCGAGGTTGCCGAGCAGCGCGGTCTCCCGCGGATCGTCAACCACGCGATCGCGGAGGTACGGCGTCACGTCGAGCCGGGGCGCGACCTCGACGATGCCGGCAGCCTCGCCGTCCGCACCCACGAGCTCGATGTCGTCGCCGACCCAGGCCCGCACCTGGAGCAGGTGCTGGTTGATCCGTGGCCACACCGGCACCGGCACCACGCCGTTCGGCCCCAGCGCCGCCAGGGCCACGTAGAGCCCGGCGAATATCACCCACACCGCCGCAAACCGCCGTGCGACCACCTATCTGATGGTACCTGCGCCGGGCGGCCCTCCGCTAGGAGCGTCTCGGGCATAGGCCCCTCTGGGCGCTCCTGATGAGGTCGTGGTGGTTGGCCTCTGCCCAACACGCTCCTCGGGATGCGCTGCGCGCATCCTGAGTTCTTACCGCAGTGGCCGTCGGACGACACTCCGGTCAACCATACTCCCCGAATGAGCCAAAGCGGTACGAACTCCTCGCACGGCGCCGGCCACTCCCAGCCGACCGCCCCGTTGAGTACCATGGAGGAGTGCCGACGACCGCCGACCACATCGCGGACTACCTGGCCCACCTCGCGCTCGAGCGCAACCTGAGCCCGCGCACCAGCGATGCCTACGGCCGCGACCTTCGCCAGCTCGCGGCCTGGCTCGAGGTCGAGAAGCTGTCGCTCGATGCGGTCGACCGCCCGGCGATCCGCAACTACCTCGGCTCGCGCCGCGACGCCGGGCTGTCGGCCCGCTCGGCTGCCCGCGCGCTGTCCACGATCCGCAGCTTCTACCGCTTCCTGGTCCGAACCGGCGCCCTGGCGCAGGACCCGACCGCAAACCTCAAGTCGCCGAGCCTGTGGCACACGGTGCCTCACGCCCTGACCTCGGAGGAGATCGAGGCCCTGCTGGCTGCCCCCGACACCGGTACCCCGCTCGGCCTAAGGGACCGGGCGATGATCGAGACCCTGTACGCCACCGGCCTGCGGGTGTCGGAGCTGGTCGCCTTGACGGTCGACAGGGTCCGCCTCGACCCGGGCTTCGTGCGGGTCGTGGGTAAGGGCCGGAAGGAACGGCTGGTGCCGCTGGGCGGCGCCGCCGCGGCTTGGATCGAACGCTACCAGCTGCAGGCCCGGTCGGAGATCGACCGCCACCGCTCCCGCGAGCTGTTCCTCAATCACCGCGGCCGCCCGCTGACCCGGCAGGGCTTCTGGAAGATCCTCCGCCGCTACGGCCAGCTCGCCGGCATCCGATCCCAGCTCAGCCCGCACGTGGTCCGCCACTCCTTTGCCACCCACCTGGTCGAGAACGGGGCCGACCTGCGGGCCGTCCAGATGATGCTCGGTCACGTCTCGCTGACCACGACCGAGATCTATACCCACGTCGCGCGCGAGCGGCTGCGGCGGCTCTACGATGAGAAGCACCCGAGGGCGTAGCGTGCCAGTCGCGATCCACGATCCACGATCCGCCGCCCGCGTCCCGCGGCAGGCACTGAGGCTCCTACTCGCGCTCGCCCTCGGGCTCACCATCACGACCCCCGCCTCGGCGAAAATCGCGGTGTTCACCGACGGCAGGATCCTCAAGGTCGAGGACGCCTACCTCGACGGCGACCGGATCGTGCTCGACCTCGCCGAGGGCGGCCGACTGGTCGTGCCGGCGATCCGCATCGACCGCGTGGTCGCCGACGAGGTCGAGGAGCAACCGGAGCCGGTCGAGGCGGTCGCCTGCGTCGCGGCGTGGGCCGACGAGCCGCTGCCGGACTGGGTGCCCTTCCGGTCCTCGATCCACGCCGCTGCCAAGGGCGCGAACCTCAACCCCTGGCTGCTCGCCGCCCTCGTGCAGACCGAGTCGGCCTTCGATCCGCGCGCCGTCTCCCGCGCCGGCGCCAAGGGGCTGACTCAGCTCATGCCCGCGGCCGCCGCCGACCATCGGGTCGAGGACGTTTTCGACCCGGACGACAACCTGCGCGGCGGGGCCAGCCATCTCCGGCTCATGCTCGACCGCTTCTCCTCGCTGCCCCTCGCCCTGGCCGCGTACAACGCCGGCGCCGCGACCGTCGAGCGCTATGACGGCGTGCCTCCCTACCGCGAGACCCGGGGCTACGTGCGCAGGATCCTGAGTGCGTTCTGTCCCGGCACTCACCCGGAGTGACGGGCGGCGCCCGTCCCCGTTCCCGTTTCCCGTTCCCGAACGTGTCCTTGCCCGTCTTCGTCTCCGACGAAGACGGTCACCCGGGCACTCCGTCACTCGGGCACGCAGACGGGTACGGGCACGGAGACGGCAACGCAAGCGGACGTGGGCGCGGATGCGGTCGCCGAAGCGGGACCCACCCTCCGCCCCCAGTGCTACACTGCGGCCCTCGGAGGAGCGACATGAAACGCCTCGCCCTGCTGATCGCCGTGGCCGCCACCGTGATCCCGCTGCTGAGCTCCTGCGGCGAGAAGGAGACGCCGGAGGCCAAGCTGGCGCGCCTGCGCGCGCGGCACGAGATCATCCCTGCCGGCGCCGCCACCGTCACCTCCCCGGACGGCACCCCCACCCTCGTCATCGACGTGCAGGTCTTCAATAAGGGAACCGAGAGCCTCAACCAACTCACGATCCTGGTGCGGGTACGCAGCAGCGACGGCACCGAGCGGGTCACGCAGCGGGCGACCCTCGATCTGACCGGCGTGCGGCCCGGAGTCGGCGAGCGGCGGACGGTCGTGGTTCCGGGGGTGGCGCTCGCTGAAACCGACGAGATCTCGGTCGAGCTGGAGGCGAACCTGCCGGTGGAGATTCTCCACCAGCTACCGGAGTGGTCTGACGTCGCGCCGCCGGGGTCCGGCCCCGTCAGTTGACGGGCATGCCGGGCAGGTCACTGACGCCGAACCGCTCCATGAGGATGCCGCGCATCCGCGGCAGGAGCTGGCCGTCGAAGGTCGTCAGCGCGTCAGGAGCGATCCGGGAAACCGCGGTGCGCGCCGCGTCGATCAAGCGCAGGCCCTCGCAGAGCCTCAAGTCGGGATCGCAGCGGAGGGTGTGGTAGGTGACCTCGAGCATCAGCGCGCAGCGGGCGTCGAGCCGGTCCAGATCGTCATCGGCGTCACAGGTCACAAGTTTACTCCGTCCAACGAGTTGAACGTCGGGGGGCGCAGGTGCTATTCCGAGGTTGGTATCACCGCCGTTCGGCAGCTCGCCAGGCACCCGCTGGAGCGCGGTGAGTGATGCTGCCCAATGACTTTCTGGACCAGGTCGAGGCGGTCGCCAGGGCCGGCGCCGAGCCGCTGCTGCGGCATTGGCGCCGGCTCGACCCGGGCCAGGTCACCGAGAAGGCGCGCAACGACCTGGTGTCGGACGCCGACCGAGCCGCCGAGGCGGTCATCCTCGCCGAGATCGCCCGCCGCTTCCCCAACCATCAGGTGCTGTCCGAGGAAGCGGGCTGGAGCCGCCAGTCCGGGAGCAGCCCGGTCTGGATCGTCGATCCGCTCGACGGCACGACGAACTACGTCCAGGGCTTTCCTCACTTCGCGGTGTCGATCGGCGTGGCGGTGGACGGCCGCGTCGAGGCGGGGGTGGTGCTCGACCCGCTCAAGGGGGACGTGTTCCGCGCCGCTCGCGGCCGCGGCGCCTGGTGGAACGGGGCCCTGTGCCGTGTCAGCCGACAGGGCAGCCTTGACGGCGCCCTGCTGGCCACCGGGTTCCCGTTCCGGGCGCTCCAGCTGCTCGACCCCTACCTGGCGATCTTCCGCGACGCCTTTCGCCGCTGCAAGGGGATCCGCCGGCCTGGGTCCGCGGCGCTGGACCTCGCCTACACCGCCTGCGGCATCTTCGACGGCTTCTTCGAGTTCGACCTCCAGCCCTGGGACGTGGCCGCCGGTTCGCTGCTGGTCGAGGAGGCAGGCGGCAAGGTGACCGACATGGACGGCGGGGCGGACGTCCTCGCCAACGGCCACGTGCTGTGCGGGCCCGAGGGCGTCCACCGTGACCTGCTCGAGGTCGTGCAGCGCCACCGGGACTCGTGGGCGGAGGCCGCGCGGTGATGCGCCGTGCGCCGCAACGCTGCTACAATCCAGACACGTGGACGTGGAGAAGTCATGACTGACGCCGGGGCGCCCTACCAGAAGAAGCCCGCCTACGACCAGATCGACAAGGCCGTCGAGCTGACCCGCCAGCGGCGGTACGCCGAGGCCCTGGCGATCTTCGAGAAGATCCTGCCGCAGCTCTCGAGCCACGACGTCTCCGACAAACGGGTCCTGACCGGCTCGTCGTCCTTCTACGGCCTGTGCGTGGCCATGGTGCGGCGGCACTACGCCGAGGCGGTCCAGTACTGCAACCTGTCGCTGAAGAGCCAGTTCATGGATCCCGATCACCGGACCAACCTGGCGCTCGTCTACTTGGAGCGCAGCGACCGCGCCAGCGCCATCGAGAACCTCCACGCCGGCCTGCGCATCCAGCCCAACAACCCCCGGATCCACGAGATCCTCAACGACATCGGCACCCGCCGGCCGCCGGTGCTCGGTTTCCTATCCCGGAACAACCCGCTGAACGTCTGGCTCGGCCGGCGCCGAACCCACAAGTCCTAACCCGGCTCTCTCTCCTTCCCTTTGATTTTCAATGCGTTACTTTGCCAATCAGGGCTGGCGTGGAGTGCCTTGTCAGCACCCGGCCGGCCGAGTATGCTACGCGTTGTGAATTTGTTCACGTGCCCCGACGCCGTGCATGGCGAGAGCCTGCAGGCGGGCGCAGGGGCTGCGTGAGGAGGTCCTTCATGGCACGACAGATGATCATGATCGACGGCAACGAGGCGACCTCGTCCGTCGCTCACCGCATCAACGACGTGTGCGCGATCTACCCGATCACACCCTCGTCCAACATGGGCGAGTGGGCCGACGAGTGGTCGGCCGAGGGGCGCACCAACATCTGGGGCACCGTCCCCGACGTCATCGAAATGCAGTCTGAGGCCGGCGCCGCCGCCGCGGTCCACGGCTCGCTGCAGGCCGGCGCCCTGACCACAACCTTCACGGCGGCGCAGGGCCTGCTGCTGATGATCCCGACCATGTACAAGGTCGCCGGCGAGCTGACCTCGGCCGTGTTCCACGTGTCGGCGCGGACCGTCGCCACCCATGCCCTGTCGATCTTCGGCGATCACTCGGACGTCAACGCCTGCCGCCAGACCGGCTGGGCGATGATGGCCTCGGGCTCGGTCCAGGAGGCGCACGACTTCGCGTGCATCGCCCAGATGGCGTCGCTCGCGAGCCGGATCCCCTTCCTTCACTTCTTCGATGGCTTCCGGACCTCGCACGAGGTGTCCAAGGTCGAGCTCCTGGAGGACGACGACCTCCGGCACCTGATCGACGACGACCTGGTGCGCGCCCACCGCCAGCGGGCCCTGTCTCCCGACCGCCCGGTGATCCGCGGCACCGCCCAGAACCCGGACACCTTCTTCCAGACGCGCGAGGCGTCGAACGGCTTCTACGATGCCTGCCCGGGCCACGTCGTCGACGCGATGAAGGCCTTCGCCGACCGCATCGGCCACCACTACCGGCTGTTCGACTATGTCGGCGACCCCGAGGCCGAGCGGGTCGTCGTCATCATGGGCTCCGGCGCCGAGGCCGTGCACGAGATGGTCGACTGGCTGAACGCCCACGGCGAGAAGGTCGGCGTGATCAAGGTCCGCCTCTACCGGCCGTTCGTGGTCCCGGCCTTCATCGAAACGCTGCCGAAGACCGTGCGCGCGATCGCGGTCATGGACCGGACCAAGGAGCCGGGCTCGATCGGCGAGCCGCTCTACATGGACGTCGTGACCGCCCTGAGCGAGGCCAAGTCGGAGGGGATCAGCCCATTCGCCATCGACCCGGTCGTGGTCGGCGGCCGCTACGGCCTGTCGTCGAAGGAGTTCAACGACGGCATGGTCAAGGCGATCTTCGACAACCTCGGTCTCGAGCGTCCGAAGAACCACTTCACGGTGGGCATCGTCGACGACGTCACCCACACCTCGCTGCCGGTGGACGACGACTTCACCATCGCCGGCGACGACGTGTTCCGCGGCGTGTTCTTCGGTCTCGGCGCCGACGGCACCGTGGGCGCCAACAAGAACTCGATCAAGATCATCGGCGAGGAGACCGACAACTTTGCCCAGGGCTANTTCGTCTACGACTCGAAGAAGGCCGGCGCGGTCACCATCTCGCACCTGCGCTTCGGTCCGCGGCCGATCCGCGCGAGCTACCTGATCCGGAAGGCCCAGTTCGTGGCCGCCCACCAGTGGGTGTTCCTCGAGAAGCTCGACATGCTCGATTACGCGCAGCCCAAAGCGATCTTCCTGATCAACTCGCCCTTCGGCCCGAATGAGATCTGGGACGAGCTCCCCCGCGAGGTCCAGCAGGACATCCTCGACAAGCACCTCAAGGTCTACTGCATCGACGCCACCGCCGTGGCCCGCGAGGCCGGCATGGGCCGGCGGACCAACACCATCATGCAGACCTGCTTCTTCGCGATCTCCGGGATCCTGCCGCGCGAGGAGGCGATCGCCAAGATCAAGGAATCGATCAAGAAGACCTACGGCAAGAAGGGCGACGAGATCGTCCGCCTCAACTACGGGGCGGTCGACACGACGCTCGCCAACCTCCACGAGGTGCCGATCCCGGGCAAGGTGACCGCGACCAAGAGCCGGCCGCCGATCGTCAGCGACAAAGCGCCCGACCTGGTCAAGAAGGTGATCGCGCTGATGATCGCCGGCAAGGGTGATCTGCTGCCGGTGAGCGCGTTCCCGCCGGACGGCACCTGGCCGACCGCCACCACCCAGTGGGAGAAGCGCAACATCGCCATCGACATCCCGGTGTGGGACGAGCAGCTGTGCATCCAGTGCAACAAGTGCATGCTGGTCTGCCCGCACGCGGCGATCCGGGTCAAGGTCTACCCGCCGGCCCTGCTCGAGGGCGCGCCGCCGACCTTCAAGTCGGTCGACTACAAGGCCAAGGACTTCGCCGGCACCAAGTACACCATCCAGGTTGCACCGGAGGACTGCACCGGTTGCACCCTGTGCGCCAGGGTCTGCCCGGCGCGCGACAAGTCCAACCCCAAGCACAAGGCGCTGGACATGACGCTCCAGATGCCGCTGCGCGAGCAGGAGCGGGTCAACTTCGAGTTCTTCCTCTCCCTGCCCGAGGTCGACCGCGAGAGGGTCAAGATCGACGTCAAGGGGTCGCAGTTCTTCCAGCCGCTGTTCGAGTACTCGGGCGCCTGCGAGGGCTGCGGCGAGACGCCGTACGTCAAGCTCCTGACCCAGCTGTTCGGGGACCGGGCGCTGATCGGCAATGCCACCGGCTGCTCGTCGATCTACGGCGGCAACCTGCCGACCACACCCTACGCCGTCGACCCCAACGGGCGCGGCCCGGCCTGGAACAACTCGCTGTTCGAGGACACCGCCGAGTTCGCGCTCGGCTTCCGCCTCGCCGTCGACCAGACGCGGGCGCGCGCGATCCGGCTGCTCAAGGACCACGCCTCGTCGATCGGGGGCAGCCTGGTCGACGAGCTGCTCGCCGCCGAGCAGCTCGACGAGGTCGGCATCGCGACCCAGCGCCGGCGGGTCGAGGCGCTGCGCGCCAAGCTCGTCGCGCTCAAGGGGCCCGGTGCCGCCGAGCTCCACCACCTCGCCGATAGCCTGGTCCGCAAGAGTGTGTGGGGGGTCGGGGGCGATGGCTGGGCCTACGACATCGGCTACGGCGGCCTCGACCATGTGCTCGCCGTCGGCCGCGACGTCAACCTGCTGGTGCTCGACACCGGCGTCTACTCCAACACCGGCGGGCAGGCCTCCAAGGCGACCCCGCTCGGCGCCGTCGCCAAGTTCGCGATGGGCGGCAAGAGCGTCCCGCGCAAGGATCTCGGCATGATGGCAATGGCGTACGGCCACGTCTACGTCGCCCAGGTGGCCTTCGGCGCCAAGGACAATCAGACGGTCCGCGCCTTCCTCGAGGCCGACTCCTACCCGGGGCCGTCCCTGATCATCGCCTACTCGCACTGCATCGCCCACGGCTTCAACCTCGCCGACGGCCTCGACCATCAGGAGCTGGTGGTGGACACCGGCGCCTGGCCGCTCTACCGCTTCGATCCCCGGCGCGCGGCCGCGGGCGAGAACCCGCTCAAGCTGGACTCGAAGGCACCCTCGATCCCGTACAGCGACTTCGCGCTCAAGGAGACACGCTTCCGGATGCTGCAGAAGTCGAACCCGGAGCGCGCCAAGTACCTGCTGGCTGAGGCCGAAAAGTCGGCCCGGGCGCGCTTCGACCTCTACCGGCAGATGGCCGAGATCACGTACGGATCAGAGCCGGACAAATCGGCCGGCGAGACCAACTGAGCGGACGGGAAAAGGAGCACCACCATGGACTTGACCACCACCTACCTGGGATTCTCACTCGCCAACCCGATCATGGTCGGCGCCTGCCCGCTGGGAACCAACATCGACAGCATCCGCCAGCTCGAGCAGGCGGGGGCCTCTGCGATCGTCCTGCCCTCGCTGTTCGAGGAGGAGATCCGGGCTGCCGCCATGACCCAGCTCGAGCTCGAGTCGACGGGGGCCGGGTTCGCCGAGGCCACCCTCGGCTACCATCCCGATCCTGACGGCTACCACATCGGGCCTGACCAGTACCTCGACCACATCGGGAAGGTGAAGGCGGCGGTGTCGATCCCGGTCATGGGCTCGCTCAACGGCACCACGCCTGGCGGTTGGACGTCGTACGCCAAAAAGATCGAGAGCGCCGGCGCGGACGCCCTCGAGCTCAACGTCTACTACCTGCCGGTCGACTCGAAGGAGACCGGCGAGGACGTCGAGCGGCGCACCGTGGAGATCGTGCAGGCGGTGAAGTCCGACGTGAAGATCCCGGTGGCGATCAAGCTGTCGCCGTTCTTCTCGTCGATCCCCCACCTCGGCAAGAAGCTGCAGGACGCGGGCGCCGACGGCCTCGTCATCTTCAACCGCTTCTACCAGCCGGACATCGACATCGAGGACCTCGACGTGGTGCCCAACCTGCGGCTGTCGACGACCGACGAGCTGCGGCTGCGGCTGCGCTGGCTGGCGATCCTGTCGGGCGAGCTCAAGCTCTCGCTGGCGGCCACCGGCGGCGCCCACACCGCGGTCGACGTGATCAAGGCGGTGATGACCGGCGCCCACGCCGTCCAGTTGGTGTCGGCGCTGCTGATCCACGGTCCCGAGCACATCGCGCGGACGCTCGAGGCGATCTCGTTCTGGATGCAGGAGCACGACTACCAGTCGATCCGCCAGATGCAGGGCTCGATGAACCTGACCCGCACCCCCAACCCGAAGGCGTTCGCCCGCGCCAACTACATGAAGATGCTCGACAGCTGGGAGATGTAGGCCGAGACCACCTGGAGACGCCGTCCTGCCGGGGCACGCGAGTGGCCCCGGCAGTCTGCTGATCGGGGAATAATCCAGCGTCCGCGCTCGCTTTGAGATATCAACGCGCCGCTTCCGGGAGGAGTTACCCACACATGAAACACAACCGTCACCTTGCCGCCATTGGTCTGATTGCCATCGTCTCGATCACGCTGCCGGCGCGTGCAGCCGACAGTGAGACCGTCCAGATCATGGGGGTCACCTACGCCTCGTCGTGGGACTACGCCCGCTCGGAGGCCTTCCAGGAAGGTGGGAGGCGCTGCGGCACTCCGAATCCTGGCTTCTACCCCGAAATTCCGATCGACGCGCCCGCCGACTGCAGCCTCGGCCTCACCAACCCCGACCCGGTCTATGGACCGGGGCCGATCTACGAGGTCCCGGTGGTGGTCCACATCATCACCGCCGACGACGGCGTCACCGGCGACCTCAGCGACACGATGGTCGCGAGCCAGATCGAGGTGCTCAACGAGGACTACCTGGCGATCGCCGGCACCGCGGGCGGCGACGGCACCTACACCGGCGTCCGGTTCGTGCTCGCCAGCGAGGACCCGAACGGCGACCCGACGACCGGCATCACCCGCACCGCCAACAGCAACTGGTTCAACGACAACGACGAGTACGGCTTCAAGACGGCGCTGATGTGGGACCCCCACCGCTACCTCAACTTCTACACCAACAACACCCAGTACCTGGGCTACTCGTGGTTCCCGCAGTGGAGCGTCGGCGGCTGGCAGGACGGCATCGTCATCTACTACCGGGCCTTCGGCCGGCCATCTCCCTTCCCGCCCTACCACCTCGGCCGGACCGCCACCCACGAGGTCGGCCACTGGGTGGGCCTGCTCCACACCTTCCAGAGCGGCTGCGGCAACCCCGAGCTCCCGTACTGCTACTCGACCGCCGACCTCATTTGCGACACCGAGCCGGACCAGACCGAGCACTACTACTGCACCCCGGGCACCAGCTGCGGCTCCTACCCGATCCCGATCGAGAACTACATGGAGTACACCAACGACGCCTGCATGACCCGCTTCTCCGAGGAGCAGATGCTGCGCATCCGGTGCACCCTCTCCAGCTACCGCCCCAACGTCTACACGGTCATCGACGCGACCCTGTTCGCGGACGGCTTCGAGAGCGGTGATGTCTCGGCGTGGTCGGCGGCGGTGCCCTAGGAGCGTGCGGGGCAGAGGCCCCTCGGCGCACGCGGGTCGTAGGCTTCCGGGTCTGCGTGAGGCGTC
>Ga0031656_10000933_pt1 | contig 10801 bp, 9 predicted proteins | sample FrelakmetDIP11DI_FD_55080 | JGI IMG/M metagenome (GOLD analysis project Ga0031656, IMG submission 55080) | Freshwater lake sediment microbial communities from the University of Notre Dame, USA, for methane emissions studies - DIP11 DI | ecosystem: Environmental > Aquatic > Freshwater > Lake >... | reverse complement strand
GTTTGTAAAAACACCGATGAACCGGTCACAGAAGATGCCGTAAGGGCCTCGCTGAACACAGCTGTTATGCCGGCAGTAGTCGCTACGCCTGTTGCATTGCCGGTTGGCGTTGTGGACACTACCGTTGGTGGTGTAACGTCGGCCGTACCGCCGGTAGAAAAGACTACATCCACCCAGTAATTACTACTCTGAAACGAACTGTTTGGTACAGCCGGAGTGGTTGTATAACGATATAATCCGTTGTTGCCGTCTGTTCCGTCTGCCAAACCCGTCAGCGGACCATTTACAATTGAATTGGCAAAATAATTACTCGTATAACTATAATTTCCGGCACTACTGTGATAAGATACTATATAGGTAGTTCCAGCTGTCACGTTAACAGGAGTCGTTAAGGCCACCTGCTGCCACCCTGAAGCGGTCTCGTTTACAAAAGTTGCCTGGCCCAGTAAAGTTCCTGAGGACGACCACAACTGACCTATATGGGTACCTGTATTGGCCGTTGATTTATAAAAACGCAATGCAGTTACAGATCCGTTTGTATTTGACCGGAACTTCATACCCAATGCAATCGCGCTGCCATCATTACCAGACTGGGATGAGGTTGGCTGTACAGTTTGTCCTGATGAAAAAACAGAGGAAGTTGTTGCAACAGATGAAGCAGTTGTAAAGTTCCATGTATAGTCTGTAGCCAGTGGATTGCCTGCTGCATCTTTAATGCCGCTTGTGCCGCCTTTTAGTGTGACAGTGTAGAGGGTCCCNGCAGTGAGTGCAGAAGATGGGGTTAGTAAAAAATTGTTGCTGCCTGCTGTATAACTTACCGATGCAGGAANTGAAGTAGCTCCCGCATTGATAAAAGCGTTTCCGGTTGTAACAGATGCGGCAGACAAGGGCTCACTGAACACCGCAGTTACGGTTGCGGTTGTAGCAATATTCGTAGCATTGGATGCGGGTGTTGTTGAAACTACAGTCGGCGGGGTTAAATCCGGAGGTGGTGCAGCTCCTTGCCTTAATGCAACTAAGATACCCCCATTTGCCACTGCTGTTGACAAAGTTGCGGATCCGTCGCCGGTAATTCCGGCCGTTGCCTTTGAAGCCCAGGCCGCTGCAACATTAACCCTTCTGGTTGATTGCTGTATGTCGTACTTCTCTGCCAGGGCGCCGGGAGAAGTTGCTGTCCTATAACTTGTACCAGTCCAGGTAATGCTGGTTCCGCCGGTTACACCTACAGCTTGCCCAAACATAATTATCGCTGTATTGGGAGTAACCGTTGTAATGCTTGTTGCCGTAACAGTATTTAAAGTACCGGTAGAAATTGTTCCGGGTAAAACGTCAAAAGGATTCGCATTGTCTACCCCGGAAAATGCAATTATTGCGCCGGCACCACCGGTTGTTCCGGCACCCAGGGCAAAAACATAGCTTGCGGCTTCCGCTGCACCCGCTATTTTGTATAATAATGTTCCATACTTTGTTGAACTACCGCCCAAAGCAGAGCCGGTTATCTGTGTCCAGCCAGAGGATNTNGCTGCGATATTATTTCCTTGCNTCGCAATATTCGCAATCATGATATCACCCTGAACAACACCCGTCGGTTTGGTAATTGTTATAGATGTTGCAGAAGAAGTAGTTCGTGTAGTAGGTGTACCACGCTGGGCAATCTGTGCACTCAACTGCAATGAAGAAAAAATAGCCAAAATAACGTGTAGAAATATTAAACGGTGAAGAGCCCGATTTCCAAATATTCCTGGTGTTTCTCTCATAAAAAAAAATTAACATAAATGAAGCCTTGTCAAATTAGATTTAACAATAAGCTGAATTTGAACACTTTACTGATAAAGTATCCATAAGGTGGATTAATAGAAATAATTTCAGGGGGGTAAGTAAAATTCTTTTCTTTTTAAAGCTTCATTGGAGACTACAACGCATGTTGATTTAAAACGCCATTATAATCATTTTAAGTAATAGATTAGTGAATGGTCTTCAACGCATATAGGAGGATGGGGAGATTCGCATGAATAAAAATAATAATTCATAACGAATCATACAGAAATCTGATGTAATTTAAATTAAAATGTTTAAATCAGACAAAAGTTCAAAAATTAATTTTTTTTTTTTTTGATGATAAAATAAGAAACCGCCTGCTAACCACCCTCGGTTGCCTGGTATTCAAATCATTAGCATTGATTTAAATATTTTTAATTTAAATTTCTTTTTTTAACCGGGATTGTGAGATATTGATAATAACCATGATTTTAATAATACTCTTTTTCTCTGTTTTAAAATATTGATTTTCAATAATTCTGCAGCCGTATAAATTATTTTTTCTCAAACATTAACCGGGCCGTATCAAGCATATTATCCAAATCAATGCAACAACTTCTGCGCATGCAACAGTTCCATCAAATATTATAATGAATTGGTTATTAGCAATTAATTTAAAAAATTTGAATTGAAATTATCTTCCGTATAATAAAATTGGGTTAGGCTAAATGGGATCGATATGAGGAGCATAAGAATTGTCACAGGGATTAAAGCATTGATTTTCAACAACTATAAACATACTATACCAGACTGCAAGAATGTACCTCATCTAACCAATTTTCAAATTTCTTTTAGCGTGATGTTCGCAGATGTAACGATGTGGTATAAGATTTAACCGTTAATTGTTTTTCTATAATAATTATTCCCTTCCTTGACCTGCAATAATATAAATGTATCATAGGTCAGGTGAGGTTCTAAAATGCTTTTCAAATAAAAAAAGGTAAATAAGCCATTATCGCTTTTTTACCTTTTTTTAAAATGAAATCGATGGGTTCGATAATTTATGCAGTAACCAATTCGTATTTAAAAATTTCAGAGAATTTTGAAATGATAAAATCTATATCATCATCTTTCATTGGAACATAAAGTGGTATAATAATACTATTGTCAGATGCATTTTCAGATAGCGGAAGTTTAACATCTGCGCTTTCCAATTTATAAGCAGTTTCCCTGTGAGAAGTCATAATACCTCTTCGTGTTGAAATTCCGGCATCCAGCATTCTTTGCATTATTTCATTTCTGCTCAAAGGACAATTGTCTTTTAAAAAAATACTGAAGGATTGATAATTGGTAAAGTAGCCGTCTTTCTCAAAGGGAAGCCTGATAGAATCAATATTCTTGAATGCCTCNAGGTATTTGAAAGCAATCTTNCTCCTTTCGGCAACAATCCAATCCAATTTTTCCAGTTGCTTAATTCCAACAGCTGCCTGGATATCAGTCATGCGATAATTATAAGCAACTTCCACATGGTCTTCAAAAATGATCTTGCTTGATTCGTGTCGAACTCTGTCATTTACGGTCATCCCATGTTGCCTCAGTAATTTCATCCGCTGATAGTAGTCTTCCCTGTTGGTAGTGATAAACCCACCATCTCCTGTAGTTATAACTTTTCTTGGATGAAGAGAAAAGCAGACAAGTTCAGAGTGACTTCCTACTTTTTTTCCTTTATAAGAAGATCCTGCAGCACAGGCAGCATCTTCAATCAACTTAAGATTATACTTTTCNGCAAGCGCAGTAAAAGCATCTATATCGCCGGGCATTCCAATCTGGTGTACCAGTAAAATTGCCTTTGTCTTTGGAGTTATCCTTCTTTCCACATCAGCCGGGTCCAGGTTATAATTTTCCGGGTTGATTTCTGCAAAGACTGGTGTAGCTCCTACATATTTTATACAGTTTGCAGTAGCAATATAACTCATTGAGGGACAGATAACTTCATCACCGGCTTTGACACCGGCAACAATCATAGCCAGATGCAAGGCGGTGGTACAGTTAGAAACAGCGACGGCATATTTTGCACCGGTATAGGCTGCAAATTTTTCTTCAAACTCTGCCACTCTCGGGCCCTGAGTTATCCAGCCTGTTAAAATAGTGTCATGCGCAGCTTTTGCTTCATCTTCGGTTAGAAAGGGTTTTGCAATTGGTATCATAATTCGGCTTTTATTGTTTGTTTCTCGAAATACCACTCACTGAGTTCTTTTAAACCTTTTTCAAGATTTACAGTAGGGTAAAAATTCAAAAGTTTTTCAGCTTTTGTAATATCTGCCAATCGCCTTTGCACAGGATTAATAGAGTTTTCTTCCCTGTGCTCCGGAGTCAATGTTGAATCATTTACTTGTAATAATATATCCAGCAATTCATTCAGGCTTGTTTCCTGATTGTTGCCAATATTAAAAGCTTCATCGGTTACATCCGCCTGTAAAGCAGCGATATTTGCCTTCGCAATATCTTTTACATAAACGAAATCCATGGATGTCAATCCATCACCATAAATGAGTGGCTTGTTACCAGATTTGATGCAATCAAGCCATTTAATCATTACCTCAGTGTATTTCCCATCTGTATCCATCCGCGGGCCGTAGGCATTAAAATATCTTAAAGCCACATAATCCATGTTATACATGAATTTGAAACTTCTGAAAAGCTGTTCGCCCCAGAGCTTTGCAGCGCCATAAAATGTTTGATTATTATATGGATTGTCCGTCTCAGGTGTCGGAAAATGTTGCGCAAGTCCATACACAGATGCACTTGAACTGTAGATCACTTTTTTTACTTTATGCTTTGCACAAAGCGATGCAAGTTCAAATGTCGATTTAAGCATAACATCAAATCCATCGCGGGGATTAGCGGCACAGGCATTTATTCGCAATGCTGCCATGTGATAAACATAATCCGTGCCTTCTATACATTTCTCCAGGAGAGCATTATCCCTTATATCGCCTTCAACGAATTTGACAACGGGGTTATCAATAAATTTGATCATATTTTCCCGGCTTCCCCTGATCAAATTATCAAGTATGATAATTTTCTTAGGNTGCAGCTGCAAAAGTTCTTCCACTACATAAGAGCCAATGAAACCTGCTCCCCCGGTTACAAGAATGTTGCTGTCTTTGACTTTATTTATCATTTTGAAAATATTTAGTCTGGCCTTTTGTTACAAAATATATTTTTAAAATATGAAACTTCAAATGGATATGGCTCTATATTACTTGCCATTTAATTCTTGAATGTTATCAATGATATAAACTGGTCTTTTTCTAGACGCATCAAGCGTACGCCACAAATANTCTGCAATAATACCCAGTGAAATGTTTGTGATACCAAAGCCTATCATCAGTATTGACACCAAGGCCGGCCAACCGGAAGCAAGATTATGATACACAAGCTCACGAATAATAATATAAGTTGTCCAAAGTAAACCAATGATAAAGAATAANATGCCTACGATTGTTACAAACCTTATTGGTGCATAAGAAAAAGCTACAAAAGAATCAATGAACAGTTTTACTTTTTTGGAAAATGTCCATTTACTAATACCGGCTTTCCTGTCTCGTTTTTTATACGAAATAGATGCCTGCCGGAAACCCATTCCAAGAATCTGCAAAAAAATTGAAGAGTTGGCTTCAACATTACTATTTACTTCCTTTGCAACCTTGGTATTAAACATTGCAATATCAAAACCCTTTTCCGGAAAATTGCTAAAAGCAAACTTCTTCATCAATGATGCATAGAAGCTTGAAAATAACTTTTCTGCAAGTGAAACCTTGGTACTCTCACGGGTTGCCCAAATAATATCATTGCCATCCTGTATCCTTTCATGCATGACAAGGATTAATTCAAGAGGATCCTGCAGATCTGCATAATTAAAACAAATATAGTCGCCGCTNGCTGAACGGATGCCAGCCCGTAATGCCGCATGTGANCCAAAGTTTTTTGAAAAAGAAATTAGCTTGGCATTATATGAAGTATGCCTCATTTCTGTTAACCGCTGAACAGAATGGTCCTTAGAACCATCATTTACGAATAATACCTCCGCACTAAATTTGTCATGCGTCGTGAAAAATTCATTAAGACTGTCTACCAGGAAGGGGATACCTTCGTATTCATTGTAAATTGGAATTACGACAGATATTGATATTTTTTCTGAATCAGGCATTTATTGAAATTTAAAGCGCTCTCTGATACTTTTACAAATAACTGTAGGGGACATAACCTGGCCCTCAAACTCAATTTCCTGTATTTCAAGTATCCCTTCTTTACAGGCAACCAAAATAGTATTGTCAGATTTATTTATTCTAATGATATGCCCCGGAACTGCAAGAAATTTATCAACTGCCGGATACACTGCTGCTTTCCAAATAATAATTTTTTTACCATCAAGATATGAAAATGCCCCCTTGTAGGGATGTGAAGATGCACGAACCAACCTGCTGATGTTTACGGCATCTGACAACCAATTGATCTGGCCGTCTTCGGGAAGTCGGGGATAGCACCTTAATCCGTGTATTGTTCCTTTTTCCAAACAGAACGTTGGATCCTGCCTGAGTTTTTCCAACGCCTCCTCGTATAAATATGGCACGTCTTTCTCTGCCTGTTTCAGAATATCTGAAATGTAGGAATCATTGCTGATGGGGATTTTCTTTCTACTTATAATATCCCCCGTGTCCACTTCCAGTTCCATTTTGTGAATGTTGCCATTGATGGAGGATTCACCATTTATTATTGACCAGTTTACAGTAGCATTTCCTTTATAGTCCGGTAAATTGCCCAGATGGAAATTCAAAATTCCATAATCGAACATTTCAAGAAAACCAGCCTGAATGGTATATTTCCAGTTAGCACTGATTCCTACTTTAATATTATTTGTCTTTATGATAGACAAAAGTTCCGGGATGTTCATCGATTTTGTCATAAAAAATGCAGCGCCGATCTCTTGTGCTAAGGATCGGAAGTCTTCATGCTTTATATCATATTCATCATATGCTTCTTCCGTAACAATTGCTTTAAAAATAAAGCCCTTGCTATGCAAATGCTTAATCCCGTCAAACAGGTACCTGGACCGGCCAATAGCAATCAAAGTATTATTAAATGTCATATTATTTCCAGTAAACTAATGTTATGAAGGCTGTGGTTCCCGGTTAGTAATGCCTCCCCCACTTTTAATCCGCCAGACTGTAATCTTATTATCGGATCGAAGCCAATGGCTGATGGCAAAATACCCATATGCCCGCTATGTACGTATTCCGGGAAAAAACGAATTCCATCTTTTTCAAGAGATTCACAATTAACATCACCGGCATACCTTAGTAAGAACGGATCAACAAATCCATTTTTTATATCAAGGGATTTTATGGGTTCATTTTCACCAATCCAGTTTTGATCAAATGGGTAGGCTGTAAAAATGATCGCTTCCGCGTCTTTATACTTTTCAGGGATTTCAATATTAGGGAAATCAGAAAGCCATTCAGTATTCGGCAGATTATATAGATGCTTTTTTTCGGGTTTATCAATGATGCCCAGTCCATCGCAAATTCCAGAAACTACCTTAGCAATGAAAGGTCCAAAATCATTGTTACAGACTAATACAAACTTATTTTTATATGGGCACAGGCCTGCATCAAATATTTGTTTGACGGCCATATCGCCAAGATAATTGAAGACATCAATATTAGGGTGCCTTTCATTTGTTGCNCCTATTTTAAAACCCCTTTCNCGAATATAATTTATATCCAGATCTGCATCCCTCCATTCCCAGGCCTCATACATCAATGGAATGACCACAGTATCTTTTGCATATCTTAATTTGTCTTTATCCAACGGCCTTAAGTGCCCGGAATTGGTTATGATATCAGCTTCTGAAATTACTTCTGGTGTTAGTTCCTTTATAAAATGAATATCCAGATCTGAAGCATTTCCCTGCTGAAGCTGTTTCCTTGTATTATCAAAAACCTCATCGACAGTTCCATACCTGGTTGTCTTTGAATAAGCATATACTTTTGCGCCGGCAAGTGCAGCTATGATAGGCGTTACCACATATGCGCCGGTTGCAGCTTCCGTTAAAACAGTNTTACCGGAAAGGTTAAGTTCCAAAGATTTAACTTGTTTTATGAGCTTGTCAATCAGCATTATTAATATGAATTAATTACAGAAATAACGTACTCTACTTCCGCATCGGTAAGTTCCGCATACATAGGTAATGACAAACAGTGTTCAGCAAGATATTCTGAATTCGGAAAATCTCCTTTTTTATAATTGAGATGGCTATATGCTTTTTGCAAATGGCAGGGAACGGGATAATGAAGGCCAGGAAAAATATTTTTCTCATTCAGGAACTTCATCAACTCATCCCGCTTTTCGGTTGTTACTACAAATAAATGAAATACAGATTCATGCCCCTTGGGCTGTGTCTGCATTTTAATTTTGGGGTTGGTAATTTGTGCTTTGTACCGGGCAGCAATCTCCTGACGCCTCTGATTCCACGAATTGAGATACTTTAATTTAATTGTCAACGAGGCCCCTTCAAGTCCACCCATCCTCATATTGTAGCCAATGATATCATGATAATAGCGAACAGCCGATCCATGGTTTCTTAGCTTTAAGAGATGTTGATAGTACCCTTCATTATTTGTAGTAATACCGCCGGCTTCTCCGCAGGCACCAAGGTTTTTACCGGGGTAAAAACTAAAACAACCCAATTCCCCAAAGCCCCCAACTGGCTTACCATGATACTTTGCTCCCTGAGCCTGTGCTGCATCTTCAACAAGAAAAAGGTTATGTTTTTTGCATATAGCCTGGACAGCATCAATATCAAATGGCTGGCCATATAAATGAACTCCTGCTATTGCTTTTGTCCTGGAAGTAATTTTAGCTTCGATTTTTGTTACATCAATTTCCCAGGTGTCCGGATCACAATCAACATAAACCGGTGTGGCACCTGTATAAGAAACACCCCAGGCAGTTGCGATAAATGTATTTGCCGGAACGATTACTTCGTCACCCTCCCCAATTCCAAGTGCCAACATGGCAAGATGTAATGCGGAAGTACCGTTATTAACACCCACGGCATAAGTGGTGCTGCAAAAAGCGGAGAAAGCTTTTTCAAACTCCTCTACAGCCGGGCCTCCGGAAAATGCCGTATTATCATATACTTTTTCAAATGCTTCAAAAACTTCTTTTTTTATTTGCTTTTGCTGACCTTTCAGATCGAGACAAGGGATTTTGAATTCCATATAAAATATTCAGGGTTTTTAAATTTGTTTGATGATACGGGCGGGAACACCTGCCACTATAGTGTTGGCAGGTACGTTTTTTGTAACTACAGAACCGGCTCCAATAAGCGCATTTTCACCAATTACAATGCCGGCCAATATCGTTGCATTACTACCTATTGAAGCACCCTTTTTAATCACTGTTTCAACCACCTTCCAGTCACTTTCAGTCTGTGGACTTCCATCCGGGTTTGTAGCTCTCGGAAACAGGTCGTTTGTAAACATTACACCGTGCCCTATAAAAACATTGTCTTCTACTTTTACGCCTTCACAAAGAAAGCTATGGCTTGATATTTTACAGTTCTTACCAATTTCGACACCTTTTTGAATCTCAACGAAAGCACCAACTTTGCTGCCNTCATCAATTTTACAGCCATACGCATTTACAAAATTAAATATGCGTACATTTTCCCCTACTGAAACATTATTCAGAGACTGGCGATCGTTATTAACTGTAATCACATTCATTATTATCAGATTTTTACTTCTTTTCCATTGCTTTTCATTGACAATTGAGACGCTTCCAGGATCCTGACCACATTGCGGCCAAGGTGTGAATTGGATAACGGTTGTTTCTTATGTATAACAGATTGAACAAAGTCCTCCGCAACACCTGCAAGTGCTTCTTTGCTGTTCAATTTTGGAATATAGACATCCCCGGTCCGGTAGTCAACCATGATATGAGTTTTATCTTCATCTGTTTTATGAATATACCCCGTATCATAAACCCTCACTTTTTCTGAAGGTTCCAGATCGTTATACAAAATCATTTTTGAATCACCACCAATAAGAGTTTGCCTTACTTTCACCGGAGAGGTCCAGGAACAATTGAAATGAGCAATAAAATTTGACTGGTAGTTTACCGTCATGTACCCGATATTCTCTATTGAATTACGGGTATGAGAAATACCGGTGGCATTTATATAAGACGGCGAGTCATTTATGAGATAAGTAAGAATGGATATATCGTGTGGGGCAAGATCCCATAAAACATTTACATCCGACTGAAACAGACCAAGGTTAATCCTGGTTGAATCAAAATATCGAGGTGTCCCAACAGTACCATCAGACAGTAATTCTTTCATTTTTTGCACAGCCCCGGTATATAAAAAAGTATGATCAACCATCAGAGTCAATCCCTTTTGTTCTGCAAGNTCAATCAGTTCATCAGCCTCTTTGACAGAGGAGGTCATTGGCTTTTCAATTAAAACATGTTTACCCTGTAATAAACATCTTTTNGCCATTTCAAAATGGGTAGATACAGGCGTAGCAATTACAACTGCATCAATCTCTGAATCATTAATAATATCACTGGCATCAACAACAGGTTCAATGGATGGAAAACTTTTGGAGATTTGGCTTCTCCGCTCAGGCCTGCTATCTGCTACTTTCTTTATTATGCAATCNCCTGTATTAAAAAAATTTCTTACAATATTAGGTCCCCAGTATCCGTAGCCAATAACTCCTAATTTAATATTTTTCATGTTACTCAACTTTTTACTTCTCTGATAATGCAATAGAGTTTCTGGAAAAAGAATACTTGAGTTTGAATTATTCCGTTCAACCCCGATTTGTGTTAATTGAACTGAGTTTTATCTCTCCCAAAATGTGCTTTATTTCCCCAAATCATCCGTCTAAGTCATTAAAACGAAGTATTTTGAATCATATTTCATAAATTTTAAATTTTTATAGAAAATTCGTCTGTCGCATAGAAAACC
>Ga0031656_10000932_pt1 | contig 10805 bp, 8 predicted proteins | sample FrelakmetDIP11DI_FD_55080 | JGI IMG/M metagenome (GOLD analysis project Ga0031656, IMG submission 55080) | Freshwater lake sediment microbial communities from the University of Notre Dame, USA, for methane emissions studies - DIP11 DI | ecosystem: Environmental > Aquatic > Freshwater > Lake >... | reverse complement strand
GACTATCCCGTTCACGTGCGCCTCACACACTCCTTCGTTTATTTGTTGAGAATAACCAAAATCATCTGCGTTGACGATTAATCCTTGCATGCCAGGCCTCTAATAACGATTCGGATACGCACAGTCTTCACATCCACAATTCTGTTCGATCGACCTTGTAAAATGCTACCGCAAAGGTGCACCCGCATACATACCTGCACAATTTTCCCAATCGTGCCATCACAAAAGGATTCGGCGTCATCAGGCGTGCCACAACCACCAGGATGTTTTTATTGCAGACTAGAGAGTTTTCGCTCATAGGCTCTATGTATGGAATTACGGAAATAGCTACCCTTTTATGCCGGTAAAGGTGATGCCTTGGATGAAGTATCTTTGAGCGATAAAGAAAATGATGACCATGGGCAGCAATGCAACGATTGAGGCTGCCATCAAATACCCCCAGTGCACGGTATATGTGCTACGAAAGAAATTTAATCCCAAAGCGATGGTATAGTTCGATTGTTTGTGCAAGAACACCAAAGGATACAAGAAATCGTTCCATACCCCTTGAAAGTTAAAAATGGCGACGGCAGCCAAAGCCGGTTTGGAGAGCGGTACAATCACCTTCCATAGAATTTGCAAACGGTTTGCTCCATCGATCAAGGCTGCCTCTTCTAGTTCGATGGGGATATTCATGAAAAACTGCCTCAATAAAAAGATATAAAATGGACTGCCAAAGAAGGCTGGAACGATCAATGGCAGGTAAGAGTCAATCCATCCAAGCTTGTTGAATTCAATATAAAGCGGAATAATCCGTACAGGTTCAACCAGCATCATGGTCGATAGCATGAGGATGAAGAAGAAATTCTTGCCTGGCGCGCGCAGGCGCGCAAATCCATATGCAATGATGGTACAGGATAAAAGATTTCCAAGGATAGCCATGGCGGCTATAAATAGGGTGTTTAGGGCAAAGCGCCAGAAAGGCACATAGGTGAGCGCTTCTGGATAATTTTGCCACCGTAGCGGGCTGGGTATCCACTGAGGGGGATATTGCATAACCTGGTAATCCGATTTGAAAGAAGACGACAGAGCCCAAAAAAGGGGCAGGATAAACATCAAAGAGCCCATGATCAGCATTAAATAAATGATCAGGTTCCAGATATTCCTGCGCCAATGGGAAGGCTGTAAAAAATCACTCTCGTTATATGAATTTCTAGAAGCCATTCATCATTCTCCGATACTGCGGTAAAACACCCATTTACCGGAAGTCAGGAAAATCACCAACGTACAAGCTAAAACGATCAGGAATAGCACCCAGGCCATGGCTGAAGCATAACCCATTTGAAGGTGCTCAAAGGCTTTGCGATACAGATAGAGCACATAAAAAAGGGTTGAATCCAATGGCCCACCGTTCGTAGCAACAAAAGCATTGGTAAAGGTTTGAAAAGTCAGGATAATGCCAAAAATCAGGTTGAACAGAAGAGATGGCGTCAGCAGGGGTAAGGTTACTTTCCAGAACTTGTTCCAGCGGTTTGCACCATCGATCTCTGCGACTTCATAAAGTACAGTGGGAATATCCTGCAACCCAGCAAGAAAGATAATCATACTCCGACCAACACCCCATAAAGACATAATGATCAAAGCGCTTAACGCCCATTTGGGATCGAGCAACCAGCGGGGTCCCTGAATGCCGGCGTATTTTAAGAGTGTATTGATCAACCCATATTGAGGGTTGAACATCCACATCCACATTACTACGTAGGCGACTCCACTCAACACGGATGGCAAATAATAAACGGTTCTGAATACTCCGATCCCGCGTAACTTTTGATTAAGCAAGAGTGCCAGCGACAAGCCAAAAATCATGTCTAGGGGTACATAGACCAGGGTATATACCAGGGTGACCTTGAAGGATTTCAACGCCAGCGCATCCCGAGTGAACAGGCGCACGTAATTATCCATGCCCACAAACTGGGGGGATGTCAGCAGATCCCACTCGGTCAGGCTGAAATAAAATGAGGCAATGATGGGACCGAGATAAAATAATACGAAGCCAATTAACCATGGCGAAATGCAGAGATAGAATAAGATCGCCTCACGTTGGCGCAAATTTAGCCTTGGGATCCGCAGGCTCGTTTTAATTGAGGTCGAATTCATGGGAGGAAGTTGAGATGGGATTCTTTACGTGGGTAGTTGGGTGTGCCCACATTTATGTGGGCACACCCAGGTTTGAAAAAGCTATTTCAATTTCTCATCCAATGCAGCTTGAGCCTCCTGTGCAGCTGTTTGCATAACTTGCGTAACATCCGCATTAGGATCGATCAGCACGGTCTCAAGCGCTCTGCGCAGTGCAGGGTCGCCTGTTTCTCCCCAGTAATCGGTTGAAACATAAGCGCGAGGAGCCAGAAAATCAAGACCGCGGATCCAGGCACCTTCAATTGGATCGGTCGTCATGCCGGCTGATTCTGCAACGGCAGCGACAGGTGGGATTCCATGTAATTTCCAGATTTCTGAGCCTTCAGCACCAACATAATACTTCAGGAAGCGCCAGGCAGCTTCAGGATTCTCTGAGCCACTGAAGATACCAAAGCCTCCCCAGAAGAGCACATTGGCTTTAACGTCGCCAGCAGGCACTTCCACTGTACCCAGGTCCACATTTGGGTTGCTGAGCAAGCCAGTTTGTGGCCAGCGACCGAACAAACGCATGGCAGCTTTCCCAGACTCAAATTCAGGGTTGCCTCCTGCCCAAAGGTTGAAATCAGCAGGTGGAGGAGCTACCTTGTATTTGTTATATAAATCGGAATAGAACTGTACAGCCTTGATCGTTTCTGGCGAATCCATGTAGCCGACATAGCTCATGCCATCCGGACTGATCAGACTTCCACCAGCAGCTGCCACCCAGTATTCAAATCCACTCGTCCAGTTAGCCGAAAGCTGAGCCCCCCAGATGTCAGTTTGACCATCTCCATCGACATCCTTGGTGAGTTCTTGGGCAGTTTTCAAGAAATCGTCCCAAGTCCAATCGTCCGTGGGATAGGCTACGTTATATTCATCAAAAATCTTCTTGTTGTAATACACCGCCAGGGGTGAGAAATCCTTGGGCAGGAAATATTGTGCGCCTTGGTATTTGCCAGGATCCAATGTGCCAGGCAGGTAAATGCTGGTGTCCAATGGGTAATTCCCATTAATAAAATCATCCAGCGGCAGGAAACCCCCCTTGGAGACAAACATGGGGACAGCATCGTCACCAATCTGGATAATATCTGGCGCGTCACCTGCTGCAATTTGGGTCAGTAAGCGGGTATAGTAGTCATTCCCTGAGACAGCCTCAAGCTGCACCAGGATGTCGGGATTTTGTTTTTCAAACTCGGCAATGATCTGTTGATGAGGATTTAACCCCTCACCACTGTCACCGGTGCCAACTCTTAATATGATTTTACTGCCCTCAGCGGTTGGTTGTGGGGTGGGAGTGACGATGACTTCGTTAATAACTTCCACCACCTGTGTAATGATTTTTTCCACCTGAACTTCGACGGTTTTTTCTATCGTGACGATTTCTGGTGGGAGGGGTGTCGATGCTTGGGCACAACCCCCGACAAAAGCGGCAAGTATCGCGACCACCACAAACATATAGGTAAAACGTAGGTACTTTTTCACGGCTTTTTTCTCCTATTATGAACTATCGTTAAATATTCGAGTGAAATGAATGAAATCACCTTCAACGAGTATTTCTGTACGATAATCACCTCCTTAATCCGACAATCAAAGGAACTTATCAAAAGTTTGGACACCAAGACTAATCATAATATATAAATAGCACTTGTTGTTACCCACTTTTCTTTTGGGACCTGATAACTTATCCTATGGGAGGAATTGGTAAGCACAAGAAAAACTGATAACTCGTATATCATGGCTCCATCCATCAAGCCAATAATCTCAAATCTACCAAGGATGTCAGCCAACACGACCATCCGTTCACGGGATTATTGCGATCCAATGCTTGTTCAAAGGGTATGTCAAGGAAGTTCCAAGGAAGAACATGGCAAATATTGATGCAGATATTTGTACAAAGATAGCGAACCATATTTGGTTTCCGTTTAAGGAAATGAATTACAACAGTTTTAACTCACGTGCACGGGCGATGGCTTCTGTGCGACTATGGACATCCAGCTTGCTGTATATATTCTTGAGATGTTTATGAACTGTCTCGCGGGCAATCACCAGGTTCTCGGCGATTTTCTTGTCAGTACTGCCTTGGGCTAAAAGCTTAAGAACTTCCATCTCCCGTTCGGAAAGCGGATCAATTAATCCAGACGGATTTACTATCTTGACGGATCGGTAAAAAACAGCTTGATCGAAAGAAGCCAATAACATTTCGACATAATCCGGCATAATCTTGGAAGATTGAGCCTGGCGGAGCAAAGTGATCAGTTCGGGGTGAAGCTGGGTAAATGACCGAATATGTCCTTCCGGTGCAGCGAGGGTAAGGGCACACTTGAGCGAGCTTAGAGCCTGGGGATCCTGTTTTAAACCTTGAAATGCCAGCGCTTTTAATATAAGTACGCGGATAAAATAAAAACCGATCGCCTTTTTTTTCAAATCCTCTAGAAGTGCCTCTACCAGTGAAAGGGCTTTCGAATATTGTTTTTGGGTGAGAAATAATTGCGCAATTAATATAGGGATTAGTAGGCTTTTATAGGAACTCAGAGGTACTTTACCGGCTTCTTCGCTATCCACCTGAAGGAGGTGGACTTGGTTGACTGCTGCTTCCAGGTTGCCCTGAGCCAGATACCATTCAACCCCTTGAGAAATTGTTATTGCCTCAAACCAGCTGGAAGTTCGCTGGGCAACCTGCCATGCCTGGTTGTGTACTATAAACGCTGCTTCTATATCACCGGCTGAAAATAAAGCAGTTCCATAAATGTCAAGTGCAAAATGCAGCGCATCTGCCTGCTCCCAACGTCGTGCCAGATCCACTGCTTCTTTTGAATAGTGCAAAGCAGCTTCCAGGTCATTCCACTCGCAGAGAATGAAACTCAACGTAGAATATACATGGCTGAGGGTTGGCAATGGTTGGTGTGAAGTGGCAGACTGAGCCATCTGGATTGCTACATGACAGGCAGCATAAGCCTCACGCAGTTTGCCTTCCATCACCAACGCCCATGCCCAACAACCATGGGCAAAAATGGTTACATGTGAAACGCTACATTCCCTGGCATTGCTTAACGCCTGTTTTAATGCTTGTTCACGGGCATTGAAATTTTCTTCTGATAAACCCAAAAGCGTGGCGGCCTGACAGCGGATCAAGTGCTCTGATTCAGGCAGCCATTCGAGGGCTGCGCGTGCGGCACTCACAGCCATATCCCGTTTATTCCCAATCCAATTCGTATATGCCCGGATGGCAGCGATATGACCACCCAGGGTTTGCAATTCCAATTCATTACTCAGATTGCTTATCTCAGCTTCGGCCAGCTTCAGGAGAGGTTCCACGGAATTTAATTGTCCGGTATAAGCAGCCAGCCAGGCGCGCCCGATCAATAACCAGGGGCGTGCGATACTCTTTTCACCGGTCAGGCTATCGAGCTGCCTTGCAACACTGTTGAGCTCATTTTGCTCCAATAGGGCAAAAATATTGGCACTGACCAACCTGACGACGCCTTCCCAATCCCTGGCAGCGAATAGGTGGCGGATGGCATTGGCGAATAACCCTTGCCCTTCAAACCAGGTACTGGCTTGAGCATGTAAGGAAGGTAGCAGGCTGGAATTCGTCTGCAGGAGATACCCCCTTAGCAATTCAGCAAATAATGGATGGTAGCGATACCAGCGCTGCTCATGATCCAGTGGAATGATGAACAAATTGGCATGTTCAAGCTCATCAAGGATGGCAGATGAAGGCTGAGAGGGTGTGGATCCCTTCTCCAATTCAAGTAAGGCATCGCATAAGGGAGCAGTTAATTGATCAAGGATGGAGGTGTAAAGTAAGAATCGATGAATCTCCGGTGCCTGGTGATTGAGGATTTCTTCAATTAAATAATCAAAAATGTAATGATGTGTCCCGGTTAGGTTGGTGATGAAACCGGAGATATCCTCTGAGTTTTGCATCGATAAAGCTGCCATCTGCAGTCCTGCGATCCAGCCCTCGGTCCGTTGAGTAATGCGGATGACATCCTCAGGTGTAACTTTTAACCCCATGGTGTGGTTAAGAAAATCTGCAGCTTCCTGATCTGTGAAGCGCAAGTCCGCTAATCGCAGTTCAAGTATGTCTGAGCGGGCACGCATCTTTGCCAGTGGCAGGGGTGGATCCGAACGCGTAGCGATGACCATATGCATAGATGGTGGGCGGTGTTCCAGAAGAAAATTGACTACCTGGTGAATCGTTTGAGTTTGAATGACATGATAATCATCCAGGACCAGGTAAAACGGATTTTCCAGCTGGCATAAATTGTTGATCAGTGGAGTCAGGAAGGCTTCAAAATCTGTTTGGGAGTCAAAACCAGATGTACTTTCAAAAGAATTATCTATTGATGGGTCAATCCTTTGTAGGGCAGCCATTAAATAGGCAAGGAAATGCGAGGGCTCATTATCGCTGTCATCAATGGATAACCACGTGGCTGGATATTTGGTCTGACTGAGCCAGGCTGTAAGCAGAGTGGTTTTTCCGTAGCCGGCGGGAGCAGAGAGTAACGCAAACCCGCATTCCAATCCCTGGCTTAGTTTTTGGAGCAAGCGCGGCCGTTGCACCGACCTTGAACGTAGAGGGGGAATCGATAGCTTGGTGGAAAGAATCTGCACAGGCGCCCAACTTTCGCGAGGACTATATCCTATCGTATATTAGCTGCTCTGGCAATCGAAAACGGCTTCAACTTTTTACTCCCAGGTGTCTTATAAAATATTAAGGACACCTGAGCCTTCTCCCTACAATCTCCATAAACAATGTGGCCTGGCAGAATGAATAATAATCTGAAAAGGTGGTTTTATGAGAAGGTTCAAATTTTCAAGATTACCTGTCTTATCCTCTCAATCGCCAACTCGATATTCTCGATCGAATTGGAATAAACCAGACGCAGGTAGCCCTCTCCAAACTCCCCAAAAGCAGAGCCGGGTAAGACAGCAACCCCAGCATTATCCAATATCAGGTCCGCCAGCCTGGCTGAAGTGAGCCCGAAAGATTTAATGTTGGGGAAGACGTAAAATGCTCCCTGGGGACGTTGGCAGGTCACCCCGGGTATGGTATTTAATCCTTCTAGGATGAAATCTCTCCTACGCTGGTACTCTGCAACCACGCTATCCACCTGCTCCTGGGGTCCAGTGAGTGCCTCGATCCCGGCAACCTGGACGAAATGAGCATTGCAGCCCACGGAGTGGGTGAGCAGCAATTGGACTTTATCTGCAAGTGCTAAGGGCATGATGCCAAAGCCCAGACGCCAACCTGTCATAGAATACGTCTTCGAGAAGCCATCTACGATGATCGTCCGCTCTTGCATACCTNGCAGGGAGGCTATGGATGGAACGGTGGCATTATCATAAACGATACGTGCATAGATCTCATCTGACATCACCCAGCAGTTATACTGTTGAGCAGCAATGGCGATTTGTTCCAGGTCTGCAAGCGGAATCACTCCGCCAGTGGGGTTGCTGGGTGAATTCAGGATGATTATCCTGGTGCGATCGTTTACCAGGGTGTGGAAAACTTGCAAGTCAAAAGAAAAATTGTTTCCTTCCAGCAGGGGAACAGGCACCGGGATGCCACCAGCCACACGGATCATGGNTTCGTAGGTTGGAAAACCAGGATCAGGATAGATCACCTCATCACCTGGATCAATCAATGCCAGGGTGGGGAAGAAAAGATTGGGTTTAGCACCTGGGCTGACCACGACCTGGTCGGGATGGATGACNAGCCCACGCCTGGTACCTGCTTCCTGTGCAATCACTTCGCGCAGGGATTTCATCCCAATGGGAGGCGTGTAGCGGGTCAAGCCTTCATCGATGGCTTTGATCCCGGCTCGCTTGATATTTTCAAAAGTCTCAAAATCTGGCTGTCCAATTTCAAGATGAATAATCTGACGGCCCTTAGCTTCCTGAGCTTGAGCGCGTGCCAGGACCTGGTACGCCCCTTCGGGAATCAGGTGCTGAATCCTGCTGGCAAATTTCATAATAAACCCATCAACTCATCGTATTCATCATCCTTCATGGTGAACCAATGTTCCGGTTGGGGGAAAGTTTTGTCTGATACTTCGGATACATAGTGCTTGAGCCCATTTAAAATAACCTCGCCAGCATTTCCAAACACTTTGGCCATGCGTGGTTTGAAGCGTGGGTAGAGACCGAACATATCATGATAGATCAAAAGCTGACCATGAGCATACGGTCCGGATCCAAGGCTCAAGATAATGCAGTTTTCAGCTCGTTCGGTGATGAGTTTGCAAATTCGATCCGGGACCATTTCCAGGAGGATGGCGAAAGCACCCGCCTGCTCAAGCGCTTTGGCAGACTCGATGATCTTTTTNGCCGATTTGGCTGCCCGTCCCTGCACTTTATGGCCGCCCAAGGCAGAGGCACTTTGTGGGGTGAGCCCCAAATGCCCGACCGCAGGGATACCGGCATTTACGATCCCCTGTATACGGTCAGCCATTTCAACACCGCCTTCCAACTTGATCGAATCACATCCTGCTTCAGCCATGAATCGCCCGGCGTTACGAATGGCAGTTTCCACACTTGGCTGGTAACTCATATATGGCATGTCGCCAACAATGAACGTATTGGCTGTTCCGCGCCGCACAGCTGCAGCATGGCGNATCATATCATCCATGGTGGCGGGTAAAGTGGTCTCAAAACCAAGCATGGTCATTGCCAGGCTGTCTCCCACCAGGATCATGTCTAGACCTGCTTGTTCCATCAGGTAAGCTGTAGGATAGTCGTAGCAGGTGAGCCAGGTGACTGGTTCATTATTTTGGACCTTGTTAAACAAGTAAGGCAGGGTTACTTTTTTGCGTTCTGTCATTCATACCTCCGGTGTATTTACGTTTGAAATATGGTGTACCCAATATTATTTTATACGATGTTTCCATACATATATTCTAATTCAATTATTGGCTCAGTCATTAATTTCTACATTCTTCTTTTACCCGATATGATAAGAGAAATTGATTATTNTTATAATAATATTACAAGAAAAATCTTAATCATTTGCTCATATTTAAGGTAAAATGTTTTGTTCAGTCGATCCAATGGAGTGTGATTATGCATACTGAAACAATTTCTCAATATCAGCATACCCATGTTTTCGGACAAGATCAAATCANATCTGGAGAAAGGCGCACGCTGTTCGTCATCATCATGACNGGCATCATGATGGTTGGTGAANTCGCTGCCGGGATNATTTTCGGATCGATGGCGCTTACCGCAGATGGCATCCATATGGGTTCGCATATGGTTGGGCTTGGAATCACCTTCTTTGCATATATATATGCCCGTAAACACGCCCTAGATCAGCGCTTTAGTTTTGGGACAGGGAAGGTAAATGCATTGGCAGGATTTTCGAGCGCGATGATCCTGATATTCATCGCGCTTTTCATGGCTTACGAGAGCATTATCCGCATACTCGATCCAGTNGAGATTCTTTATAATCAAGCCATCACAGTCGCNGTGATTGGTCTGGTTGTAAATGGGATCAGTATGCTGATCCTTGGGGAAAAGAATCATACCCATGCCCATGGTGATCACGATCACGGATCGCATGACCATCAAGCACAAGAACATCCAGTGCATGATCATGAAGAGCACAGTCATTCAGACCACGACCATCACCTTGATGACCACACCCTTGACGAGCATGCCCATGTTTCCAATGGTGTTGACCATAATTTGAAAGCCGCGTATTTACACGTATTAACAGATGCCATGACTTCGGTTTTAGCGATTATTGCTTTACTGGCTGCAAAATACTTTGATCTTGTCTGGATGGACCCAGTTATGGGAATTNTGGGTGCAGTTATGGTGATTCGCTGGTCAGTTGGATTGATCCAAGGGACAACGATTGTGTTGTTGGACCATCAAAGCCCGCTCGAAGTCCGGAAGAAGATCACCAGTGTCCTGGAGGGTTTTAAAGATACAAAAGTATCAGACCTGCACATATGGTCCATTGGACCAGGCATTTACTCATCAGAAATATCCGTTATAACGAAATATCCAGAATCACCCGACATGTATAAAGCGATGATCCCCCAAGATAGCGGGGTCGTTCACACGACGGTTGAGGTTCATACCTGCCCGGATTAGGATTATTTAAATCTCGTTATTTATTTTGTAATGACATATGGCAGTAACACATCCCCTCNTCCTACAGTTAAGATTTACGCGCTCCGAGTTCAAGCGAGCACTTAAAGGATTAACGGAGGAAGATGCAGCGAAGCAATCACATCCGATGAATTGTATTAACTGGAACGTCGGGCACCTGGCCTGGCAGGAGCAGAAGTTTATCCTGTATTTTGGGCAGGGACAACTGCCCTATCCGAAGATCGAGAAGTTGTTTGCATATGGAGCTCCAGCCAGCACCCCAGCGCTGCAAGAGATGCTGAAAATTTGGNAAAATATCACCTCAAGCGGCAATCACTGGTTGGAGACTATAACTAGTGAAAAGCTTCAGGAGTTTGTTATAAAAACAGACGGAACAAAGCTACAGCGTACTTATACTTNATTATTNCAACGTATGATCTACCACTATTNGTACCACACTGGGGAAAACCTGGCTATCCGGCAAATGTTGGGGCATACCGATCTACCGCAGTTTATTGGCAATATCGATCGCCAGGCACACTATACACCGG
>Ga0031656_10000931_pt1 | contig 10806 bp, 9 predicted proteins | sample FrelakmetDIP11DI_FD_55080 | JGI IMG/M metagenome (GOLD analysis project Ga0031656, IMG submission 55080) | Freshwater lake sediment microbial communities from the University of Notre Dame, USA, for methane emissions studies - DIP11 DI | ecosystem: Environmental > Aquatic > Freshwater > Lake >... | reverse complement strand
TGTACGGGGCTATGGAGATAGCTGGAGATGGACAATTAGACGGAGAAGCACGCATCTTCCACATCCCCGGCGCTCAGGGAGATGTTGGTTTTATTTCCACGGTGACTCAACCATTCTGCGCATCCTGTAATCGGGCGCGATTGACGGCCGATGGCCGCCTCAGGTTATGCTTACTGCGCGAAGGTGAAGTAGACCTGCTCACCCCGCTGCGCGCTGGCGCCAGCCAGGATGAACTACGCCAGTTGATCCTGGAGGGAATCTGGAACAAACCCTGGGGGCATGGTCTAGCGGATGGAATTATCCCGCTCAACCGTGTGATGAGCCAAATCGGGGGATAAATGGGCTGGTTAAAAAAGTAAACAACCGGCGGCAAGGGCAACGCCAGCCCCTGCCAGCGAGCAGAAGAAATTCACCAAATCATTATTCAACCAAGACCACCCACGCGCCAGAGAGGTTTGATTGCCACAGCGGTGGAGGGGATGACGCTCGGTCTCTTTCTGGCAGGCTGGGCAGTAATAGATCGCCTGTACAGTTGCCCCGAGGAAGGAATCGAACGTCGATCCAGCCAAACCGGCCAGCGGGATAATCGCCATTAACCCCCAAGAGGGGAGATGTGGGGAAAATAAGACGGCACCCAAACCGATCAGCGCGGCTCCTGCTAAAGCTGCCAGATAACCAGTGAGTGTGACTGCGCCCGAAGTACCGCGCTCGACAGGCTTTCCGTTGGTGATCAGCCTGGGCGGCCGGCGGCTCAGTACCCCCAGCTCGGTTGCCCAGGTATCGGCGTTGACCGCAGCCATCGTTCCAGCAAAGGCAATCCACGGCCAATCCTGGTCTGGGAAAACTGCAGATGCCACTGCAAGCAAGGCTCCGAGACCACCATTGGCCAGCACCTGACCAATGTCACGCTGCGAGCCTTTGGAAAACTTCTCTCCTAGGGCAGCTTTTTTCCCGGTGAAGAGGCGCGAAAGCACACTGGATGAGATAAAAAATGTCAACAACAGGACTGCCCAAGGAATACCACCCAGCCCGAAGATCAAACCTCCGGTCAGAGTCGCACCCAAGGCACCGCTCAAGCTGAGCGCCCTGGCGCGGTATGCTAAAAAACCAATCAACGCCCCAAAAAGAAATCCCAGGATTAACTGCATAATCGTGCCTCGCGCTTAGAAAAAGAGTGACGCCGGGGAGAAAGGTGTGGATAACTGCCCATTTTCTGTGGATATCTGCAGAAAAACTGTGGATAACTCTGTGAGAAACAGGGATAATTNCCCGCGAGCCATGATCGATAATAAGGCAACTAAGAATAGCAGGCTGGTAAACCCACCACAACCCCAGAGTATATAAGCAATAATTTCTTCACCCTGACGGCGGAAGAAAAACATCCCAACAAGCAGGTCTGCCAGGTAGAAAAAACCGTTGATGAGCGGCAATAAAAGCACCTGAACTGAAGGGACAGGATCTACCAGGCTGCTGGTCGGATTGAAACGCAATGTGACAGTTGAGTGGGAAGGAATCAGCAGGCTGGCAACCACAAAAACAATCAAGGTCAAAACCAGACCGGCGATCAACAAGTAACGAACCGGCCGAACAGCCCACACTTGCGCCAGCAAAAATGATGGGTAAGTGGAGCGCGCCGGAAAAGGGGTCAACGAACCTAATTCAGCGAATTGCTGGGAGATACGCAGAAACTCGTCCCGCCCGGCTGGGGAGATGGCAAAGATGCGCTCAGGGGTGGCAATCAAGATCAGCGGCGAGCGCTGCGCAGACAGGAATTCAACCTGGGCGCTATCCAACTGATCACGCTCCCCATATACCGCTCCTGGCCAACACAATTTAGGAAGCCGCAGCGGCTGGTCAAGGTCGGTTGATGAGCGGACCCATTGCACCTGATCCATGGGGATGTCAACTTCCCGCAACCCCCAATACAGGTGAATTCCGTCTCTTTCGATCAGATAAGAGGCCTTCCACAAGGCATACATGCGGTAAGCCAGGAAGGGAATCAAGAAAACTGCCAGCAATGAAACAAACAAGTAAAGCAAGATTACCGGAGCAGCTTGGGCGTTGGTCGCCCGCCAAATTCCCCAACCACTGACTAATATAAAAATTAGGATAACGCCACCATGAAATAACAAGCCGCCACGAATGGGCGGGTTGAACCTGTATTCCCTGTTCACAGGCCCAATTGTAAATCATTAAGGGGTGATGCAGTTGAAAGTGATATTGGGAGTCTACCCGTAAAAAAACGAAGGTAGCGAACAAGAACTTGTTCGCTACCTCGTTTGGGGGGTGGGTCAGCTATTCGATGACGTAAACGACAGTGACGTCCGATGTAATCGTCAGTTGTCCGGGTGAAATCGGCACAGTGGAGGCGGCAGCCTCAGCAGCACCGCCACCGCGCATATCGTAATATACCGGATAAGAAGTGGCTTCGCTGATTGTCTGGATCTGGCCGAGCGATACACCAGCGGCCTGGGCAAGCTCTGTAGCCTTGGCTTCAGCATCTGCTACGGCATTCTCGCGGGCGTCGGATTGGGCCGCAGTTTTATCTTCAACATCAAAGGTGATACCATAGATTGAATTAGCGCCGTTAGACACCGCGGTATCTAACACATCACCCAGCGTATCCAGGTCACGGATCTTTACCAGTACCGTGTTCTCCACAACGTAGATCGTGCTGATGATATTTCCTTGATCGTCATACTGCTGTTGTGGGTAAATACTGAAGTTGGAGGTCTGGATATCATTCTCTGCCACGCCCATGTCACTCAGCGCTCCCACTACCTGCTGGATCTGGGTATTATTATCTACAACCGCCTCTGAGGCACTCTCATGATCAGTGCGAACGCCAATGGAGATAGTAGCCATGTCGGGAGTTAGATAAACCCGGCCATTTCCTATAACGCTAAGAGTTCGCACCGGCGAAGAAGAAGCTTCCGGGGCGGTTTGCTGACTGACAAACGCACTGAGAAGCAATCCCATAATCACCAACCCCCCGAACAGTATTAATGACTTCCTTTGCATAGTAACCTTCCTTTTGTAAGAATTGAATTTGGATGGATCATATCACCAAGACGTCCCAGGCAACCAAAAAGTTCCACACCAACAAGGTATAATTACTGCGATTCAACAGCCTGGAGATCCGCGATCAGAGCAGGAATCTCTATATCGTATACCCAAAAAATCAACTTATCCAACGGGGAGATATCCTACAAATGGGAACTACTTTAAAGATAGTGATACCAATGGCTGGCCTGGGTACCCGTCTGCGACCACATACCTGGAGCAAACCCAAGCAACTGGTGAGCGTGGCTGGCAAACCAGTCCTGGACCACGTCCTGGATACGCTTGCCACCTTGCCGGACCCGGANAACATCGAGTTAATCAATATCGTCGGATACTTGGGTGACCAGATCCAGGATCACATGCAAACGCGGTACCCACAAATTAAGAGCCATTTTGTGACTCAGGATGACCCGCGCGGGCAATCCCATGCCATCTACCTGGCCCGCCGCTATCTTAGCGGGCCNATGATGGTTGTATTTGCCGACACATTGTTAGACGTGAATCTATCGGTCCTGGCCAGCGAGGCTGCCGAAGCAGTGGTGTGGGTCAAACAAGTCCCGGACCCGCGCCGCTTTGGAGTGGCTGTAACCGACCAGGATGGCTGGGTTACACGCTTAATCGAAAAACCAGATGATATGAGTAACAATCTGGCCGTGGTAGGGTTTTATTATTTCAGCAACGCAGAAGTGCTGGTGGCAGCGATCCAAGAGCAAATGCGCCGCCAACTGGAACTCAACGGCGAGTTCTTCCTGGCTGACGCGGTTAATATCATGCTGGAACGCGGCCTCAAGATGCGCATCGAAAAAGTTGATACCTGGCTGGATGCAGGCACGCCAGAAGCGCTCCTGGAGACAAACCGCTATCTTCTGGCGAAGGGTCACAATAACAGCGAAGAGGCGGCAAAACGCAAGAATTGTGTCATCATCCCACCCGTTTTTATCCACCCAACGGCAGAGACACAAAACTCAATCATTGGCCCAGATGTATCGATCGGTGCCGGGGCTTATGTGCGCAGCAGCATCCTGCGCAACTCTATACTAGAAGACGAGGCTCAGGCGACTGATGTGATCCTGGAGAGCTCGATGCTCGGCCGGCGTTCACACATCCAGCGGCGAGCCGGATCGGTGAACGCTGGCGACAACACAATCATCACCCTGTAATGGACAACCCGGTAGAATGCCATTCTGGTCATACCTACGCTCAACGACCCACTGCGCTCTACTGGGGAGACGAGCGCCTGGGTATCGAGGAAATCCTAGATGAGTGGCATTCGCCAAACGCCAGGCACTTTAAGGTGGTAACAGTTCACAGCTTGATTTTCGAGCTATCTTACCGGGAAGATTCCGACCAGTGGAAAATAATCCCCTTATTCGGTGAAGAGTGATCTATGGAGTACGAGCCTGTCATCGGTTTGGAGGTGCATGCTGAATTAGAGACCCGATCTAAGATGTTCTGCGCCTGCCCGGTATTGGATTCGACTTCAGCGGCACCCAATGTGGCGGTATGCCCGGTCTGTTCTGGAATGCCGGGGGTTTTGCCAGTGGTCAACCAACAAGCGGTAGAGTATGGCATGCGTGTTGCTCTGGCGCTCGACTGCCAAATAGCACAGACAAGCCTGTTTGCCCGCAAGAACTATTTTTATCCGGACTTACCGAAGGGTTACCAAATCTCACAATACGAACAGCCGCTGGCGCGTAACGGGCGACTGGTTGTGCAAACATCGAAAGGGGAGCGAGTGATCCGTATCCGGCGTGTCCACCTGGAAGAGGACACAGGCAAACTGACCCATATCGCCGGCGATGGGGAAAGCTATTCGTTGATCGATCTTAATCGCGCTGGGGTGCCGCTGCTGGAGATCGTCTCAGAACCCGATCTTCACTCAGCAGAAGAGGTGCGCGCCTACGCGACTGGACTGCGCTCCGTGTTACGCTACCTGGGGGTTAATTCAGGCGATCTGCAGAAAGGCGTTTTGCGCCTTGAACCGAATGTGTCTGTCCGGCCGCGGGGCTCACCCATCCTGGGCACACGGGTGGAAATCAAGAATCTGAATAGTTTCCGCGCTTTGGAGCGGGGAGTATCCTACGAGATTGAACGACAGATCAATCTCCTCGAGCAAGGCAAGACCGTGATCCAGGAGACGGTTGGCTGGGATGCAAGCCAAGAAATCACGGTCACACAGCGGGTGAAGGAAGGAGAGGACGACTACCGTTATTTCCCGGAGCCTGATTTACCGCCTGTGGTGATCGAATCCGAATGGATTGAACGCATACGCGCTTCATTACCTGAGCTACCCGCAGCCAAGTATGACCGCTTCCGAAGCCAGTTTGGGTTGAACGATTACGATGCCAGCGTGCTGACTGCAGAGCCATCCATCGCCGATTATTTCGAACAGGTGGTGATGGCAGCTTCGCGCGAGGAGGCTGAGCGAATTAATCCCAAGATGCTGGCGAATTGGGTGAGTGTTGAACTGTTTAGTTTACTCAACCAGGCCGGTCTCCCTATTGAGGAAACGCCTGTTTCACCTCAAGAGCTGGCTGGCCTGGTCGGCCTGGTAGCGCGCGGCGAGATCAATCAAAATACAGCCAAGAACGTCATGACAGAGATGTTTGCCACGGGGAAATCAGCACAGGCTATTGTCGCAGAACACGGCTGGAAACAAATCTCCGATTCCACATTCATCGCCGGACTGGTGCGGCAAGTACTGGCCGAAAACCCGGAACAGGTAGCCGAATATCTAGCCGGCAAGGAAAACATCGCCCGCTGGTTATTTGGGAATGTGATGCGCGCGGCAAAAGGTCAGGCCAACCCCCTGGTTGCAGCAGGAGCTGGAAAATCAACTTCAAGCCCTCAAACGCATCTAATCGCTTGATCACCTATTTAATTGTGCTTTTTATCACTTGACGATCTGTCTGACATCTGTTAATGTTAAATCGCTTATGAGATCATAAGCCATGATAACCTTCNCGAGCATCTTAACCCACCCTGCAATTTCTTTGGCTGATAACCAAGCGGGCCTCATACCGGATGCCCGTTTTTGTTCACGATAGCAATCAATCTGGAATGGAGAACCACTAATGGCAGAACCAATTAACGCATTCACAATGGCGCAAAGCCAGTTTGACCACGTCGCCAAACAACTCAACCTTGACCCACAAGTGNGTGAGATGTTGCGCTGGCCGATGCGNGAATTTAAGGTAATGATCCCTGTCCGAATGGACGATGGATCAACCCGAGTATTCTTCGGCTACCGGATACAGCACAACGACTCACGCGGCCCGTGCAAAGGAGGCATCCGCTTCCACCCTTCCGAGACGATGGATACGGTGCGCGCTCTGGCGATGTGGATGACCTGGAAATGCGCAGTCGCCGACATCCCGCTGGGCGGCGGTAANGGCGGCGTAGCCGTCGATCCGGCNACCCTGTCGATCCACGAACAGGAGCGGCTGGTGCGCGGTTGGATTGACCAGCTCTGGCGGAATATTGGTCCTCGCCAGGATGTCCCTGCCCCTGATGTAGGAACCAACCCGCGTATGATGGGCTGGATGATGGACGAGTATTCCAAGCTGGTCGGGGCGTATACCCCCGGCGTGATCACAGGCAAGCCTTTGGGAGGGGGAGGTTCGTTAGGACGCACTGAAGCTACCGGCTATGGGGTAACGTACTGCATACGCGAAGCTATGAAGCACCTAAAGATGGATCCGACCAAATCGACAGCTGCCATCCAGGGTTTTGGCAATGTCTCCCAGTACGCCGCGATCGGCTTCACCGATATCTTGGGCGGCAAGGTGGTGTGTGTATCTTATTGGGATCGCATCGATCGCGCTTCGTACACCGTGAGCCGGCCTGATGGCGTCAACGCCCAATTCCTGCAGACGATTACTGACACATACGGGACGATCAATAAAGATAAAGCCCGCGAAGCAGGGTACAAAATCGAGGAAGGAGATGCCTGGATCAGCAAGGAAGTGGATGTATTGATCCCGGCCGCGCTGGAAGGGCAAATCAACGCTGAAACCGTCAAGCATGTGAGCAGCCGGGTCCGCCTGATCGCGGAGGGGGCAAATGGTCCAACAACCCCCGAAGCCGATGAAGTCTTCAAACGCAACAACGTGTTTGTGGTCCCCGACTTCCTGTGCAATGCGGGCGGCGTTATCACCTCTTACTTCGAAAGCGTCCAAAACGACATGAACTTTTACTGGACGAAGGATGAGGTACTTACCCGGCTGGACACCAAGGTGACCCAAGCCTTCGACAGCGTTCTGGGGATGGCAGAGGGCGAGCAGGTCTCCATGCGGGATGCGGCTTACATGGTGGCGATTCAAAAGGTTGTCAAGGCTATGGAGTTGAGGGGCTGGTTGTAGAACCAAAATAAATAATTTTCTGAAAAACCCTTGATTTTTTCAGGGAAAAGTGATTTAATACAAATACCGCTCTGCCTGGATGTCCCCCCCATCCAGGCAGGGCGGCTTTTTATCTATTAGCTCAAAGAAACGAAAGGGGGATCAACCCACTGATACAAAGGGAGAGGTTTTCTTGGTCACTTGCCAGCGTCAGGCAGAGATGAGCGCTTTTTACGCTTGTTTTCGTAAAGTGCCTGGTCTGCTTTGACAATCATCTCGTCAAGGGAAAGGCCCTGCTGGGGATCGAATTGGGCAATTCCAACACTAAGCGAAATCTGATAGTAGCGATTCTGGGCATTATAGCGGTCAATGTTGCGCTGTAAGCGATCATTCATCGCCTGCACGCCGGCAGCAGGGGCGTTCAAAGCCAATACGATAAATTCATCCCCTCCCAGCCGAGCGATGAGATCTGATGTACGGAATGTCTCCTTCAAGATAGCGGCAACCGTACGCAAGGCACGATCTCCTTCAGGATGCCCAAAGCTATCATTGATGTTTTTCAAACTGTCGAGGTCAGCAAACAGCACGGCCAGATCCCAATTTTCGCGGTGAGCGATTTTAAGTTGTTGTTGGGCCAGGGATAAGAAGCCGCGACGGTTGAGCAATGCAGTCAGATCGTCATAGAAAGACATCTGATGAAGAATAACTCGAGAGCGGTGGCGCTCAATGGCGTATAACAAAGCACGACCGAGAAAGTGGTCGTCCAACTCGCCTTTGACCAAATAATCTTGCGCACCTTCCCGAAGCAATTCAAAGGCCTGCGCCTTATCCTCCGCCATGGCTGTCACCACAATGGGTACTTCTGGCACACGGGTATATATCTCGGCGAAGGTATTGAACCCCAGGCTGTCCGGTAAGGAGAGGTCCAGCAGGATTAAATCATAAGCAGCTTTCTCTAAGATGGAAAGCGCTTGGGACAGACTACCAGCTCGAGTGGCTTCAAATTTACCTGCATTGACCCCCTTTGAAACCGTCGATCGCCAGGAATCCAACTCGGGGTGATCGTTTTCTACAATCAGCACCTTAATAGGTTTTGATTCACTCGGAAAAGACACTTTCCGCTCCTGCTGACCATCATTCAACGAAGGCTGTATCATAGAATAGTCGTTTCCCAAGTTTAGACGTGTGTGCGAAAATTGTCAACCATTGCTGAAGAAATCAAAAACCGTTATTTTCCAAGGGTACTATATGGAGTCAGATCCTGTACAGGAGACCTTTCCTGGTCCAAAAATCTGGCGGTTTTATGATACTCGTTGTATACTTTTAATAATCCATTTGAAAAGAGGCTGGCAAGAAAATGAAGATATCCGTCTTACAAGAGAATCTCGCTCACGGATTGAACATTGTCTCCAGGGCAGTATCGCCCCGCAGCACATTACCGGTGCTGGCAAATGTCCTGGTNGCAACAGATGAAGGCCGGCTTCGACTCTCGGCTACCAATCTCGAATTGGGGATCACTTGCTGGATAGGGGCNAAGATCCAGGAAGAAGGTTCCACCACCGTTCCAGCGCGCACCTTTACCGAACTGGTGAGCACGCTCATCGATCAGCAGGTGGAGATGTCCTTGAGCGTGCGCACACAGACGCTTAATGTGCACTGTGGCAGNTCCAACACTGACCTGAAGTGCATCGACTCGCAGGAATTNCCCCCTATGCCCGTNCCGGACAGCGCTAACGGCGTCCAGATCAACATCGCTGATTTCAAGGAAATGATCCAGCAAGTCGCGTTTGCGGCATCGAGTGACGACGCTCGCCCGATCTTGACCGGGGTGCTCATCACCCTGACAGGAGAAAAACTGATCCTGGCTGCGGCAGACGGTTTCCGACTCTCCGTTCGCAATGCAATCCTCTCATCGCCGGTTGCACGGGCGATTAGCGCAGTCGTTCCGGCACGTGCACTGACTGAACTAGCGCGCATCGCCAGCGACGGTGACCAGGCAATCACGATGATCCTGCCACCAGGACGAGGCCAGGTTGTATTCCGTTTGAAGGATGTCGAACTGGTTTCGCAATTGATCGAGGGCTCTTTTCCAGATTATGAGCAGATCATCCCGCGCGATTACAAGACCCGCACAATTGTCTCTACATATTCTTTCTTGAAGGCGTGCAAGCAGGCTGAGATCTTCGCCCGGGAAGGCTCTCATATTGCCCGGTTGAGTATTACCCCCGGCGGTGAACTAAAGCCTGGCAGCGTGATGATATCAGGCCAATCCGAGGAAACCGGCTTCAACCAGACCGAAATCGACGCGACTGTTGAAGGGCCACAACTCCTGATCGCCTTCAATGTCAAGTTCATGCGAGAGGTATTGGAAGTGATCAAAACACCGAATGTCGCGCTGGAAACTACCCAAGAAACATCGCCTGGCGTCCTGCGACCGGTGGGAGACGATAACTTTCTGCATGTGATCATGCCGATGCACCTGGGGAGCTGAGCTGCCAGTAATCCCGCATAGCCTGTGACGACCTTGGTTAAAACCAACCTGGGCTTCTATGACCTTTCCCTCTGCTTCAACGGACAGAGTCCTGAGCATTTACCTGGCTCTCGCGCAATACCCGACCTTGAGAGTGCGCATCCGCGCCCGCATGCGCCGGGAATTATTCGATCGCGGCGTAATTGCCCCGCACCAGTTTGAAGCTGAGGTGCGCGAGAAAGCTATCGAGTCACAAATACGCGAGGGGCTGCAAAATCCGTTTGAAGAGGAGCCCGCCGAGGTTTGGGAAACCCGCATGGCGCGCATTCGTAGCCACCTGACAGATTTCTATTTTGCCTATAACCTGCCTTACGAATTATTTGAGCGGATCTTGCGAGAGGTTCTGGGGGAACGCGGCGCCCAAGCTAAAGACCAAGTCGTGTACTTCAACCCAGAGCTGGCTCCCCAGCATATGCTCTTCGAACAGGCTCTGGAAATNGAGTCCCTGCCACCCGAAGAGCGTGAGCGCGTTCAGGCGCGCTTGCATGAGATCAAAGTNGTTTTGATCCGGCGCATGATCAGCGACCAACTGGCTTATATCAATATCGCTAAAGACTGGTTTACTGTTGAAGACTTGATGGAGATAAACCGGCGCAAGATGGGGCTGGGCAAAATAGGCGGGAAAGCAGCCGGGATGCTGCTGGCTGCTCGCATTCTCAACCAGGTTGGCGACGAGGACATTCGCGCTTCATTGCGGATTCCAGAATCGTACTTCCTGGGTTCCGATGTGATGTACACCTACATGGCAGTCAATAACCTGATTGCCTGGAATGATCAGAAGTACAAATCTGAGGAAGAGATCCGCGCGGAATACCCATACGTCCAAAGGGAATACCTGGAGGGGACTTTCCCGGTAGATATCCTCGAGCAGTT
>Ga0031656_10000930_pt1 | contig 10806 bp, 8 predicted proteins | sample FrelakmetDIP11DI_FD_55080 | JGI IMG/M metagenome (GOLD analysis project Ga0031656, IMG submission 55080) | Freshwater lake sediment microbial communities from the University of Notre Dame, USA, for methane emissions studies - DIP11 DI | ecosystem: Environmental > Aquatic > Freshwater > Lake >... | reverse complement strand
AGAAGAATCAATTCAATTGAATTATTGCCCCGTAGGGGCTACCCTAATATATTTTCTAAGGGTAGCCCCTACGGGGCAAGACACACCCTGGAATCATTTCCTTCTACAAACAGGTAGCCCCTACGGGGCATTCAAATTTTCAATAATGGATTTCAATAAAATCGTCTGGTTATATATTAGTCTTCAATTGGCGGTCCAATATCACCGATTAAATAACTTAGAAGTTATATAAAAGACACAAGGTTTAATACTTTTCAATTACATCGTGCAGAAAGATTTCCATTTTCTTTCTCAGTATCGGTGGTGATTGCCTGTGATTATTAATCATAATGGAAAAGATCAGCCAGTGGTTTTTCTTTGTATAAACAAATCCACTGAGTGCTAACACACCAGTGAGTGTGCCGGTTTTAGCAAAAATCCGATTGGAATCATCAGGGTTAAAACTACTCAGTGTTCCTGATCCCGGGTTTGGAAATATGGCTTTAATTCGTTCCATGCCAAATTCAACTTTCATTTTGTCCAGGATCCAAACAAAATCCTGTGGTGTAAATAAATTATACCGGCTCAAGCCACTGCCATCAACCCATTTTGGAGCCTGGGGCATGCCCTTAAAATCTGTTTGCAAGAGCCGGCCAATAGCTGAATCCTCATTGAATTTTCCCGTCAACTGGTGGCCGGCCATAAGCAATGTCTGTTCGGCAAAAGAATTATCACTCCGCTGCATCATCGGCTTGAGCATTGAATCGACGGGCTGTGAAAATATTATTTTCCTATCGCGCTGGGTTGCTTTCAACATTGGAGATGATGCATCTACTACTATAATTTCCTTGTGGATGGTATCTCTTAGCAACTCCAGTGCAGTCGAAAATCCGTTTGTCACAAAGGGCACTTCACGTTGTGCACTTTTTTCCTTTCCTTCGGTTATGGTTAACCGGTTGGCATCCCGGTCGCGTTCAACCATAAACTGCCCACGTGGGTCGGGGGCGGCAAATGTCAGCGGCCAGTTAACTTCCGGTTCACTGGAAATAAAAACATCAAGCGTATCCCCTGCGTATTGAGGGTTTTCCTTTCTGGATGCCGACTGGTACCAGCGGGTGACATTTCCATAAACCGGAAATGCGCTTCGTTCAACCATGTAATATTCGCTGTAATCGTCCCAGCTCCATCCACGGCCAAGTGCTTTCGCTTGCCATTCGGCAGCACTGATATAAATTGGCTTTGTCAATGTTCGCAGAAAATCGATCACGGGCTGCCGATTAAAATCCGGGTGCAAAAGTGTAGGATCAGCTGTTGGATAAAGCAGGATGGCAGTATCCAGGTCTGCCCAGGCAACCCCTTGCAATTCCTTCCCCAGGTATTTCATCCCGGCATAGCAACTTGCTATCTTGGTATTACTGGCCGGGATAAAGTATTTGTCTCCCTGGTAATTTAAAAGCCATTCTTTCTTCTCTGGTTCATAAATACTTAATCCAAGATGAGCCTCCTGAAAAACCGGATCTTTGATGAAATTATTACCGGTTGTATGCTGCAACTCTTTTTGTGTACCGCAGGATAGGATAAAAAAGCACAGGGGAAAAATTACTGATTCATACCTTAAGAAAAATAAAAAACGCTGCATGTATGGAATTTCAAATAAAAATAAGGATTTTGAATCAGTGCCTGGATTCAACCAGCCGGATGTAATTTACCACTATGCCCAATTGGAGAAACATTAAACCTTTCAACCGCCTGTTCTTTCCCCTTCTCTTACTCGGGCTTCTGCTGACTTTTGGGGTATCGGGATACATGATTATTGAACATTATAATTTCCTGGAAGCCTTTTACATGACTATCATCACGATTGGTTCTGTTGGATATGAAGTTGTTCACCCGCTCAGCCGGCCTGGCATGTTTTTTACCACCATGCTGATCATTTTCAACCTGGCAATCATTACTTTTTTCATAACCGTTCTTACCCGCTATTTCGCCGACGGAGAATTTAAACGACAATTCAAAACTTTCAAAATGGAAAACAGCATTGAAAAACTGCATAACCATGTGATCATTTGCGGATTGGGCCGGAACGGCCTGGAAGCAGCTCAGGTCATGCACGATAACCAGATTCCTTTTGTGGTACTGGAAGTAAAAGAAATAGAAGACTTCATTCCATTTACATTGAAATATTTCCTAATCGGTGATGCGCGGAATGATGATATACTAAAAAAAGCAGGAATTGATCGAGCAAGAGCGCTTTTAACCACACTGCCCAATGATGCAGATAACCTGTATGTAGTCTTGAGTGCCAGGCAGGAAAATCCCAGGTTGAAGATCATTAGCCGGGCTTCACAAAATTCTTCCGTTGCAAAACTAAAAATTGCCGGCGCAACAAACGTGATCATGCCTGACAAACTGGGAGGGGCGCATATGGCTACGCTGGTTATGCATCCTGATATTTATGAAATGATATCATTAATGACTACACGAAACAATGACGCCTTCCGCATGGAAGAATTGATGGTAAGGGTAACCCTTTCGCTTGGTGAACTGAATTTATGGCAAAAGACCGGATGTACGGTACTCAGTATAAAAAACAACAAGGATTATTTGCTGAATCCGCCAACGGACTATAAGCTTAAGACAGGCGACAGAATCATTGTAATGGGCAGTTTCGCGCAGATCGAAAAAGTAAAGACATTGATTTAACTCATTGCATTACCATTTTGACTTTTCATCAATGCGGTTAAAAAATTCTTTATCCACTTTATACTTTTTGGGTAAACCTATATTAGGATAAGACAACTTAAGGTCGCCCCTCCAAATGTGGAAATAACTCCAATCATGAGCATAAACCCTGCGTCTCATTTCTTCTATATAACTAAATCTCAAAGTCTATTTCACGCAAAGGCACGAAGAAAAAATAAAAAGGCGCGAAAAAATATTTCATCATAAACAACCTTGCGGCTTATTAATCTTTGCGACTTTTCGCCGTTGCAGGTGTTGCGCTTGCCACACAAGAGCGCTGCACAAGCATGTTCGGCGCGCACCTGCAACATCTCAGCAAATACATTCCCTAAGCAATGTCGTTACATCCTAAATAATGGCGCTACGTTGACATGTTGCAGGTGCGCGCCGAACCTGCAGAATCAATTATCAAAACATTCAGGCGCAACACCTGCAACGGCGAGCAGCGGCGGTTCGGCGGGGGCCTACAGTATATGAGTAATTACATTTCACTGCGTAAATACAATTCATGGGGAATGCCAGTTCATTTTCGCAAGAAATCTCGCTTGCTCAAGACTACCCCTGATCGCCGTTGCAGGTGTTGCGCTTGCCACACAAGAGTGCTGCACAAGCATGTTCGGCGCCCACCTGCAACATCGCAGCAAATACATTCCCTAAGCAATGTCGTTACATCCTAAATAATGGCGCTAGGTTGAAATGTTGCAGGTGCGCGCCGAACCTGCAGAATCAATTATCAAAACATTCAGGCGCAACACCTGCAACGGCGAGCAGCGGCGGTTCGGCTGGTGCCTACAGTATATGAGTAATTACATTTCACTGCGTAAATACAATTCATGGAGAATGCCAGTTCATTTTCGCAAGAAATTTCGCTTGCTCAAGACTACCCCTGATCGCCGTTGCAGGTGTTGCGCCTGCTACACAAGAGCACTGCATAATCATGTTCGGCGCCCACCTGCAACATCGCAGCAAATACACTCCCTAATCAATGCCAGCTAATCGCATTTAATGGTACTACGCTGACATGTTGCAGGTGGGCGCCGAACCTGCAGAATCAATTATCAAAACATTCAGGCACAACACCTGCAACGGCGAAAAATATTTCACATTGAAGCGTGGGCGCTAGATTAATAGCAAGAAAAAGAATATACAAAAAACCTGCTGATTGTTCTTCGGATTGTCTTTCTGTGCTTTCTATGTCTATCATACTCCTTATCAAATAGTTCTTTTATTCGAAACATGGCCCTCCTATACTAGACTTTTCATTGAATGTATTTACTTTCGATTTTCGACTTTTCACTTTCAACTTCTCTCCTGTGCCCGCATCCACCTCTCCGGTATCTCATTGCTGCTGGCCAAAATGTAGTCCTGGTAGGAACATGCGATATAGGTTTTATTGGGCAGTTGCATCCACCAACGGCCCGTTTTTTTACTTTGCCTGAATACCGTATCTACTTCTGCAAAAGCTGTATGGAATTCATAGAATTGTTCCTTGTCACTCATGAGTGCCTCGGTCAAACCTTTGTGACGCCCGTCTACAAAATACCATATCATCTGTGCCAGCTGACCGGCAGTCAGTTGTTGCACATCGCTCTCAACTTCATACCCATAAAAACCAATTGAATTCAATACCGGGCTCATACCGCAAAAACGGGTTAATGTACAGGCTTCTTCACCTGTCAGGCCATTTGGTGAAGTATAACTAGATAGAGCCGAAGCATACTTCAGTGCGGCTATATCGAAACTTACAAGTTGCGAATTGCGGATTACCGGTTCCATCTCATCAATATTCTCCTTAACATGCCCTACCCTAAAACAATCGAATCGAAGCTTATCCATTGTTTCGAGCATATTCGGGTGTACAAAATAACTCTGGAAACCAATATGATTATAGTGCCGGATATAATTGGGTTCGCCGGTTAGTAATTCCATTAAAAAATTTTGGCTTTTCACCGGGCTGTCGGTTGCCAGGTTTATCAGGGAATCTATTCCTGTTGCTTCTATGATCAATTTAAGGCTGCGATATGCCTCATACTGGGCCAGGGTCAGGTCATGCGACCCGCCGATTATAATGACTGTTTTACCGGCCTCAATAAGTTCAGCCACAACCGTCTTCAGTGCCGCATAGGTATCGTTCAAAGTTGCCCCCGGCCGAATATTACCTACATCTGCTATGCGCACATTATGATGCCAGTAATATAAAGAATAGAACTGATGACGGATTGCATCAGGTCCGGCATTATCATACTGGCCCCCTGTATTGCCCCTGGCTTCACCGCAGCCTACCAGCACCAGGTCGGCTTCTTCAAGGTTTGGAAAATCTTTTTCAAATGCCAGTACAAATTTTCCGATCTGCCCTTCCCGGTAACCCTCATCATGTGACAATTCATGGAGATTCAGCGGATTCAGGAAATCGGTGATATTAAAAAGGTTATCCATACCATTGAATTTCTGGCAAACCTAACCCTTTAGACCCAAAAAAAATCCCCAAAAAAACCACAAAAAGCATTGAGCCCCTATAAAACGGCGTATTCATTATCTTCGCGGCATGGAAGATATCTTAAAACAGGTAGAAACGTATACAAGTGAAATTGCCGTATTCAATACCAGTGATCCGGAAACGCTTGAATCNTTCAGGATCAGGTTCCTGGGCATGAAAGGATTGGTNAAAAGCCTGATGGGAGAAATGAAAAATATACCGGCAGACAAGAAAAAAGAATTCGGCCAGATCATGAATGCTTTCAAGCAGGCCGCAGAACAAAAATATGATTCACTGCGCGAATCTGCCNCCGGAACAGGAACAACCGAAGCCCCGTCAATCGATGTAACATTGCCCGGGGAACCCATACCCGTTGGGAGCCGCCATCCCATCACTTTAATGCGAAACCGCATCGTTTCTATCTTTCAGCGTTTAGGCTTTGCCGTTGCTGAAGGNCCGGAAATTGAAGACGACTGGCATAATTTCACGGCCCTCAACCTGGGGGAAAACCACCCGGCAAGGGATATGCAGGATACTTTTTATCTATCGCAAAATCCCGACTGGCTTTTGCGTACCCATACCAGCAATGTACAGATCAGGGAGATGCAAAAAGGGAAATTGCCTATCCGCATTATTTGCCCAGGCAGGGTTTACCGGAATGAAACCATCAGCGCACGTTCTCATTGTTTCTTTCACCAGGTAGAAGGATTGTACATTGATGAAAACGTTTCATTTGCTGATCTCAAGCAAACCCTATACTTTTTTGTTAAAGAGATGTTTGGCGATGATGTGAAGATCCGCTTCCGTCCCAGTTATTTTCCTTTCACTGAACCCAGCGCAGAAATGGATATCAGCTGCCTGCTCTGCAAGGGTGAAGGTTGTGCAGTGTGTAAAAGAACGGGCTGGCTTGAAATCCTCGGCTGCGGCATGGTACACCCACAGGTACTGGAAAACTGCGGTATTGATTCTACCAGGTATAATGGCTTTGCTTTTGGAATGGGTATCGAAAGACCTGCCTTACTGAAATATGGCATATCTGATATCAGGCTATTCAGTGAAAATGATGTGCGGTTTCTGGAACAGTTTACTTCGGCAATATGAGAGAGTTGGTAGTTGGTAGCAACAGCCAATATAGTCTCCTGTATTTGCTAACAACTTACTACTTAAAAGACAGTGCCGGGAAATCGGGAAGACGGTAAGAAATACACGGGACATTTTTTACCGTTCCCTTCCTGCCTTACCGCCTTACCGGCTATGCATTTAAAAAAGTTACTACCTAAAAGTCAGGGCCGGGAAGTTGGGAAGACGGCAAGAAATACACGGGACGTTTTTACCGTTCCCTTCCCGTATTACTGCCTTACCGGCTAGCATTTCAAAAAGTTACTATCAACTTAGAACTTTTCCTGCAAACAACAAGCGACTTGCGAATCGTCTTCAGTCTTCCACCAAAAAACAATATACCTCCTTAGGTCCATGCACGCCAACAACCAGGGTTTTTTCAATATCGGCTGTTCGACTGGGGCCGGTGGCAAAAGTTACAAGGGAGGGGAGTTCGGTTGGATATTTTTGCTGAATTTTCAGGAGGGCATCCTTTACATCAAATACTAGCTGAGATGTACGGGCAATACATATATGCACGGGAGCATAAACACTGGCGGTCCTTCCTTCGGGCATAGCTGCACTTAGCACTATGCTTCCNGTGCGGGCAACCAGCGCCTCACAACTTGTTATGGATACATGGGAGTCAACCAGTGTCATGTTTGAGAAATGATTGAAACCCGATTTAAGAAAAATGGATTTCAATGAATCCTCCTTGCAATAAATTTCCTTCCATTCTTTTTGCTTAATCAGGTCAACAACATGGCTCACCATTTCAGCTTCACTGGTACAAAATGCGAAACGGCCAAGTAAACGAGTGAATTCAGCAGCAAATACAACTGATAGGTCGTCGGCAGGATCTTGAAAAAGGGGAGTCGAGTTATCCTGCTGTGGAAATGGCAATGGCACTGGATGAACCAGTGCCTTTCTAATCTTACTTAAAATATTCTCTTTAGATGTTGATGATTCCATTAATTAGTTGCTTCAACTGAACTTTGATTCGGCGAGGTTTGAGTTGTTTTTTGAAAAGGCTCATCATTCTCCAATGCCGTTTTATTTAACTCATCGGAATCAGAAAAGATTTTCTTTTCTTCAAAAGGACGCTTCCCCAAAAGATCTTCCACATCCTGCTGGTGCAAGACTTCCCTGTCGAGCAAAGCAAGGGCAAGCTTTTCAACCTGGTCACGTTTTTCGGTCAGCAGGGCAATTGTGCGTACATATGCTTCGTCAACCAGTTTCCTGACTTCGTTATCGATCAGCTTTCCGGTTTCTTCGCTATANGGTTTNGTGAAAACGTTTTCTGTCTGNGGATCGTAAAAACTCACTTTACCAACTTTCTCATTCATTCCATATACAGTGACCATCGCATAAGAAAGTTTGGTCACTTGTTGCAGGTCGTTTTGGGCACCGGTTGAGATCTTACCAAAGAAAATATCTTCACTGGCACGTCCGCCGAGGGTCATACACATTTGGTCCATCAACTGTTCTGTATCATACAGGTATTGTTCTTTGGGCGTATACTGTGCATAACCCAACGCAGCTACGCCGCGAGGTACAATAGTAACTTTTAAGAGCGGGTAGGCGTGCTCGAGAAACCAGCCGCAAACGGCATGTCCTGCTTCGTGATAAGCAATGATCTTTTTCTCTTCGGGAGAAATGATCTTATTTTTCTTTTCAAGCCCACCAATCACTCGATCNATGGCATCCTGAAAATCGTCCATTTCAACCTGTTGCTTGCCTTTCCTGGCTGCAATCAGCGCTGCTTCATTGCACACATTAGCTATATCTGCACCTGCGAAACCTGGCGTTTGTTCCGCAAGTTTATAAATATTCAGTTTATCTGAGGTCTTGATTGGCTTAAGGTGAACCCTGAAGATATGTTCACGGCCTTTAAGGTCCGGCTTGTCAATACTGATTTGCCTGTCGAAACGGCCCGGACGAAGAAGCGCTGAATCGAGTACATCAGGCCTGTTGGTAGCAGCGAGGATAATGATGCCGCTATCACCGCCAAAACCATCCATTTCCACCAGCAACTGGTTGAGTGTGTTTTCCCTTTCGTCGTTGCTCACCATCATATTTTTTCCACGGGCGCGACCGATGGCATCAATCTCATCGATGAATATGATACAGGGAGCTTTTTCCCTGGCTTGTTTAAAAAGGTCGCGTACCCTGCTGGCACCCACACCAACAAACAGTTCAACAAAATCAGAACCGGACATTGAGAAAAAAGGTACCTGTGCTTCTCCGGCCATGGCTTTAGCAAGCAAAGTTTTTCCTGTACCGGGAGGACCAACCAACAAAGCGCCTTTTGGAATCTTCCCGCCTAATGCAGTATACTTTTTAGGGTTCTTCAGAAAATCAACAATTTCCATCACTTCCTGCTTGGCCTCATCCAGACCCGCAACATCGGCAAAAGTGATATTGACCCTCGTACCCTTATCAAACAATTGAGCTTTGGATTTGCCGATATTAAAAATGCCCCCGGGGCCACCACCGCCACCCGGGCCGCCAACCTTACGCATCATTAAAACGAATAAGAGGCCAAACATCAGCAGGGGGAAAAGGAAATTTACTATCGGTCCAAAAAATTCCGGGTCATTTATAGGATCAACCGGAACAGGTGAAACCTGCGGATTAGCCTGGAAATACTTATCCAGTGATTCCTGGTAATCATCCACCTTGGAAACCCGAAACGAAAAATGAGGCCCTTTGGAATTGTATACATAGGTCCATTTGTCGCCAAGCAGTTCCTTGTATATCGGCTGATTCAAGCTGTCTTTTTTAATATAGACTCTTACCACATCCTTATTCTTAACCGGCTCAATTTTTTCCACGTGATTTTTAGCAAGCATTTCCTGCTTGAACTTCAGGTCTGTAATATTAGTCGCATCCGGTTTTACGCCGTTGAAAACCTGGTAGCCAATAAGGAAAATTGCTACAAGGGCATAAATCCAGTAAATACTAAAACGTGGGCCCTTTTTCGGGGTGTTATCGTCACCTCCACCGGAGGGGCGGTTGAAACCCGGAAAACGCGATTGCTGTGAATCCTTCTTAAATTCTTCTTGTGACATATGAAAACTTCCTCTTCTTATTTACTATTTAATGATTAAATACAATTATTACTTAGAATTACCTCTTTTAACAGTTTTCCTGACGGGAGCTTCATCCTTATGTTCTTCCGTAACGGCATCGTTCCACATTTCCTCAAGACTGTAAAACTTCCTGGTTTCAGGAAGAAAAACATGCACTACCACATTGATGTAATCGATAATGACCCACTGCGAAAAGCTTCGCCCTTCGTGATGGTAGGCATTTTCACCACAGGCAAGTTTAACAGATTCTTCAATAAAATCTGCAATNGCTTTCACCTGTGTNGTAGATGTGGCTTCACAGATCACAAAGAAATCAGCAACGGCTTCAGGGATCTTTCTCAGATCCATCGAAATAATATTTTCCCCTTTTTTATCCTGGATAGCTTTGGTAATGACTTTCAAAATCTTACTGCTCCGGGTGAGACGGCTACCCTTCTTTTCCCGGGCAGCAATTACTGGTGTTGATGTCAAATGGCGTTGGTTTTTGTTTTTCTATATTGAAAGTCTGTTGAACTTATTTTTCTTCTTTTCAAAAAAGAGGAAGTTCACTACCGGGAGGCCACCATCATAGACTCCTGATATTTATTATCTTGCTCAAAAATAAGGATTAATTCCCTTTCTTGTACAATGGGTAAACCGGGCGACCCTTTTATTGAACTCTCCTCCATAGACAGTACCAACATTTATGCCATGCAACAGGTTCATGCCCGTTTGGCAAGCCCCGGTACAGCCTATTTTGCCCATGATCAATACCAGGGGAAGGGTCAGCGGAACAACAATTGGAAGTCTGAACCCGGGCAAAACATCATCCTGAGCGTGGTAATCAAGCCTACACAAACGGACCCGGCAAAGAACTTTCCGCTAAGTGCGGCAGCTGCACTGGCTTGTTATGATTTTTTTAGCAGGTATGGTGGTGACGAAACAGCCATCAAATGGCCTAACGATCTTTATTGGCGTGACAGAAAGGCAGGGGGAATCCTGATTGAAAATGTCATCCGGGGTGGGGTTTGGGAATTTGCAGTCATTGGTATCGGTATAAATATCAATCAAACCGTTTTTGATCAGTCCCTTCCAAACCCGGTTTCACTGAAACAAATCACCGGAAAAGATTTTGCTGCGGTCGGGCTTGCCAGGGAGCTATGCAACTTCCTGGATGAAAGGCTCGTTCAACTTGAGCAGGAAGGATTTCAGAATTTATTGGCTAATTACAACGAGGTATTATATGGCCGGGATATCGTCAGAAAGTTTAAATATGACGGAACTATTTTTGAAGGAAAGATAAAATCGGTTAGCCCTGAGGGTGAGTTGGAAATTGAAAATGAATTACTGCGTAAATTTCGATTTGGAGAAATTGAATTGATCTTTGAAAAATAAATAACTTAACCGTTTTTATCTGAATATTTATCGCCGCAAGCTTCG
>Ga0031656_10000929_pt1 | contig 10809 bp, 8 predicted proteins | sample FrelakmetDIP11DI_FD_55080 | JGI IMG/M metagenome (GOLD analysis project Ga0031656, IMG submission 55080) | Freshwater lake sediment microbial communities from the University of Notre Dame, USA, for methane emissions studies - DIP11 DI | ecosystem: Environmental > Aquatic > Freshwater > Lake >... | reverse complement strand
TGCCGTGGTTGTCGCAAATTGGAGTGTACCTCGAGATGCGCCATCACGTAGGCCTTCACCTGCCGCTGGAAGGCCACGCACGTCCGATAGAGGCGCCAGGGCCAGATTGGTACTCTCGAGCGCGTGGCCCGATCTGTGCTCGTCGACGCACAGGATCAGCGCGTGATCGAACGAGTTCGGATGCCGCTCGACGATGTTGCGGACCATTCAGAATGACCCGCTGGATGGCGCGAAATTTATCGCCCGTTGATGCGTCAGGCCGAACATCGTCAATTGGCGGTCGACGGCGCTCTTGGGCAGGGCGGTTTCCTCGGTCATGCTGCGACGTGTCCATTAAGTCGAGTCCATTTGCCCTGCGGATGGCGGGCATATTGATCAGAACAGCAATCTTGTTCTCGGCGGCGGAGTGCCGTCGCTGTGGATCAAAATTATCGTGCGGCCTCGTGATCGAGCCATTGGATCCGCCGTCGAACAACCGCAAAAGCGACTGCGCGCGACGCGAAAGCGCCCCGGGCCGGCTCTTAGAGCGGGGTATTGACTCGCACTGTATCTGATCCGTCACCGTGACCGTCAGTGGAGGTGCACGTCCCTCAATCAGGGTACCCATCAGTCTTAAGCGTACCTCGTCGACAGTGCGACGGTTGGAAGGTTGCGTGAAGGACTTCACATTTGGAATTGGCCATTCTATTGGCCATCTTTGTACACGTCTGCATCATTGGCCGGAGAAGGCGAGGATTCGCGGGTTCCGGGATTGCGGCGGGCTGGCTTCGCCGAGTGGGCCCGCCAAGGAACGTAGGTGGACGGAGTCTAGGGTGACGCTGTTTCGGGTTCTCCGGCCCCCAGCGATCCTCCGCGCTTTGCCGACGCGCTAGCAGTAGCAAGTGATGGTGCAGCAGCCAGTTCGCGGACCTAATCGGCGATGACCGGCTCGGAGCTTGATGGGGCCCAGTGATAGAGTGGTAGCTGCGTGTTGACTACGGTGGACTTGCCGATAGAGCGCAGAATCGATCCCGCTAAGGTCCAACAGCCGCGTCGTCGGCAGGAATCGGGATAAGTCTAGAACAGACCGGGACAGTCAGTGGTCCGTTCCACGTGCGAGTTCCGTTTGAGCAAGCAGCTTGCATAGACTTCCGATATGAGGCGGCCGAGCGAATCGTAGCTGCGGTGATCGCGGATATACGGCGGTCCCCGCGCCCTCATGCGGGCGGCAAGGTTCGGATCGGTCAGGATCCGCACGATCGCGCCTGCAAAATCGCTTATGTCGCTGGTGACGCACAGGCCAGCACCGCTTCCGGCCAGCAGGGTCTGCTGGTCCGGAAGGTCGTTCGCAACGACTGGAAGGCCCAAAGCCAGATACTCAACGACTTTTGTCGGCGAGGAATAGTCATACAGTTCGCCTCGCGGGATCAGGGAGACCCCGACCTCGGCGTGGCGGAGCAACGCCCATACTGTGGCTGTCGGCACCCAGCCCGTCCAGACGACGGCGTCAGCTACATCGAGCTCACGTGCCCGCGACTCCAGCCACTGGCGGTCGGAACCTATCGACGTATCTCCTATTAGCAGCAGGCACGCCTGCGGAATTGTCCGGCGCACCAAAGTCAGCGACTCGAGCAACCGGTCGATGCGTCGCACACGATCGAGACTGCCCTGATAGGCGATGACACGCTTTCCGGCCAACCGATCCGTGATCTCTGTTGGCGCGTGCGTGCAGTTGCTCAACTGCTCGAGGTCCACTCCCATTGGCACCGCCGTGAGACGGCTCCGGTCGATGCCTTTGCGAACCAGCATATCGGCCATGTGCTCGCTCTGGACGAAGACATGGCTGCAGCGGGGCAGCAGGAACCTGTATAGCAGAGTTCGCCCGAGGTAACCCTTGCTGGTCACGAACGCCCAGCGCATCACGCCGAGCGAAAGTCCCTCTCGGCGGGACAGATCGATAAACCCCTCGCTCATCGGATAGGACATCCAAAAAAAGAAGGGTAGCCCCAGCCGCCGAGCACGGGCTAATCCGAAGAGGCCGGCGAATACTTTGTCGCGCACCTGGATCGCATCGTAGTCCGTCGCTTTGGCCTTTGCCAAGGTGCGGACGTCGTGCATGAATGCTGTCAGTTGATCCCGGGTGCGATTGCCGGTGCGCGGGCACAAGCAGGCTCTCCCTGCCGGCCACGGCGTGTCGGTGGACTCGTGTTCGGCGGCGCACTGCGCGACAAGATCGCAGATGACGCCGTGGCGGGGCAACTCCTTGCCGAAAAGAACGGTGACATCCGGTCGGTGGGTCGGGAAATCGTCGGCGATCAGGAACAACAGCTTTGTTGGGTTCACGGCGAGTGACTCGGACGGGAAACAGGATAGACCCCAAGCATACAAGACGTGCCTTTCGAGCATAGCAAACCCGCTCTCGGCGCCGCTCGAAGAGACGATGTGCGGGATGCTTGCCCGGTACAATGTCATTACTCGTCGCGCGGAGAATGGCCACTTGGACTTTGTTGCAGTTGTATTCACTCTTGCCTGCGCGGTCGCGATTGTGGTCGCGGGCATCTATTTCAGAGGACTAGAGCCAATGGACCTGTGGTCCATTGGCATATACGAGGGCGTTGATCCCTTGCATTTGCATGTGGCGGCCGGCGTCCAGCGGCAACCTGTCCTGCGTGCCGCCGACGTTACGGACGCGTCGGCGAAATTCGTCGCTGACCCATTCCTGATTCGCGAGGAGAACCGGTGGTGGATGTTCCTCGAGGTACTTAACAAGAAATCGCACCGGGGCGAAATTGCGGTGGCATCTAGTTGCGATGGAATCGCCTGGCGCTACGACCGGATCGTCCTCCGAGAGCCATTTCACCTATCGTACCCGTACGTATTCAGGGCGGAGGACGGCTATTTCATGATTCCAGAATGCGGCCAAGCTGGAGCAGTACGCCTGTATCGCGCAGTTAATTTCCCTTACCAGTGGCGATTCGAACGGGAACTGCTGTCCGGACGGTATGCAGATTCATCCGTCGTGCGATTCGCTGATCGTTGGTGGCTCTTTGCGCAGCGTGACGCTCGAGTGCTGACGCTTCACTCTGCCGACCAGATTGATGGACCTTGGAGCGAGCATCCTGCCAGTCCGATTTCCACGGATACCTTGGGCGTGTCCCGCCCCGGAGGGCGAATCGCAATCTGGGGGGGTCGTGTCCTGAGGTTCTCCCAGGATTGCCGGGGTACCTACGGACGGCGTGTGCGGGTCTTCGCGGTCGAAGAACTGACCACCTTGCGCTACCGCGAGCGAGAGCTGCCCGAAAGTCCGGTCTTGGACGCGAGCGGGATCGGATGGAATGCAGACGGCATGCACCATCTCGACGCAATGCAGGTGACTCCGGAGCGGTGGATTGCGGCCGTGGATGGTAAACGGATTGGCCGCCACTTCAACTGGCGCCGGGGGCTACGCCCGCTGGGGTCGGGACGACCGACGCAGCGGGCCTGAGGGCATCGAATTCGGACATGCCGTCACAGAACGCACCGTGGCTTGACGTATTCTTCGCAATCTTAGCGGTCTCCGGAACGCCCGGCCGCAGCATGCTTGGAATCAGGGGCACGAGAATGGGCAAGATCTTCATCGACTGCGGTGGGCACGACGGCTGCTCGATCATACAGTTCCTGTCTAGGCGACCGGGATACAGGGCGATCACCTTTGAGCCCAATCCAGCCTTGTCCGGCTATTATAGATACCTCCCGACTGAGTTGGTCCGGAAGGCCGTCAGTACCTACGACGGCCACGTCGCATTTACTGTCGATCCGATCGACGGCGACGGTAGTTCGATCTGCGCCGGCAAGGGTGTGGTCTTCGATAGCTCGCTTGCAAACGAGCAGTGCCCGACTGTCGAGGTCGAGTGCGTTGACCTTGGCGCATTCCTCGCGCGGAACGTGCGCGCTGGCGACTACGTCTGCCTGAAGCTGGACGTGGGCGGGGCAGAATACGACATTCTGCAGAAAATGATCCAGGACGGTACGATCGACCTTGTGGACGAACTACTTGTGGAGTTTCATTGGTTCAAGTGCGGCGTCCCCAAGGAAGTGCACGATCGGCTGGCGGCGGAACTGCAGAAGCACACGACCGTCAGTCACCGGGATGCGGGATCAAATGCAGTTCACATGCGCGGCGCGAAGGCCAAGTTGCGCCGGGTGGCGATGCTGGCCGTCTTATGGCCGAGGCATCTACTGGCGTCACTGTTCGACCGGGAACGTCCTGCGCTTTCATTCGGGCGCGCGGCGGGTTGACCGGATCTGCGACTGGCACCTGTGGCACCAAGGGAGTCATAGGGATGAATGGTGCGGCGCCGCCGCGACTTGCCGAACGATGGTCCGTCGTCGTGTGCGCCCTCATCGCGGCAGTGCTTTGGACAGGGCCGTGGCTGCTGCGGCAGGATCTTTACTACGACGATGCAGCACACCACGTCTTCTGGCTGTATCGATACGCGGATCCAGACGTCTTTCCAGGTGACATCAGCATCGACTATTTCGGGACTAGCGCGCCCTGGGGCTACCGGTTCCTGTATCTGCTGCTCGCCCCAGTTCTAGATGCGCAAGTTGCCGCCGAAGCTCTGGCGGCACTGCTGCTGATGGCGAGCGTTCTGCTCGTCTGGCAGATTGGCCGCCATGCAGCTGCGAGGCTGCCGGAGATGGCGGGACTTCTTGCGGTGGTGGCGTTGGCCGTGTTCATGGTGCTGCAGAAGGACCTGCTGCCGCCGATCGCTTTCCAGCGCAGCTTTTCCCTGCCGTTGATGCTGCTGACGATGTGGGCCCTGGTCAGTCGCCGCTACGCGTGGGTGGGGGTCTCGTGGCTGGCGGCTGCACTTGTCTACCCTGTGGTCCTGCCGGTCCAGGGTCTCACCGCCGCGGTGGTGTTCCTGAGTGATCGCATTTCGCATCGCAGAATGCCGCCTCATTCGATCCTGAACGCGATCCTCGGGGCCACCGCTCTGTTGATCGCCGCGCTCGGCGTGCCGGTACCGCCGGAAATCGGACCTGCCTATTCCTACGTCCAGGCGATGCAGATGCCCGAATTCGGACCGCAGGGCCGGCTCAGAATGTACGAGGAGGGCACGGTCGCCTACTGGTTGGGCGGGCATCGCGCGGGTTTCGGTTGGTCGGGATGGCGGTTGCTGTTGATCGTCGCGGCCACCGCGTTGGCGGCGGGTCTCGGACGTCTCAAGAGCATCCCGCTGGCCGCCTGGGCCATGGCGGGATTCGGAGTGGCTCTCTGGGCAGCGATGCGCCTGTTCCCGGAGCAATTGATGTTCGGCCTATACCTGCCCAATCGGCATCCCAAGTGGGCCTTGGCTGTATTCGGGATCTTCGCACTCACCGCAGCTGCCGCGGCAGCCTGTGACTGGCTGATTCGCCGTTGGCGAACCGAGTCCCCGACTCAGGCGGCGGCGCTGCAACGCGGTCTGCTAGTCGGCGCGCCGCTGCTGATCGCCGCCGTACTCTTGCCCAACGCGATCAGCGTGTGGAATCGACCCGTTAACACCGGCCTGGAAGGCGCCTACACGTTCATCGCCGGGCTGCCCAACGACACATTAGTGGCCGCGCATCCCGATCTGGGCGACTTCGTGCCGCTGCGCACCCGACGGAGCGTATTGACGTCAACCGAGATCTCGATGGCTTGGATGAAGGGTTACTACGCCGTCATGAAGCCGCGGGTGGAGGCGTCGTTGCGGGCCGCGTACGCGACGCGCATCGAGGACGTCGACGCGGCGCTCGCGCCGTTCGGCGTGGATATCATGCTGACTGGCCCGTCCGTCTGGGAGAAGACGGGATACTTCGCTCCGTTCGACGAACTGGTACAGGGCCTGCTCGAGCGCGGTCGCCGCGAGGGATTCGTGCTTCAACATCCTCCCGCGGACCGCGTCCTGTTCCAGAGCGGCGGGTACTACGTCATCCGGGTGGAACCCTGCCCGCAGGGTGGTTGCCAGTGATTCCGGGCGCCCGAAGCTGGGCGTGGGCAATTGCGGTTGGGCTGTCCGGCGCAGTCCTGCTCGTCCTCTTGTCTCGCTCCGTGATCGGTCACCCCGTTCACTACGACGAGCTCCTGCACATGCTCGCCGCTCGTGGGCTGCTCCAGACGGGGGTTCCCGTCATTGCCGATGGTCTGTACGAGCGGGCGGAACTCTACACGCGCGCGGTGGCCTGGTCGTTCCGCGAATTTGGCGAGAGCCCGGTCTCGGCGCGCTTGCCTGCGCTGGGGGCCGGCGCTGTGTTGGTGTTCGTGGTCGGCGCGTGGGTCGTGAGGCACGCGGGATTGCTGGCCGGCTTGACCGCGGCGATCTTGCTGTGCCTGGTCCCGACTACGGTTGGCGTCGCGGTGTTTGCGCGCTTCTACACGATGCATGCGGTGGTCATGACGCTCGTGTTCATCAGCGCGTATGAGGCCCTGCAGCCAGGGAGGCACGTCGGTGTGCGGGCGGTGCTGGCGCTGGCGGTCGTGGCACTCATTGCGTTGGGATGGCATTTCCAGGAAACGACCATCATCGCAGCTGGCGCAGTTGTGGTGGCTGTGGTGGCCGTGCTGGTCATGGACCACTGGGCGCAGGTCCGGGGCCTGATCGCGCGGCGACCGATGCTGACCTTGGGTTCGCTGGCATTTGGCGTGCTCATTGCGATTTTCGCGGTCTGGTATCTCGGGCTGCTCCAGCAATTGGGCAGCACGGCGCTGTGGGCCGCGGGCAATGCAACCCGCTACCAGTATTACCTCGTCGAGTTCCGCAACGACCTGCCGCTGCTGTGGCCGCTGCTTCCGGTGGCCGCGGCCATCGCGGTGCTGAATCCTGCGCATCGTCGGCTCGCGCTGTTCTGCGCGGTGGCGATCGCGGCGGCACTGGTCGTGCACTCGGTGGCTGCCCAGAAGACGATGCGGTATGCGTACTACCTCGTCCCGCTCATGTGTGTCTTGTGGGCCATCGCACTCTCGACCATTGCCATGGAAGTTCCGGATCGGGGTGCTGCGGTGGGGCGCGGGACCACTGCACGCGCAACTTGGTTTGTCCTGGCGCTGGTGGCGGTCAGCTTCGTGCTTTCGCAGGAGGGCGCGCGAGCGCTCAACGTGCTGCTTGGACGCACTTCGAATCTCGCCAACCGCCCCTTCGCCGACGAGCCGGACTGGACGCCAATTGTCGCGGAACTCGCGCCGCGGGCGCACGAGGCCGATCGCGTCGTGACCTCAAACTCCATGAAGGCTCTGTACTATCTCGGGCGATACGACTACGAGCTGAACGCCACGATTGTTCCCGAGACGGAGTCGCGCTCCGACTTCGGCCTGGACGCGCGAACGGGTCGGCAGGCGATCGGGGCGCCTGAGTCGGTCCGGCAGGTACTCGACCAGCCCGGCACGACAATGGTCGTGATCGAAACCAGCAAGATCGGCCGCGCCAGCGGGGTGACGACGGAAGCTCTCGCTGTGATTGAATCGAGTTGCCGCGAGCTGCGCCTCCCGGCAAATGCCGCAGTTCGTGGGTGGTGGTGCGACGCTGGACCGAGAGCGGCGGGTCCATGAATTCAACTGCGACTCTGCGGCACCGGTCCGAGGATCATCCGCGTCTGTAGAACAGTCCTTTCATCTCCGGGGAGATTAGCGCCAGCTACGTAATACCGAGCTTCCCCCCCTCCCGGCCACGTTTCGCATTCCGGATACAGATTGGTCAGGCTCCTCCATGACGGCGAAGGCTCAACTCGACTGCTTCGCCGGCCGTTCCGGGTGGGCGCAAACCGCTTCGGTCAGTGCTCAGGGCGCGCGGTTCGTCGAGCGGGCAGCCCGAAAGACCAGGTGACGGCTCAGCACGAAATTCAGCAGGAGTCCCATCACCGAGCCCGCAGCGACGCCGATGACCGGACGGGCTGCCACTGTTGGCTGGGTCGCCACAAGTGCAGCGTACGTACCATAGTTGACGACTCCTCCGACAGCATTGGCCGCGAGGAAGCGTGCCCATTCGCGGAGTCTGGCGCTACTGCCTCGGCCGCTGAAAGTGTAGCGGCGATTCAGTGCCCAGGTTGTCGTGGCCGCCGCGAGGTACGAGATCAACCGGCCCACGTACAGTCCGGCGCCAAGGACAGTCATCGCCGCATATAGAGTGGCGGCATCGACCGCGAAACCGATCACGCCGACCACCGAGAACGCTAGCAGCTGGCGGACGAGTGCCATTCCGTGCGGCGCCTTGGCCGTTCAGCCGTTCGGGTGGGTGCGGAGCGGAATGTTGAGATAGTGGAGGCGCTTGGCCTCCATGCGGCCACGGGTGACGGTCGACAGGATCAGGCCGCACGCGAAACTCAGGAAGCCCAGCAGCATCAGGCCGGTGGACAGCACGGCGGTGGGCAGCCGTGGTACGAGGCCGGTGCGCAGGTAGTCCGCGACCACCGGGATCGCAAGCACAATGGACGTCACGGCGAGCAGCGCCGCCACGGCCGAGAAGAACTCCAGCGGGCGCTCCTCGCGCACGAGACGCATGATCAGGCGCATGATGCGGATGCCGTCCGGGATCGTGCGCAGCTTGCTCGACGATGCGGGTGGGCGCTCGCGGTACGGCGTCATGACTTCGGCGATCGGAAGCCGCAGCTCGAGCGCGTGCACGGTCAGCTCCGTTTCGGTCTCGAAGCCGGTCGCGAGCGCGGGGAACGATTTGACGAAGCGGCGTGAGAAGACCCGGTAGCCGGAGAGCATGTCGGTCATGCGCTCGCCAAAGAGCTTGGCCACGAGTCCGGTCAGCAGGCGGTTGCCGAAGCGGTGGCCGCGGCGATAGGCCAGTTCGGACTTCTCCTCGCGCGCGCCATTCACCATGTCGAGTGAATCGTCCACCAGCCTCTGGATCAGTGCCGGCGCGCTCGCGGCATGGTAAGTATCGTCGCCGTCCACGAGCACGTAGATGTCCGCGTCGATGTCGGCGAACATGCGGCGCACGACGTTGCCTTTGCCCTTGAGCGGCTCGCAGCGGACGATAGCCCCCGCCTGGCGGGCGATCTCGGCGGTCCGGTCCGTCGAGCCGTTGTCGTAGACGAAGATCAGCGCCTGGGGGAGATGCTCGCGGAAATCCGCCACGACCCGGGGGACCGCGGCCTCCTCGTTGAGGCAAGGGACCAGGACGGCGATCTGCGGTGTCCAGCTCATGTGTGCTCCTGATCCGGCACGGTTGCAGTCCGCTCATCACGGTACTGGATCACCCGCTCGATCTGGTAATCCTTGATCGCCCGTGCGTGCGTGAAGATGATCAGCTCGCCGAGCAGACCGAGCGCGAAAAGCTGCAGGCCGAGCACGACCAGCAGCGACGACAGCAGCAGGGCAGGCCGCTCGGCCAGCGGCTGGTCGAAGAACAGGCGCTCGACGACCAGCCAGGTGACCAGCAGCGCGCCGACTGCGAAGGTGCTGACGCCCACCATGCCGAAGAAGCGCAGCGGCCTCTTGGTGAATCGCACCAGGAAGAAGACGGTGAAGATGTCGAGGAAGCCGCGGGTGTACTCGCGCGGCTGGTAGATGCCCTCGAAGCGGTCCTTGGGCGATTGACGAAGCTCCACTTCCCGCACCCGGAAACCCTGGCGATCGGCCAGCACAGGGAGGAACCGGTGCTGGTCACCGTACAGCTGGATCTCCTCGAGCACCCGGCGGTGAAAGGCGCGAGCGCCACAACCAAGGTCGTGGTACTGGAGCCGCGTCACCCTCGCCAGCAAGCCGTGGAATACGGAGCGTCGCAACCGCTCGAGTGGGCCGCCCGTCCGGGGCCAGCGCCGACCGATCGCGAGGTCGCTCGAATCGAGCGCGGAGACGAGCTTCTCGACGTCCACCGCCTCGATCTGGTGGTAGGCGGGCAGGGTCACGATGATCTGCCCAGAGGCATGCTCGAAGCCCGCCATGAGCGCGGTGGCTTCGCCGAAGGGGCGCGTCAGGCTGATCACGGTGAAGCGGTGACCCGCCTCGAGCAGCGAACGGAGCCCGGCGGCGAAATCGCTGCAGGGGCCATCGAGGACGAAGATCAACTCGTACGGCTGGCGCAGCGCGTCGAGACCGGCCTTGTACTCGGCGTGCAACGTCGCGGCGTCGGCGTGGCGCGAGCCGACCGGAACGATCACGGAGAGTTCGATGTCCAACGTGCGCTCAAGCATGCGTCGAACCCTCGAATTCACCCCGCAGCGGTGCGGTTGGCCAGACTTTTCCGGTGAGACGCGAGAAGTCTTGCTCGCGCACGTCGCCCAGCTTGTACACGAGTTCGCCCAGGATTCCCCCGCAGGCGAGGATGAAGGCGCCCATCAGCAGGATGACCCCGGTGCCGGCCACGGGCAGCGGCAGCGTGCCGATGGCGGTGAGCCGCCACAGCGAATGGCCGATCGCCACCAGGCCCAGCAATGCCATCGGCGTCGCAAGCAGGCTGAACCAGCGCAGCGGGCGCGACGTGAACGAGGCCACGGTCTTGATCACCATCAGGTCGAGCAGCACCTTGTAGACGCGCGACAGGCCGTACTTCGACTGGCCGAATTGCCGGGCGTGATGCCGCACCTTGATTTCCGCGATACGCGGGCCCGCGATGGAAGCCATCGCCGGGATGAAGCGGTGCATCTCGGAGTACAGGGGGATCTCCTTGATCAGGGAGGCGCGATAGGCCTTGAGCGAGCAGCCGTTGTCCTTGATGGGTACGCCTGTGACCGTGCCGATCAGCCAGTTGGCGATTCGTGACGGGATCTTGCGCGACACCAGCTTGTCCTGCCGGTTGAAGCGCCAGCCCACGACGATGTCGTAGCCTTCGTCGATCCTGGACAGGAACTGCTCGATGTCGCGCGGGTCGTTCTGCA
>Ga0031656_10000927_pt1 | contig 10815 bp, 11 predicted proteins | sample FrelakmetDIP11DI_FD_55080 | JGI IMG/M metagenome (GOLD analysis project Ga0031656, IMG submission 55080) | Freshwater lake sediment microbial communities from the University of Notre Dame, USA, for methane emissions studies - DIP11 DI | ecosystem: Environmental > Aquatic > Freshwater > Lake >... | reverse complement strand
TACGAGGACATGCCGACGATCATCTCGCCGGACGAGGCGGCCGACATGATCGCCGACGCGATCATCCGCCGGCCGCAGCGCATCGCGACGCGCCTCGGCGTCATGGCCGAGATCATGCACCTCGTGATGCCGAAGATGTCCGAGGTCGTCATGAACTCGGCGTACCGGATGTTCCCGGACTCGGCGGCGGCGCAGGGCAAGAAGGATGGCGAGGCCCAGCGCACCGCCACCAAGGAAGCGATGATCTTCGCCTCGCTGATGCGTGGCATTCACTGGTAGGCGGCCATGAGCCGACGTCGATTGCGCGTATTGCTGGCCTTGTCGATGCTGGGACTGGCCGCGACGACCCCGTCGGCGTGGGCGCAGGGCAACCAGCGCTCCGCACAGAGCGACTGCACGCGCGAGGTCCAGCGGCGCGGCTACACCGTGCTCTCGACCAGCCATTTCGAGCAGTCGCGGGACGGCTGGCAGCTCGACATCAAGGCGCGGGACCAGCGTGGCCGCGTCACGGACGGCACCTGCTTCGTCGAGACACGCACCGGCGACGTCAGCCTGTACGGCTTCGGCTGGGGCGGCTCGGGCACGGTGGACCAGTTCGAGTTCAACTGCGCGTCCAAGGACGAGAAGTACCGGGAGTGCCAGCTGCCGATCGACGGCCGCGCCCGGCTGGTCAAGCGCAAGTCCGATGCGCCGTGCATCGAAGGCCAGACCTGGGGCCAGCGCGGCGACCGGGTCTGGGTGAACCGCGGCTGCCGTGCGACCTTCGAGGTCGTCCGCGGCGGGTCGGGCGGATCCGGACAGTCGATCGAGTGCCGCTCACAGAACAATCGCTACCGCGAGTGCGCCATTCGCGAGGGCTTCGAGGGTCGCCTGACGCGCGACCACACCGGCCGGTGCCGCAAGGATTCCACCTGGGGCAATCGCCCGGGGCTCATCTGGGTCACCAACGGTTGCCAGGGCAGCTTCCAGCTCGTGCGGACGAGTGGCGGCGGCGGGTCTGGCAGTGGCAACGCCGGGCAGCAGCAGCGCGCAGAGGCGCAGTGCCGCAATCAGGCCAAGCGCCAGGGCATCAACGTCCGCGGCGTCGCGCCAGCCCGGCTGCAGGGGAGCTATTGGGAAACGGTCGTCGACGGCAAGTTCAACGGCCAACCGGTGCGGCCCACGTGCCGGTACTACCCGAGCGGGAATCGCGCCGAGCTGCTGTTCGGCAGCGGCAGCTGACGGGGCGGGCGCGACGCCGATATCGACTGCAATACACGAGTTTGTCAGCTCGCGCTGCGCCATCGACCGTGTGACGATCCCGGCGATCAGGACCAGCGTGCCTCGCCATGGAAGCGCGGCACGCGGCGCAGGGATGCGGACATGGATGTCGACGCTCTTTCGATGGCGGCGTTGCTGGCGCTCGCAGCGGCCTGGGGCTGGGTGATCGTCGCGCGGCGGCGAGCCGCTCGACGCGCCGCCGAGGCGCGTGCGCGGCAGAAGGCGCGCCGCCGCCGCATGCCCGCGGTGTCGGCGAACGTCCGTGGCTTGCCGGGCGAACAGAGGCCAATGGAGGATCTCTGGGCTCGCGAAACCGACAGCGTCTCGCACGACCGGCGCGCGAGCTAACGGCCACGGCGCCTCAGTCGCCATCCTCGCGCGAGAGAGGCTGCAGCGCTTCGGCCGACGCCTCCCAGTGGCGCCCGTCGAACGGCTCGACGACGAGTTGCCCGATCGTCGAGGGATCGAGGCAGCGTGCATTGACGCTGTAACCATCGGGATTCGAGCGCGGCACGTAGAACGACTTGATCCCGCAGCGCCGGCAGAACAGGTGCCGCGCCACGCCCGTGTTGAACGTGTAGCTCTCGAGCGACCCGGCGCCCCGCAACAGTCGGAAGCGACTCGCCGGCACGATCAGGTGCAGGAAGCCGGTCATCGAGCAGATTGAGCAGTTGCATTCCTGGACCGTGAGTTCGGCGGGCGCTTCGACCTCGAAGGCCACGTCGCCGCAGTGGCAACCGCCGCGATGCAGGGTCACGGCCGAATCCGCGAGAGTACCCGGTCGGCGAGCCAGACGTCGTTCCTCGAGAGGTCCGGGCAGTTGTCGGCAACGTAGCGGCGCTGCCGCTCGACGGTGTCGGGCGAGCTGCGCGAATCCGGGCGCTCGAGCGTCGCGAGCCGCTCACGCGCGGCCGCGCAGTCCGGGCTCAGCGCGAGCACGAGCTTGCCCGCACTCGCAGCCTGCGCCTGTCGCCGCGCCGGATCCGTGCTGCATTCCTGCTCTGCGAGTCGCTCGAGACGCTCGACCTCCGCGGGCCGATCGCGATCGTGCAGGTAGGTTCGTTCGTCCCCCGGCCCGGGCTTGAACACCCGCGTCCCGAGACGCAGCACCTCGAGCTGATACAGTGCGTCGACGCACGCCTCGTCGCTCGCGACCGAGGGTCCCGCGGCCAGGACCAGCGCTGCCAGCAACGCACCCGAGCCGATTCGATGCAGGGTCATGTCGGTGCCTCCCGTGCCGCCATTATAGGGGCGCACGGCCCCCGGCTGCCCCGGCTGCCGTTCAGGTAGGATTCCGGGACGATGCACGAAGATACGCTGCGTTCCGTGCTGCTGGTGAAGGCGATCGAGGAGGTCGACCTCGCCGGAGCGATCATCCCGGCCGGTGACCGTGCCCAGGCGACGCGCGACTCGATGCGCGCGCTGGGGGTCATGACGGACACCATGGATGGCAGCATCGACGACGCACGGGTCGTGCGGGCGCTCGGCGAGCGTGCGGAACGGCTGGCCGGACCGCTGGTCGAGCGGTACCCGATCGTCTCCGAAGTGCTCGGTCGGACCCGGACGCCGGCCTGGATCCTCGCCGTGCTGCTGCTGCTCGCGTTCGTGGGCGGCCTGGGCCTGTCGGCACTGGACGGCTCGAGACGCATCAATATCCTGGCCTTCCCGTTCCTCGGCCTGATCGCCTGGAATCTCGTCACCTACGCCGTGCTGGCGGTCGCCTGGGTGCGCAGCCATCGCGGTGCGCAAGCGCGGGCGGCCGGGCGTGGCCACTGGGCCGGCAGGGCGTTCGCGCGTCGAGTTGGACCGCTGGTCAGGCAGACCGCCCGGGTGCACGCGGTGCTCGCGAAGGCGATCGGCGCCTATGCCGCGAGCTGGGCCGACCTTGGCCGCACGTTCATCGCGCAGCACGCGCGGCGCGGGTTGCATCTCGCCGCCGCGGCCGTGGCGCTCGGACTGATCGTTGGGCTCTATCTGCGCGGCACGGTGCTGCGCTACGAGGCCGGCTGGGAGAGCACGTTCCTCGGTCCGGCGCAGGTGCAGGCCGTGCTCGGCGTGCTGTTCGGCCCGGTGGCCGGCTGGTCGGGCGTGCCGCTGCCCGGGACGTTGGACGAGATCGAAAGCCTCCGGTGGACGGCCACGGGCGGTGGCGGCGAGGCCGCGCCGTGGCTGCATCTGATCGCGCTCAGCCTCGCGTGCTACGTCGTGATACCCCGCCTGCTGCTCGCCGGTGCCGCGACGCTGTCACTTGCATACCTTGGCCGGGCCAGCGCACTGCCCGTCGAATTGCGTGGCTATGCCGGTGACGTCCTGGGTCGCGGCGGCGCGGCGCGCAGCGGCGGCATGACGAGCGTGACGCCGTACGCTTACGAACCACCGGAGGCGTCGTTCGCGGGGCTCGAGCGCTGGCTCGCATCGGCGACGCGAACCGATGTGCGCCTGGACCGACGGACGGCGCTGCGCTACGGCGAGGAGGACATGGCGGGCCCGGCGTTCGATTTCGGCGCGTACCGCGTCGCTGGCCAGCACATCCTGCTGATGAATCTCGCGGCGACCCCCGAGGCGGAGAATCACGGCGTCGTGATCGCGGCAGCGCGAGACTCCGCCCGCAAGGCGCGGCCGCCCGCGACCGTGCGGATCGTCGTCGACGAAGCCCCGTACTCGCAGCGGCTGGCACGTGATGCGTCGTTCGGATCGCGCCTCGAGGAACGGCGGCGGCTGTGGCGCGACTTCGTCGGCGGCTACGGGCTCGAGGCCGAGATCGTCGACCTGGCAAAAACAGGGGACATTCACCATTTTCGCGGGGACGAAAAATAGGTGAATGTCCCCTATTTGATTTCACTGAGCCTGATCTCGCATACGAACGTCGGCAAGACCACGCTCGCGCGAACGCTGCTGCGCCGGGACGTCGGCGAGGTCCGCGACCGGCCGCACGTCACCGAGACCGCCGACGCGTTTTCGCTCATCGAGACCGCGCACGGCGACGTGCTGCAGCTCTGGGATACCCCGGGCTTCGGCGACAGCTCGCGCCTGCTGAAGCGCCTCAAGCAGAGCGGCAATCCGCTCGGCTGGTTCCTGACGCAGGTGTGGGACCGCCACGTGGACCGCCCGTTCTTCAGCAGCCAGCAGGCGATCCGCAACGTGCGCGACGAGGCCGACGTCGTGCTGTACCTCGTCAACGCGGGCGAGGATCCCGCGTCCGCCGGCTACGTGGATGCGGAGATGCAGGTCCTCGGCTGGATCGCGAAGCCGGTGATCGTGCTGCTCAACCAGCTCGGGCCGCCGCGTCCTGCGGCCGAGGAGCGCGCGGACGTCAGCCACTGGGCGACGCACCTGGCCGCGTACCCGTGGGTGCGCGACACGATTGCGTTCGACGCGTTCGCACGTTGCTGGGTGCTGGAGCACCGGCTGCTCGAGTCGATCGGCGCCGTGCTGCCAGCCGACCGGCAGGCCGGCTTCGCGCGGCTGGCCGATGCGTGGCGCGCCCGCAATCGCGTCACGTTCGAGCAGTCGATGCGGATCCTGGCGCAGCAGCTGGCGACGACCGCGACGGACGCGGTGACCGTCCCGACCGCGGGATTGAGCGACGCGGCGCGTTCGTGGCTCGGCGGCCTGCTGCGCCCGGGCGAACGCACGGATGCGGCGGCCGACGCGGCGATGGGCGAGCTCGCCCGGCGACTCGACGTCGAGGTGCGGCGCGCCACCGATCAGCTGATCGAGCTGCACGGGTTATCTGGGCGCGCAGCTGCCGAGATCCTGCAGCGGATGGGCGCGGAGTTCGCGGTCGACAAAGCCGCAGATCCCGGCAAGGCGAGCGTCATCGGTGCGGCCCTCTCGGGCGCGCTCGGCGGTCTCGCGGCGGATCTCGCGGCCGGGGGACTCACGTTCGGCGCGGGCGCGCTGCTCGGTGGCGTGCTCGGCGCGGCCGGCGCGCGCGGCCTGGCCAGTGCCTACAATCTTGCGCGCGGCAGTGAGGCCACNAGCGTGCGCTGGTCGCCCGAATTCATGACGGGCCGGTTCAGTGGGGCCGTGCTGCGCTACCTGGCCGTCGCCCATTTCGGTCGCGGGCGCGGCGACTTCGTCGCGGGCGAGTACCCGCCGCACTGGGGTCCTCTGGTTGAGCAGGCCGTCGCGCGTCACCGCGCAGCCCTGGGCCAGGTCTGGTCGGAGGCCCACAGGGCTGATGGCGCCGCCGTGCTCCAATCGCGGCTCCGCGCTACGCTCGAGACGATCGTCGCGGAGGTGCTGGCAGCGCTGTACCCGGACAGCGCTCAGAGGTGACGGCTGGTCGCCTCGTCGATGAACCACAGCACGACGGAACCGATCAGAACGAAGGCGGCAACTTCCATGACGTGATCCTCCCTGGGCGCTGAAAGGGCGCCTCCAGGATCACCCGGCAGTCTGCCTGCTGCGGTGCGGCGAATCGTTGACGCGTGTCAGATTTCCGAGACCGACAGGCGCCTCAGCAGCGCCATCCGCTTGTCGTGGTGCTCTTCCATGCGCCCCAGGATGTCGACCAGGAATTTCACGGTGCTGACCACGCGCGGGCCCTTGTTGAGCATCACGCACTCTGCACGGCTGCTCATGACGGCGTCGCTGACTTCGGCGCGAGTCGGCGCGCCGGCCTTGGCGAGGCCCTCGAGCACCTGCGTCGCCCAGATGACCGGCACGTGCGCGGCCTCGCACAACCAGAGGATCTCCTCCTGCACCTCCGAGAGGCGCTCGAAGCCGACCTCGACCGCGAGATCACCGCGCGCGACCATCACGCCCACCGGCGGGGAGTGCAGGCTCGCCAGCAGGATGCGCGGCAGGTTGCGGAACGCCGCCGCGTTCTCGATCTTCAGCACGATGCCGAGGTGACCCGCGCTCAACGCATGCAGCTCGTCCTCGAGCCGCAGCACGTCCTCGGGCGTGCGCAGGAACGACAGTGCCACCATGTCGGCGAAGCCGACGACTTCGCGCAGGTCGTCGAGGTCCTTGTCCGTCAGCGCCGCGAGCCCGAGCTCGGTGTCCGGGAAGTTGATGCCCTTCTCGGCGCGCAGCTTGCCGCCGCCGGGCGGCGCGTGGGTGATCTCGACCTCGATGCGTTGCGCATCGTTGCTGCGCACCGTGCCGCCGATCTTGCCGTCGTCGAGCCAGACGCGGTCGCCGGCGCGCACTTGCTCGAACGCGGCGGGCAACGTGCAGTGGATGTGCGCCGGTTCCGCGATGCGGCCGTCCGCCTCGCGTCGCGCCTGGCGGCCGGGCGTCGCCTCGCGGGTCAGCACCAGCGTGTCGCCCGCCTGCAGCACGATCGGCAGGACGACGCCGGGCAGGCCGTCTACGACGCATGCGCCGACNGGCGCGGGCTCTCCNTCGCGCAGCACGGTGAGCGATTGTCCCTGCTCGACGTAGGCGGTCTGCGGGACGACCGCCAGTGCCGAGGCGCCCTCCACCGCGACGACCTCGAGCGCGCGCTCGCGCCCACGCAGGTCCACCAGCCGCAGGCAATCGCCGACCAGCAGGCCGCCGTCCGGCGTGGCGGCGAGCGGCAGCAGCACCGCTCCCGGCGGCGCCGTCTCGGGTGCGTCCGCCGGCGTCAGCCACACGCGCGCCGGGGCGATCGTGCGTCCCATCGGGTCGCGGCGCGGCTTGATGCGCAGGAAGTGCCCGATCGGCCCGATGCTGCCGGTGCGCAGCTTCGGCCCGGCGAGATCCGCCTGGATGCGGCAGTGCCGGCCGACCACATGCTCGGCGCGGCGCAGGTTCGCGGCCATGCGACGCCAGGCATCGGCGTCGTCGTGCGCGCAGTTGATGCGCATCACGTCCATGCCGGCCCCCAGCAGGTCCTCGATGAGGCGCGCGTCGTTCGCCGCCTCGCTCGGCATCGTCACCATGATGCGCACCGAGCGGTGCCGCGGTGTCGGCCCGAGCAGCCGACGCGCGTGATCGCGCAGCAGCAGCGGTCCGGTGAGAAAGTCGACCGGAGGCGAGGGCGGCTCGTCGCCGTTCACCCGCGCGAGCGCCTGCAGGTTGCCGATGACCGCGTTCAGGGTCGCGAGCACGTGCGACTCGAGCACGCCGAGCGACGACAGCCCCAGCGAGTGCAGGTCCTGCTGCAGTCCGCGGATGTCGTGCTGGCGGACGCTCAGGTAGTGCAGCAGGTTGCGCGCGCTGTTGCGAAAGCGCGGCTCCACCGCGCCGACTTCGGCGAGATGCGCGGCCTCGAACTCGACCGCCCGGTCCCGGAGGGTGCGCAGGGCGGCCAGCGTGCGTTCGAGGAGGCGGTCGGTTGCCATCGATGAGCAAGTGCGGAACAGCTCTCCATGCTAAGAACCGCATGTGACGGAATTGTTGCAAGCCANGGCAATCATCAGGGCTTGTGCTTACGGACCCGCACCGTCGCAGTGCCACCCGGGCGTCCGTCTCACCCATTTGGGTGATTCGCCCTGATGTGGAGTGTGGTCTAGTTGGACCACGATAACGATAGACGACGAGTCANGGTTTCCCCCCGGACATGCGCAANGAAAGCGACACCCAGCCGGCCGTCGCGGGAGCGCGTTCGGGTACCGAGGGGAAGCGACGAGCCCGGGGAACCGCGGCGCGTCAGGCCAACGATGGGGGCCGTGCGGTGCCAGGGAAGGTGTCGCGCGGCCCCTTCCATTTCGTGCAGGCCGGCGGATTCTCGGGACTCGGCCGCGTCATCCTCGACAAGCTCGACCGGGGTGTCGTCCTGCTCGACGCACGTCTGTCGCGGTTGCTCGAGCGACGCGGCCCGAGCGCGGCTGATCGAACGATGGCACTGGCCGCCAGGGTCAGGCGGTCTGGGGGTGCGTCGTACCGCGTGGTCGTCACGCCGGTGCCCAGGGATGTGGACGAGCAGCGCGACATTTCGACGGACGTGTTGCGCGAGCTGTACGCGCTGACGCCGGCCCAGGCCCAGGTGGCGCGCAGCCTGTTCGCCGGTCGCAGCGTCGAGGAGAGCGCTGCCGCGCTCAAGCTGTCGCTCAACACGGTGCGGACGCACCTGAAGCAGATCTTCACGCGCTGCGAGGTGCAATCGCAGGCGGAGCTGCTGCACCTGCTCGCGCAGGGGCCACAGCATCTCTGACCGGTTCATCGCTCAGGGGACGACCACCCGCAACGCCTGACGCTGCACGCCGAACTCGGCAGGCGTGCGGCCGACGATCTGGCCGTCGGCCTGCACCGCGACCGACGGACTGGTCTCGATCCGCACAGTTGCTGCGCGCAGGTGTCGCACCGCTCGATCGCCGAGGATCCGTCCGCGATACAACTTCGCCAGCTTCGGCAGGACCTGCCACAGAGACAGTTCCTGCACCGCGAGCACGTCGAGCAGTCCGTCGTCCATCGACGCCGTCGGCGCCACGTGCATGCGGTTGCCGCAGAAACGCGCGTTGGCGACGAATGCGAGCAGCAGACGGCCTGCGATCATCTCGTCGCCGGCGGTGATGCGAAATTCGGGCGAGCGGAAGGTCGCGAGGCCGCTCAACGCCACGCGCAGATACGTCAACGCCGAAGGCACCGGGCGAGGCACCCGCTCGCTGACCCAGGCGTCGTAACCCGCACCCGCGACATTGATGAACCAGCGCCGCGTGCCGCCGGCCTCGGGAAAATCGATGCGCCCCACGTCGTGCAGCATGGTTCGCCCCGCTGCCACGACGCCAGCGACGCGGGGAGGGTCGCGAGGAATCCCAAGAGACCGCGCCCAGTCGTTGCCGGTGCCTTGCGGCGCAACCGCGAGCGTCACCTCGCGCGTGTCGGCCAGGCGCGCCATCATGATGCCCTGCACGATCTCGTTCACGGAGCCATCGCCGCCGACGGCGACGATGTCGCGGCGCCCGTCGCGCAACGCCTGGTGGGCCAGCGCTTCGCCGTGACCCGGATGCTGCGTGTGAACGACGTCGAAGCTCACGCCGGCCCGTTGCAGCGCCTGCTCGATGGCGCGCCAGCCGCGGCCGCCATCGGACCGTCCGGAGGCCGGGTTGACGATGACGAACCAGCGGGTGGCGCTAGAGGGCAAGGACGTTCAGGCCGTGCTTGCGCGTCGCGTCAACGCACTGGCGACGTGCAGTGCTCATCCACGAACGCTTGCTGGGTGCGCAGCTGCTCGCGGTTCACCGCCGCGCCGGGCGCCATCATGTCGGCCAGCTGGTTGCGCGCCGCGACGCAGGCCGGGCTGTTCGCCACCCGCAGCTTGGCGGCCATCGCCTCCTGCTCGCGCCTGCGCACGGGATCGTGGCTGCAGTTGAGCTCCGCCGTTTGCTTGAGCCGGCGGATCTCGGCGGCCCCCGTGGGCTCCGCGCCGCTGGTCTTGCGCTCGAGCGCCTCGAGTGCAACGACGCACTCGCGTGTGCGCAGGCTGCCGAGCAGTTCCTCCCGCTGGGCGACCTGCGCGGCGGAGACGGGCGCTGCCGTCGAGCCGGTGCTGCCCGACGATCGANTGGCGGTGCTGCCGGTGCGCTTCGAGGACATCGCGGGGATGTCGATGCGCTCGGCCTTGACGCCCGGTGGCGGCTTTTCGCTCGACAGGTGGGTGACGCCCTGGGCATCGACCCAGCGGTAGACCTGCGCCAGCGCGCCCGGCGCAGCGGCGACCAGCCAGATGCCGAGGCAGAGCAAGCCGACTGGGCGCCTGAGGGTTGCGAGCGCCGCCTTGAAGGTAGTTATAACAACAGTTAAACTCATGTCCGTCATTTTACGGCTGCAGGAGCAAGACGATGGCGACAAAGCTCAAGGTCCGCAAGATCGGCAACTCGCTTGGCGTGATCCTGCCCAAGGAGGAGTTCGAGCGCCTCGGGGTCAAGGAGGGCGACGCGCTGTACGTCGTAGACGCGCCGGGCATCGGCATCGGCCTGACGCCCTACGACCCGGATTTCGAAGCGGCGATGACTGCTTTCGAGGAAACGCGGCGCCGCTATCGCAACGCACTGCGCGAACTCGCCAAGTAAGCCGCCGCCATGATTCCCCGATGGGTCACAGAGGCTGCCGTGCGGTCCATGCACGCCAAGCTCCTCGGGGAATTCGGCGGCTTGCCTGGATTGCCGCGGGCGGAATTGCTGCAATCGTCGCTGGCGCGTCCGCAGCAATTGCTGGCTTACGCCGAGTCTTCGCTATCCCTGGCCCAGCTTGCGGCAGCCTATGGATTCGGGCTCGCACGCAACCACTGCTTCAGCGACGGCAACAAGCGCATCGCGCTCGCCGTGATCGACGTCTTTCTGCGCATCAATGGCAGCGGGTTGGCAGCAACTGAAGAGGACGCGGCCGACACCATTCGTCGCCTCGCGGCCGGGGAACTGACGGAGTCGGATCTGGCTGCGTGGATCTCGGCAAATCAGGCGTAGCGCTTGAGGATCTTCGCCAGCCCTTCTGAACCCGGGTGCAGCTTCTCGTAAGGCACCTGGTTCAGCGGCACGTCGGTCGTGCCCGCCATGTCGTGCATGTCGGGGCCGCTCGACGAAACGAAGATCAACCCGGTCACGTGCTCGCCCTGGCGCAGCTTGGTGCGCAGGTACTCGAACGCCTTGCCGCGGTGGGTCGGGTCGTAATCCTTGTCGA
>Ga0031656_10000924_pt1 | contig 10828 bp, 9 predicted proteins | sample FrelakmetDIP11DI_FD_55080 | JGI IMG/M metagenome (GOLD analysis project Ga0031656, IMG submission 55080) | Freshwater lake sediment microbial communities from the University of Notre Dame, USA, for methane emissions studies - DIP11 DI | ecosystem: Environmental > Aquatic > Freshwater > Lake >... | reverse complement strand
TCCCACTTGCAGCAAAAAAGCTGTACTTAAGATCGCCTGGCGTGATCATTGCCAACAAACGAGCTAACGCGCCCCTTAATGGATCAATTAATTCCTGGCTCGGCATTGGAGACCTACTTATTTGAGCTTTTACGTTGTCGATAACCTCCTGATTTCCCCAACCAAGATTCATCATTCCATAACCACCCAAACAATCTATATATTCGCGCCCAAGGACATCTTTAAAAACAGCTCCCGAACCTGTCCATTCTACCGATGCCCAATCACCAACTTCAGTTATGGATTTACGATAATCTAGCCAGCCTCGATTAAAATGCTCAGCAAAGTTGTATATTGACTCTTCAATAATTGCTTTTGCTTCACCTTCTGTTACCTCTGATTTGTGAATAATATCAATCCAGCGTTGAGCAAATGCCATCGCTCCTTCATAATTCTTTTTCATAATGTGACCTCATTGATCTACTCCCGTTAGGAGATTTTGTTTTTCACTCCCAATCTGAGACTTCCTTGTACCAATTTTTACTTGTTCCAGTCTTTGCACGACTTTTCCATTTACCCGATTTGGGTTCATTCTCAATTATTTTTATCACAGCCTCGGCTTTCTCACTAATGATTATTCGCTCCTGTTCTGAAATAGCTGGCACTCCATTTACTGCTGCCTGGATTTTGTTCAGATTCATGATCGACGTGTAATAAAAACCCCAATCATCTGCCATTAGTTTNGCAACATACTTTAGGTTTANCTGGTTGTTATCCCCATCACCAAATTGCCCGGCAAGTAAAAGCAGCATTGCATCCTTTAAATCTTTATCATTAATTTTCACAATTTGAAGTTTTTGTAATAATAAGTCAGTCAGGGATACACAATACGGATGGATTTCCAGACGGTTGCGATAATCTATGGGATGGTTATAGTCTAATTTATCAAAAAATACATCAATCATGGGAATTCGTGCACCAAAATAGATATGTCGAGTTCCCCCGCTCATCATGGCAGCTCGTTTTTCAAGTTCATATCCTTGTTTCTCAAAAAATGGAACGATTTTTCCCCGGCTTTTCCCATAAGAGGCATAATCAATATCTGTGAATACACGATCACCAAGGCGCTCCATTCTCCTGTACAATTCTACATGGTCTGGAAAGTAGAAATGTAACGCAATGGGACCCATAACTCGTAAGATTAATCCTTCTTTTTGAGCAGCATCCGTTAATCGACGAGCTTCATCAAGGTATTCTTCAGGTTTTGGATACTCTTCCAAAGGTATATCTTTTGGAAGGCGAAACTTTTTTACCGGTAACATAATCTCATCTCCTATCCAGAAGTGAATATGTAATCTTTAACTTTACCTTTTTCCAAAACGATCATCGCGCCTTTCAAGATACCTTCTGAATACTCACTTCCTGGGTTGATGATCAATGTCTTTTTAATTTTTTGAGCACCACGAGACTCATGGATATGTCCATGAAGTCCAATCAACGGTTGATATTTTTCAATCATCCTTGCAACCGCACGGCTTCCGACATGGATCTTGCGGTCAGCTGCTTGGACGAGATCTTTAGTTAATTCTGGTGCCAGGTCCAGGGCAAAACCATAAGGCGGAGCATGAAAATTAAATATTGCATTTGATTTATCTCTCACAGTGGAGACTAGCTCTTCCAACATCGGTTCCAATTCTTCATCAGGTTTTTCACGTGGTGTGTTCCATGGTGTAGGGTTCGCCCAACAAAAAGTGATCATCTCGTGATCATCCAGCATTACATTTTTATTATTGCAATTAACGATTACCTTTGAGTCTTCAATAATCTGATCTACTTCAAAATGATCATCATTGCCAGGTGCCATGTACACTTTATATGATGTCCCTGCAAGACGTTCATCAGCCAAGGCAATCCATTCTTTTAACCTTGACATCATCAACTGTTTAAATAAACTATCTACTTTTATTGGATCAGCTTTAAATTCTCTAAATTCCTCTGGTGTTTGATGGACCCAGTAATATCCCATCATCTCAACTGTTTTTTTAAGCTTATCAAGTTCTTCCTGATTAGGGATATCAACATGTGTACCCATCAGGGTAGTTTCCCAACCCCCCCCCGCTTTTTCTACCAAGGGTATCAATACCTTCCCGGTTAGATCCCCAAGAAGAATCCCTACATCGACGTTATATACTTTTAAAGCATTTAAATATTTTCGATAGCATAAATTCGATCCATGGATATCAGTAACAAAAAAGATCTTCACCGCTTTGTTCATTCAATGCTCCTCTGGGAAAAAGAAGAAAGGACGAAGGGTTTCCCCTTCGTCCTTTTGAATATGGAAAACTAATCTGGAGGTAACTCACCGAATGTCATACTTACATCAACCCCAACCTGCTTGTTGCGATTCTTCCAATAGAAATACCATATGATCCCTAAACCCCAAATGACGGCATACAAGATTAGAGAACCTGTTACAAGTTCTTGTTCTCCCATTTCCGCCATGAAGAAGAAGAAATAGAAAAGAATGCCCAAATAGATCAAGTTTACAATGGCACCTATCGTAACAACAGGAATATTCAAGATCTTCCAACCTCTATACGGTGAGGATTCCCATATTCGACGAGCACGCTTGGAGAACGGGAATATTGCTGCAGCAATCGCAGTGATCCCGAATACAGAGACAATCTCCATACCTGTAATTGATAATGATCCCATCGGATCGCCAAAGAAAGCAAATAAAAAAATGCCAATCTCTCCCAGAATGAAACACAGGATATGATTCTTCACTGGTGATGCGTACTTGTAATCGATATCAGAAAACCACTTAGGACCCATCCGATCCATACCCCACGCAAATAGAATCCGGGGGAAAGCTAGGTATGAAAGGGCAACCCACCACAGATTGAAGAGTATGAAGGATAGAGCCATCATGAAAAGTACAATTGTATTTGTTGGCACAATAACAGCTGCTAAACCAACAAAATGCGTTGGCCATGGGAATGTATATCCCGCTAAACCTTCCCCCATATTATCAACCCAGGCTGTGGCAGATAGGAATTCAAAACCAACCGAATTATAGAGCACGATAGCCAACCAAAGCATAAAAAATGCTGGCACAAGGACGGCAAATAAGTTCGCCAGAATGATTGTCTTATCCGGCCGTTTTACTTCACCTGCGATGAATGTGATGCAGTATGCATAGGCAAACAACCAGGATCCAGCTACCATCACGCCGAAGCTGTCAAACCAGTTCCATGTTGTAGGTAGTACATCCCCTGCCTCTTCGATTGTTGTTCGTGCAGTACTAAGGAAACTTTCATAATCCAGGGATCCATACTGGACCGCCAGGTTGTTCCAGTCTTGAACGAATTCATTATGAGAAGTGAATGTGAAAACTAACAAAATAACCGTACAGCCGAGAATACCCAGGATCATAATCACTTTTTGAACTGTTGCAAAAACCTTTAATCCGAATACAACGAAGAGAAGAGCAATTAAGCTTACGACACTGGAGATCAAAAATACAGCTATGGGTGTTTGCACTACATCTGCCGCAGCTTCTAAACCCAAGAATTGAAACATCATTGTCAAACCTGGGTCAATCGTCCAAGGCGCTAATACGAATATCCACATAATCCATACGAAGGCATTACCAAAAGATTCAGCAATGCCGATGACAGGATGAATTATGCGTGAGTTATAAATATACTCACCACCAGAACGAGGCATGGATCCACCCAGGATACCCCAAACTAAGGAAAAGCCTATACCGCAAAGTATGGCGGAAAGTAATGTTCCAATAATCAGGTTTCCACCTGTATATACCCCCAACCCAAAACTGATCATTACCCACATACTTGGCGTAAGTCCCTGGTTCATGAAACCTACACCAAATGCATCCCAAAATGAAAGCCCCCGAACAAGGCCACTTGCCTTACGTGCAAAAGCCATTTGTTCAGACATTATTATCCTCCTATAAACATATTTGGTATAAATTCTAGTTACTTGTTTTTATTGACACATTCTTTCTATCCTGCCTTCTCTTATACTTCCTCCTTTCAAATTCCCTTTTTAATATTCTCCTAGGGGTAAATCGATCCTGAATTTCAGAATTTATAAAATTTACTTTCGTGTTTTTACACCTTCCTTGATATTAAGTAATTAGTCTTGATTACATGACACCGATTTAATAGGTAACAATACATTTTCCCTATCTCTTTACTCGTTTTACGGCATCCGCCATCACATTCAGCGTTTCGTCGACATCCGCATCAGAATGTGAAAAACAAAGGAACCAGGGTTCCCGTGGATCATGATCGGGCATGACACCATTTTCAATAGTATATTCCACCAATCGTAGGTAATAATCACGCTCGGTACCCTGCCAATCGCGTTGATCGGTTACTTTTTCATTTCCAATTGTGAAAGAGAACATAGCAGGATACCCATGCATGGTAACGGGAATATTTGCTTCAGTAAATAAATTCGCCAATCCTCGCATTAAATTATTGCCTCGATATTGTATGGATTCAAGAATTGGCTTTTCATTTATTAGTTTTAGGGTTGATACTGCAGCAGCAACACCCGGTTTATTATTATTATATGTGCCACCTTGAGCCACTCCATGCCCAATGATGCTCATAATATTTTTCCTGCCCCCAAATGCAGCGATAGGGAATCCATTTCCCATTGCCTTCGCATAAGTTGCTATGTCAGGCATGAGATGGTAATACTCTTGTGCTCCACCTCTAGCAATTCGAAAACCAGTTTTTACCTCATCTAAAATAAAAACAATTCCGTACTCAGTACACTTTTCTCGAATGAATTCGAGGAATCCGGGCAGCGGTTCTATTGCTGCACAATTCCCAAAACATGGTTCGGCAATGATAGCCGCAATATCGTAACCGGATCTTCTAAGTACTTTATCTAAAATTTCTAAATTATTAAACGGAAGTGTGGTAATTAGTTCGTTCAGTGATTTTGGGATTCCAGAGGAAGAAGCGATTGGGACAGGGCTGTTTATATTTCCATAAGCTTCCACAGGCGAATATGTAGAAAATAAAGTATAGTCTTGAAAACCATGATACATTCCTTCAAATTTTATTATTTTTTCACGTCCGGTGAATGCGCGCGCAACTCTCAATGCATGCATGGTCGCTTCGGTTCCTGAACAAGCAAGTCTGACCATTTCTACACAAGGACACATTTCAATGATTAATTCAGCTAACTCAAGCTCTAATTCACTGGTCATCGCACATAAAACTGCACGATCAATTTCCTCATGCACTTTTAAATTAACTTCATCAAATGCGTGTCCTAAAATTATAGGGCCAAATGCCATGCGATAATCGATGTATCGATTACCATCAACATCCCAAAGGTATGCGCCTTTTGCCTTGTCAACATAGGGAGTGATTTTATCTCCCCAATACCTGAAGTTAGAATTAACCCCCAAGGGCAATAAATTATATGCTCTTGCTTGCAGATCCGTACTTTTTATTCGGGAATTATTCATCCAGTATCTCCCGGTTTATTCTTTCATCGATTATCTTTTGAAACACATGCTGAATCTGGAATTTTCCACTGATAAACGTCTTTAATAATCAACGGAACAATAGAAGTCGTTGTTTTTCTCACTCCAGGTATTTTTCCGATTACATCGGTTACAAAATGATAAACTTCATCCGTATCATGGCCAACTACTTGAATACTAATGTCTCTCTCCCCAATTGAGCAAGCTATATAACTAACACATTCATACTCTGAAACCGTACTTGCTACGTTGTTTATTTCTCCAGATTCAACTTCTAAAAACACGTCTGCGGTAACAATATATCCAAGTGATCTTGGATTCGCGATTGCACTGATTTGAATATAACCCTCTTTTACAATCTGCTCTATCCGATATCGTACAACTCTTTCCGAAATTCCCCCAATTCGCCTGGCNATCTCTGAAGCCGGCATTCTACCGTTTTCCATTAATATATTTATTATATTCTTATCGACTTTGTCTATTACATACATATATTCACAATATATTTACCGTTTCATACAATAATTATATAATTTCTATGCCAAATGTCAAGTGATTTTTGTAGAAAGAGAACCATTTACTCCCAATTACTATCCAATATTCTTACTCAATTCAAAAATATTAGCTAATTCTTCACTATGGTATAATATTTTTCAATGGATACGGGACAAACTGAGAATATACCAAATTCCTCGAGTTCTTTGCCTGATCAAAAAGAACTTCGAAAACAACGCCTAATCATTATTGGATTAGGAATCATTGTATTCTTCTGTCTTGGGCTGCTCATTTTTGGTCTTTTTTTTCTCCTTAATCCAGAATTATCTTCAAACGAAACAGTCAGTCGAGTAAGAGATGTATTCATTATATTAATGGCCTTAGAATCAATGCTTACTGGTTTAGCATTAACCATACTCATTGTTCAAATTGCCCGATTAACAAATTTACTAGAAAATGAAGTAAAACCTATTCTAGATTCAACCAATGAGACAGTCAGTAATTTACGAGGCACAACAAAATTCTTGAGCGATAATCTTGTTGAACCAGTTATTAAATTAAATGAAATTGTTGCTGTATTTCAACGGATGGTTGATATCTTCCGTTTTACCGGAAAACGATAATCATTGATAGTTAGAGAGGAGAATTAAACATGTCTGAACGAGATAATGATTTTGTAGCATTCCTAGCTGGTTTTGTTGTTGGTGGAGTCATCGGTGCTGTTGCAGCACTTCTACTTGCCCCCCAATCTGGTGAAGAAACCCGAACAATGATTCATGATAGAAGCATTGAGTTAAAAGATAAAGCAGTTGAAAAAGCTGAAACTGCCAGGATTAAAGCAGAAGCAGCAGCTGCAGAAGCACGAGCACGTGCTGATGAAATTGCAAAATTAACTCAAGAAAAAGCTTCAGATCTAATGAAAAAAGGACAAGATGCCTATCAAACACAAAAATCAAAATTTGATAGTGCGACAGCTAAGAAACCACCGACTTTAGATGATACAACAGATGTCGTTGTAGAAGGATAAACACTTCCCATTACAATAACGGAATCCAATTATTTACTTGGGTTCCGTTGTTGAATTTAATAAACTTATTCTTGAAGCCTGCTAATTACCGGTGATATTGCATTTACAACATCACTGGCCATCACAGAAGTAGTATTTCCCAATTGTTTCGAAGCGAATAATCCAGCATTGGCGTGAATCCATACAGCCGTGCAAGCAGCATGAAATGCGTCCATTCCTTGGGCTAATAAACCAGTAATCATTCCTGCAAGTACATCTCCTGTCCCTGCTTTAGCTAAAGCAGGAGTAGCTACCGGAACGACTGCTATATCTCCTCGTGGATTTGCAATGACAGTAAATGCCCCTTTTAAAACAACGATATGTCCCCATAGTGAGGAATATTTTTTAGTAATTTCGATTCGACTATCTTGGATTTCTTTTATCGATAATCCTGTCAAGACCGACATTTCTCCTGGATGAGGCGTGAGAACTGTGTGGGAGGGTAATACTTCAGGCCAATTCTCAATTGCTGATAATAGTTTTAAACCATCCGCATCAATCACAGTGGGTAGATGTCTTTTCAGTTCGCTTGTGTTAATTTTGAATTGGCTGTTGGAGTGGACATCATTTATCTGGAAATTATCCGTGGTAAATAATTCCGTTAAAAATCTTTTTGTGGTATCTGCTAGACCGATTCCAGGTCCGATCAATATAGCATTAGCCTGAATTAGATTTTTAAGCATAATCCCAACCCCATCTGAAGAGATTACGCCATCCTCCTGGGGTAACAAGATCCAAGTTGCTTCTGGAAGCATTCCAGCTAGTGAATTATGTAATTCTACCGGGACCGCCATTGTTACCAATCCTGCTCCTATTCGATACGCAGCCATTCCTGCCAAATATGCAGCTCCAGTGTAATTTACAGAACCGGCAATTATGATAGCTNTACCAAATGTACCCTTATGAGAATTTAATGGCCTCTTGGGTAGATAATCCTGAACGTATTCATCAGTNATAATAATTTTTTTATTATCTTGATACGTTTTAAGGTTTTCTAAAGAACCTATACTAACAAATCGTACTTCACCTGCCATGTTTGCAGCAGGGAATTTGATCAATCCTAGTTTCATTCCAGCCATTGTGCATGTAATGTCAGCTTGAATTGTTTCAAGTGCAATTTCACCCGTATCACAATTCACCCCTGACGGACAATCGACTGCAACCACACATTTCTTATTTTGTGATACCCTGATTAACTTCTTTATACATGATAATAAATCACTTATTTTACCCATGAGAGGTAGCTTTATTCCTGTACCAAAAATCCCGTCAATCAAGATTGGACTGGCGCTTATTAATCTTTTTAATTCTTGATATTGGTTATCTTCTTCAAAATAAAATATTCTGCCACCAGCTTTTTTCAGTCTTTCGATATATGGATCATTGTCAGGTCGTTTTCTTACAATATACGCGTATGCCTCCCAATTACTTAATGAAAGTTTTTCGAGTGCGACTAATGTATCACTTCCATTATTGCCAGTTCCAACTAAACCCGTTATATATTTTTGTTGAATATGGCTATACGCATTGCTTATGATTGCACCAATTCCTTGCCCTGCATTTTCCATCATTCTCTCATAAGTCAAACCGCTTAGGTTGGCTTCGTTCTCAACTGCTTTCATCTCGGTAACTGAGAATAGTTTTACCATATATCCTCCACCAGCCAGTCTAATCCCAGCGATACTAGTTTTTCNCTCGTGGGGTATCCGGTAATCTTATCCCAGCCCCGCTCTTCATAGTAATTATCAAGCATTTCCGTAAAATCTGGGACGAATTCATCTGCCGCTATGGGGTGATCTGAATAGGGTTGGAGTAAACCTTTTGGAAGTTTATCATTTGTACGATTAAGACCCAAGTTAATATTAATTACTCGCTTTATATTCCATCCACGCTCTCCTGCAAGTAATAATTTCTCGATACTCCAATCAAGACCGCATGCAGAATTTACCAACTCTAAAATCGATTCTGGTGGAACATTTGCAAAGAGACACATTCCCAGTGAGTTGGTAATCGTGCGCCAATTTTGATGAATTGATACATTTCTTGCTTTCTCAGCCCCTCCTTGACATGGATATTGCTCCATTCCAAGGCTGTTAATGATCTGCCCAATCTCAACTAAGAAATAATCAGATTGGTTATGGCAAGCTCCCCGAGGTGAGGTTGCATAAACTAGAGCCATACCACTTGAACCTCGCGGATCATGGTAGGGTACTTCTAGTCCGTTTACCTGCACAGCTTCCTCCTCGCAACCGAAATGGCGAGCTAAATCTCTTGAACCTTTGGCAATCCATTCGCCTATACCATTTCTATTAGCCGTTTCAATAATCAATTTTTCGATTATTTCTAGCTTTTCCCATTCTAAGGTAAGGCCATTTGTATTGTTTGTAGAAATTATACCCTTTTGGAATAGATTTATTGCTAGTCCAATCGTGTTACTAGTACTGATTGTATCCATTCCAAATCGATCGCACATTTCACCAAATTGGGTAATTACTGAAGGATTATCGTATAATAAATTTGGACCAAATCCTACAAGGGTTTCATATTCAGGACCTTTCCTGTTTTCCCCATCATTAAGTTTTACAATTCTTCCGCAAGCAATAACACATGCATGACACGCACTTGTTCCAGACAGTATCGTCTCAGTAATATTTGAACCAGAAATATTATAAGCATTATTATATTCCCCATTTTGAAAATATTTCTTTGGCATGTCTGCCAGATAATCGAAATAATCAGCACCTTCAGCCGAACCAAGTTCATGAAAAATCCTTGTAAATGAATCGGCTTTTAATTCTTGATTAGTTTTTATCCGAATTCTTGCATATTCCTCTTCATCCACAATGGGTATTTTCCCGTGTCCTTTTATAGAGATGGCTTTAAGATTTTTGGATCCCATCACTGCGCCCATGCCAGTACGTCTAGCCATGCGTCCATGATCAGTCATAATCACAGCAAAAGGTATCATTGCTTCACCAGCCGGTCCAATTACAGCAATTTTGGGATTATTTTCATATATCTCTGCTTTTACCGCCAATTGACTATAATATGTATCCTTTCCCCAGATTTTTTCAGCAGATTTTATCTCAACATTATTATCAGTAATATTGAGAAAGCAAGGCTTTTCAGATTTTCCCATAATCCAAAGCCCATCATATCCTGCTTTGCGAAGTTCAGGTCCCCAAAATCCTCCACAATTGGATTCTCCCCATAGATGAGTAGCCGGTGATTTAGCGCAAACGACAAAACGTCCAACTGCAGGTCCATAAGTACCAGTTAAGGGACCTGTAATAAATAACAAAGGCGCATCACCTGATAGCGGAACAAGGTTTTGAGTCATCTGTTTATACAATAATCTAGCGGCTAACGACGCACCACCTAAATACTCACTTTCCCATTCTCTGGGGATAATAATTTTATTTTTTTTCTGTTGGTTAAATCGATTTGAAGGATTGGTTGCATAGTAATAAATAAATCACTTGTCTGGGGAAATAATGTAGCAATATCGCTTTATAAAAAATAGAACTTCCTTCCAGTAATTATGCTGGAAGGAATAAGATTTATCAATATTCATAATTAACCATACCAATATACATAGATAAATAATATTGCCTGACTCAAATAAGTTTATGATATACCCGATGGTTCTTGTAAGCCTTGCCTCCGACGTTTTCCAGATCATGTCTCATCTGAACCGCCGTTTCAGCTACCTGGGTCAGATCTGCATGCTCAAAATTAAATTCGTGGAGTGTTTT
>Ga0031656_10000923_pt1 | contig 10834 bp, 8 predicted proteins | sample FrelakmetDIP11DI_FD_55080 | JGI IMG/M metagenome (GOLD analysis project Ga0031656, IMG submission 55080) | Freshwater lake sediment microbial communities from the University of Notre Dame, USA, for methane emissions studies - DIP11 DI | ecosystem: Environmental > Aquatic > Freshwater > Lake >... | reverse complement strand
GTGTCGTGGAAACCTATTCTAATAAAGTATATCGCCTGGCGACGAAAATGCTGAACAATCAATTGGATGCAGAAGATGTATTGCAAGAGACTTTTATTAAGGCATACCGCGGAATAAAGACATTCGACGGACGGTCAAAGATATCAACATGGTTATTCAGGATTGCGACAAATGAAGCATTAATGATCCTGCGACGCAAGCAGCCAAATTTGTTATCCATTGATGAGCCGGTGGAAACAGAAGAAGGTGAGAAGGAACCAATACAAATCGTTGATTGGTGTTGTTTGCCAGAAAATGAATATTTATCCGATGAGACGAGAGTAAGACTTAATGCAGCTGTTCTGACATTACCCGACAACCTGAGAGTAGTTTTTTTATTACGAGATATCAGTGATTTATCGACCCATGAGGCTGCAGAGGTATTAGGATTGAGTGATACTGCTGTCAAAACCCGCTTGTCACGCGCACGTTTACGATTAAGAGAAGAACTCTCTGGTTATTTTGGGGAACGTGTGAGGATCATGCGGGAAACTCTTGGAAAACAATCTAATGAAATCTCCATTTAGAACAAAGCATAGGAATTCCTTGGCTNANAAGAAGANAATTATATGACCCAGAAAATGAATAGACACGATCATAAAAATTGCCGGAAGCTCCTAGGATCCCTNTCTGATTATGTTGATGGNGAGCTAGGAGAAGAGCTGTGCTCTGTGATTGAAACCCATATGACAGATTGTGAAGATTGTCGTATCGTTGTGGATACATTGCGAAAAACCGTTGACATCTATCATATGACATCCGAAGTTGAAACCCTGCCTGGCGATATCAAGGAGCGATTATATAAAACCCTAGACATAGAAGCCTATTTAGGGTAATTACTGAAAGCCATAAACTTGAGAGGATTACTTACTTTTTTTTAGACGGCGGAAATCACCATCACGTTCAGTAATTCCCCTGGTATCCAGGTGCTCCAGCAGTGCAAGCACATATCGACGGCTGGTGTTAAAGTGATCGCGTACTTCTGCTGCAGTAATTTTTCCCCTTAATTTCAATAAATCGATAATCTCAGTAATCATCTGCTCATAATCCTGCTTTCGAAATACCACGTCCGGGGGAATCGGGATCAATAATCCCAATTCGACCATTGCATTGAAAACCTCCTCACCCACTTCGGCCAGGCATTCTTTCAGAGTTGGTGGTGAGAATGGGGCAGCACTAAAATGAGCTAATAATCCATCCACAGAGCGTTGTTGCTGGGTATTAAATCGGATGGTAAACCCTCCTCTCTGGACCATCACTCCGTTCTCCAGCAATTCACCTGTGGAAACAATTCTTCGTAATGCTGCATTGTATAAGCGAGTGGATAGCTTTAATCTAGATTTAAGCTCTTCACGCGAAATTCCCCGGCGTAAAGGGAATTTCTGATGATAATCATCAACTTCCATAACAATTTTATAGAAGAGCTGATCCCAGTATAATTTGGTTGTTAACAATGTTGTTGATGAAATTGAACTCACTTCATCATTTTCCAAGACGATGAACTGCCCAGAGGTTATTAATTCTTGGACGCTGAGTTTGGCAGGGTTTGGATCAAGGTTTGAGCGAAGAATGACATCTTGAAGCGTACCCGTTCCCAATGCTAACAATGCTTGAAATAAGATTTCGGTAGGAGTACCGCGGGCGAGGGTATCTAAATTTGACAGCACTTCTGCTGAAAAGCGTTTATGTCTTTTTTTGGGATGTGGGTCTACCACGATTCCACCACCCAAGGTTTCACCTGGAGAAGGTCGACGCAGAATATAACGATCGCCACGAACAGCGATGACAGGTTGTTCAAGTTCAAGCTGTAACCATCCGTCTTCACTGGGAAGTAGCTCTTCACTCCCTAATAGTCGAACCCTCGAAGAAATTTCTGCCGCTCCAAGAAATAACTTAACAATCGCATCATGTTTTAATGGATGTGAGACATCTTGGAGCAAATGAAAGCGCACATCAATACGCTGGCTGGGTTTGTAACTGCCCGGAAAAACAATTACATCTCCTCGCTTTACTTCATCAGTATTAATTCCAGATATATTGATTGCTGTACGGCTTCCCGGGATGGCAGTTGGTTCCTTTCGCTTGTGGGTCTGCAATCCACGAATTCTTGTATGCAGACTCGATGGAAGAATGACCACTTCATCACCTAGATGCAGGCTGCCATCACTAAGCGTGCCCGTTATAACAGTACCGAACCCAGGCATGGTAAATACCCTATCTACTGGAAGGCGTGGTCGCCCAATGTCTGGTCTGGGAGGGTGGTCTGCCAAGCAATCACTCAAAGCGTTTAGTAATTCAGGTATTCCAAGACGGGTTTTTGATGAAACTCGCATTATGGGAGCTGTTTTTAAGACCGTTGACATTAAAGCACTGCGAATATCTTCCTCGACCAGGTCTAGCCATTCTGGGTCGCTGATCAGGTCCACTTTGGTGAGAGCTACGACTCCGCCCTGTACTTGTAAAATGTCCAGAATAGCCAGGTGTTCTTTCGTTTGCGGCATGATCCCTTCATCGGCTGCAATGACCAGCAATGCAGCATCTATCCCACCAATGCCGGCAAGCATATTTTCTATGAAATCACGATGACCAGGCACATCCACTATGCCAACATCCTCCCCAGATGGGAGGGTCAACCAAGCAAATCCTAAGTCTATCGTCATTTCACGTTCGCGCTCTTCTTTGAGACGATCGGGATGAATACCCGTGAGTGCTTGAACGAGCGTGGACTTACCGTGATCTACATGTCCCGCAGTACCGATAACATGCATATGGATTACCGATTATGTCCGATAGATCTTTCATATGCGGTTACCCATTCATGCGCCAAGGCCAGGAGTGTTTGCAAGCGCTTTTCTGCTAAATCGTTTGCCTGCTGGAGCATATCATTCACTTCCTGGAGACCATCTTCAAGATGAGTGGTCTGTTCAGCCAGTTTATCATACTGACGAATGGCTTCATTACGCTGGTCTTCCTGTGTGAGGGTATAATTTGTCCAACGTTTCTGATCATCGCCTTTGAACGTAACCCATTCTTGCCTGAAACGATCCTCTGAAAGGCGTTGAATTTCGGTAATCTCATTGATGCGCCGTTCAACCCTTTGAGTTAACTCCTCCAATGAAGTTTGAGTTCGTTTTACTTCGCGGTGAGTTGTTTCAAGACTGACCAATTGGGATTCAATATCCACAGCTTGTTTTTCAATCGTGTCAAATCGCGACTGCCATTCCTTCCATGTGCGTTCCCGATCCACTTGAGATATTGCCTGTTTATCTAGGAAATTCGTCATGATATCGCGGCGTTCACCTTCGATTGTGACAACCTCAGTCAATCGATTTTCCAGTTTATGCAAGTTATTGTTTGTTAGCTCTGACTGGCCTCTTTGATCATCCATGCGTTTTCTAAGCGCATTAACTTCACCTTGCAGGTCGACAATTCTTTTTGCATCCTGCCGACGGCCATCTTCAAGCAAGCGAATTGTACGCGTATACTCTTCTTCTTCAATACGGACCGTATCAATTTTATTACGCAATTCGTCTAATGAACGTCGGATCCCAATCTCGACATCGATGCGAGCCTGGATGTTTTTATCTAATTTTGGAATTATTTCCAACTGTTTTTGCAACTCAAAAATGTTGGTTTCATAGGATCTGAATTCAGCTATACGGAACTTCTCTGCTTCGTCAAAGCGTAACTTGAATGCCTTCTCCAAATCATCAATTACCTGTTTGCTTTCTACCCTTGCTTTGATCAAAGACTGATCGTACTGATCCATACGGATAAGGGTGGCAGACAAGCGGGTAATTTCACTACTTAAATCCTTGCCTTGCTGAAGTATTGCTGCAAGGTTTCCCTCCAAAACAGTTAATCTATTATCAAGCAGGGCAATGGCATCTTTTTCTTTTCGGCGATCCTCTTCAACCCATTGAATACGTTTTTGTAACTGTTCAATATCCATTTAGGCTCCTAATTAATACAAAGAAAGAATGAATCACTTCAGCCTCAGTGGAGGCTAGGACAAAGAGATTATAGCATGAGGACGATTTATGGCAGCTGCAAGGTATTCAGGTGTGTAAAAACTTGAGCGGCATCAGCAAGTGGAGGAAGGAACCATTGTGGAAATAAACCCACTAAGAATAATAGGATCAATCCGGTAGATAGAAAAAGGAGAGTTATTCGATTTTCTTTAAAGCTCCAACTAGCTTCATTTTCCCCTGTTGTCATTACCGCCATCATTCGTACACCACTGAAAAATAAACCAAAGCTCCCCAAGATTGAAAAGGCTGATACGATTTGGGCGGAGGTTGCCAATGCGCTCCAGAGAGGTAAATGAGTCGGGAATCCAGCTAATAGTGGCATACCGGCAATTGAAAAACAACTTAAGATCACGCTGAAAGAAGCGATTGGCATATTTCGAGCTATGCCTCTTACAGACTGATAATCCGAAGGATGAAGATCAGATCGTGCTTTTTCATTATAAATTGTTGATAAACCAAGAGCCCAAAGCCCCATCGCCAAGGTATATGGTAGAAGCATCATGAAAAATAATTGAACACCTGAAGGTATTGTGATTGCTAATAAAGATGCTCCAATGCCTGTCATACAGGCATATCCCATTACACGCCCAAGATGACGCTGGAAAACAGACCAGATACCTCCGACAAATACCATAATTGCACCGCTAAGCTGCAACAAGCTCATCATGGTTTCTGAGTTACGCAACCAGGTATACCGATCCAAGAATCCAAGTGCAAAGAGCGTTACCATCCATGGCAGTATGACCAGTATGAAAGCCACGGCGTATGGGTGATTTTCCGCTGAAAGCATAGGGATCCAGGTATGAAACGGGAATATTGCTAATAAAAAGACAAAGCCGAATGCTAATGATAGTGATGCACGGGTGACAAGGCTTAATTCCTCCGGACTGGCTTCAACACCAGCGAGCAGCCAGCCAGAGAATAATATAAATGGAATGCCAAAAGACTGAAAAACTAAAAAGCGGAGCACGCCTTTNCCTGGANTAGAACCAGGTTGGACTAAAATTGGAANACAAATTAAAACGGCCAGCTCCAGGATCAAGGCAGCATAGAGAAAAGGTTCTACAGCCAGTGCTGCAGTTAATACTGCAATGAGTACCATTCCCAATGGTACGAACATTCGGCCTGCTTGAGCCANAAAGACCACAGCGAACCAAAAACTTGCCAGCAAATAGATAATCACCAAAATTGGGCGGTCAGAGTTGCTCAATATAAATTGTCGGCCTAAGACCGAAAAGGTATCATCGACTGTAAATGACCAGGGACCAACCTGGATAATCTCATTTATTGGCAACTTCCAAGCTAATCCAGCCATAAATAGCATCATGATTGTTCCAATCATGACAGAGAGCCGGTAAAAGCGGCGAATTGAATATAAAATCAAACCAAGAATGATTGGGAACACAATCCAAAGAATTGGCGAGCTCATTAAGAGGACTCCATTGTTGGAACGATCAATAAATATGCTCCAACAAGCGCAAGACCAAGGTTGACACCAGCCATTAGCCCTGCTACCAATATCGATGCTTCAACAACTGCATAAATAATCTCGAAACCAGATAAGGCAGTCAGTAAACCGATTGTAACTAGCAAAGGGTGTGATGAGAGACTAAGCTGCAGCAGTCCAATGCTAATCAGTATGAAGCTACCCCAGCGGAGTGGGATACTGATCATCGAAAGCCAGCTCTCTGAGCCGAGAATCAGCGATGCGATTGCTAGCACGATAATACCGGCTGCCATGAATCTGAATACAGGACCAAATTTTATGGTTTGACGGGGATTTCGCCATATTTCAGATCCAGCATCCATGGCGAATCTGAGAATAGCCCCTGCCATCCATCCAGCTACTATTTTTACAACTGCCATTTCAACTGGCCAAGATGTGGAGACTAATAGAAATACGCCAATATACTGTAGNGCCAAGGCTGCAATGCAATAACGCCAATCCTGGCTGACCAGAATAAAAATCGATGTCAGGGTCACCACTACTACTGCAAAAAGGACAAGAGAATCAGGAAACATTGATAGGTTTTACCGTTGTAAGAAAACAAAGATCAAAGCGAATAAAACAAATGCCCAGAGGATGCCCCCATCTCCTTCTAGGATTGATGAGATGAGGGCTGTAATTCGTGATGTTGCACTNAAAAACTTCCAAAATATACGGTTGATCCANCCATGGGATAATAATTTTGTGTCGATTGAACCGTCGGTTGGTTGGAGACCCAGTGATAAACCTGTAAAGAAATGAGTATGTAGATACCAGATCAGACACGATATGAGTATTGCGACGAAGCCCACAATCCACCCGGTAATCGGAACATCATCCAAATTTGGGTAGAGCATTATGCCGATAAGAAAATGGGTCAGCAAAATGAAAAACATCCCGATAGGGTATAAAAACCAAACCCAACGCTCTCTATGAAATCCAGACTGCTCTTCAGATGGAAGGATACCTTGTAGAATGCGCCGGATGAAGCCAGCGAGGAATAGAGAAAAGGTAAGCAAAAATGAGATANATATTGTATAGAATATTGGTTTTGACAATATGCTTGAAAGCGAATCAGAGTCGTTGAATATATCTGTTCCCAACCAGGTAGGGCTGAAAGGAAGAGCAGACAAGGCGTAAATTCCTAGGAAGGCAATTANCACCAGGTTTTTGTGACGCAATGTCATGGAAAATAATAATCCACCAGATAGGAGGCATGCCATGCTCCATGCAATCGTTGAGGAAGGGAGATGCAGAACAGCCGATGCAATTGCAAGAGATGCTATACCAAGCACCCAATACGACTGATCTTGGAGTTCATTGGATGATATGAGCCATTGGATGCCCGCAAATAACCCGGTCAGGGCAGCAATGCCCAAAATAAATGGGGATGTTACTCCAGTTACTCCAATATTTGCTACCCTAACAATAAGAATAAGACTTGATGCGGATATCACCAGGCGTAAGATTGTGTTCAACTCGCCTTGTTGATTAAGGTATTGAAGTTTATGGTTTTGTAGTGGAAAAACACCCAGACGGAATATTGAAGCGAGAAGCAGATATCGTGTGACTGCATAGTCAATGGANATAAATGAAAGTGTGATATCCTGCGACCACGGAATAATAGCTGCCATTAATACCAATCCGATGCCAGCCATACGTATAGAAAACGAAAGAATGATCCGTTCACGAGATATGTTTTTTAATTCCTGTGCTAATAATATAAACAATTCATATAAATCCAAAGCTGCCCATGCCAGCAGCAATGTCACCATATTACCTGCTGTTACGGCAACCAAACCGATGCCAGTTATAATCAGAATTCCTGCCCATGATTGCCAGTTTACAGTGGATCTAACTGCCGCACTTGATTCAGGCATATTAACAGGTGAATCAATCTCCGACTGGGTTTGGGTTTCGATCACTTCGATTTTTTTATTGTCAGGTTTGCGACTCTGGCCTAATTTTGCGATGGATGTAATAACAGCCGATAATGCCAAAGACATTAACGCTAAAGCAAAATACCAGGATGTGTCATCGATAAGTAAAGACGGAGAGACTGGAAAGAAGGCAGCAGGCTGCCAGGAAAGGAGGGTTAGCGATTGGGGAATATCGAATTTTGCAGCAAATACCAATGACCATCCAATAAAGACAGCTAAAACCACCAAAAAGCCCTGGATGCTGAATTTCGGCCTTACCAGGAAAATGATCAGCATGGCTGCCGGGATGGTTAATAGCAACAATATCGTTAGAAGAATAAGCATATGGCCTTGTCGGAATATTTATAAAATTGTCCCAGGATTTCTGACGAGAAATTTACCCATTCCAGCTTTTCCGTACCATTGATTTCCATCAACGATCAAAGCTCCACGCAGGAATACTTTTTCAGGATAGCCTTCCAATTCCCAATTTTCGAATAAATTGTAATCGGTGCGATGGTGGGAATGCTCAATCCCATATCTGATACGCCGGTTTGGGTCCCAGATTACAATATCGGCATCTGAACCAGGGTTTAGGGATCCTTTTTGTGGATACATGCCGAATATTTTTGCTGGATTAGTACTGGTCAGGGCAACAAACTGATTTGGAGTGAGCCTGCCCGAACGGACTGCATAAGTCCATAGGACGGGAAGTCGATCACCTACAGCTGGCAGTCCATTTGGGATTTTTGTGAAATCATCTTTGCCCAATTCCTTGCCAGGAATAGCTACCGATNGATTNTCATATACGATTGGCTTACTTCCGTCAAAGAAGAATGGACAATGATCCGTGCCTATCGTCTGAAGCGTGCCATCTGACAGGCCTTGCCATAATCGGACGTGATCTGCGGGAGTTCTNAGTGGNGGAGAGCAAACCCATTTAGCTCCATCTTCACGCTTGTATAGATCGTTTGAGAAAAACAAGTATTGCGGGCAAGTCTCTCCCATCACATGAATCCCATGCTCACGGGCGTACTGAAGCTGATCAACTTCACCCGCCACGTTCATATGGACGATATATAGAGGTGCGTCTGCCTGAGCTGCCAAAGCTGATCCGCGCAATACAGCTTCCACTGCACCCCAGGCTGGTCGGGTTAGGGCATGCCATTCGGGTGTAGTGTGACCATTAGCGAGGGCATCTGCAATGAGGATATCAATGACATCCCCATCCTCCGCATGCAACATGGTGAGTAAGCCATGTTTTTTTGCCAGGCGAAGAACCTGGAAAATCTCACCATCTCGTAATCGTAAGCGGTTATTGTAAGCTGTAAACACTTTCACCGAAGTAATCCCATATTGTGGTAAAAGGGTCATTTCTTCGGCCAGCTGCTGATCAAAATGGGTGATATTCATATGAAAGCCATAATCGATCGCTGCTTTAGAGGCAGCTTTTTTCTGCCAGGCGCTCACACAAGAAGGTATCGATTTTTCATCCAGTGGAACGAAATCAAGGACTGTGGTAGTACCACCAAAGGCGGCTGCCTTATGACCGGTATAGTGATCATCAGAAGAAACTGTGCCAAACATAGGTAAGTCAAAGTGGGTGTGTGGGTCCACCCCGCCTGGCATAACAAGTTTACCTGAGGCATCAATAACATCTGCGCCCTTTATATCCAGATCTTTTGCGATGGTGTCGATCTGCTCACCTTTGACCAGGATATCAGCCTGGTAAGTTTCAGATGCGGTAATGATGGTACCGGATTTTATGACGAGAGGCATACGCTTTCTCCAACTCAAGGTATTGGGGACTGAAAGATCTTGATACCAGTCGTGCCTATGGATGTTTTTAATTGCCTAATGGTTTTCTTGGTCACAGGATGAATCAAATCGGGTGCTACCTCTGCCAGAGGAATAAGCACGAAAGCACGTTCTGATAGCCGTGGGTGGGGAATGGTCAGATCTGGTGAGTCTAATACCAGGTCATCATAGAATAAAATATCCAGGTCGATCAGCCTAGGTCCGTAACGGAAGGCTTTCTCACGTCCCAAAACCACTTCCATTTTTTTTATAAATGCGAGAAGCTTTTTCGGAGATAATTCAGTACTGGCTTTGATCACAAGGTTTAAAAAGGCGGGTTGATCGACGTAGCCCCAAGGGTCGGTCTCATAGATCCGAGATTGAGATAATGGTTGAACATTCGGAGGCAGGGACCGAATAGCATCCTGGAGGTTATTTAGACGATCACCAAGGTTGCTACCCAGCGATAGAAATATGGTATGAACCATAGGATCTTGAATGTATCCCGGTTATCAAACTCTTTCAATAATTGAGGCAGTTGCCATACCATGACCGATACACATGGTCTGTAATCCATAATTTCCTTGTGTTCGCTGAAGTTCATAGACTAATTTGGTCATCAAGATGGCACCGGTGGCACCCAAGGGATGTCCTAACGCAATTGCACCACCATTTGGGTTGACCCTGGATGAATCTGGTTGAATTTCCTTTGCCCATCCCAAAATGACTGAAGCAAAGGCTTCGTTGATTTCAATAATATCAATTTCGTCCAAAGATAACCCTGAACGATTGAGAATCTCTTTGGTAGCAATGATTGGACCGTCCAGCATGAGTACCGGGTCTGACCCAACCACGTGGCGGGAAACGATCCGTGCAAGCGGTGTTAGATTATTTGCACCGACGGCTTTTGTAGAAGCTAACACTAATGCTGCTGATCCATCACTGATCTGACTGGCATTGGCGGCTGTCACTACCCCATCTGGTTTGAATACAGGCTGAAGGGATGCCATCTTCTCACGGTTGGGTGGCATACGTACTCCTTCATCGATTGTTATCACCTTGCCATCTACTAAAGTGATGGGAAGTATCTGGCTTGCAAAAAAGCCATTCTGGATGGCATGCATGGCACGGAGATGTGACTCATAGGCATAATCATCCAGTTCTTCCCGTGAGAGATGGTATTTTTCGGCCATCATTTCAGCGCTTATTCCCTGATGGACTAACTTGATTGGCATATCCGATGGCCATTCTGCAGGATAGTCAGCCCCTAAAGGTTGGTGTGACATCATCTCTGTTCCACCCGCGATGACAAGATCCATATCTCCAGCAAGGATGGCTTGGGCAGCAAAATGAACAGACTGTTGACCGGAACCGCACATCCGGCTTAGAGTAACAGCAGGAACTCGCACAGGAAATCCAGCTTTTAGCAAACTAATTCGTGCCAGGTTGGCACCCTGATCCCCAATGGGAGTGACGCAGCCCCAAATTACATCCTCGATTTGCCCCGCCTCAATCCCTGCCCGCCTGACCGCTTCTTGCAATACCAAAGCTGTCAAGCCAGC
>Ga0031656_10000917_pt1 | contig 10852 bp, 9 predicted proteins | sample FrelakmetDIP11DI_FD_55080 | JGI IMG/M metagenome (GOLD analysis project Ga0031656, IMG submission 55080) | Freshwater lake sediment microbial communities from the University of Notre Dame, USA, for methane emissions studies - DIP11 DI | ecosystem: Environmental > Aquatic > Freshwater > Lake >... | reverse complement strand
CGCCGCTTCGGCCACCCCGACCACTCCCACCTTCCCGCCGACGACCTCGACCTCTGCGCGATAGCCGACCGATTTCCGTTCGCCATGCCAATGCGCCACGACGGCGATCGGCTCGTGATCGAACCCGCCCCGATGCGCGGCCAGCCGGCGCCTCCGACCGGCCGCGCACGGAACCGCTGATCGTCCGCATCGACCCGGATCGAGACGGGCCGTCGCGCTGGCCTCGCGATCGGTCCGCGGAGCAAAGCGCCGCCTGTAGTACCCTGCCGCCGGCGCCGGGCGCCTTCACGGCCGGCGCANCTTTGCCGGCGAAGGCGGGCACTGCCTCCCACGCCGCGAGCGGTTCACTCGCGGCGACAAAATCACACCAAGGGGAAATCGATGAGCAATTTCTGGGANTCGGTATGGCTGATCTTCTCGGCCTTCCTGTTCGTGGCGTACCTGTTCGTGATGTTCCAGGTGATCATGGACCTGTTTCGCGACGATAAGGTCAGCGGCTTCGGCAAGGCGGCCTGGATCGTCGGCCTGGTGTTCCTGCCGATGCTGACCGCGCTCGTGTACATCATCGCGCGCGGCAGCGGCATGGCCGAGCGTCAGCGCGCGGCGGTGCAGCGCGCGAAGTCCGACACCGACGCGTACATCCGGCAGGTGGCGGGCAAGTCGCCAGCGGAGCAGATCGCCGACGCCAAGGCCCTGCTCGACGCCGGCACCATTGCGCCGGAGGAGTTTCAGCGCCTGAAGGCCAAGGCCCTGGCCTGAGCCGCGGCCGCGGCGGCCGCATCGACCGCACAGCGCGGCGGTGCGCGCACCGTGCGCGACGCGTCATGTCGGCAAGACGNGGTGATCCGTTCGGTCCCGGCCCGCACGGCGAGACCCACGAGAAAACGGCGCCCGCAGGCGCCGTTTTCGTTACCAGCTTCCCGCGCGCGATCAGCGCTGCGAGAGCGGCTTGACGTCGCGCGGCGTCGCGCCGACGAAGAGCTGGCGCGGACGGCCGATCTTGTACTCGGGATCGGCGATCATCTCGTTCAGCTGCGCGATCCAACCCACCGTGCGGGCCAGCGCGAAAACGGCCGTGAACAGTGGCACCGGGATGCCGATCGCCTTCTGCACGATGCCCGAGTAGTAGTCGACGTTCGGATACAGCTTGCGGCTGACGAAGTAGTCGTCTTCCAGCGCGATCTTCTCGAGCGCCATCGCGAGCTTGAACAGCGGGTCGTCGTGCAGGCCGAGCTCGGTCAGCACTTCGTGNCAGNTCTCGCGCATCAGCTTGGCGCGCGGGTCGTAGTTCTTGTAGACCCGGTGNCCGAAGCCCATCAGCTTCACGCTGCTGTTCTTGTCCTTCACCTTGGCGATGAANTCGCCGATCTTCTCGACGCCGCCCTGGCGCTGGATGTCGTACAGCATGTTCAGGCAGGCCTCGTTGGCGCCGCCGTGGGCCGGGCCCCAGAGGCACGCCACGCCCGCGGCGATCGCCGCGAACGGGTTGGTGCCCGAGGACGCGCACAGCCGCACCGTGGAAGTCGAGGCGTTCTGCTCGTGGTCGGCGTGCAGGATGAAGATGCGGTCCATCGCGCGCACCAGCACCTCGTTGGACTTGTACTCCTCGCACGGCGTGGCGAACATCATGCGCATGAAGTTGCCGGCGTACGACAGGTTGTTCTGCGGGTACATGTACGGCTGACCGACGGTGTACTTGTACGCCATCGCAACCAGCGTCGGCATCTTGGCGATCAGGCGGATCGCCGACACCTCGCGCTGCCACGGGTCGTTCAGGTTCATCGAGTCGGGGTAGAACGCAGAGAGCGCGCCGACCAGGCCGGTCATCACCGCCATCGGGTGCGCGTCGCGGCGGAACCCGCGCAGGAAGAACTGCATCTGCTCGTTGACCATCGTGTGGTTGGTCACGCGCTTGACGAAGTCGGCCTTCTGCTTCGGATTGGGGAGCTCGCCGTTCAGCAGCAGGTAGCAGGTCTCGAGGTAGTCGCACTTGGTGGCGAGCTGCTCGATCGGGTAGCCGCGGTACAGCAGTTCGCCCTTGTCGCCGTCGATGTAGGTGATGGTCGAATTGCACGATGCGGTCGACAGGAATCCGGGGTCATAGGTGAACTTCCCGGTCTTGCCGTAGAGCGCGCGGATGTCGATGACATCCGGACCGACGGAGCCCTTGTAGATCGGCAGGTCCATCGGCGCCGTGCCGTCCGTGAATGTGAGTGTGGCCTTTTCGGTCGAAGGAGTGAGAGCCATGACTTGTCGTCCCCGGTTGGCGTTGTCTCAGGTCGTCCGCATCCGCCGTAGCAGGCTGCGCACGGCATTGTTGTCCAGCGCACCTTGAGGGTCTTTGCGCGCCAGCAAAAGGTCCATCAATTCGGTGTCCGGGAGGTCCATCAGCGCCTCGAAGGCGAGGACCTCGGTGACGTCCAGCCCATCCCCCTCCCGGTCGAGGAAGCGGCTGATGATGAGGTCGTTCTCGAGCAGGCCCCGCCGGGCCCGCCACCGCAGCCGGCGGCGCTCCAGGTCGCCGATGACCGGCGGCTCGGACATGGCCGAGCCTAGACCGCCCGCCGCACCAGCATGTCGCGGATCTTGCCGATCGCCCGGGTCGGGTTCAGGCCCTTCGGACAGACGTCCACGCAGTTCATGATCGTGTGGCAGCGGAACAGCCGGTACGGGTCGTTCAGGTTGTCCAGGCGCTCGTTCGTGGCCTGGTCGCGGCTGTCGGCGATGAAGCGGTAGGCCTGGAGCAGGCCCGCCGGGCCGACGAACTTGTCCGGGTTCCACCAGAAGCTCGGGCAGCTGGTCGAACAGCACGCGCACAGGATGCACTCGTACAGGCCGTCCAGTTCCTCGCGCTCCTCCGGCGACTGCAGCCGCTCCGTTTCCGGCGGCGGCGTGTCGTTGATCAGGTAAGGCTTGATCGAGTTGTACTGCTTGAAGAACTGCGACATGTCGACGATCAGGTCGCGGATGACCGGCAGCCCGGGCAGCGGCTTGAGGACGATGGGATCCTTCAGGTCGCGCAGGTTCGTGACGCACGCCAGGCCGTTCTTGCCGTTGATGTTCATGGCGTCCGAGCCGCACACGCCTTCGCGGCAGCTCCGGCGGAACGAGACGCTGTCGTCGAAGTCGCTCTTGATCCGAATCAGCGCGTCCAGCAGCATCTTGTCGTTCGGCTGCAGCCGGACTTCGAGCTTCTGCATGTACGGCCGCGCGTCCTTGTCCGGGTCGTATCGATAGATCTCGAACCGGACCGTCCGGGTGCCGGTCGCCGCTCCGGCCACCGCGCTCGTTTCCACATTGCTGTTCGCAGTCATGCGTCTACCTCGGTAACTTCGGCCTGCCCTGGGTGTCTAGAACGTCCGCTTCTTCGGTTCGAATGTCGGAACCGTCAGCGGCTTCATGTTGACCGGCTTGTAATCCAGCCGGCTGCCTTCGGAATAGAACAGCGTGTGCCGCAGCCACTGCCCGTCGTCGCGCTCCGGAAAGTCGTCGCGCGCGTGAGCGCCGCGGCTCTCGGTGCGGGCGGCCGCCGACACCACCGTGGCACGCGCGGTCTCGACCAGGTTTTCGAGCTCCATCGCCTCGATGCGTGCCGTGTTGAACACCTTCGACTTGTCGGCGATCGCGACGTGTCGGGCCTGCTCCGCCAGCGCGTCGATCTTGCGGACGCCTTCGTCCAGCAGCGCGCCCGTGCGGAACACGCCGCAATGCGCCTGCGTCGTCTTGCGGATGGCATTGGCGACGTCTTGCACGCGCTCGCCCTTGTCGCGCCCATCGAGCGCGGCCAGGCGCGCGAGAGTCGGGTCACCGCCGTGTTCCGGGAACGCGCGGTGGCCCTGCTTCTGGAAGCCCTGCTCGACGATGTGATTGCCGGCCGCGCGGCCGAACACGACGAGATCGAGCAGCGAGTTGGTGCCGAGCCGGTTCGCGCCGTGCACCGATACGCAGGCGCACTCGCCGATCGCATAGAGACCGTCGACCACCGCGTTCGGCTTGCCGTCCTTCGGCACGACGACCTGGCCGTGATAGTTGGTCGGGATGCCGCCCATCTGGTAGTGGATCGTCGGCACCACCGGGATCGGTTCGCGGATCGGATCGACGTTGGCGAACCTGATCGCGATCTCGCGGATCGACGGCAGACGCTTCATGATCGTCTCGGCGCCGAGGTGATCGAGCTTCAGCAGCACGTAGTCCTTGTTCGGGCCGCATCCGCGNCCTTCCTTGATCTCCTGGTCCATCGACCGGGACACGAAGTCGCGCGGCGCCAGGTCCTTCAGGGTCGGCGCGTAGCGCTCCATGAAGCGCTCGCCGTTCGAGTTGAGCAGGATGCCACCCTCGCCGCGGACGCCTTCGGTGATCAGCACGCCCGCACCGGCCACGCCGGTCGGGTGGAACTGCCAGAACTCCATGTCCTCGAGCGGCATGCCCGCCCGCGCGACGAGCCCGAGGCCGTCGCCGGTGTTGATGTAGGCGTTGGTCGACGCGTCGAAGATGCGCCCGGCGCCGCCGGTGGCGAGCACCGTGACCTTCCCCTCGAAGATCATCGGCTCGCCGGTCTCCATCTCGATCGCGATCACGCCGACGACGTCGCCGTCGGAATTGCGGATCAGGTCGAGCGCCATCCACTCGACGAAGAACTGCGTGCGCGAAGCGACGTTGCGCTGGTACAGCGTGTGCAGCAGCGCGTGCCCGGTGCGGTCCGCGGCCGCGCATGCGCGCGGCACCGGCTTCTCGCCGAAGTTCGCCGAGTGGCCGCCGAACGGGCGCTGGTAGATCGTGCCGTCCGGGTTGCGGTCGAACGGCATGCCGAAGTGCTCGAGCTCGTACACGACCTTCGGCGCCTCGCGGCACATGAACTCGATGGCGTCCTGGTCGCCGAGGTAGTCCGACCCCTTGACGGTGTCGAACATGTGCCAGAGCCAGTTGTCCTCGGTCATGTTGCCGAGCGACGCGCCGATGCCGCCCTGCGCGGCCACCGTGTGCGAACGGGTCGGGAACACCTTCGACAGCACGGCCACGTTCATGCCCGCGTTCGCGAGCTGCAGCGAGCAGCGCATGCCGGAGCCGCCGGCACCCACGATGACGGCGTCGAAACGACGGCGCGCGACTTTCGATGCAGCCATGCTCACACTCTCCAGAGGATCTGAACGGACCAGACGGCGCAGGCCAGCAGCCACAGCACCGTGAGCGTCTGCAGCGCGAGGCGCAACCACACGGGCTTCACGTAATCCAGCCAGATGTCCTTCACCCCGATCCACGCGTGGTACAGCAGCGCGAGCAGGGCGACCAGCGTCAGGACCTTCATCCACATCGGGACGAAGATCGACGCCCAAGCGACGTAGTCGAGCGGCGCGGCGAGCAGCAGGCGCACGCCGAGGATCGCGAAGAAGACGACGAGGATCAGCGCGGTCAGTCGCTGCAGCAGGTAGTTGCCGACGCCGTAGTGCGCGCCGACGACGAGGCGCCTGGTGCCGATTCCGGCGGGAGGGGGTGCGAAGGCCATCAGAACGCTCCGAAGAGTTTCAGCGCCGCAACGAGCGTCAGCGGCAGGCTGATCGCAAAGACCGCGAGCGCGTTTCCACGCGCCTGCGGCAGGTCGAGCCCGATGTGCAGGTCGAGGACCAGGTAGCGGATCCCGGCAACCAGGTGGTGCAGGAAGCCCCAGACCAGGAACAGCAGCACCAGCTTCACGAACCAGCCGGACGCCACCATCGCCATTCGCTCGAACGTGCTCTCGGAAATCAGGCTGAGGTCGAACATCCACAGCAGGAACGGAAGCGCCAGGAACAGCGCGGCGCCACTGATCCTGTGCATGATCGACACCAATGCCGGCATCGGCATGCGGTACTGAACGATCTGCGTGATGTGGATGTTGCGGAACTCGGGGCGGTTTTTTCTTGGCGCGGCAGCAGGAGTGCTCATCCGGTTGTGCTCTTCGATCGTGGCCCGTGGAGTGACTTTGTATTCTGAACGATTTGGCAACGCCGACAAAATCAGGTGAGCGTGTTGCGGTAGTGATGGTGCGCGGTGACGCTCAGGCCGCGCCGCACTTCGACCGCACGCTCGCCATAGGTATAGGACACGCGTTCGACCAGGAGCAGCGGGTCGCCGGCGACAACCTGCAGCAGCCTGGCCGCCTCGGCTTCGGCAGCAACCGCGCGAATGCGTTCCTCGGCGCGGATCATCCGTGTGCCGAACTCGGTCTCGAANAGACCATAGAGCGGACCCTTGTATTCCGCGAGACGCTCCGCGGTCAGTCCCTTGAAGGTCGCCCCCGGCAGCCAGATGTCGTCCAGCACGACAGGCGTGCCATCGAAGGCAAGCACGCGGCGAACATAGGCGAGCGGGTCGCCGGCGCGCAGGTCGAGCAGGCGCGCGATGTCGGACGGCGCTCGCACGCGCTTGCACTCCAGGACCCGGCTGACGGCCGGAACCGGGACGCCCTCGTCCGGCACCACGCGCAGGAAGCGGAACTGGGCACGCGGTTCGTGGTGCGTGGCGACGAAGGTGCCTTTGCCCTGCCGGCGCACCACCAGGTGCTCGGCCGCGAGTTCGTCGACGGCCTTGCGCACGGTGCCCTGGCTCACCTGGAATCGCGCGGCGAGTTCGATTTCGCTGGGGATGAGTTCGCCGGGCTTCCACTCGCCCCGTTCGAGGCTCCGGACCAGCAAGTCCTTGATCTGCTGGTACAGCGGCGAAAAGACGGCGGGCCGTCCGGCCCGCGGGGCGTCGCCGGCGCGGTCATCGATCATGGCTCGGATTTCAGCACAAACTCATTGGGATGATCTGGATTAAATCATATGTCTTATATAAGATATACGCTTTAAATCAAGCAAAGCACGCCAGTGCCGCCCGGAACAGCCGTTCCCCGACGCGGCAAGGTGGTCTGGCTCAAGGAAATCGCAGATACCCGGCAGTACACTCGATCGGCTTGCGCTGCACAAGAATCGTGCCCTCTGCTCCCCGCCCTCGCCGTGCCTCATGCGGACACGCAGAAGCACCTTGCCGTCCTTCCTATGGAGACCAACACCATGAGTAAAGCGCCCGTCCGCGTCGCCGTCACCGGTGCCGCCGGCCAGATCGGTTATGCCATCCTGTTCCGGATTGCCTCGGGAGAGATGCTCGGCAAGGACCAGCCGGTCCACCTGCANCTGCTCGAGATCCCCGACGAGAAGGCGCAGAAGGGGCTCAAGGGCGTGATGATGGAGCTCGACGACTGCGCGTTCCCGCTGCTCGCCGGAATGGAAGCCCACAGCGATCCGGTGGCCGCGTTCAAGGACACCGAGATCGCGGTGCTCGTCGGCGCGCGTCCGCGCGGGCCGGGGATGGAGCGCAAGGACCTGCTTGCCGCCAACGCCCAGATCTTCACGGCGCAGGGCAAGGCCCTCGACAAGTCCGCGAGCCGCAACGTCAAGGTGCTGGTCGTCGGCAACCCGGCGAACACCAATGCCTACATCGCGATGAAGTCGGCGCCGTCGCTGCCGAAGGGCAACTTCACCGCGATGCTGCGGCTCGACCACAACCGCGCGCTGTCGCAACTCGCCGCGAAGACCGGCAAGCCGGTCTCCTCGATCGAGAAGATGATCGTCTGGGGTAACCACTCGCCGACCATGTATCCGGACCTCCGCTTCGCCACGATCGGCGGACAGCCGGCCGCGCCGATGGTCGACCAGGCCTGGTACCGGGATACGTACATGCCGACCGTCGGCAAGCGCGGAGCGGCGATCATCGANGCGCGCGGCCTGTCGTCGGCCGCCTCGGCCTCCAACGCCGCGATCGATCACATCCGCGACTGGGTGCTGGGCACCAACGGCCGCTGGGTGACGATGGGCGTGCCGTCGGACGGCAGCTACGGCATCCCGGAAGAGATCATCTACGGCGTGCCGTGCACGTGCGCGGCCGGCAAGTACGAAGTCGTCAAGGGCCTCGCGGTCGACGAGTTCTCGCGCGGCAAGATGGACAACACGCTGAAGGAACTGCTCGAGGAGCGCGACGGCGTCAAGCACCTGCTCGGCTGAGCGCGCAACCGGGACAACGCGGAGCAACCGATGGCACACAACCTGTTCAACTCCCTCCAGGACTTCACGATCGGCGCCAGGAAAGGCAAGTACTACAGCCTGGCCGCGCTCGAGAAGGCCGGCATCGGCAAGATCTCGCGCTTGCCGGTTTCGATCCGCATCGTGCTCGAGTCCGTGCTGCGCAATTGCGACGGCATCAAGGTGACCGAGGCGCACGTGCGGCAGCTTGCCAACTGGAAGCCGACCGGCGACCGCGTCGACGAGATTCCGTTCGTCGTCGCGCGCGTCGTGCTGCAGGACTTCACCGGCGTTCCTCTGCTGGCGGACCTCGCGGCGATGCGCAACGTCGCCGACGCGATGGGCAAGGACCCGAAGACGATCGAGCCGCTGGTGCCGGTCGACCTCGTCGTCGACCACTCGGTGATGATCGATCACTACGGCAGCAAGGACGCACTCGACCTCAACATGAAGCTCGAGTTCCAGCGCAACCGCGAGCGCTACGAATTCATGAAGTGGGGAATGCAGGCGTTCGACACGTTCGGCGTCGTGCCGCCCGGCTTCGGCATCGTGCACCAGGTGAACCTGGAGTACCTGGCGCGCGGCGTGCACAGGAAGGACGGCGTCTACTACCCGGACACGCTGGTCGGAACCGACAGCCACACGACGATGATCAACGGCATCGGCGTGGTCGGCTGGGGCGTGGGCGGCATCGAAGCCGAGGCCGGCATGCTCGGCCAGCCCGTCTACTTCCTGACCCCGGACGTCGTCGGCGTGCACCTGAAGGGCAAGCTGCGCGAAGGCGTCACCGCCACCGACCTCGTGCTGACGATCACCGAGATGCTGCGCAAGGCGAAGGTGGTCGGCAAGTTCGTCGAGTTCTTCGGCGAGGGCACGGCCACGCTCGCCCTGCCCGACCGCGCGACCATCGCCAACATGGCGCCCGAGTACGGCGCGACGATGGGCTTCTTCCCGGTCGACGAGAAGACGATCGCCTACTTCGAGGGCACGGGCCGCACGCCGGAGGAGATCGCGGCGTTCGAGGCCTACTTCCGCGCGCAGGGAATGTTCGGCGTGCCGAAGGCCGGATCGATCGATTACTCCACGGTGGTGGCCCTCGACCTGTCGTCGGTCGCTCCGTCGCTGGCGGGACCGAAGCGCCCGCAGGACCGGATCGAGATCGGTCACGTGAAGAAGCAGTTTGCGTCCCTCTTCTCGAAGCCGACCGCCGAGAACGGATTCAACCAGCCGGCCGCCCGCTTGAAGCAACGGTTCCCGGTGGGCGCCCAGGGGCGCACCGAGGGCAAGACGGCGGAGGGTCCGGCCGGTGCCGCGCTCGACCTCGCCGAGATGACGGCCAACCGCCCGATGGTGAAGCCGGAGCGCGAGNTCGACGTCCGTGACGTGGCGATCGCCGACGGCGACGTGCTGATCGCGGCGATCACCTCGTGCACCAACACCAGCAACCCGGGCGTGCTGCTGGCCGCGGGCCTGCTCGCGAAGAAGGCGGTCGAGGCGGGACTGAAGGTCAAGCCGCACATCAAGACCTCGCTCGCGCCGGGCTCGCGCATCGTGACCGAGTACCTCGAGAAGACCGGCCTGCTGCCGTACCTCGAGAAGCTCGGCTTCGCGGTCGCCGCTTACGGCTGCACGACCTGCATCGGCAATGCCGGCGACCTGTCGCCGGAGATCAACGAGACGATCACGAAGAACGACCTCGTGTGCGCGGCGGTCCTGTCGGGCAATCGCAACTTCGAGGCGCGCATACACCCAAACCTCAAGGCCAACTTCCTCGCCTCGCCGCCGCTGGTCGTGGCCTACGCCATCGCCGGCTCCGTGCTCATCGACGTGATGACCGAGCCGCTGGGCAAGGGCAAGAACGGCAAGGACGTCTGGATCGGCGACATCTGGCCCTCGTCGGACGAAGTCCACGCCCTGATGAAGTACGCGATGGACCCGAAGGCGTTCGAGACGAACTACGGCAAGGTCAAGGCCGATCCGGGCGAACTGTGGAAGAAAGTCGGCAGCGTCTCGGGGCAGGTCTACACGTGGCCGAAGTCGACCTACATCGCGAGGCCGCCATTCTTCGACGGCTTCAAGATGAAGCCGGCCGCCGCGGCCAACGGCGTGCGGGCGGCCCGCGCGCTCGGCATCTTCGGCGACTCGATCACGACCGACCACATCTCGCCGGCCGGCTCGATCAAGGACACGTCGCCCGCCGGCCGCTGGCTGATCGAGCACAACGTCGGGAAGGCCGACTTCAACTCGTACGGCTCGCGCCGCGGCAACCACGAAGTGATGATGCGCGGCACCTTCGCCAACGTGCGCATCAAGAACCTGATGGTCCCGCCGAAGGACGGCTCGCGGGTCGAGGGCGGCATCACGGTCCACCAGCCCTCGGGCGAGCAGNTGTCGATCTACGACGCCGCCATGCGCTACACGAAGGACGGCGTTCCCACCGTCGTGTTCGGCGGCGAGGAGTACGGCACGGGNTCGTCGCGCGACTGGGCGGCCAAGGGCACGCAGCTGCTGGGCGTGAAGGCGGTGATCGCGAAGAGCTTCGAGCGCATCCACCGCAGCAACCTGGTGGGCATGGGCGTGCTGCCGCTGCAGTTCATGCCGGGCGAAGGCGTTGAGACGTTCGGCATCCGCGGCGACGAGATGTTCGACATCGAGATCGAAGGCACGCTCCGGCCGCAGATGAACCTGATGCTGCTGGTGTTCGGCAAGGATGGCGAGAAGCAGATCCCGGTCAGGCTGCGGATCGACACGCCGATCGAAGTCGAGTACTACAAGCACGGCGGAATCCTTCCTTACGTACTCAGGCAGCTGCTCGC
>Ga0031656_10000916_pt1 | contig 10859 bp, 10 predicted proteins | sample FrelakmetDIP11DI_FD_55080 | JGI IMG/M metagenome (GOLD analysis project Ga0031656, IMG submission 55080) | Freshwater lake sediment microbial communities from the University of Notre Dame, USA, for methane emissions studies - DIP11 DI | ecosystem: Environmental > Aquatic > Freshwater > Lake >... | reverse complement strand
CTGAAGGCCAAGGAGGTGTCCGAGGACGAGGACCGCCGCGCCGAGGAAACGATCCAGAAGCTGACCGACCGCTACGTGGCCGAGATCGACAAGCTGATCGCCGAGAAGGAAAAGGAAGTCATGACGGTCTAGTGCCGCCGACGGCCCGACCGCGCTCATGACCCGCAACCCCCAGACTGCCGTCGATGTCCCGGCGCCGCCCGTGCCGAGGCACGTGGCGATCATCATGGACGGCAACGGCCGCTGGGCGAAGGCGCGGGGCAAGCCGCGCGTGTTCGGGCACACGCGTGGAGTCGACGCCGTGCGGGCGTCGCTGCAGGCCTGCGGGGAGCGCGGCATCGAGTACCTGACGCTCTTCGCGTTCAGCTCCGAGAACTGGCGGCGTCCAGAGGACGAGGTCTCGACGCTGATGAAACTCTTCGTCAGCGCGCTGCGGCGCGAGGTCAACAAGCTCGTCGAGCTCGGCGTCCGGATGCGCGTGGTCGGCGACGTATCGGCCTTCGACGCGGAGCTGCGCCGCGAGATCGCCGAGTCGGAGCAGAAGACCGAAAGGAACGCCAAGCTGCACCTGACGATCTGCGCCAACTACGGCGGCCGGTGGGACATCGCGCAGGCCGCGCGTCGCGCGGCGGACGTGCGTGCGGCGGAGGGACCGGGCAGCCTGACCGAGGACGACATCGCGCGGCATCTCGCGCTGTCGTTCGCCCCCGATCCCGACCTGCTGATCCGCACCGGCGGCGAACGCCGCATCAGCAACTTCCTGCTGTGGCAGCTTGCCTATTCCGAGCTGCACTTCACCGATGTCCTGTGGCCGGACTTCGACGCCGCCGAACTCGACCGCGCGCTGGCGTGGTACGCCACGCGGCAGCGGCGCTTCGGCATGACGGGCGAGCAGGTCGGCAAAGCGCCGGTCGCGAACGTGGCCTGACCGCGTGCTGAAGCAGAGGGTCATCACCGCCGTCGTTCTGTTCGCGCTGCTCGTCGGCGCGCTCGCCTGGTCGCCGGTCGCGTTCGAACTCCTCGCAACGGCCGTCGTGGCGGCGGCCCTGGGCGAGTGGATGCAGCTCGTCGGCTGGCCGCGCGGGCAGGCCGTGGCCGGCGCTGTCGCTTTCGGCGCCGTGCTGTTCATCGTCGCGCTCGTGATGCCGCAGTGGGTCGAACAGGCGCTGCTGCCGATCAGCCTGCTCGCAACGATCGTCTGGGCGGCGCTCGCCGTGCTGCTGATGCAACCCGACGCGATGTCCGTGCGCATGCCGCGCGGCGTGTCCACCTTGCTCGCCGTGCTGCTGACGGCCGCGGCCTGGGTGGCGCTGGTGCACTTTCTCCACGAGGGCGTGGTCGCGCTGCTGTCGGTGCTGTTCATCGTCTGGCTGGCCGACACCGCGGCGTACTTCGCGGGGCGCGCGTTCGGGAAGCGCAAGCTCGCGCCGCACATCAGTCCGGGCAAGACATGGGCGGGCGTGGTCGGGGCGGTCGTTGCCGTCATCGGTGTCGCCCTGATCGCGCACCAGGTGGCGCCGGGCGCTGCCCTGCTGTCCAACCGGCTGCTCGCCTCGCTCGGCGTCGTCGGCGCCGTCCTGCTCGGCGTCATCGTGCTGCTGTCGATCGTCGGCGACCTGTTCGAAAGCCTGCTGAAGCGCCAGGCCGGCGTGAAGGACAGCAGTCATCTCCTCCCCGGCCACGGCGGCTTCTACGACCGCGTCGACGCCTTGCTGCCGGCGCTGCCGCTCGCAGCGCTGCTCGAATGGGTCGCCCGATGAAGGCCGTGACCATCCTCGGCGCCACCGGGTCGATCGGGACCAGCGCGCTCGACGTCATCGCCCGCCATCCCGGGCGCTATCGCGTGCATGCGCTGACGGCGCAGAGCAACGTTGACGGCCTGGCGGATCTCGCCTTGCGCTTCGGTCCCGAGGTGGTCGTCATCGGTGACGCTTCGCTCGAAGGGCGCCTGCGCGACGCGTTGCGGGAGCGGGGAGCGAAGGCGCGCGTTGCGGGCGGCCGCGATGCGCTCGTCGACGTGGCCCGCGCACCGGAGGTCGACGCGGTGCTTGCCGCCATCGTCGGCGCCGCCGGCCTCGTGCCGACACTGGCGGCCGCCGAGGCCGGCAAGCGCCTGATGCTCGCGAACAAGGAGGCGATCGTCAGCGCCGGCGCGCTCCTGATGGGCGCGGTGCGGCGCGGCGGCGCCGAGCTGCTGCCCGTCGACAGCGAGCACAACGCGATCCACCAGTGCCTCGCCGGAGTGCGCGAGGTCGAACGCGACGGCGCGCGCCTGGTGCTGACCGCGTCGGGTGGCCCGTTCCGCAGTCGTCTCGACCTGGACGACGTCACGCCCGAGGAGGCGTGCGCGCATCCCAACTGGGTGATGGGCCGGAAGATCTCGGTCGACTCGGCCACCCTGATGAACAAGGGCCTCGAGGTGATCGAGGCGAGCTGGCTGTTCAACGTGCCGGTCGAGCGCATCGACGTGGTGATCCACCCGCAGAGCGTGATCCACTCGATGGTCGAGTTCCCTGACGGCTCGGTGCTGGCGCAGATGGGCACGCCCGACATGCGCACTCCGCTGGCCTACGCGCTGGCGTGGCCCGAACGGGTGACGAGCGGCGCCGAGCGCCTGGACTTCACCCGCCTGGGGGAACTGACGTTCGAGGCGCCGGATCTCCGGCGTTTTCCCTGCCTCGGGTTTGCCTATCAGGCATTGCGCCACGGTCGCGCGGCCAGTGCCGTACTGAACGCCGCCAACGAAGTCGCGGTCCAAGCGTTTCTCGAGGGCCGCTTGCGGTTCACGGGAATCGCGGAGACGATCGAACGCGTCCTCGAGGCATTCGACCCGGAGCAGCCGTCCGGGATCGACGAGGTGCTGGAGATCGACCGCCGCGCGCGCGAAGTCGCGACCGGCATGCTGCCGAACTGAGAGCCTGAGCCGCAATGACGCTACTGACGACCATCGCCGCATTCCTGATCACGCTCGGCATCCTGATCGTGGTCCACGAGTACGGCCACTACTGGGTCGCGCGCAAGTGCGGCGTGAAGGTGCTGCGCTTCTCGATCGGCTTCGGACGACCGATCAAGAGCTGGGTGCGGGGTGCGGACCGGACCGAGTGGGTGATNGCCGNGATGCCGCTCGGCGGCTACGTGCGCATGCTCGACGAGCGCGACCCGGATTGCGCGCCGATCGCTGCCGCCGACCTCCCGCGCAGCTTCAACCGCCAGTCGGTGTGGAAGCGCATCGCCATCGTGCTCGCGGGTCCGGCGGCCAACCTGCTGCTCGCGATTGCCGTCTACTGGCTGCTGAACGTCGTCGGCGTGATGGAGCCCCAGGCGTTGCTCGGCGCGCCCCCGGCCGCCACCGCGGCATCGCAGGCGGGCGTCGCGGCCGGCGACCGCGTGATCGACGTCGACGGCGAGCCGGTGCGGTCGTGGAACGAACTGAGGTGGGTGCTGCTGCAGCGTGCGGTCGGGACCAGGCCGATCGTGCTGGAGGTCGAGAGCACCGACTCGTCGCGCCGCACCGTCACGCTGGATGCTTCGGGGGTCGTCACCGAGGACCTCGACGGCGACGTCATCGCGCGACTCGGCATCGTGCCGTACAGCGGGTCGCCTCGCGTCGGCCGTGTCGCTGACGGCAGCGCCGCCGCCGAGGCGGGCCTGCTCGCCGGCGACCGCATCGTCGCCGCCGGCGGTGACCCGATCACTTCGGCTCGCGCGCTGATCGAGCGGGTGCGCGCGTCCGCGGAGAAGTCGCTGGAACTGACGGTTGAACGCGAGGGGCACCTGGTCCGGGTCCGCGTGACCCCGACCCGCGTGACCGACGAGACCGGCCAGTCGTTCGGACGCATGGGGGCGGAACTGAACGATCGTCCGCCGCTCATCAAGGTGCAGTACGGCCCGGTCGAGAGCATCGGAATCGCCGCCGNGAAGACGGTCGACACGGCCGTGTTCTCGCTGAAGATGCTGGGCAAGATGGTGACCGGCGAGGCATCGTGGAAGAACCTCTCCGGACCGGTCACGATCGCCGACTACGCGGGACAGACCGCGCGCATCGGCCTCGCCGCGTTCCTGAGCTTTCTCGCTCTCGTTTCCATCAGCCTCGCGGTGCTCAACCTGCTGCCCATTCCGATGCTCGATGGAGGGCACTTACTGTATTATTTGATCGAGATTCTCAAGGGCAGCCCGCCAGCGGAGTGGGTCGTCGAATGGGGCCAGCGTGCCGGCGTTGCGCTGCTCGGACTGTTGACGATGCTGGCGCTCTACAACGACCTGATCCGGCTGCTCTCCTGATCGGCACCCACGCCTTCGTACTGGAACCCGAAGTTGAATCGTCGCGTGTCTACTCGGCGCCGCGTGCCAGCAGCCCTGCGCCGCGTTGCCGCCGCGGTGGTGGCTGCATGCAGCGTCAACGCCATGGCGCAGGAGTTCACGGTCCGCGACATTCGTGTCGAGGGCGTGCAGCGCACCGAGGCCGGAACAGTCTTCAGCTACCTGCCGGTGCGCGTCGGTGACCGCTTCGATCCGGAGCGGGGCTCGCAGGCCATTCGCGCGCTGTATGCCAGCGGACTCTTCAAGGACGTGAAGCTCGAGGTCGACGGCGACGTGCTGGTCGTCCTGGTCGAGGAGCGCCCGGCCGTTGCCGCCGTCGAACTGTCCGGCGTCAAGGAGTTCGACAAGGACCAGGTGCTCAAGTCCCTGCGCGAGGTCGGTCTCGCGGAGGGCCGCATCTTCGACCGTGCGCTGCTGGAGCGCTCCGAGCAGGAACTGCGGCGCCAGTACCTGTCGCGCGGGCTGTACGGCGTCGACGTCAAGACCACGGTGACGCCGATCGAGCGCAACCGCGTCAACGTCTCGATGGTCGTGAACGAAGGCGACATCGCCCGCATCCGTTCGATCACGTTCACGGGCAACAGCGTCTTCAGTGATTCGACGTTGCGCGGCGCGATGGAACTGTCGACGCCCGACTGGCTGTCCTGGTACACGAAACGCGACCAGTATTCGCGGCAGAAGCTCGGCGCCGACCTCGAGTCGATCCGGTCCTTCTACCTCAATCGCGGCTTCCTCGACTTCCGCATCGAGTCGACCCAGGTCTCGATCAGCCCGGACAAGAACGACATCTTCATCAACGTCAACGTGTTCGAGGGCGAGCGATACACGGTGTCCGGCGTCAAGCTGTCCGGTGAACTGCTCGGCCTCGAGGAGGAACTGACCGCCCTGATCGACGTGAAGCCCGGCGAGACGTTCAGTGCCGAGAGGATCAACGCGGTCGCCAAGCGCATCACCGACCGGATGGCGACGCTCGGCTACGCGTTCGCCACGGCCAACCCGATGCCGGAGCCGAACAAGGAAGACCGCACGGTCGCCTTCACGATCGTGGTTGACCCGGGACGCCGCGTGTACGTGCGCCGAGTGAACATCGGCGGGAACTCGCGGACCAGGGACGAGGTCATCCGGCGCGAGGTCCGGCAATACGAGTCGGCGTGGTTCGACTCCGAAAAGGTCCGGCTGTCCCGCGACCGCATCGACCGGCTCGGCTTCTTCGAATCGGTGAACATCGAGACGCCCGCGGTTCCGAGCGCGCCCGACCAGGTCGATGTCAACGTCACGGTCAAGGAGCGCGCAACCGGGAACATCCAGCTCGGCGCCGGCTACTCGAGCACGGAAGGGGTGGTGCTCACGGCCGGACTGTCGCAGCAGAATCTGTTCGGCAGCGGCAACGCCCTGTCGCTCGAGGTCAACACGAGCAAGGCGAACCGCGTCATTGCGCTTTCGCACACGGACCCGTACGTCACCACCGAAGGCATCAGCCGCACGGTCGAGCTGTTCGACCGCAGGTCGGATCTCGCCGAGCTCGGCCTGTCGAGCGTGGGCTACTCCACGCGGGGGGTGGGACTGGTGTACGGCGTCCCGTTCACCGAATACGACCGTGTCTTCTTCGGCCTGCGCTGGGAGAACACGAGGATCGACCTGACGGACTTCTCGCCGGTCCGCTATGTCGAATACGTGCGGCAGTTCGGCGAGAGTTCCGACACCCTGGCCTTCACCACGGGCTGGTCGCGGGACAACCGCGACAACCTCCTGGTGCCGCAGCGGGGCAATTATCAGCGGGCCTTCGCCGAGGTCGGCCTGCCCGTGCTCGACCTGCAGTACTACCGGCTCGTTTACCAGTACCAGCAGTTCTGGCCGGTGACCAACAAGGTCACGCTGGCCATGAACGCGGAGGTCGGCTACGGCGACGGTTACTCAGGCGATCCGTTCCCGTTCTTCAAGAACTTCTACGTCGGCGGCATCGGCAGCGTGCGCGGCTACGAAGGCGGCAGCCTCGGCCCGACCGACATCAACGGCAACCCGCTGGGCGGCAACCGCAGGTTGAACGCGTCGTTCGAAGGGTTGGTGCCGCTGCCCGGCGCCGACCGCACGCTCCGCGGGCTGGCCTTCTTCGACATGGGCCAGGTCTGGGGACAGACGGTGCTGTGTCCCGACGGCTCGGCTCCGACCTTCTCCGCGACGACGACGGTGGTCTGCCCGACCACCGGCAACCCGGTCTACCGGAACCAGAAGATCGACCTCGGCGACCTGCGGTACTCGGTCGGCATCGGCATCGCGTGGATTTCCCCGCTCGGGCCGCTGAAGCTGTCGTACGCNTATCCGATCAACGACAAGCCGGGCGACCGACTGCAGCGCTTCCAGTTCCAGATCGGAACGGGGTTCTGATATGGCAGAATCCAGCGCTTCGAAGGAGGCAGGACGATGACGAAACAGGGGGTTGCCGCGCTGGTCGCCGTCGCGCTGATGGCCTCGACGCCTCTCGCTGCCGCCCAGGAAGCGAAGATCGGGGTCGTGGTCCTCGAACGCATCCTGCGGGACTCGGCGGCGGCCAAGGCGGCACAGCAGAAACTCGAAGCCGAATTCTCGAAGCGGGATCGGGAGCTTCAGGACATGGGCGCCCGCCTCAAGACAGGCGCCGAGCGTTTCGAGAAAGACGCTCCGGTGATGACCGAGACGGACCGNGGGCGTCGCCAGCGCGAACTGGCCGAACTGGATCGCGAGTTCCAGCGCAAGCAGCGCGAGTTCCGCGAGGACTTCAACCAGCGACGCAACGAAGAGCTGCAGTCGATCATCGAGCGCACCAACCGCATCATTCGGCAGATGGCGGAACAGGAAAAATACGACCTGATCGTTCAGGAAGCGGTGTACTACAACCCCCGCATCGACATCACCGAGAGGGTCTTGCGGGCCCTGAACAACGGCGCTCGGTAGCCGTCATGGCGGCGACCGCCCAGTCGCTGGCCGAGCTGAATGCCGCCATCGGCCGCGCCAGCGGCGGCCGCCTGTCAGCGGCCATCCAGGGGTCTGCCGATACCCGCGTTGACGGACTCGCGCCGCTCGCCGTCGCCGGCGCCACCGATCTCGCTTTCCTCGTCAATCCCCGCTATCGCAACGACGCGCTGACGACCCGCGCCGCCGCGGTCGTGCTTTCGCCCGAGAGCGCGCGGCAGCTGTCCGCCGCCGGCGAGCGGTTGCCCGCGCTGGTCGTCGTCGACCAGCCGTATGCGTGGTTTGCGTACGCGGCGCAACTGCTGCATCCCGCCGAGCCTGTGCTGCCGGGCGTGGCGGCCACGGCGACGGTCGCGACCTCGGCCCGGGTGGACGCTACGGCGTGCATCGAGGCCGGCGCATTCATCGGCGAGCGCGCCATGATCGGCGCGGGGGCGCGCATCGGAGCGGGCACCGTGGTCGGTGCCGACACCGTCGTCGGGGCCGGCTCGCGCCTGTACCCGCGCGTNGTCGTGCTCGACGGATGCCGGCTGGGCGAGCGCTGCATNGTGGCGAGTGGCGTCGTCATCGGCGCCGACGGCTTCGGCTTCGCGCCGCTCGANGGCCGCTGGATCAAGATCCCCCAGGTCGGCAGCGTNGTGATCGGCAACGATGTCGAGATCGGCGCCAACACGACGGTCGACCGCGGCACGATGGGCGACACCGTGATCGAGGACGGCGTCAAGCTCGACAACCAGATCCAGGTCGCGCACAACTGCGTCATCGGCGCGCACACGGTGATCGCCGGTTGTGTCGGCATCGCCGGCAGCGCACGGATCGGACGCGGCTGCCAGATCGGCGGCGCGGCGATGATCGCCGGCCACATCACCATCGCGGATGGCTGCGCGATCGGCCCCGGGACGCTGGTGGCCAGTTCACTGACGGAGCCGGGTCACTACACCGGTTTCTTCCCCCTCATGAAGAACCGCGACTGGGAGCGCGCGGCGGCCATCATTCGCAACCTCGATGACCTCCGCGACCGGCTGCGCCAACTCGAGTCGCAGCTGCGGCAAGGAAAGCAATCATGAAGATGGACATCCAGGAGATCATGCGGAAGCTGCCGCACCGCTATCCGATCATCCTCGTCGACCGCGTGCTCGAGGTCGTGCCCGGCGAGCGCGTCGTCGCGTTGAAGAACGTCACGATCAACGAGCCGTACTTCATGGGCCACTTCCCGGGCCATCCGGTGATGCCGGGCGTGCTGATCATCGAGTCGCTGGCGCAGGCCTGCGCGATCCTCGCCTTCGTGACGCTGGAGGCGAAGGAAGGCGACGGGACACTGTTCTACTTCGCGGGCATCGACGCGGCCCGCTTCAAGAAGCCCGTGGTCCCGGGCGACCAGTTGCGTCTCGAAGCCGAGATCGGGCGCGCGAAGCGCGGCATCGCCAAGTTCACCGCCCGGGCGCTGGTCGACGGGCAGGTCGTCTGCGAGACGGAAATGATCTGCGCGGTCCGGAAGCCGAACGAGGCCGCGTGATGGCGAAGGTCCACCCGACCGCGGTCGTCGACCCGAAGGCCGAACTCGCCGACGGCGTTGAGGTCGGCCCGTACTGCGTCATCGGCCCGAAGGTGAAGGTGGGGGCGGCCACGGTGCTCGAATCGCACGTGGTCGTGAGCGGACGCACGGCCATCGGCCGCGGCAACCGGTTCTTCCCCTTCAGCGCCATCGGCGGGGCCCCGCAGGACAAGAAGTACGCCGGAGAGGACACCGAACTCGTCATCGGCGACGGCAACACGGTGCGCGAGCACTGCACGTTCAGCCTCGGCACCGCACAGGGCGGCGGCGTGACCCGGGTGGGCTCCGACAACTGGATCATGGCGTCGGTGCACGTGGCGCACGACTGCGTTGTCGGCGACCACACGATCCTCGCCAACAACGTGACGCTCGCCGGCCACGTCACGCTCGAGGACTGGGTCATCATCGGCGGGCTGTCCGGCGTGCACCAGTTCTGCAGGGTGGGTGCGCACGCGATGGTGGGCGGCGCCTCTGCTGTCCTGCGCGACATCCCGCCCTATGTGATCTGCAACGGCAACCCGTGCGCGCCGCACGGCATCAACACCGAAGGCCTGAAGCGGCGCGGCTTCGACAGCGACACCATCAACCTGCTGCGCCGCGCCTACAAGCTCGTGTACCGCGACGGCAAGACCGTGGCCGAGGCCGTGACGTCGCTCGACGCCCTGATCGCCGAGGCGCCGGCCTCGGCGTCCGCGCTCGCGCTGCTGCGCGACTTCGTGCGCGACTCGCCCAGGGGCATCATCCGCTGATGAGCGCCCCTGCCAGCCTCGCCTTCGTCGCCGGCGAGGCGTCGGGCGACCTGCTGGCGGCCGGCGTCGTCGCCGAACTGAAGCGCCGCGACCCGACGCTCGCGCTCGCGGGCGTCGGCGGCGACCGCATGATCGCGGCCGGCTTCGACGCATGGGAGCACGTGCGCGCGCTGTCGGTGCGCGGCTACGTCGAGGTGATCCGGCACCTGCCACGGCTGCTGCGGCTGCGCAGCGAGTTGCTGCGCCGGATCACCGAGCTGCGGCCGCGGGTCTTCGTCGGCGTCGACGCGCCGGACTTCAACCTCGGNCTCGAGGAGAAGCTGCGCGCGCGCGGNATCCGGGTCGTGCACATGGTGAGTCCGTCGGTCTGGGCGTGGCGGCGCGAGCGGATCGAGCAGGTGCGGCGCGCGGTCGACCGGATGCTGCTCGTCTTTCCGTTCGAGCAGGCGCTGTACGACAAGGCCGGCATCCCGGCGACGTACGTGGGGCATCCCCTCGCCGCGATGATCCCGCTCGTCCCCGACGCGCCGGCGGCGCGTGCAAGGCTCGGGATCGCGGCCGATGCGCCGCTCGTCGCGGTCCTGCCGGGTTCCAGGCCGGACGAGATCCGCTATCTCGGCACGGTGTTCGTCGCCGCGATGGCGCGGATGAAGCGCGCGCGGCCGGCGCTGAACTTCGTGCTGCCGGTCGCCGACCCCTCGCTGCGTCCGCTGATCGACGCCGCGCTGCGCGGGCATCCGCAGCTCGCGTCGGGCGTGGCGCTCACGGCGGGCCGCTCGCACGACTGCCTGGAGGCGTGCGACGTCGTCCTCGTGGCGAGCGGAACCGCGACCCTCGAAGCCGCGCTGTACAAGCGCCCGATGGTGATCTCGTATCGCATGCCGGCGCTGTCCGCGTGGATCATGCGGCACAAGGGCTACATCCCGTACGTCGGCCTGCCCAACATCATGGCGAACGAGTTCATCGTTCCCGAGCTGCTGCAGGAAGCGGCAACGCCCGAGGCGCTCGCAGCGGCCGCGCTCGACCTGCTCGGCGACACCGCGCGCAGGGCGCGCCTGGCGGAACGCTTCACCGAGATGCACCACGCGCTGAAGCGCGACACCGTCGGCCTCGCCGCCGACGCGATCCTCGCCGAGGCGAACCGATGACCCGGCGCCGGCTGGCCAACCTCGATCTCTTCGAGCAGGCGGCACTGGCGGGCGGGCGCGTCTGCGGCATCGACGAGGCGGGACGCGGGCCGCTCGCCGGCCCGGTCGTCGCCGCCGCGGTGATCCTCGATCCCGGCC
>Ga0031656_10000915_pt1 | contig 10861 bp, 11 predicted proteins | sample FrelakmetDIP11DI_FD_55080 | JGI IMG/M metagenome (GOLD analysis project Ga0031656, IMG submission 55080) | Freshwater lake sediment microbial communities from the University of Notre Dame, USA, for methane emissions studies - DIP11 DI | ecosystem: Environmental > Aquatic > Freshwater > Lake >... | reverse complement strand
TGAAGGTCTGCCCAGGCGTCCTTGTAGAGTCGTTTACGGGTCTTGGTGGCCAGGAAGAAATCACCCCGATGCTGTTCCATCCATGGACCAATCAGCTTCTCGGCATTCCCATACATCGGCGCAACATCGATATGGTTTATGCCATATTCCAGCAGTAGTTCAAATACCGGGTCAGCCTCTTTTTGAGTTGCGTTGCTTAAGGCATATGCACCAAAAATCATGCGTGTACTTTTGTGTCCGCTGCGTCCAAAACTGGCTTTCGGTATCATATGATCCCTCCTTATCACTAATTTCGTAAGGTCAACTTATCCAATCTTCTCCAGGATGGCAACTGCATTGGCGATGCCATCTTCAGCCTGAATTTTCGCTCCCAGTTCAGCGGCGCGTTGACGCATGGCAGTATCACTCAATGCGGTTTCAATCGCCTGCGCAAGAAGATCCACGGTGAGCTTTCGCAATGGAATGGGGGACGGTCCGACCCCGAGTTGCGCCACCCTGTACCCCCAAAAGGGTTGATCCGCAAAGACGGGGGTCACGATGGAAGGGACACCAGCCCTCAAACCTGCCGCGGTGGTTCCCGCTCCACCGTGGTGGACCACGGCTGCCATGCGCGGAAATAGCCATGAAAATGGGGCGGATTCCAGCCTGAAAACTGTGCCCGGTAAATCATCCGCATGCATGCCTCCCCACCCCGATAAGATGATGCCGCGCTGGTGGGTTTTTGCCAGGGCATCCAGGACCAACCTGGCTACTTCTTGTGGTTTCTTATTACTCATACTCCCAAAACCCACATAGACTGGAGGCGGTCCAGCCTGGAGAAATTCCACCAGAGATTGCGGAGCTGCCCAATCTTCACTGGCATCCAGGAACCAGTAGCCGGTAATCTGATTTTCATCCCCCCAATCAGGGGGTTGAGGAATTACAGAGGGGCTAAATCCATAGAGGACTGGATTCTGTTTGGCAAATTTCCCGTTATAAGGTCCCCAAAATGGGGCGGCGGGTAATTCCAGCTCGTTGCGGCGCGCCAGTGTATCCGCCCGTCGGAATCCCTGCCAAATTGCCTGGCGGGCAAGGTGGTATGAAAATCGATTAAAGCTTCCACCTAGCTGAAAAGGCATTTCAGGAATCAAAAAGCTTGGAAACAGGCGGGTGGGAGTAAAGGGGATGTAATAGGCTTGCACCAAAGGCAGCCCAAGCTTCTCTGCCAGTGCGGTCCCAACATACATTCCACCCAGCCCTGCTAATATGATGTCCATGCCAGGGCAGGCAGCTAAACCGACCTTTGCCAGGAAATGCGCACTTCGCTCAGCTTCTTTTGCCATCAGCGACATCACCTTGAGGAAGTTCCCGCCTCCCAACCGTTCACTCATTTCTGCCGATTCAGCAATGCCCTGTACATCTACATCCACCGGCCAAAACTCCAGCCCATAGGGATGGATCAAATCGGCATAGTTGGTATGGCTGACCAATCGGACGTGATGACCCGCTTTTTTCAGCCCTACCCCCAGGGCAATATATGGTTCAACGTCCCCCCGGCTTCCCGTAGCAATGATGACAATCCGCATGATGATTGGTTCCTGTTCTTCGATATAAGTTTCGTTGCTATACTACCATTTACCGGGGTCTAAAAAATCATGATCCCATATTCCCATTATATTCTGTCAGTAAAATCCAGGCGCAAATGATCTGGAGAGTCAAGATGTTTCCTGTCCTCCTGGAGCCAAATCGAAATAATTGTATCTGTCCGCCTATATCCTGTTAAAATGATTGGTGATCAAACCCGGAGCCTTACTCCATAAGTCCGCTGCCACAACATCTAACTGCGCTGCAATGGCTTGATCAAGAATTCGAGCGTCTGAAGATGACGAGAATAAATCATTGAGGAAGCCCGGGTGTTCTTCCTCCAGGTAACGCACAAACCAATACCCAAGCACGCTGTAATATGCAATCGTCTCTCCATCCATGTGTGCTAGTTGGCGGTACGTCGGCGGTCTTCTTTGCGGTTTGAATCTGCTAAGCAAATCCAGAGTATCGGTTCGAATGGTCTGCTTCTCTAAAAACCGATCCACTGTGACTGCTGCCAATCCTTCATTCAACCAGGCGGGCAATTTCAAATGGGCTGAGCAGGCATGCGTCAATTCATGACAGGTGAGATGCTGGATTTTTATATTCATATCCTGCTCCTCTACATACATCAGCGAACCAATGCTTTTATCACTCACCTCCAGCAACCGGGGAGGCTTTATCCCGATCACAACCCGCCGGCCATAGCGCTGGGTCCAGGCCGCGCTGTAGGGCCACATCCGGCGGGCACGCTTGGACCAGAACGGATAAGAGATTACCAGGGATATGCGCCAGATCCAGGGAGCAGATTGGAAGATAAACCCACGCCAGGTTGTCATGATGTACATTTGGCAATCCTCCGGCTTCCCCAATCCCCATTTGTCTTGAATCAGATTCAATGCTCTCTCAACCGCATCACTGATCAGCTCAGCTGTTTCCCGCTCGCTGGGATCATAATTTACAGAAATTCCATGGATCACTTTGGATGGCATGCTATCAATTTTACCCTGCGTACATATTTACCCATGATCGACAAAAAAATATTGTCAATAAAGATACTTCTTTCAGATCGCTATCCATGCAATACCATCGGCTTTCGGTAGATCGTATCGCGTTTAACCACCTGGAACCCACAGCTCTCATACAGATGTGTGGCTCTGCTTGAATTGTCACTATCGGCAACCAGTGCCGACTCAGTCATACCGGCGGTTTTTTGCGCCTGCAGGCTTCGGCCGATCAGTGCCCGCCCCAGTCCACACCGCCGCCAGGATCGATCCACGCCAATGCCCTCGGTGTAACCACGTTTGCGCTTGAATTGTTCATTCTCATCCTGGTCAATAAAGGTCAGCACATGTCCAACAACCTGATTGGTGGTGATATCCCAGGCCACCTGCCACAGGCTGGGCTGGAAACGAGGGCTGGCCAGCCATTCCTGATAATCCTCATCGGTCGGTGTTTTATAACCCCATTCGTCCTGGCTGGTTTCATCCACCGCCTTCCAAATCGCCCGATAATGGTCTGGTAAGACTGGGCGGATCTCCAGCCCGTTGGGTAATGGAATTTCAGGAATGTCATCCAGGGTTGGTCGCAGCATTTCATAGAAGGTGCGCGCAGGCTGATAGCCAGACCGCTCCAGCATGATCGCAGTTCCTTTTTGGAATTGGGTGGTATTAACCTGCAAGGTTTTTATAAGATCAGCTGGATGGGTGGCTGCAATTTCAGCCAGGCGTTTCTCCATCCAGAGCAGCATAGCCTTTCCAATTCCCTTGCGTCGCCATTCGGGATCAAGGAAACCATTATGGCTGTACACCCGCTGCATGGCTGATTCATCCAACCACCAGCCGCGTGAATAACCGACCATCACCCCTGCCACTTCAGCCATGATCATATCCTGAGCTGGGTCACAGTTGTTCATGTGCTGATACGCACTTGCAATGAACTCAGCACTCACTTCCCGCTTGTTCTGATCTGCCGCTTCGCTGGCCATCAAGACCGCTGCAATTTGAGCATAATCGCTCTCACCCATAAAGGGCCGTAAACTTAATCCACTGCTAATAGGTGCATTTTTTACATCCAACATACGCTTCCTTTCACCGGTCTGGGTATCATCACCCTATCCATCTTCCATTCGGTGATATTGCCAGCTGGGTGGGTTATAACATCGATTATCTCATCGCCAAATTTTAAGGGCATATTACGGAGGTGGATCAATTTTATATAACGTATATTTTGAATTTTGATAGATCAACTCCAGGGGATATTTTTGAAGCACATCTGGTGGAGGCGGGAAATCGATAACCAAATGGTCAGCCCCCAGGCTGATGGCAAGCTCCAGGTACTGCCTGAATTGTTCTGGATAATCACCAACATGTACATCATCAATATGACCGATGTTATTATACGTTTCAAGCCATTGCTCAAGTGCCTGGTTGTTNGAAAAGACCATCATNGCACGATCTTTATACGTNTAAACCAGGCTGCGCAGTCCTACACTCCGAATGGCCAGACCAAAGGTCAATTCAAATCGGTTGGCAACCGAGGTAAAAAAGCGGGCATCCTGGGGTGTTTTTTCCTTGATCGCCTCGATCAGCGTGGCATCATCACTTAAAGAAACGCAAACCAGATNGCNTTGGGAAAGACAATCTACTGTTTTGNTCAAAACATTCAGGTTGGGGTGGTGTGCAGTCATCCACAATCCTGTGATAAGGATCCCACAGGCAATTACGATTGCCCTGGCAGGGGGAGATTTCAGTCGCCGGCTCAGCTCAGACAAAGGCCAGAGACAGAAGATGAGCATGAAGAATACCAGATAGCGGATGCTGCGTACCAGCTCAGTCTCGATCGGGATGATGCGGTAAAAGCGCTCGATGGATTGTTCCATCCAGGGCAGCAGCATGGACGCCAGAAGGATCCCCAGCACCCACAATAAAACCAGCTTCAACGTGCTGCGGTCATGCCTCAGCAACAGCCAAAGGGTCAATAACCCGAGCAATGAGGGAAGCAGAATGCCAGAATGGAACATTCTGGTGAGGAATACCAACATCGCGGCGGGTTGGTTTAACAAGTTTTTTGTGAAATTGTTAACCATGATGTAGTAGACCAACTCATAATCAGCCGACTTACCCTGGACATGATGGGTCAAATAGTTGACCACAAATGGGGAGGTGGCAACCAGAAAGAGCAGCGCTAAAGCGAACATAACGCCAATTCGCTTCCTCAGGCTCCATCCGATGGGTAAAAATGGAATGAAACCCAACCACAACGCCAGCCCCCAGGCCGGTGTGCTGACTGGATGGACAAACACCAGGACACCGGCACCCAGCATGATCCAAATCCAGCGTCCTGGCTTAGCCCTCCACAGATATGCCAGGGTTAACAGGTAAGGTATGAGAGCCTGGTAGCTAAACCGGGAAACCGGGTCGAAAGTGATCCCCCATGTTTCCTCCAAATTAATTTCAATCGGCATTGCCACCAGCATGGTGAATAAAAAAGCCCATAACCGACTTTTAAATAAGACTCTCCCCAGCAGGTAAAAACCGAGCAATTGGATGAATATTTGGGGAAGCAACAGATAACTAAAAGCCAGTCCATAGTCAGCGGTGTATTGGTTTAGCCAGCGGATNAACGGAATGTTAACCGTGGCGTAAATTCGAAAGTTATTCAGGTCGTTCAACAAAGCATCCCCAGNAAAATATTCAGGGTGATCCAGGGCGGCGGCAAAACTGATGATATTACCAGCATCCCCGCCCATGACAATATGGGGATAATCGCCCTGGATTTTACTCAGGAACATGAATACAGCCATACCCAGGAAGAGCGTTCCCAATCCAATATCCACCCAATTAACAGCCTGGGACTTTTTCAACACGGATGGAGAGGGCGCCTCAAATGAGATGTAAGGGCTGAGTGTCAACTCTATGCGAGCTTCAAGGCGGTTGATTTTCCTGCGGATGCGCTGGAAAAATTCGATCACGTGGGGGGCAAGGAATAGATCGGTGGTGATCAGCACCCCACCCCATAGAATGAATCCAATCCCGGCGGTCGTCAGGTGAGCTGGCCAGGTAGGTTTTGGCTGCCTTTGGATGACAAGAGAAATCAGGCGAAAGAGTAAAGGATCTGCCAGGTGAGAAAGTAACAATAAGCCGAACAGGCTGAAGATAATTCCAATGACCACCCATGCATGGGATCTAATTCTCATCCTTACTGAATGCATGCTCATCCAACTGACTCCATGGGAGCATTCCAACGCGCATCAAGCTGTGGAGGATGCGGGGTTAATATCTGATCCATAGCCTGCGTAAACATGGGAATGATTGAAGATCAGGTAAGAAGAGCGGGGTTACCATCCTGCTATGCTTTGGTTGCCCTAACACACATAAAACCCGGGCTGCGCATCAACTCGTCATAGTCCTCAGGATCCTTCTCATAGAATTCCTCGATCGGAAGAGGTTCCAGGATCTTGTCCAGGACGAATCCCGCCTGCAGTAACGGATTGATCACTCCGCTCAGTGGGCGGCGATAGGAAGGCACATTCACAGGCTTGCCAAACCCTCGCCATATGTATTCCACCCGTTCCACCTTGAAGTAGTTGCTCATCAGGTGGTGAGTGGCATACTTCATATATGGGTGTTCCATCGAAAATACCAGACAGCCTTGTGTTCTCAAGATGCGCTGGAATTCCTTGAAAGTAGGCTCCCATTCCTTGATGTAATCCATCACCAGTGGGCAGACGATGATATCGAACGAGGCATCCACCAGGAAATCCAATGGGGCTTCGAGATTTGCTTGCAGCACCTGAACCTTCTCCCCCAGACGCTGCCTGGCTAATGCGACCATCTTTTCGTTGGCATCAAGTGCCAGCACGATTCCGCCATGGGCAACCAGCCATTCGGAATAAACACCCGGTCCGCAGCCGGCATCCAAAACATGTTTCCCATTCACGTCCGGCAACAGGGATAGGGTCGCTGGTCTTTCGTAATAGGCGTTGTGAGGTTTGGTATCCACGCTGGCAGCATATGCCTCGGCCAGCTCATTATATGCATCCTGCGCTATCGGTTGTTTTTTAGCCATCGCCATACTCCGACCACCACACCCATAATCAACAGCACAAAACTCGCCCCAATCAGGAGCCATTTTCCCATCGTAAAAACCGACGCCAACGTAGCAACCAGCGGCATGCGGTTCGGAAACTGCAGCATCACCAGGGATGTTAATATGTTTTCGAGATCGTCGCACAAGGCAGCCAAAACCGGCACCAGGTTCATTCGCTGCCAAAAGCTCTCAAGGGGGAATGCCTTTTGAAACAACCAGCTAATGGCTGTGGCAAGGAAAATGGCGTAGACCAGAGGCCAGACCAGGTCGAATGTAAAGCGTGCCTGGATGTATGCCTCCCGCCCCGCCTGCCCATAGGCCTCAGCCATTTGATAGAGCTCATCGGAGGTATAAAAGAACGACATGTCGGGTGATCCGGCTGCGCGGGTCTCCACCTGTGCTCTGGTGGATTGACCAGGCAGCACCAGCGCAGTGAACAGCACGAAGATCACCAGGGCTGATAATGCGACCCAGCCTTTTGATACACTGTGTATCCAATCAGAAATCTTGTTGAGCATTGATGAAACTCCTCATTCGCAGATCAATCCATCCATCTTGCGCCAGGTGCGATCGTCCCAGGCTGTATGGGTGAAAGTTGGGGGATCGATATAATTCTCTTCCGGGTAATCCTGCACGCATGCATCATACTTCCCATTATAAACAAGGAACATCACTTTTATGGCATGAAGATTTATTTTCAGGTGGATTAGAATTGATCAATCATAAAGTCTTTCCAAACCTTTTGAGATGATCAATCCCTTGGATATATCTTTTATAATTAGCAAGAGGTGCAAAAAACCCTTAACATCTCTTTAGAAACTTTTCCATTGTTAAGTGTTAAAATAGTATCATTAATTTATTAACCTACAGGTTGAAAAGGATTACTTGTAAATGGAAACTACGGAACCAACAACAGAAGAATTTTCAGCAGCGAGTACCACTGCCTCATTTTACGAGAGCCCGCGCGTGCAGATCGAGCGCATCCCGGTGGGTGAGGGCGTGCCGATTGGGATAGAAATCGTGACCAACCCGACGATAGGGATTGGGGGAGCCTATGGAACGTGGGGTGAAAGCGTGGATAATGCGGGATTGCCCAATATGCTTGAAAGGATGCTTGGTGAAGCGCTGACAGATGGTGAGAAATTTAACCTGGCTGAGCTTGGTTTCCTGCATCGCCAATTTACCCCAACACTGAGCCCGGCGGAGAATGTCGAGCTCGAAGTGCAGGTGGGCAAGCGCTTCCTCACTGCAGCTGCGCATGCCTGCGGCTGGGAACCAGCTGAGGTCGAGGCAGTATTGGTCGGTTCCAGCGGACCAGTGGTTGACGACTATGTTGAGAGGATCTGTGAGGCCGCTGGCATCCCGGAGGAAGCGCTCAAGGTGAGCATCCACAAAGCCTGCGATGGTTCGGTGGCTGGTTTGAACCTGGCGCTCAACCCTTTCCTGCCGGTACAAAAACAAATCGGAAAAAACCTGGCCAAAGAGCTGAATGGAAAGAAGGTGCTGTTAGGTGGTATCGAGGGGTTAAGCCGCTTCCTGAAGACTGCCCGTGATAAGAACGCTGTGCAAATTTTCGGCAATGGGGCAGGCATCATTGGGATGATTCCCGGCCGATCGATGAAGTTCCTGGTAGGCAAGACTCTCGAAGTCTATGATGAAGATGGAATGCTGGCATTTCACATGTATTACCCCCATTCCGGAAAGAAAGTGGAAGGTCAATCCATGATCGAAGTTACCCATCCTAAAAAGAACTTCATCCGCGTAGCGGGTCTGATGCACGAACCAGACGGTGAATTCTCAGTCGAGATGGCGGGGATGGTCGGCATGGTGAAGTTATTCGTTCGTAATGGTGTCAAGGTGGTGGAAGAGGTCTACCAGGCTTATCAGCAAAAAATGGCTGATATGGGCATGCCCGGCAAGGAGATCGCGGTTACCATCGTCCACCATGCCAACCTGAAGATTAATCAACTCGTGGAGAAGACCCTGCATAAGGAAGGCGTACCGCTTTCGATGCCCTGGCTCTTGAATGAATTTGGCAATGTCAGCGCGGCCTCGAACATGATCGCCTTCCTGCGCAAGCTCTCCAGCCTCAAGCCGGGTGACAATGTGCTGTTCGATGGATTTGGCGCTGGCACGTATTACGATGTTTTGGCAGTCGANCTGGGAGGATAATCCGAAAAAGTTACTCTTTATTTACACTTTATGACAGGATCATAATTGCCAGGTTCCGCCTGGCAATTATTGTTTTCTCAATAATTTATATCGATCAACCAATAACACGGAGAGCATTGAGTAGACTTTTTTTGGGTAGACAAATTACTCAGTGTGCTTTGTGTACTCTGCGGTAATTATTAATTCGCTCTCGTAACCGTCAATTACTATTTGCTAACTACTAACTACTAATTGCTAACAGCTAACTGCTAACGGCTGGTTTTAAACCACTTGCTCTCCGACATTACTTCGAAATCAGGCGTGCGTTTTACTCCCTCGAAGACATCGATAAACTCGGGTGAGGGAATTACAGGTTGGCGGGTAGCCATGTCCAGGAATGAACCCTCAAGAATCATAGTGGCGGCTTTTTTCCCATTCGCTTTCAGAAAGTCGTGGCGGACTTTCCAACGTATTTTATTGGGTGACATTCCAGCAAGGCAAAAAGTGATTTGCAGGGTCTCACCCAGGAGAACCTCCCGATAGAAATTAATCGTCAGAGATGTATACACCAGGCCAAACCCTAACCTATCTAATGCATTTGGAGGAAAACCGTGCTGGGTCAGGAAGTGGTAGCGCAGCTCAGCAGCCGCATCGATATATGCAGAGTAACGCACATGCCGGTTGATATCAATATCGGTCCAGCGGACGACGTAGGGTAATGAAAAAGCATCCATTAAATTTCCTTCGTTGAGCGTGAGGTTAATGAGTAATTATGAATGATCTGCTCAACCATCCCTATTCTAAACCTCATCTCAAATTAAAAGCAATCCTGGGAATTTTTTTATTGTTACCCATTAATGCACGAATCCAGGATTATTTCGTCGCTCGAAGCTGGTATTAACCCGTAAAATCTTTATCCAGCCTAGATAATCCCCTGACCCACCTGCCCGCTAGCCTCCTCGGTAGGCGCGTTGCAGCTCGGTAATCTCGAGCTTTGTCATTTTCAACATCGCTTGTGTAACCCTGCCAGCCTTCTCGGGGTCAGGGTCGCCCATCAGCTCACCCAGGACAGTAGGCACGATCTGCCAAGATAATCCATATTGATCCGTCAGCCAACCGCATTGCCCTTTTTCTCCGCCTTCTGAAAGGGCTTCCCAGTAATGGTCCAACTCCTCCTGCGATTCACAGTTGACAAAAAAAGAAATGGCAGGTGTGAAGGTAAAGACTGGACCTCCATTCAGGGCGCTGAATTTCTGCCCTTCAAGTTCGAATTCCATCACCATCACCGAGCCCTTTGGTCCGGGTCCAGCATCGCCGTAGCGTGAGACCGAACCGATTTTTGAATGTTTAAAGAGGAGGTATAAAATAGCACGGCTTCTTCAGCCTGATGATCAAACCATAAGAATGGGAATATTTTGTGCATGCTAGACACTCCTTAGATCATTGACCCACCAATGCTTCAATGATCTGCTTGCAGCCGCCCTCCCGTAAATAACCAGCATGATCGTTTGTATTTTCAAACTTGCGTCCGACAATTTTGGAGCACTCAAATTCAAAGTCGCTGCTATTTAGAAATCTTTCGATCGTGTCGTTGATCCTGGAATTGCTGACTTTGGAATCAACGAGTTCCTTCTTGCTGTTCATTCCGATGAGCCAAATTGCAGCTCCCAAAGCCCCACAGGTACCCCCACTTAAGCCAATACCGCCTGCAAATCCAGCTGCCATCACCGAATGCATCTCGGATGCGCCCATCTTTTGTACCAACAATGCGCTGCAGCTTGCCGGACCGGTAGGTGCTTCGGGTTGCTTCTCGGAAAGCACCTGATTGATGTCGCGATATACATCCGGGGCATAATCCGCAGCCATGCGGAAACAGCCGATGGGTCCACCAGTAAAGATGAATTTTAGTACTGGAAGCGGTTCAATTTTCCCGTGTAAGTTTAAATTCGATATTTCCAGGCAATTGATTTCATTTTTGGTGTGAGTACGGAAGGACTCCACCAGCCTCTGGGCTGCAATAATCGCCATGCTTTCCGCTTGCGCGCCTGGACCAAAA
>Ga0031656_10000912_pt1 | contig 10869 bp, 10 predicted proteins | sample FrelakmetDIP11DI_FD_55080 | JGI IMG/M metagenome (GOLD analysis project Ga0031656, IMG submission 55080) | Freshwater lake sediment microbial communities from the University of Notre Dame, USA, for methane emissions studies - DIP11 DI | ecosystem: Environmental > Aquatic > Freshwater > Lake >... | reverse complement strand
GGCGGCGGCCGGCCAGCCGCGCCGGAGCCGGCGCAGCGGGTGCGAGGGGACGTGGCCGATCACCTGAATGTCACTGGCCCAGTCCTCAATGGCGATCCGGGCGGCCAACCGCCGGCCGAGCGGCTCTGCGAGCTCGTCACGGCCGTGGCTCTTGAGGCCGAGCACGGCGCTGCGCAGTGCGCCATCGTACTCGCCCCAGGCCACGGTCCCCTGCTGCGCCGGCGCCTGGTGTGCGCAGGCGAGACAAGGCTCCATCTCGGCGTCGCACGGGGCAGCGCAGAGGGGGCAGGTGGCGCCCGCCCGCGGCACCACCGTCGACCAGCACGCGCCGCACAGCCCAACCGTGTTGCCGCCGATCGGTTCACCGCAGTGCAGGCACAGGCAGGGGAGGAGAGCCTCGCACGATGCCGAGATCACACCCGCCAGCCGCACGTCGGACATCCTACCAGAGACTGGGCTGCACGGCTGATGCCGGTTGCCGCGACTCGGAACCGCTGCCGCCGTTCACGGTAATTGGCGACGTCATGGTTCGCGCCTCCTCCCAGAAACCTCAAGGAGGCAACCGCGGCGGGCTGCTTCCGGGGCCCGATATACTCGACTCATGGCCGTTCTCCATCACGAGCTGCAGCTTTCGACCAGCGGCCACGGGCAGGTGGTCGACATCACGGCCGATCTCGGCCGCTGGCTCGCCGACATTCGTGGGGTGGAGGGGATGGTCAGCGTCTTCGTCCCGGGCTCGACTGCGGCGGTGACGACGCTCGAGTTCGAGTCGGGGTGCGTCCGCGACCTCGCTGAGGCGCTCGAGCGCCTGGCACCCTCCGACCAGCCCTACCACCACGACCTCCGATGGGGCGACGGCAACGGCTTCTCGCACCTGCGCGCCGCTCTGCTCGGCCCGTCGCTGACCGTGCCGGTGGCGGCCGGCCGGTGCCTCCTCGGGACCTGGCAGCAGGTCGTGCTCGTCGAGTGCGACCGGCGGGCACGGCGGCGCCGGGTCGTGTTGACCTTTGTCGGCGAATGTGAGGGCGGTGACTGATGCCGCATATGGTGCTGGCGGGCGGGCTCGAGCTGGCGGCGGTGGCGGTCCCGGAGGAGGTCCACCGCTGGGGCCGGGCGGTGATCAAGACCGAGGGCAGCTGGCACCGGTCTGGCGGCGAGGCATTGCTCGTCGAGGGCGTGGTCGTGGAGTTCGCACGCCCGCTCCGCCCGGTGGCGCTAGTGGCGCCGCACCACGGCGACACCATCGTGCGGCTGTGGCCGGTGGCGCCGGTCGAGCGCACCCATGCGGTGCAGCGATGGCTGGGCCTGCTCGCGGTCGCCCTGCAGCGCCAGGGCGCGGGTCCGTTGAGGCTCACCAACATCCCGGCGGATCTCTGGCACGATCTCGGACTCGCGGTGACGACTCCACCCGCCGCACCGTGATGTCGGAATGCTGTTCACCGGCAGCGGTCGTGAGCGGTTGCCTGCGGATGCGCGCAGCGCATCCCGAGGAGCGTGTGGGCAGAGGCCGCCAGCAACGGACATCATGAGCGCGCTCAGGGGCCTATGCCCACACGCTCCTATCGGTTCATCTCATCCTCGAGCTCCTGCGCCCGCTCCTGCTGGCCGCTCTGCAGGTTCTCGAGCCGGTCGCGCACCGCGTCGACCGGCGACGTTCCGATCGGCTCCCCGGCGAGGGCGGCGCGCGCCCGGTCGAGGTGACGCTGGGCCGAGCCGAGCGAGGCCGTGGCCGCGCTCGAGTGCGCAGCGCGCAGATCTCCGGCGGCCGCCCGCAGCGCCGCGGCCACGGTCAACGCAACGCTCGGCGACGGCGCGGCCTCGGCCCACGACGCGGCGGTGGCCGCGATCGTCGTCAGCTCGTCGGTGTGGTCGTCGATCGCCTCCGGGTGGTCGACGAGCAGCTGCATCGACGACGCCATCCGGGCGGCGAGTTCGGGGTCGAAGCGGCGACCGGTCGCGCCTTCCTCGCGCAGGTCGGTGGCGATCGCCCGCACCGCTTCGAAGCTCGAGGCCGCGTCCTCGCGTTGCAGGTAGAGGACCGCGGCCAAGGCGATCAGAACGACGATGAGGAGCAAGCCGAAAATGCGCATGGCTGCCTCCGTGGGGCGAGTATAGCCAGCAGGGGGCCGAACGGCGGGAGGGCGTGCGGTCAGCGAGCGTCACGATTGAGGTCAGCGGCCCGCGCTCTCCCCCGCGCCCGCTTCCGCTTTCGCGCCCGTGCCCGAGAGCGCGCTCGGGCGATGTCCGGCGATGCCGGAGACCGAGGCGGGCACGGGATGGTCCGGGCGACCGACCGGCGGATGCGCCGACTTGGCGGCGACCACGCCGACCGTGGACGCGATGGCGCCCTGGTAGCTCGGGTCGCCGGTGGTCTGATCGACTACCGAGGCGTAGGGGAAGACCCGGGCGTCATCCGGTCCCTCCGCGAGGTAGAACACCAGGCTGCCGCCCTCGACTACGGTCGGCAGCCGCTGCTGGACGTGGCCGAAGGGCGGCACCTCGAGCTCGTGCGTGGCCAGGATGTTGCCGGCGCTGTCCTGGACGTCCACCCGCACCACCGTCCAGTCCGCCGACCATGACGCGGCCCCGATGTTGCAGCGAAAGAGCTCGCCGTCGTTGAGGATCCCGGCCGCATACCCGTAGCGCTCCCAGTCGACCCCGAGCCAGTAGTCGATGCCGGGCAGGGTCTGGCCGAACTCGCCCTCGTGGGTGCGCGGATCGAGGGTGTAGGTCCGGGAGGTGACCAGGAAGTGGCAGCGCTCGATCGGGTCGCAGTCGAGCGCGGTGTCGGCGTAGACCATGAGGGCCGCGGTCCCGCGATGGTCGAAGTCGGCCGGGCCGAGCACGTCCCAGAGGTTCACGGTCTGCCACGAGGCGAGCGTGACCAGGATGGCGGGCGCCTGCCAGTTGGCGGTGTCGGAGGGCAGCATCTGGACCACCACCGGCAGGTCGTACTCCTGGGGATTGTGGATGGACAGGTCGGTCCTCCAGAAGGTCCCGCCGACGCCGCCGGTGTGCGCCGCTGCCGCCACCATCCAGTCGGCGGCGAGCTGGGCGTGAGCGGGCAGGGCGATGAGCGTGACCAGGGCCAGGATCGAGCCGGCGTGTCGCATGGCGACCTCCTCGACCAAGAGATTGCACGCGGCGTGCCAGNCTCAGCCATGCACCATGCCGGGGATCGGTGAAGCGGACGTCCTGTCGAGTGGACAGGAGGCGTCGACCAGGACGCCGTCAGCTCGCGGCCGAGTGCCGGTCGCGCTTGGCGATCGACTCGCGGACCGCGGCGGCCGCCGCGGCGAGGCTGCCGTCGGGCAGCATCGCGGCGAGCAGATCCGAGTCGCCGGGCACGGTCGCGGGCCAGACGTGGGCGGTCGGCAGCGCATCGCGGCCGAGGTGCAGGCAGGCGCCGAGGTGGGTGACGAGCGAGCCCTCGAAGAGCTGGCGGATGGCCGGCGGGAAGTCGGCCATGTAGGCGAGGCTCCGGCCGAGGCGCCGGGGCAGCTCGCGGACCAGGGTGCGCTGCAGTTGCGGGTGGGACACCGGCAGCGTGGACAGCACCCACAGCACGAGGTCGGTGGGGACTGTCACCAGGTGGGCGGCGAGCGTGGCGGCGCCCGGCGAAACCCCGCAATGCGGTGCGGCGGCGGTGGCCGCTGCCGACCACGACACGGCGGCCTCCTCGACCAGCTCATCGATGCGGCGGGCGGAGGGCCGCAGCCAGGTCTCGTTGTCGACCATCTCCTGCCACAGGCCGAGCTCGCCGGCGACCTGCGCGAGCTCGAGCAGGGTCTCCGGCGGCTCCAGGTGCGGGCTGCGGATGCTGCAGGCCAGCACCATCTGGTTCCAGACCGCGTGCGGGAGCCCCTCGAGATCGACGGGCTCCTGCTGGCCGAGACGCTGCACCACACGGCTCGCCTGCGAGGTCGGCAGCGGCACCAGCCCTGGGCTCGACGTCAGCCAGTCGGCGAGCACGCCCAGGATGTTCCGAATCGCGGTCTGGATCTGCACCATCTCCTCGCCGTCGACGCGGTCGCCGTCGGAGATGCCGTTGCGGATGAGATCCCAGAAGAAGACGTCGAAGGCCTCGCCGGAGAACTCGGTCGGGAAGAACTCCTCCGGCGGCGTGTCGTGGCCGTTCTCGTCGGTGCGACGGGCGGCCTCGAGAACCAGCGTGTTGGGCTCGACCCGTAGGGTCAGGCCGAGCAGCGAGGCGACCGGGTACTTCGGGTCGAACACGAAGCGGACCTCGCCGGTCGCGAGCACGCGGCTGGTGATGGTCTCCGCGAGCCGGGTCAGGCTGCGGCGCAGCCCCTCCGGAGAGAAGCCGCCGCGGTCGACGAGCAGGTTGGTGAACAGGGTGCGGCGCAGCAGCGAGACGCCGAGCAGCCGGCGCAGCTGCGACACCGGCAGCAGGCCCTCGGTCGCCAGCCAGCTTGCCAGCCGCTCCTGGGGCACCGACGACGACACGTAGACGATCTGGCCGTCCAGGAAGTCGAGGTGCCGCTTGCTGTGGGGCCCGATGAGCGTCAGCCGGCCATTCAGTCGTCCCAACTGGAGCCACTGCAGCAAATCCCCCAAGTGGAGGCGGTCGAGATTACCTTGAATCACCAGTCACCAGTATACAACTCTTCATGGCGTCCGGCACGAGGTGTCGCACGAGTGAACACCTCCAGGGGAAACCACCCCAGGCTACGGTACCATGACGCGGTGCGGTTGCTACTGCTCACCGCGCGGCCCGACACCGACGCCAACCGCCGTCTCGCCGCTGCCGCCCACGACCTCGGCGTCGAGGCGGCCGTGGTCGATGCGGCGACGCTGGCCGCGGCGGCCGGCGGCCGGCCGGCGCTCCTGGAGGGCGGCGTCGACCTCCTCGACCCCGCGCCGTGCGCGGTTCTCGCCAGGGTCGGCAACTGGCGCCCGGACAGCGTGCTCGCCGCGCTCGAGACGGCGGTTGATCGCGGGGTTGCGACCCCCAACCCGCCGGAGGCGATCCGAGTCGGGCGCGATCACTGGCGGACGGTGCGGGTGCTCGCGGCCTCCGGGCTACCGGTCCCCGACACCCTCGCCGGCGCCGACCCGGAGGCGCTGGCCAGCGCCGCGGCCGAGCGGCTGGGCTTCCCGGTGGTGGTCAAGCAACGCCGCTCGCGGATGGGGGTCGGCGTCATCCGGTGCGCCGCCCGCGACCAGCTCGACGCCGTGCTCGACTCGCTGTGGCGGCTCGGCGACGAGGTGGTCGTTCAGCGGTTTCACGACGCCGCGGGCGAGAGCCTGCGGTTGCTGGTGGTGGGCGGCCGGGTGGCGGCGAGCGCCCGGCTGCAGGCCGCCGCCGGCGACTGGCGGTCGAACGCGGCGCGCGGCGGCCGGGCGGTCGGCCACCAGCCGAGCCCCGAGGAGGAGCGCCTGGCGGTCGCGGCCGCCCGCGCGGTCGGTCTCGGCCAGTGCGGCGTCGACCTGCTGCCCGGAGAGCGGACGGTGGTGGTCGAGGTCAACCCGACGCCCGGGTTTCAGCACCTCGAGGCGGCGAGCGGGATCGACGTGGCGCGCGCCCTGGTCGAGGACGCTATCAGAAGACCGGCTGGGGGATAGGAGCTAGGGCCCCACACCCGCCCGCGCCCGCTCTCGGCACGGCAGCGCTGAACGCCGACCTGTTACCGCGAAGCCGCAAACCGGAGCCGCGTCCGGGTTCGTTCCCGTTCCCGTCCCCGCTCCCGTTCCCGAATCCGCTTCCGAATCCCGGCACCCCGGGACCGCGATTACTCTGCCGGCGCCACGGCGGAGAGGGTTCGCCCGGCGAGCTCGCGATCGAGCATGAGCAGGCCGTGCGGGCTGCCCTCCATCATGCGGACCTGATGGAACAGGGTCTCCGCGGTCGCCTCCTCCTCCACCTGCTCGTTGACGTACCAGTGGAGGACCACCGTGGTGGCGTGGTCCTTGACGGAGCCCGCGAGGTTCACCAGCTCGTTGATCCGCGCCGAGATGTGGCGCTCGTGGTTGAGCACCGCCTCGACGGCGTCCGCCGGCGACGCCCACTCCCGCCGGGGTGCCTCCATCGCCGCCAGCTGGACCGAGCCGCCGCGCTCGTTGAGGTAGTCGAACAGCTTCATGGCATGGCCGAACTCCTCCTGGGCCTGGATCCGCATCCAGTGGGCGAAGCCGTCCAGGTGTTGCAAGGAGAAGTACGCCGAAACCGACAGGTAGAGGTAGAAGGAGAAGAACTCGGCGTGGATCTGCTCGTTGAGGGCCTTCTCGACCTTGACGTCCATGGTGTCATCCTTTCATGCGCGGCCGCGTTGCCGGCGGCCGCTTGCAGCGAGCCGGCACCGATTATAGCGGGCCGTCGCCCGGTGGCAGCCGCCGCCGTCCTTTCCTACAACGGCTCGGGGGGCGCGCCTCTTCCGTCCGTGCGCGCGGCGTCAGCGGGCGGCGCCGAGCTGGAGATTCGAGCTCCAGCTCCTGGCCGCTACTGGCGAGCATCGGGTCGGCCGGGAGCGAGGTCGGACAGCGACCCCGCCTCGATCCACGGCCGGATGTTGTTGGAGGCGGTGGGCTGAGCCCACAGCAGGCCCGCCCGCCGTCCCTCCGGCAGCGGCCGGCCCGCGAGCCAGACGATGCCGACGGCCGCTGCGGCGAGCGCCGCGAGGAGCAGCCAGCTGCCGAGTGAGAGCGGGCGCAGGCGGTGCACGAAGGCCGGCGGGTAGCCGAACCACGCCGTGCTCAGAGCGACCACCACCGCCGCTCCCACGGCGAGGGCCGACGAAGCCGGCGGGGCGCCCAGCAGCGCCGCTGCTGCTGCGACCCAGGCTGCCGCCGGCAGGGCGAGGTGGAGCATCACCGTCGCCAGTCGCAGCGCCCGTCCGGTGTTGGGGCGTCCGATGCGCAGCAGGCCGAGCAACCGCAGGGTCGGCGGCACCGCTGCGGGGATCGCCAGCGCCGGTGCCAGGAAGAGCAGCGGCGCGGGCAGCCGCCACAGCTCGAGCCAGCGTGAGAGATGGCCGTCCAGCGGGTCGAGCAGCGGCAGCCAGGCGAGCCCGATCACGGCACACGCCCAGGTGAGGTGGACCACGATCAGCTCCGCGGCAAGCGTCCGCGCCCGCGGCAGCAACGGCAGAGCGGCGAGCGCGACCATGAGCGGCAGCACCACCGAGCCCGACCAGTACCCCAGCGACCGCAGCTCGGTGGCGAAGTGCAGGGTCGGCTGGTTCACGAGGGCCCAGACCTGGCGGTCGACCGCGGTCGAGATGCCGATCCAGCCGCAGCCGCCGGCGAGCGCCCCGATGCCCTGGCCCGCCACCGCGAGGAGCAGCGCGCAAGGGAAGGTCGCGACCGCCGCGAGCAGCCCGAACAGGAGCCCCCTGGCGGCCATGACGTCGACCTCGCGGCGCATTCCCGGCATGCTACCATGGGCCGGCCATGAGGTCACAAGAGTCCTCTTTTCAGTCTCTTGTCGTGATCGGGGTGACGGTCACCGCGCTCCTCCTCGGGGCCGCGCCGGCGGCTCCCCAAGCACTCCACAGCGAGCGCTTCTCAGGCGGCAGCGAGCTCGTGTTCGTGACCCAGCCACTGGCTGGGGCGACCACCGTGGCCTGGCCGCAGGCGGACGGCGGGACCCACGCGATCACCCTGGGCCAGCTCAACCTGGTGCCGGACGTGGAGAGCGCGCTCCTCGCGGTCGACCCGCCGCCGGTGGTGGTCGTGGTCGGCGGTAGCCAGCTCACCGAGCTGACGTCGGCGATCGAGCGGGCGGTCGGCGGGCGGGCCACCGCTCCCGCTCCGGCCGGCCGGCCGCTGATCGACGAGGGCGGCATCGATCGCCGCCTGGGTGGCTCGGACGGCGACGCGACGGTCCGTATCGAGGTGCCGCTGCCGCCGCCGGCCGACTGGCGGCGGAGCACGGTCGAGGTGCTGTGGGAGCTGATGCCGGAGCTGTTGTCCGGGGAGCACCCAGGCTACCGGACCCGGGTGGAGGGCGACTGGGGGCTGCTCGAGGGCAACGTCGACGCCGAACTCGTCGACCTCGAGCTGCGCCAGCTCCGATTCGAGATCGCGCGGATCGGCGAGAGCGTCGTGCTCGACGGACGCCGGGTCGAGGCTGCGCGGTCGCGGCTCGAGGTTCGGCGCCGGGCGTTGCTCGCGGCCCACCCGGACGGCGCGCGGGCAGTGCTGGAGCGCTGGCAGGGCGGCGGCGTCGCCGGGGTGCGGGAGTTCCTGTTCGGCATCGTCTCCGTGACCGAGGCCACGGTGCGCGAGGCAGCCCGGACCTGGTTGCCCCAGCACCCGGGCCGAGCCGTGCTCGTGCTCCCGCCGCGGGTCTTCAACCCGAGGTTTGCNCCGGGGCCCGAGGTGTTGACGCTCGNCAACGACGCCACGGCGGCGGTCCTCGAGCGGGAGATCGCCGGTCTCGCCGTGATCAACCTGCGGCCGATCCTGCTGCCCGACCTCGACGGTGAGCTGTCGGCCACGGTGCTGGCGCGGGTCGCGGCCGAGCTGCGCGCGTCCGAGGCGCCCCCCGGCTGGATCCGGGTCCTCGGCAGCCCGGCCGCCCTCGAGCTCGCGACCTCACCGGATGGGCTGCCCGAGCTGGTGGAGGTCCTGCAGGAGGCTCTCGACAGGGTGGCGGCCGATGACCGGCCGCTCGCCGTGGAGGGCTCCTCGGCACGGCGGCGCGCGCTCGAGCTGATGTCGGGCGTGCTGTCACTCGGCGAGGGCGGCGAGCTGTCGTCCTCGGCGCTGTTGCGGCCGAGCAACCTCGCGGTCGGCGTGGTCGCCCCGGATGCCGAGACTGCGGCCGAGGCGCTCGAGAAGTTCGGTCTCGGTGGTCCGGCCCGCACCGTGGCGGCGATGGGCCAGGCGGTGCAGCCGGTGCCGAAGACCCGCGAGGCGGCGCCGGGCGACGACTCGGCGCTGGCCGTCGCCCTCGACCTGGGAGTGGCCACCGACGAGCTGACGGCGGCCATGGCCGGCGAGATCCTGCAGGGACGGGTCGCTGCGCGCGGGATCGCGCGCGACGTCGAGCTGCTGCGGCCACTGGTGCCCGGCCGCTCGGTCCTCGTACTGGTGGTGCAGGCGGCCGGGCCCCTCGACGCGCTCGAAAAGGGGCTGGCGCGGGCGTGGAGTGCGCTGACCGCCGCCGTGGGCGAGGACGAGGCCGCTGCGGCCGGGCGCGCGCTGGCGGCGCGGCTCGCGGCGGATGCGAGCGGGCCGCTCGGGCAGGCCCGGCGCTGCGCGGCATTGGCCGCCGGGTCCGGTCCATGGCGCAACGCCGAGGACCTCGAGCGTGAAGTTCTGGAGCTGACGGCCGAGGAGCTGTCGGCGGTGCTCAGGGAGCTGCCGCCGTGGCCGGAGGCGACGACCACGGGCGCCGGGCTGCTGCCGGTCCCCGGGGCGCCGCGGCGCTAGGAGCGTGTGGGGCATAGGCCCCAGTATGCGTTCCTGACGTGGTCGTTTTTGTTGGCCTCTACCCCACACGCTCCTAGGGTGGAGCGGCCGGCGCGGGTTACCATAATCCTTCGACAGAGCCCTCGGGGAGGCGATGTGAGCGACGGAGAGCTGCGGCGACAGGTGGAGTACCTGACCAAGGGGTGCGTCGACGTCATCCCGGTAGTGGAGCTCGAGGCCAAGCTGCGGCGGTCGCTGGAGACCGGTCGGCCGCTGTCGATCAAGGTCGGGTTCGACCCGTCGGCCCCTGACCTCCACCTCGGCCACACGGTGTTGATCCGAAAGATGCGTCACTTCCAGCAGCTCGGCCACACGGTGGTGTTCCTGATCGGCGACTTCACCGGGCTGATCGGCGATCCGACCGGCAAGAGGGCGACCCGGCCGCAGCTGACGCGCGACGAGGTCGAGGTCAACGCCGCCACCTATCGCCGCCAGATTTTCAAGCTGCTCGACCCCGGCGCGACGGTCATCGACTTCAACTCGCGGTGGCTTGGCTCGCTGAGCTCGGAGGACTGGATCCGGCTCGCTGCCACCGTGACCGTCGCGCAGATGCTCGAGCGCGAGGACTTCCGCAACCGCTATTCGAGCCAGCAGCCGATCGCGCTGCATGAGTTCATGTACCCGCTCGCCCAGGCCTACGACTCGGTGGCGCTTTCGACCGACGTCGAGCTCGGCGGCACCGATCAGCTCTTCAACCTGCTCATGGGGCGGCACGTGATGCGGGAGCGCGGGATGGAGCCGCAGGTCGTGATGACGGTGCCGCTGCTCGCTGGCCTGGACGGCAGCGAGAAGATGTCGAAATCGCTCGGCAACTACGTGGCGGTGGAGGACCCTCCGGGCGAGATGTACGGCAAGCTGATGTCGATCTCGGACGAGCTGATGTGGGACTACTGGCTGCTGCTGACCGACCGCGGCGCCGACGAGATCAGCGCGCTGAAGGCGGCGACCGCGGCCGGGTCCCGCCACCCGATGGACGTCAAGAAGGAGCTCGCGCGCACCATCGTGGGCGAGTTCCACAACGCGGCGGCAGCGGTCGAGGCCGAGCAGGAGTTCGAGCGCGTGTTCTCGTCGCGCAACCTGCCGAGCGAGATTCCGGAGGTGACCATCGCCGTGGATGGCGCCACGGTCCTGCTGTCGAAGCTGCTCGTCTCGGCCGGGCTCGTGCCCTCCAACTCGGAGGCGCGGCGGCTGATGGAGCAGGGCGCGGTGAGGGTGGACGGCGAGGCGCTCCGAGACACCAAGTACGAGCTGTCGACCGATTGTCCCGGGGAGCTCCTCATCCAGGTCGGCAAGCGGCGCTTCGCCCGCGTCCGCTTTTCGAGGTAGGTCCCCCTCTCCCCCTTCCGCGCCCGCTCTTGTCACGGCGGAGCCGGAGGCGCAGCCGGAAGCCAAAGGCGACCTGTCACGGCGAAGCTGCGAGCGAAGCCGGAAGCC
>Ga0031656_10000911_pt1 | contig 10878 bp, 8 predicted proteins | sample FrelakmetDIP11DI_FD_55080 | JGI IMG/M metagenome (GOLD analysis project Ga0031656, IMG submission 55080) | Freshwater lake sediment microbial communities from the University of Notre Dame, USA, for methane emissions studies - DIP11 DI | ecosystem: Environmental > Aquatic > Freshwater > Lake >... | reverse complement strand
GCGTCCGCAAAATGCAAAATCCTGATCATCTAACTATGGGTTCACCCCCAACGATTGCAGTGCCTGGAGGGAAGGTTCAAAACCAGCATGATAAATAAGCGCTTGCCGTTGGTCTTCAATCGCCCCCTGAAGGTCGCCAAGCGCCTGCCTGGCCATCCCGCGCCAATAGAAGCTCTCCTCAAGAGCGGGCTCATTATCGCGGACGAGTTTGATCGAATTCTCAGTGGCGTAATTGATCACGTCCCAGTACCGCCCTGTGTAGAAATATGCGAAATACGGTCCTGTCTGGTACCAGAGGATCCTGTATGGCCTTTTGTTCAGTTCTTTGGGCAGGTTGTTATAAACCACGAATGCTTGATCGTAAGCCTGGGCAGCTCCATTGTAATCCTGCAGCCTGACCAGGTTCGTACCAATATTGTACCAATCAAAGAATTGGTCCATACCGGTTTCCTGGTAGACGAGCTCCGATGTTTTTAGATAAGTATTTTTATAGTTTTGAATCTCATCTGCATCTTCACCCAACAGATCCTGAACTTCCTGTTCTTTTTCCGGAGGGTAAAGAATGGTGTAAGTATGGTTAAATCCTTTCCATTCTATCAGAAGGGATTCGTATGACTGTTCATAATTGGGTTTGATAAAGGAATCCTGGGCGGTAACCTTTTTTCTAGCATCATCGTATCCGGTGACCACCTGATAATGCCCCATCCAACTCAATGATCCCTGCAAATCCCGGAAGAAGACCCCTTTTTCAAGGAGAACCGGGAATCCCGCGGCAACAAAGCGGCGAATCGTATCCATATCACCACCAACCCGGGTAATGGCTCCCAATCCTTGCAACCTGGCATACTCTTCCATTTCGTAGGGCATCACATTCTTATCTTTATCGTTAGGTTTCAACCCTAGGCCGACATCTTGGATATCTCCATCCCAGCCCCAATACGACATAGCCATGGCCAGGTTCGCCGGCGCGCAATAATTAAAGAAATTGTGTTGTGAAAAATACTTACCACCCATTATGCTTGCATTTTCGGGAAGCGGGGTCAAGGTTNGGGTAGGTACNATTGTTGGGGCAGGTGTCTGAGAAGGATTGGAAGTAATCGGAAAACCAGCGGTCGGCGCAAGGGCTGTCAGGGTGGCATCCAAGCTGAAATTGCCCGTCGGTTTGGGATTAAAGGACACATCTTGAGGCGGCGAGACCAAAGATCTCAACCTGATCAGAGTTTGATCCACTCGCCAAGTGATGGATTCGCGTGAGGAAGGAATAATCAATATCACAATAAAAGTGAACAGGAAGAATAATCCCAAACCAATGATTATCTTTTTTGTCATTAAAAAAGATTATAACCGTAATTGCAGATGAGGTCAGCGATGGGGGTGACAAATGAAAATGCGCTCAATCAAAAAAGATGCTTTCGATAACTTAGCTTTACCAGGTGTAGGTGAAAGAATCGGAGATTATCGCGATTTTAATATAAACTCTGAATAAACATAAAAGCGATGCCTGCCATGAGGAAAACCAGGAAAGAAATCAGGATTGCCGGAATCAACCATTTCCAGCTCCGTTTTTTCCTGGGCTTATGAGCATGAAGATCCGCCGGGATCGGATCCAGCGCTGGGGTTTGGGCATCGGGAGTAGGTTTATGAACCGGAGAGAGGTCTTCATCAACGAAGGGTTGGATATCAGTTTTTTCTTCCACTATAGGGGGGGGAGGAGGTGGCGGGGAGAATTTTTCCGGTGCAGATTGGACAATTGGGATGGATGCAAAGACAGCGGCTGAGATTACTTTTTCTGCCGGTGGCTCGGTTTCTACCACCGACGGTTCATTTCCATCAGCTGGTTCATCAACATTAGGGGTTGATACTACAGATTCAGCATCCTGAATCTCTTTTAGCAGGTCATAAGCCTTCTGAACTTTTTGATCCCCCGGGTTGAGTTTCAAGCAGACTTCCATGACCTTGAGCTTATCTGCATCGGTCTCAAGCGTTTCGACCATCCAGAACCAAGCCGGGATATTGTGAGGTTCCGCGCGAATGATCTCCTTTAAGATCGCCCGCGCCTCCTCCTTCTGACCGGTTTTGATCAGCGTTACCGCTGCATTTACATCAGCCATTCAATGCTCCTTTTCCTGCCCCCTCAGGTTTATTTCCCTCTTCAATTATTTTCTTAATGCAATGCTAAATAGATAATAGAATCGTTAAGAACACCTGTCAAGCTAAATTCTGTTTGTTTTTGGTAAAAAAACCGGCATGATGCTAGTTTTTTTCTTTGAAATTGATAAATAATTAGAATCCGCTAAGGAAATACTCCCATGATTATGCTCTCCAGAATCCGCGCCGGACAGGCCGCATATCCTCGACGGTGACAAATGCGTTGGGATCTGCTTCCAGGACGATGGTATCGACTGCACTGATATCCTTGCGTAATACACTGCAGTGCAACACTGTAACCGTGCCATCCTTCCCGCGGGCGGGTATCTCGGTCACAGCATATCCGAATTTTCGAAGCGATTCGGCAATAACTGCTCCCCTTGTGGAACTGATGATCGTTAATAACGAATGACCAACAGCCAGGCGTTCTTCAATCCGCATCCCCACCACGTTACCAGTGGCAAAGCCGGCGGCATACCCGATAATGTTATACACATTACCAAGATTTGTCAGGACCGAGGTGATCGCTATGATGAAAATCAAGGATTGGAAAAAACCCAACACCCATGCCAATCCCTTCCGACCACGCATTACAAAGAGGACCCGCAAGGTATCCAGCGACATATCGCAAACGCGTAAAGCAAAGATTAAAAGCCCGCCAAATAATGCCTGCCAGGTGTATGAATAGTCCATTTCAAATTCCTTAGGATATGATTAATAAAAACAAAGAAAACAGAGAGGTTTATTCAAGTCAGGATCAATAATACCTGAAATTAGAATCTCTCCAGGTATTCCTTCACCATCCGCCTTGTACAGAAATTTGGAGCTAAAGTGCGAATGGATTCTTTATCTGAATAGTTAATTCGATTGATGAATACGATTGGTAGGTATTCACAGTCATTGGGATTTATACCAAAGTGCGAGTTCATATTCTGTTTCCTCGGAATTAATTCATTCATTTACATTTCAGGAAAGGATTTTCTGCAACTTGATAAGTACACTTTCCTTTTTCACATTTTTCGAAATAAGAAATATCTTGAAGTGGTAGGTAATCTCCGTTGAATACAGTCCGAAAAACCGTTCTTAAACTATTCACAGGGGATATGGTAGGATAGAGTTCTTCCAACATTTTTGGGGGGCCATAGAATGCCATTAAATTAGCAAATCTGTCTGTATCGAAATAACCGTGATCCCCCTCGATAAGAATAATTGGTGGGGTTTTAGATTTATGAATGATCTCTTCAAGAATTGGGAGGATTTGATTATTAATAAATTCTACCTGCATATTATAACCTTTGTGGCTGAACTTCTGATCAATGCCAAAACCATCGTTCGAAAAATATCGTGCATCAGTTAATAATGATCCATCCGGTAAAAAGACATAAGGGGCATGCGGCTTCATAATATGGGCAAATATAAATTTTTGTCCATCCAAATCTGGTACTTTATGAAGATTTGCAAGAATATTTCTCACACTTTCAATTTGATTTGGCCAATAATTAATTTCATCTGAATCCTTTTTCCGTATAAGTTCGAATAATTTCTCCTGTTGTCCGCCTACAGCAATAATCGCTGCAGAATTTTTTAATAGCAAAGCCTCAAACTCAGTGATATTCTTTTGAGCTAGGTTTATCTTTATTGGAAAATAATAATCAGCTGTTGAAAAAGAGCTCCATTTAGCTCCACTATCAAAGGCAACAAATTTGTACCCTAACTCAGAAAGGAGTAATTTGGTTTTGTTGTATTCCATTTTATAAATTAAATCTTCAGTAATTGTCATTCCCGAGACTGCAGGCTCTCTTGATAACACCTGGACATAATCCATATTTAGTGTGCTAGGGATGGATCGATCGGTATGCGCGTAATTGCTTCTACTGCAATCCGCCACGTAAAAGCCCATCTCTCTCATTTTTTTAATGAACTCTGAGTTGTCATATCCATAATCTTCCAGGAGGCGATCTTGACGTAAGTAGGCATCTAGTACAATGAAATAGATATCCGGCAGGGGTTCATTCTCTGCTGGCGTCAACCTTTCATTGAAAATAATATTTACTTCGTCTGGCTTTTGATTGATCCTTACCAGGTAGATTGTCGCCTGAAGAATTGGGAACACAATCAGAATAATCCCGACAAAATTTAGAATGCTCGTGATCTTTGCGGTATCTTTTATCTTAAAGTAGATCAAATAAATTGCAAATATGAAAATCAACATATAGAACGGAACGAGATAACGAAACCTCCCAAGAGATTCCCCGATCTCGGGAAAGGATCGTAACCATCCAAATAAATGCCCGAACGAGAAAAAAGCAACGATCAATATACTCACCATGATCCCACTCTTTTGGGTGTTCCGGGTAACTAACCAGAAAATACTGAAAACAAACAACGCTACTAAATTGGAAAGTATCAATGAACGCCAAATTACGGAAATGTCTATCTCAGATACATTCCACGCAAAAAGTGCAATCACCGGAAAGCTGGCAAAATAAAAAATATAAAATGGGAAATTGATAAGTTTTTTTACCATCAATACTTTGGGGCCTGAAATGAAGTATTGGTTAAGCTATTCGAGTTTCCCTGATTCCCAAATGGGAACATAAAATCGCTCCAGGTACTCCTTCACCATCCGCCTTGTACAGAAATTTGGAGCTAAAGTGCGAATGGATTCTTTGATCCGGGAGACCCATTCGGTGGGTATATTATCTGGCGTCCGCGTGTTATAGAAACACGGTATGACCTCATTTTCCAGGATAGAGAGCAAGCTTTCCGAATCCGCTGCATCCTGTTCCCCAAGATCGGGTTTGTCGCCATCATCCCCAATCGCCCAGCCATTTCGTCCGTTATACCCTTCTCTCCACCAACCATCCAAAATTGAAAAATTCAGCACGCCATTCATGGCAGCTTTCATGCCGGAAGTCCCGGATGCTTCATTCGGACGGCGGGGAGTATTCATCCAGACATCCACTCCCTGCACCAGGTAGCGGGCCATGTTCATATCATAATCTTCGAGGAAAACCAACCGTCCGCCGGAACGGGAATCTTTGACAGCCCGATAAACCTGCTGGATAACCATTTTANCGGGTTCATCCGCAGGATGAGCCTTTCCGGCAAAAACGATCTGAACAGGCGTATTTACATTATTAATAATATGAAGCAATCTTTCAAAATCCCGCATAACAAGGTTGCCGCGTTTATACGTTGCGAAACGTCGGGCAAAACCGATCGTCAATGCATAGGGATCAAGCAGCGCGCCACCTGCCACAACCTGAACCGGTGCGATCGTCCCGCTCAGCCATTGTTTGCGCGCACGGTCTTCAATAAAGGTTAGTAGTTTCCGGCGCAGATGGCGGCGTACCGCCCATAATTCTCCATTTGGAATATTTTCGATCCCGGACCAGGTATCCGGATCATCCATTTTTTCCCACCAACCCGTTCCCAGGTACCGGTTATAAAGCACTCGCTGTCTCCGGGCGAGCCAGGAACCTACGTGGACGCCGTTCGTGATGTGACCGATTGGGACCTCATCTTCGGTTTTTTCCGTCCAGAGGAAATTCCACATTTGCCTGGATACTATTCCATGCAGCTCGGAAACGGCATTGGCATATTTCGAAAGTGTCAATGCAAGGACCGGCATGCTGAAGGATTCCCCCCAGCTTTGAGATTGGCTCCCAAGGCCGATGAATTGGTCGCGGGTGATTTTCATTTCACCCCAATACTGGCTGAAATATTTCTCGATAAGCCAGCTCTGGAAGACATCGTTACCAGCAGGTACAGGAGTATGCGTTGTGAAAATATTGTTTTCCCGCACAAGAGAAATAGCATCTCCGTAGGAATTCCCCTTCTCCATTTGCTCTCTGAGCCGTTCAAGGGTAAGGAAAGCGGAGTGTCCTTCGTTCATATGCCAAACAGAAGGTTCTTCACCAACCAGACGTAAAGCCCTGACTCCGCCAATCCCGAGAAGGATCTCCTGAACGATACGTGTTTCCGGATCATTTGTATACAACCTGGCAGTTAGTTCACGATCTGCCGGTGTATTTTCATCCAGATTGGTATCCAAAAGATAAAGTGGAACCCTGCCGACCTGGACTTGCCAGATGCGCACGGTAATTTTGCGGCCAGCCAAATCAAGACTGAATTTAAGGTGTTTCCCCTCAGAATCGGTTAGTTCCAGGACAGGCATCTGCCGGAAATCCAGGATCTGGTTGCGGGTTTCCTGCCAGCCGTCTTCGGAGATTTTTTGAACAAAATAGCCCTGGTTATAAATGAACCCTACAGCGACGAGAGGAATACCCAGATCGCTTGCTTCCTTAAGATGGTCTCCTGCAAGAACCCCCAACCCGCCAGCATATACCGGAAGGGATTCGTGCAATCCAAATTCGAATGAAAAATAGGCTGCTTTCTTTTTTGTCTGACCTGGATGTGTCTGGCTAAACCAGCTATCAGTACTGGTAATGTATTCATCGAAGGCAGTAATGACCCGGTCATATAGCTCCAGGTAATTCTTACCAGAAGTGACTGCGTTCAACTGGGCGCGTTGAACCTGATGCAAAAAAGCAACCGGGTTGTGGCTGGTTTTTTCCCAGAGGAATTTATCTATGGACCCTAAGAGATTTTGGGCATCGGGGTTCCAGACCCACCAAAGATTAAATGCCAGTTCACCCAAACGATGAATCCGGGTAGGAAGGCTGAAATTATTGGAAACTGCTTTTCGGTTGATTTCTACCATGCTGCATGAATTCCTTAATTCGTTTTTTACAAAACCGCATGATTATATCACCTTCAACATCACGGGGCTTTGGCAATAGAATCGATATACCAATTCTGCTTCGCTTTTACAAGATTGAACATTATCAAAGATTCGACCCCCCCAGCCTTTATGGCAACTGTAACCAGGGCTTCGTTGCCGGATCTCGATGCGGATTGCACAGCGAAACCTTCGATCATTCCATTTACCGGTAATAGTTGCTTGTATTTTTCAACCGGGGTGGTTTTCTGCAGGTTCGGACTTAAATACCCGCTCAACTGCATGGGTGCTTCCTGAAAATCAGTAAGGAATTCCTGAACAATCCCTTCAGGTTGGATCTTATCTGCAGGGGTTACCACCTGCTGGGTAACAGCTGGATCGGAACAGGAAGCAAGAAAAAACATACAAAGAAGAAGGAGAGTAATATGTAATTTCATTGAAATTATTTTAACACACTCGAAATATCCTTTGTCAAAAATAAAAAAAGCGGCCGGAAATCCGGCCGCCTATTCCGAACTTATCGTTTACGGTGAAGTTACATTATAGAACCAGTTGTAAGCAAAATTGTATGGACTTTCCAGACGAATGGCGATCTTGTAACTCCCGGCAAGATTTGCAGGGATTGAATAAGTTGCAGTGATCGTTCCACCGGTCTTGGTTTCAGTCGTTGCTACTACGGTTCCACCTATCCCAAAACTGCCATAAGGTCCCATCGTGACCACGTAACTTTGATCCGGTGGGAAATTGTAGCCAGTGATCGTGACAGTATTATTCACCACAACAGAATTAATGTAGAAGTAAGGAAACCCAGTGTAAGCAGTGGGTGGTTGCGCGGGTGGTGCGACAGGAGCACCGGGAACAGGAGTCTCAGCTGTCACTGGTGGGATCGTGGTTGGGGCCGCGCTTGGGGTTCCCATATTCGTGAACCAATTGTAAGCATAATATCCCTGGGAGCTGTCCATGCGGATGGCAATCGCCTCGGCAGTCTTTAGGGATTCAGGGATATTATAGGTGGCATCAAAAGAACCGCCACTGCCTGAATCGGTGGTACCAACAACCTCTCCATTGATCCCGAACGTTCCATATGGACCCATCCTCACGGTGAATGCCTGCCCGGGNGGGAAGTTATAGGTACGGATCGTGACCGATTCCCCGGGTTTTACCATAACAATAGAAAAGGTTGGGACATAGGACACGTAGCTCCCGCTACTCGATCCTGTTGTGCTGTTGCCGGAAGAGGTGGAAGGAGCAGCACCACCTCCGGATGAGTTATAGAAGGATACTGCTGCATAGCTTGAACCGTCATCGCTGACCATTCGCAGATCGATGATACTTTGCCCATAAAGCTGGGAGGGAATCGTGTAATCCACCCCGAAGGAACCACCATCTCCGGAATTTGTTCTGGCTACAAGCACGCCATTCAATCCGTTCGTACCGTGTTTTCCCATATACACATTATAAAAAGTTCCCGCCGGGAAATTGCCGGTTCGTACAGATAAGTTATCATCTGGCTCAACACTCTGAATATACAGTTCAAGATTTGTCGAACTGGAGCTGCTCCCTGAAGCTGGAGCTGAACCTGATGCTGGTTTCGAGGAACCACCTACCTGGTTTGTGAATGGTCCGTATGCAACATCTTGGCCATCTGCGCTTTCAAAACGCAAGATGATGGTACCCACACCATGCAATGCCGCTGGAATATCAAATGTACGGTTCAGCACCCCGCCCTCGCCGGTGAATGTAGTGGTGACGTAATAACCCAGCCCGGCCGAACCTGCAGGACCCATTGTAACTGTCAGGTTGGTACCTTCAGGAAAACCCTGGGTGTGAACAGAAACGGTATCATTAGGCTCTACCGATGTAACATAGAAGCTCATTGCAGTCGCTCCCACTGGGAATGCAACAATCGTCAGAAGTACAGTAACTAAGATTATTGAATAAAACGGTTTTTTCATTTTTTTCTCCTGCTAATATACGAATAGCACTATTAGTATAGCGAAACTCCAATTTCACCGCAAGAAGGCAATTACTATGCCAATTACTATGCCACCTAACAATCTTGAAAGCTTTTTTCAGGTGTTTTACGGATTTCAACACCTAAAAAGTCGCCATCCAAATATAATAAATTAGTGAATCACTATAATTTCAACCTGATGAGAAACCGGCATGCCTGAAGCTTCCTATCACTTTCCCAAAGGATTCCTGCTGGGAACCGCCACTTCCTCACATCAAGTGGAAGGAATCAACTTAAATAATAATTGGTCCGCCTGGGAGAATGAACCCGGAAGGATCATGAAGGACCAAAAAGCTGGGCTGGCCAGCGACTGGTGGGGAGGGCGTTGGAAAGAGGATTTCGACCATGCCGCGCAAACCTACCAAAACACACACCGACTCTCCCTGGAATGGAGCCGCATCCAGCCCGAAAAAGACCGCTGGGATGAATCCAGCCTGATTTTTTACCGCGAGATCGTTTCCGGGTTGGTTCAGCGAGGGATCAAACCCATGATCACGCTGCACCATTTCACCGATCCGCTCTGGTTTTCAAATATCGGCGGATGGGAGAACGACAATGCCCCCGAATTGTTTGAGCTTCTTGTTCGCCGGTGTTTGGCAGCCCTTAAAGACCAGACCGATCTCTGGTGCACGATCAATGAGCCCAACCTGTATGCCCTCCTTGGTTATATTGCCGGCGCTTTCCCACCTGGCAAAAGGGGAGATTTCAGTGCTCTCTTCAGGATCTACACCAACCTTTTAAAGGGTCACGCTCTCGCATATCGTGCCATCCATGAACTTCAACCGGAGGCACAGGTCGGGCTGGCGATCAACCGCTCCCTGCTGGTGGCTGGGAGGAGGTGGAATCTTGTTGACCGTTACATCACCCACATGGCAAACTGGATCAGCGGGGACGCCTTCATGCGCCCCTTTCAAACCGGAACTCTCAAATTGCTCGGTAAAAAAGTTGCNGTCCCGGGGATCAAAGGCAGCCAGGATTATTTTGGGATCAATTACTACTACCGCCAGATGNTGAAAGTCGCACCTTTTAATAAAAATGGCTTGTATTCGAAGCTTTTCTTCGAAGAAGACGGTGAAGCCAGCCCAAGCGGGAAATTTGGTAATACCCCCAGGGGCATGTTCGCCGCCCTCACCTGGGCAAAAAGCTTCGGGTTACCCATCATGATCACCGAAAATGGCATCGAAGATGCTGAAGACAGTCTGCGCCGGCGTTACCTCCTGCAGAATCTTCACCAGGTGTGGCGGGCGGTGAACTTCAACTATCCCGTGCGTGCATATTATCACTGGTCGTTGGTGGATAACTTCGAATGGACGGACGGGTGGGAAAACCGTTTCGGGCTATGGGGGTTGGATACCGCAACCCAGGCGCGCATCCGTCGCAAGAGCGTTGACTTATATTCTGCGATCTGCAAGGAAAATGGGATCACCACCGGGATGGTCAGGGAATTCAGTCCGGACATTCTGAAGAAAATTTTCCCAATCTGAAGTTAAGGAAATCTCAACCGCCGCGCCGGGCAATCAGCGCCAGCAATACACTAATCCAGTATAGCAGGATCAAGGGCAGCATCAGAAGCGCCATGTTCACAGGATCAACCGTGGGGGTGACCATGGCTGCGATGATGGCGATCANGATGAATGCTAGGCGCCACTGCTTTGCCAGGCCTTTCGCNTCCACCAGCTTAAGTTTTGCCAGGAAAAAGACCACCAGCGGCGCCTGGAAGCTGATCCCGATCCAAAACATAAGGCTGGTGACAAAGCTGATGTAATTCGAGAGACGCGGGACAGTTGGTACCCCCAGAAAGCCGATCAGAAATGGGATCGCGGTAGGCAGCATGACAAAATAAGCAAAAGCTGCCCCAAGAAGAAACATTAAAGTGATCGCTGGGATCGTCCAGAATGCCCAGCGTCTTTCGTTCGGCTGCAGCCCGGGAAGTATGAACGCCAGCAGCTCATACAAAATCACCGGGAGAGCG
>Ga0031656_10000910_pt1 | contig 10887 bp, 10 predicted proteins | sample FrelakmetDIP11DI_FD_55080 | JGI IMG/M metagenome (GOLD analysis project Ga0031656, IMG submission 55080) | Freshwater lake sediment microbial communities from the University of Notre Dame, USA, for methane emissions studies - DIP11 DI | ecosystem: Environmental > Aquatic > Freshwater > Lake >... | reverse complement strand
GTCCGCGCCGAGCCGCGGCGGCGCCCGCCGATGATAGCCCGCGGTCCCGTCGACGTGGACGCCGACCCCCACCTGCGGGATGCGCCGCTCGCCGTCCTGCATGGCGTAGAAGAGGCCGCGCGCGAGCAGCGCCTCGTCCTGCGTGACCTCGTCGGCGCGGTAGATCGGCCCCGCCGGCACGCTCGCGGCGGCGAACAGCGCCAGCCACTCGTCGCGCGGCCTGGCCTTCAGCAGCCCCTGGATCTCGGCGACGATCTCCGCGCGCGCGGCGCGGCGGTCGGCGTTGCTTGCAAAGCGCGCCTCGGCGGCCCGCTCGGGCCGGCCCACCGCCTGCCAGAAGCGCTTCCAGATGGCGTCGTTGCCCAGGCCCAGCGTGAGCGGCAGGTCGGCGGTGTGGAAGACCTGGTACACGGCGATCACGCTGTCCTTCGCGCCGCTGCGCCGCGGCACCTCGCCCGAGCCGAGATAGGGCACCAGGCGGGGCGCCATGAAGCGCGTCATGCTCTCCACCATCGCGACGTCGATCACGTGGCCGCGGCCGGTGCGGGCACGATCGAAAAGCGCGCAGACGATCGCATAGGCCGCGTCCATGCCCGACAGCAGGTCAGCGGCCGGCGTCCCGACCTTCTGCGGATCGCTTGCGGGCTCCCCGGTGAGATCCATGACGCCGGAGTAGCCCTCGGCGATCAGGTCGTAGCAGGGGCGGTCGGCGCGCGTGCCCTCCAGCCCGAATCCGGTAATGCTCGCATGGACGAGATCGGGCTTCACCGCCGCGAGCGCCGCCGCGTCGAGGCCGAGCTTGGCCTGCGCGCGCGCAACGAGGTTCACCACCACCACGTCAGCGCGGCGCGCCAGGTCGAGCAGCACCTCGCGTCCCGCCGGGGTGGCGTAATCCAGCGCGACGCTCGCCTTGCCGCGGTTCACCGAGAGGAACCACAGCGACTCGCCGTCGAGGAACGGCGGCCCCCAGGCGCGCGCATCGTCGCCGCCGCCCGGGCGCTCGATCTTGATCACCTCCGCGCCCATGTCGGCGAGCAGCATGGTGCAGTACGGGCCCGCCACCGAGGTGGTGAAGTCGAGCACGCGCACGCCCTCGAGCAGCGCGAAGCCGCCGGCAACGGGCGCGAGGGGTAAACGATCGAGGGGCAGCATTGGTTGCTCGAGACGCAACTGCCGTGCCACGGCCGCCACGGACGCGATACGCCCGGGGCGAAGACCGATACTGCGTTGCAGCGTGGACACGAATGTCCGCGGCAACTACAGTTCCCCGCTTCCGCGTGTCTCGTTCGAGGACATTTCATGCGCTCTGCTTCCACCTCGCTCGGCCTCGCGGTCTTCGATCGGCAGGACCGCCGCGTCTGTGCGCTCGGGCTCGCTCGCCGCGCCGGCATCGCACGCGCGGCGCAGGCGGTCGCCGCCGGCGAGAGCGCGCAGATGACCGGGCGAGACGTCGACGGCGAGCCTTACCTCTTCGTCGCCCGCGACACCGGTGACGGTCGGATGGTCCTGGTGCGGCCGGCAGCGGGCGGCGACGCATTGCTCGAGTTCCTCGCCGCGGTCGATTTCGCGCCGCTCATCCTCGAGCACCTGCTCACCAATCCCTACGAGGCGATGACGGTGGTCGACGCGGATGCGCGGCTGCGTTACCTGTCGCCGGTGCATCGGCGCTTCTTCGGCCTCGCGCCGGGGGAGGGCATCGGGCGTCCGGTGACCGAGGTGATCGAGAACACGCGGCTGCACGAGGTGGTCCGCAGCGGCCGGCCCGAGGTCGGGCAGGTGCAGGAGATGCGCGGCGTCAGCCGCGTGGTGTCGCGCACGCCGATTGTGGCGGACGGGCGCATCGTCGGCGCCATCGGGCAGGTGATGTTCAAGACCCCCGATACCGTGCACGCCCTGTCGCGCGAAATCGCCAAGCTCAAGAGCGAGGTGGCGTTCTATCGCCGGGAGCTTTCGGAGATGCGGCCGGGCACGGCGGCACTGGACGCCATCGTCGGCTCGAGCGACGCGATCCGCAGCCTGAAGAGCGATCTCGCGCGCATCGCGCCGCTGGACGTCGGCGTGCTGCTGACGGGCGAGAGCGGNACGGGCAAGGAACTCGCCGCGCAGGCGCTGCATGCGCTGTCGCAGCGTGCGGAGCGCCCCCTGGTGACGGTGAACGCCGCGGCGCTGCCTGCGTCGCTGGTGGAGAGCGAGCTGTTCGGCCACGAGCCGGGCGCCTTCACCGGCGCCGAGCGCAAGGGCCGCAAGGGCAAGTTCGAGCTGGCCGACAAGGGCACGCTCTTCTTCGACGAGATCGGCGACATGCCACCGGAGATCCAGGTGAAGCTGCTGCGCGTGCTGCAGGACGGCGCGTTCGAGCGCGTCGGCAGCGAGCGGCCGCGGTACTCCGACTTCCGGCTGGTATGCGCGAGCAACCGCGACTTCCGCGAAATGATCGACGCCGGGCGCTTCCGCCTGGATCTCTACTACCGCATCTCGGGGGTGGTGATCCGCATGCCCGGCCTGCGCGACCGTCTCGATGACATCCCGCTGCTGGTGCAGCACTTTCTCGCGCAATGGTCGGCGCGGCATCGCGCCGGCCCGAAGCGCGTGGCGCCGTCGGTCTACGGCTACCTGCGCGACCAGCCGTGGCCGGGCAACGTGCGCCAGCTCCTGCACGAGGTGGAGCGCGCGGCGATCTTCAGCGACGGGCCGGAGATCACGGTGGCGAGCTTCCGCGCCTCGGGCGGCGCGACCGGCCCGGCCGAGAGCGAGCGGCGCCGCGGCATGCATCAGGCCCTGGGCGAGGTCGAGCTCGCGATGATGCGCGAGGCGATCGCGCGCCACGGGGGCAACAAGAAGCGCGCCGCGCAGTCGCTCGGCATTTCCCGCTCGTATCTCTACAAGCGCCTCGGGGCCGGGGCCTGAGCGACGCTCAGGGCCGCGCAGCGATGCACGCGTAGAGCGTCGCCACGCCGCCGAGCGCGCTCCCCGCGAGGGCAGCCAGCGCCTCGGTCACGTCGCGATGGTCCGCCTCCACCAGCACGGACTGCGCCGGCAGCTGATCGGCCGCTGGCCGCAGCCGCTGCTCCGCCGTTTCGCCCCCTGTGGCGTCGGCATCCGGCAGCGCGAGGCGCACGCGCGCGGCCTCGGCGAGCGCGTGCAGCGCCGCCATGTCGACGCGCTGCGGCTCCAGGATCGCCAGCCAAGGGCGCGGCGCGCCGCCCGGCTCGCTGTCGTAGGCGATACGGCACGCAGCGCGGGTCACGTCGAGGAATGCCGGCATGATCGCGCGGGTGCGCGGCGTGGGCGAGGCAAGCCGGGCGAGGTAAGCGGGCGACCTCAACACGTCCGCCGCATCGAGCTCGTACAGGGCGCAGTAGGCGAGCGGATCGTCGGTCGCGCGATAGCGGCGCGCGGTGCGGAAGCCCGGGACCGAGAGGCGCTCGGCGAGGTGCTCGTCCTCGTACCAGGCGTTGAGCTCCGCGTCCTGCGCGGGCGCGACGCGATGCCAGATGGCAAGCAGGCCGCTCATCGAACGCGCCTCGCGCGGCGCGCCCGGGGATTCGCGCCCCGGGGCGGCCCGGCGGCGCTCATGCGGGCGAGCACGGCTCGGCGTCCAGGCGCACCGCGATGCCCGCCAGCGCGGGCGACGGCGCGGCGTAGCGCGCCATCACCTCCGGGTCGTGGCCCGGCACGACGTGCCGCGGCGCGCTCGCCAGCTCGCGCAGCCGGCGCCAGCCGTCGACCATGCGCGTCACGTCGGCGACGATGGGAAAGGGCCGGCCCTCGCCCATGTTGGCGTAGTAGTGGCTCGCGTCGGAGGCGAGCACGACCCAGCCGACGCGGGTGTGGACCCGCACCGCCTGCAGGCCGCGCGTATGCCCGCTGATGAGGTGCACCGACAGGCCCGGCGCGATCTCCGCGTCGCCCGCATGGAAGGTCACGCGTCCGGCATACACGTTGCGCACCATGCCCACCACCTCGTCCACCTCGTAGGCGTGGGCGAAGTGCGGCACCGCCATGTAGCGGCCGGTCGCGTAGGCCATCTCGTCGTCCTGGAGATGGAAGGTCGCGGCGGGAAAGAGATCGAAGTTGCCGACGTGGTCGTAGTGGAGGTGGGTGAGCACGACGGTGTCGACTCGCGCGGCCTCGACGCCGAGCAGCGCGAGCCCTTCGGCCGGCGAGCGCAGGAACTCGCGGCCGCGGCGCGCGGCCGCGGCCGCGTTGAAACCGGTGTCCACCACCACGGCGCGCTCGGCATTGCGGACCAGCCAGACGAAGTAGTCGAGCCGTGCCGCGGCCTCGTGCGGGTCGCCGCCGATGAAGTTCTCCGCTGCGCGCCGCGCGACCGTGGCGTAGCGGATGGCGTAGACCTCGTACGGCGTCATGCGCGACCCTGCTCCTCCGCGAGCGCTTCCCAGTAGCGCACCACCGCGGTGTGGTCGGCCTGGGGCCCGAGCAGCCGCTCGGCATCGGCCCAGGCCGCCACCACCGATTCCGCGAGCGGGGCCGGCGTGCCGGTGGCGTGCGCGACGTCGAGGGCGGTGCGCAGGTCCTTCACCATCAGCCCGAGGCTGAAGCCGGAGGCGAAGTTGCGCGGCAGGATGAACTGCGGGAACTTGTTCTCCGTGCTGTTGTTCCTGCCGGTCGAGGCGTTGAGGACGCCGACGACGGTCTGCGGGTCGAGGCCGAAGCGGCTGCCCGCGAGCACCGCCTCGACAGCCGCTGCCAGGCCGGCGGCGGATACGTAGTTGTTGAGCGCCTTCATCGCATGCCCGGAGCCGAGCGGGCCGGTCGCGAAGATCTGCCGGCCCATCGCGGCGAGTACCGCCTGGCAGCGCTCGATCACCGCCGCGTCGCCGCCCGCCATGATGGCGAGCGAGCCGTCGACGGCGCGCTTCACGCCGCCGGAGACGGGCGCATCGACCAGCGCGATGCCGCGCCCGGCGAGGNTCTCGCCGAGCGCGCGCGTGCCCATCGGCGAGGAGGAGCTCATGTCGATGATCACGCTGCCCGGGGCGAGCCCGGCGGCGAGACCCCGCTCGCCGAGGACCACGTCGCGGACCACGGCGCCGTCCGGGAGCATCGTCACGGCCACGCGGCAGGCTGCGCCCAGCGCCGCCGCGTCCGCCGGCAAGTCGGCGTCGATGCCGAGCGCCGCGGCCGCACCCGCCCGGGAATCGAGCAGGGCGAGACGAAAGCCGGCGCGCGCCAGATTGCGCGCCATCGGCGCGCCCATCTGCCCGAGGCCGACGAAGCCGACGCGCTCGGGCGGGGCGAACGGACCGCTCACGGCTTCCCGTGCTCCGCGATCACCTTGCGGGCGACGCGGAAGCTGTCGAGCGCCGCCGGCACGCCGCAGTAGATCGCCGTCTGCAGGAGCACCTCGGTGATCTCCTCTTTCGTCACGCCGTTGTTGAGGGCGCCGCGCAGGTGCAGCTCGACCTCGTGGGTACGGCCGAGCGCGGTCAGCATGGCGAGGTTGATCATGCTGCGGGTGCGCCGGTCGAGCCCGGGCCGCCCCCAGATGCCGCCCCAGCAGTACTCGGTGACCAGTTCCTGGAAGGGGCGGTTGAAGTCGTCGGCGTTGCGGATGGAGTTCTCGACGTACTCCGCGCCGAGCACTTCCTTGCGGATGGCGAGGCCGAGGTCGTAGAGCTCCTTGCGGGTCTGGTCCTGCATGACGGTCCTTTCTGGTCTGGGGGCGGCAAGGCACGCCGCCGCGGGGCGACGGAGTTTGCGCGCCGGGGTGCGGCGCGTCAAACCCGTGCGCCGGCCGCGCGCTCCCGCGCGAGTGTCGCGAGTGTCCGCCACGCGCACACGCAGGCACTGGCGCGGGGGCACGCATGCCCCGGCGCGCCGGCGAGTTGACCCGGGCAGGTCCCTTGCTGCACCATCCGCGTCACAAGAGAAGCCCGCGCGGCGCGCAGGGCGCTACCAACAGTTCGACCGTTCACGACCCCAAAGGAGATCCCCATGCTTCGAATGAAGGCACTCGCGGCCTCGCTCGCCGCCGCGGCCGCGCTCGTGTCCGGCGTGGTCCAGGCGCAGGAGCCGATCAAGGTCGGCATCGTCACGTTCCTGTCCGGCCCGGCCGCGGGACCGTTCGGCGTTCCGGCGCGCAACGCCGCCGAGATCATGGTCGAGCTGCTGAACGGGGAGAAGGTGCCGGCGCCCTACGGCAAGAAGGGCTTCGGCGGCACGCCGCTGCAGATGGTGCTCATCGACGAGGCCGGCAGCACGACCACCCAGGTCACCGAATTCCGCAACCTGGTGCAGCGCTCCAACGTCGACCTGGTGATCGGCTACATCTCCAGCGGCAACTGCCTGGCGATCGCACCGGTGGCCGAGGAGCTCAAGAAGCTCACCAACTTCTTCGACTGCGGCACGCCGCGGATCTTCGAGGAGGCGAGCTACAAGTACGTGTTCCGCACCTCGCCCACGTCCACCATGGACAGCGTCGGCGCGGCGCTGTACCTCAAGGAAACCAAGCCCAACCTCAAGGTCGTCGCCGGCCTGAACCAGAACTACGCCTGGGGCCAGGACTCCTGGGGCGACTGGGAACGCTCGATGCAGCAGCTGTTCCCCGGCGTCAAGACCGCGACCTCGCAGATGCCCAAGCTCTTCGCCGGCCAGTTCGGTGCGGAGATCTCGGCGCTGCTGACTTCCGGCGCCGACGTCGTCCACACCAGCTTCTGGGGCGGCGACCTCGAGGCGTTCATCCTGCAGGCTGCGCCCCGCGGCCTCCTGAAGAAGTCCACCGCGGTGCTGACCACGGGTGAGACCGCCATGTTCAAGCTCGCCGCACAGATCCCCGACGGCACGGTCATCGGCGCACGCGGCCCGTTCGGCCCGTTCGCGCCCGACACGGCGCTCAACAAGTGGTTCTCCAGCACCTTCAAGGACCGCTACAACGTGCCGCCGAACTACGCCGCGTACCAGATGGCGCAGGCGATCATGGGCGTGAAGCTCGCGTGGGAGAAGGCGCAGGACGCCAAGGGCGGCCAGAAGCCCACCAACGAGGAGGTCGCCGCGGCGCTGGAGAACATGACCTGGGAAGGTCCCGGCGGCATCGTGCGCATGTCGCTCGGCAAGGGCCACCAGGCGGTGATGGAAACGGCGTACGGCCAGACCAAGGTGGTCAAGGGCCAGATGACCGTGACCAACGTGCGCCGCTTCCCGGCGGAGAGGCTCAACCCGCCGGACGGCATGAAGAGCTCCGACTGGATCGCGAACGGCTTCAAGGCCAAGTGACCGTCGCTGCGGGCGGCGCCGCGGCGCCGCCCGCCATCTCCCGAACGCGTTTCCGGCAGCGCCCCTGATGCAACTCGTCGCCGTCTTGATGGACGGCATCATCTACTCGTCCTGGCTCTTCCTCGCCGCGGTCGGCCTCACGCTGATCTACGGGGTGATGAAGATCGTCAACGTGACCCACGGCAGCTTCTACGCGCTGGGGGCGTACGCCGCCGCCTCGCTCGCCGGCGCGTGGATCGCGAAGGGCTACCCGCCCATGCTGTCCTACGCGGTGCTGGTCGGGGCCGCGCTGCTCGTCACGGTGGTCGCGGCGCCCCTGCTCGAGCGCGGCCTGCTGCGCTTCATGTACGCCAAGGACGAGGTGGTGATCATGCTCGCCACCTACGCGCTGTTCCTGGTGCTGGAGGACGTGATCAAGCTCATCTGGGGCGTGGACCCGTACTTCATCGCCGAGCCGTACGGAATGATGGGCAGCTTCGAGGTCGGCGGGCTGACCTATCCCACCTACAACCTGGTGATCGTGGGCGCCGCGCTCGCCGCCGCCGCCGGCATCGCCTGGGTGCTGCAGAAGACCCGCGTCGGGCGGCTGCTCATCACGGTCATCCACGATCCCGAGGTCAGCCGGGCGATGGGCGTGAACGTGGATCGCTTCTTCCTGGTGACCTTCACCTGCGGCTCGGCGCTCGCGGCGCTGGCCGGCGCGCTCACCGCGCCGACCGTGTCGGTGGTGCCCGGCCTGGGCGTGGACATCATCGTGCTCTCGTTCGCGGTGGTGGTGATCGGCGGGCTGGGCAGCCTGCCGGGCGCGGCGCTGGGGGCGGTGATCGTCGGGACGGTGCGCTCGGTGAGCGTCCATTACGCGCCGCAGTTCGAGCTGTTCATCATCTACGCGGTGATGGCGGCGGTGCTCGCGTTCCGTCCGCGCGGGCTGTTCAGCGCCCCGGAGGCGCGCAAGATATGAGCGGCGGACGCGTCGGGCTCGTCGCCGGCATCGCCTGCGCGGCCGCGGTCGTCGCAGGGCCGTTCCTGCCGCCCTGGGCGCTGTTCCTGGTCACCATCGCGCTCGGCAAGGGCCTGGTGGTCCTCGGGCTGATGCTGTTCCTGCGTGCCGGCCTGGTGTCCTTCGGGCAGGCGCTGTTCTACTGCCTTGGCGCCTATGCCGGCGGCGGGATCGGCCGGTTCTTCGGCATCAGCGACATCTTCCTGGTGCTGGCGGCAGGCGGCCTGGTCGGCGGCCTGGTCGGCTGGCTGCTCGGGTTCCTGCTGGCACGCTACCGGGCGATCTTCTTCGGCCTGCTGTCGCTCGCCATGTCGATGATCCTGTACGGCGTGCTGGTGAAGAACGAGGCGCTGGGCTCGACCGACGGCTTCAACGTGCTGCACTCGACCTTCCTCGGCTGGCGCCCCTCGAACGAGTGGGTGCGCTATGCGACGCTGCTGGTCGCCCTCGGCACCTGCGCCGCGGCCGCGCTGCTGGTGGAGCGCCTGCTGCGCACGCCGCTGGGGCGGCTGCTGCCCGCGCTGAAGGACAACGAGATCCGCGTGGAGTACATGGGCGCTTCCGCGCGCCGCGCCATCCACGTCATCTACGTGGTCGCGGCCGTGCTCGCGGGAATCGGCGGCGCGCTGGTCGGCGCCACCGTCGGCCACATCGACCCGGAAATGGCGTTCTGGACCATGTCCGGCGAGTTCATCTTCATCGCCATCCTCGCCGGAACCGGCAGCGTGCTCGCGCCGTTCCTGGGCGCGATCGTCTTCGGTGCCATCCACACCGTCGCGTTCGACCTCTCGCCGAACACCTGGCAGATGTCGCTCGGCATCGCGCTGCTCCTGGTGATCGTCTTCCTGCCGGAGGGCGTCTGGTCGCTGTTCACCCGGCGCCGGGGGGCGTGATGGACGCGATCCTCGACGCGAGGGGCCTGTTCAAGAGCTTCGGCGCGGTCTCGGCGGCCAAGGACATCCATGCCGCCATCGCGCGCGACTCCGTCGTCGGGCTGATCGGCACCAACGGCGCGGGCAAGACGACGTTCATCAACATGATCACCGGCTTTCTCAAGCCGGACGCGGGCACCATCCACTTCGAGGGCCGCGACATCACCGGCCTGGAGCCGCGCACCATCGCGCGGCTGGGCATCTGCCGGTCCTTCCAGATCCCGCAGCTCTACAACTCGCTCACCGTCTACGAGAACATGATGGTGGGCTTGGGCGTGATGCTGCAGAACGCCGGCCGCGGCGGCTTCCTCGCCGGCGGCACGCCGCACGTGCCCGGCTTCGACGCGCCGGCGGAGGCGGTCGCCGACACGCTGCTCGGGCGCTTCGGGCTCGACGCCTACCGCGACCGCCGCGCGCAGATCCTGCCCGGCGGCGTGCGCAAGCTGCTCGACATCGCGATGACCATGGTCGCCAAGCCCAGGGTGCTGCTGCTCGACGAGCCCACCAGCGGCGTCTCCGCGGAGGAGAAGTTCGGCATCATGGACATGGTGATGGCCGCGGTGCGCGCCGAAGGGGCGACGGTGCTGTTCGTCGAGCACGACATGGAGGTGGTGAGCCGCTTCTCGGAGCGCGTGCTGGCGTTCTACGACGGCCGCGTGATCGCCGACGCGCCGCCAGAGGTGGCGCTGGCGGATCCGGACGTGAAACGCTACGTGGTGGGCGGCGAGCTGCACCGCAAGGACCGCGGCGAGGCGGGCCGTGCTTAGGGTCGCCAACCTGGACGTGGGCATCGGTGCGGTGCAGATCCTGCGCGACGTGTCCTTCGAGCTGCCCACCGGCTCCATGACCGGCCTGATCGGCCGCAACGGCGCCGGCAAGACCACGCTGATGAAGAGCATCATGGGCCTGCTCAAGCCAACCCGCGGCGCCATATCGCTGGACGATCGCAACCTGCTNGACGCGCCGACGCACCGGCGCAANGCCCTGGGCGTGGGCTACATGCCCGAGGACCGCCGCCTGATTCCGGACCTGACCATCGAGGAGAACCTCCTCGTGCCGGCCTGGGCGGTGAAGGCGCCGGACGCGCGCAACCGACTGGAGCGCGTCTACACCATGGTTCCCGAACTGCGCGAGTTTGCCCCGCGCAAGGGGCTGCAGCTCTCGGGCGGCCAGCAGAAGCTGGCCGCGCTGGGACGCGCGCTGATGAGCGGGCGGAAACTGCTCTTGCTGGACGAGCCCTTCGAGGGCGTTGCCCCGGCGCTGGCGCAGCGCCTGGTCGAAGTGGTGTCCAATCTCAAGCAGGAAGGGCTGACGGTGATCCTGTCGGAGTCCGACCTGCAGCATTCCGAGCGCATGGTGGACCGCGTCCTGGTGATCGACCGCGGGGCGGTGGTGCAGCGCTGAAACCCAGGGGGAAGGCGGACCGATGATCGTCGAACTCAGGACCTACACCCTCCATCCCGGCAAGGTCGGCCAGATGGTGAAGCTCTATGGCGAGGAAGGCCTCGCCCTGCAGCAGCGCCACCTGGGCGAGTTCCTCGGCTACTTCACGTCGGAGTCGGGCAACCTCAACCAGATCGTCTTCATGTGGGCCTACGAGAGCCTCGACGATCGCGCCGCGCGGCGCGACCGCATGGCGCAGGACCCGGAGTGGCAGGCGTATCTCGCCAGGGTCGTGCCGCTGCTGGTGTCGCAGGAGAACAAGCTCCTGCGGCCGAC
>Ga0031656_10000908_pt1 | contig 10897 bp, 6 predicted proteins | sample FrelakmetDIP11DI_FD_55080 | JGI IMG/M metagenome (GOLD analysis project Ga0031656, IMG submission 55080) | Freshwater lake sediment microbial communities from the University of Notre Dame, USA, for methane emissions studies - DIP11 DI | ecosystem: Environmental > Aquatic > Freshwater > Lake >... | reverse complement strand
CCAGGACCCCAACCCGGAGCGGGCGCGGGTCGCCTGCGAGACCATGATCAAGACCGGGGCGGTCATCGTCGGCGGGGAGATCACCACCGACGCCTGGATCGACCTGGAAGAGGTCGTCCGCGGCGTGGTCTGCGACATCGGCTACACCAGTTCCAGCGTCGGCTTCGACGGCTCGACCTGCGCGGTCATGTCCCTGATCGGCAAGCAGTCCGTGGACATCGCCCAGGGCGTGGACCGCACCTCTCCCGAGGAGCAGGGTGCCGGCGACCAGGGCCTGATGTTCGGTTACGCCACCAACGAGACCGACGTGCTCATGCCGGCGGCCATCACCTACGCCCACCGCCTGGTGCAGCGCCAGTCGGAGATGCGCAAGTCCCATGTCCTGCCCTGGCTGCGCCCGGACGCCAAGTCCCAGGTCACCCTGCGCTACGCAGACGGCAAGGTGGTCGCGGTGGATGCGGTGGTGCTGTCCACCCAGCACGACCCGGATGTGGACTATAACCACCTGAAGGAGGCGGTCATGGAGAACATCCTCCTGCCCGTCATCCCCAAGGAGTGGATCCACAAGGGGACCAAGTTCCACATCAACCCGACCGGCAAGTTCGTCATCGGCGGGCCCGTGGGCGACTGCGGCCTGACCGGGCGCAAGATCATCGTCGACACTTACGGCGGCATGGCCCGTCACGGCGGCGGCGCCTTCTCGGGCAAGGACCCATCCAAGGTGGACCGCTCCGCCGCCTATGCGGGGCGCTATGTGGCCAAGAACATCGTCGCCGCCGGCCTGGCGGAGCGCTGCGAGATCCAGGTCTCCTACGCCATCGGCGTGGCCGAGCCGACATCCATCTCCATCGAGACCTTTGGCACCGCCAAGATCGACGAGGAGCGCATCGCCCAACTGGTGCGCGAGCACTTCGACCTGCGCCCCTACGGCATCGTCAAGATGCTCGACCTGGTGCGGCCCATCTATCGCAAGACCGCCGCCTACGGGCACTTCGGGCGCGAGGAGCCGGAGTTCACCTGGGAGCGCACCGACCGCGCCGCCGCCCTGCGCGACGCAGCGGGGCTCTAGGTCGGGCCAGGTAGGCTCAATAGGCCCCAATATGACCTATGGGTCCCATACGACCCATAGGTCCTATCTCCCCTCCCCCGAGGAGCGCTGCGACCCCAACCGGGGCCAGGCTCGGGGGCGGTCCACCCTTCCAACGGCGCTCACTCAAGTTAATCACTGGAGTTGACTACCGTGAGTGAGTTCACCGACTACAAAGTTGCCGACATGTCCCAGGCCGCCTGGGGGCGCAAGGAGATGCGCATTGCCGAGACCGAGATGCCCGGTCTCATGGCCCTGAGGGCCAAGTTCGGGCCGTCAAAGCCGCTGGCCGGGGCCCGGGTCACCGGCAGCCTGCACATGACCATCCAGACCGCGGTCCTGATCGAGACCCTGGTCGAGCTTGGGGCCCAGGTCCGCTGGTGCTCCTGCAACATCTTCTCCACCCAGGACCACGCCGCCGCCGCCATCGCTGCCGCGGGGGTCCCGGTTTACGCCTGGAAGGGCGAGACCCTGGAGGAGTACTGGTGGTGCACCGAGCAGGTGGTCAACTGGCCCGACGGGGCCGGTCCCAACATGATCCTGGACGACGGCGGCGACGCCACCCTGCTGGTCCACAAGGGCGTGGAGTATGAGAAGGCCGGGGCCGTACCCGCGCCGACGGCGGACGACAACGAGGAGTGGACCGCCATCCTGGGCGTGCTCTCCCGCCAGTTCGAGCGCGACAACCAGCACTGGACCAAGATGGCCAAGGGTATCAAGGGCGTCACCGAGGAGACCACCACCGGGGTGCATCGCCTCTACGAGATGTTCAAGGCTGGGACCCTGCTGTTCCCCGCCATGAACGTCAACGACTCGGTCACCAAGTCCAAGTTCGACAACCTCTACGGCTGCCGCGAGTCCCTGGTGGACGGCATCAAGCGCGCCACCGATGTCATGATCGCTGGCAAGATCGCCATGGTCTGTGGCTATGGCGACGTGGGCAAGGGCAGCGCCCAGTCCCTGCGCGGCCTGGGTGCCACGGTGTGGGTGTCCGAGATCGACCCGATCTGCGCCCTGCAGGCGGCTATGGAGGGGTTCCGGGTGATGACCATGGAGGATGCGGCCCCCATCGCCGACATCTTCGTCACCGCCACCGGCAACTACGGCATCATCACCCACGACCACATGGCGGCCATGAAGGACCAGGCCATCGTCTGCAACATCGGCCATTTCGACAACGAGATCGATATTGCCGGTATCAGCAAGTACGAGTGGGAAGAGATCAAGCCCCAGGTCGATCACATCATCTTCCCCGACGGCAAGCGCATCATCCTGCTGGCCCAGGGGCGGCTGGTGAACCTGGGCTGCGGCACCGGGCACCCCAGCTTCGTCATGTCCAACAGCTTCACCAACCAGGTCCTGGCGCAGATCGAGATCTATGCCCACACGGAAAAGTACCCGGTCGGGGTCTACATCCTGCCCAAGAAGCTCGATGAGGAGGTGGCTCGGCTGCACCTGTCCAAGATCGGGGCTCGGCTCACCACCTTGAGCAAGGAACAGGCGGACTACATCGGCGTGGCGGTGGACGGGCCCTACAAGGCCGAGCATTACCGCTACTAAGCGGCTGATCGGGCGGCCGGCCCGCGATGCGGATCGGTCGCCCGTGCGGTGTCCTCGCCCACCCACAAACACTCCGCCGCTTTGGCGCCGGATCGGGGTCCCCCGGCTGGTCCCAGGCCCCAGGAGTCTGGAGATCCATACCCGCCATGTCCGAACCTACGTTCAGTTTCGAGCTGTTTCCACCCAAGACCTCCGAGGGCATGGACAAGCTCAAGGTCCAGGTGGAGCGGCTCAATGCCGTCGGCCCGCGCTACTTCTCCTGTACCTATGGGGCCGCCGGCTCCACCCGAGAGCGCACCTTCGAGACCGTCACCTGGCTGCGCAGCCAGGGGCTAGACACGGCACCACACCTCGCCTGCATCGGCTCCGACCGGTCCGAGGTGGCCGAGATCCTCGACTACTACCGCAGCCATGGCATCCGCCGCATCGTGGCCCTGCGCGGTGATCTGCCCTCCGGTATGGGCATCGGACCCGGCGGGGACTTCCGCTACGCCAGTGAACTGGTCGCCTTCATCCGTGCCCAGCACGGCGACTGGTTCCACATCGAGGTCGCCGCCTACCCGGAGTTTCATCCCCAGGCGGCGAGCGCGGCCAAGGACCTGGAGCACTTCCGGCGCAAGGTCGAGGCCGGGGCTGATGCCGCCATCACCCAGTATTTCTACAACGCCGACGCCTACTTCGCCTTCGTCGATGCCTGCACTCGCATGGGGCTCCAAGTGCCGGTGGTACCTGGCATCATGCCCATCACCAACTTCACCCAGCTCGCCAAGTTCTCCGACGCCTGCGGGGCCGAGATCCCGCGCTGGATTCGGCGCCGCATGGAGGGCCTTGGGGATGACATCGAGGAGATCCGCGCCTTCGGTCACCAGGTCGTGCTGGATTTGTGCCGGCGATTGCTGGCTGGCGGGGCCCCGGGGCTGCATTTCTACACCATGAATCAGGCCGGTCCGACCCTGGGGCTGTGGCAGGACATGGGCCTGCCCGGCGCCGCGGCCTGATACACGGCGTCGTGCCGGCCTGAACGGCAATTGCGAATTCTCAAGTCGTCTCGTTGCCGACGGTGATAGCTTAGGCCCTGGAACCATCCACTCCTCCTTGTTGGCCGCCCCTAGCCGTTTCTGGGGCGGCCAATTTTTTGTCCACTCATCCCTCGCCTTGACGCTCCGTTGCGGCCCGCCGTAACCTGCCTCGGCTCCACCCCTGGCGCCCGCCTGGACCTTGCCTTGGCAGCGAGTCGGTCGCCTGCCCTGCCGCTCTCCCCGGGGCCGCCGACGCCCGACTTGCCCCGGGCCTGGACGTCCGAACCTGAGGTCCCGCCGTGAGTGACCAAGAACCCGTCAAAATAGACCGCGAAGCCGCCGAGCGGAACCGTTTCCGTGCGCTGCTGGCGGGCCGGAACAATCTGCTGGCGGTCTGGGGCTCCCACGCCTATCGGGCGATGACATTCGAGTTCCGGTTCTTCCGCCAGCACTACTTCGTCTGCAATTCGCCGGACAGCGTCAAGCGGGTGTTCCTGGAAGAGCACGACAACTACGACCGCAAGAGCCCACAGATGCGCCATGCCCTGGAGCCCCTGCTGGGTGACGGGCTCTTCGTCAGCGACGGGGACCTGTGGAAGGAGCGCCGCGCCCACTGTGCTCCGGCCTTCGAGAATGCCCTGCTACCCCAGTTCGCCGCGGTGATGGCCGAGTCGGCCCAGGAACTGGCGGACCGCTGGGCCAGCCTGCCCGGCGGCCGGGTGGACATGCTCAACGAGATGGCACGGCTGACGGCGCGCATCATCGGCCGCACCGTGTTCGGCGACAACATCGCCGACAGCGAGGCGGCCCAGGTGGTCCAGGGGTTCTCCGAGTACCAGCACACCATCGAGCAGTTGAGCCTGGCCGACACCTTCGGGCTGCCCTTCCTGCGCTGGTTCCGCAACCCCTACCGGGATGCCCAGTCGCGGCAGTCCATCGACAAGGTGCAGAGCGTCATAGACCGGATCATCGAGCGCCACCGCGACCAGCCGCGGGGCGAACGGCTGACCTTGCTGTCCCTGCTGATGGAGGGGGACACCGGCAAGCCCGGCGCGGACAAGCGCTGCCCCCTGAGTGACACGGCCGCGCGCAACGAGGCCATCGTCATGTTCATGGCCGGCCATGAGACCACGGCCAACTCCCTGGCTTGGACCTGGTACCTGCTCGACCATGCCCCGGAGGTGGCGGCCAAGTTGCACGAAGAGCTCGACCGGGTCCTCGGCGACCGCCCGCCGACCTTCGACGACGTGGCCAATCTGCCCTACACCTGCGCGGTATTCGAGGAGGCCATGCGCCTGTATCCCCCGGTACCCCTGCTGAGCCGCCAGGCCCGGGCGGGGGACGAGATCCGCGGCAAGGCGATACATCCAGACTCCATCATCCTGGTCATCCCCTGGCTGTTGCACCGCCACGAGCTGCTCTGGGACAGGCCGGACAGCTTCATCCCGGAGCGCTTCCTGCCCAATGTGCCGCGCCCGGACAAGTTCGTCTACCTGCCCTTCAGCGTCGGCCGCCGGGTTTGTCTCGGCATGCGCTTCGGGCTCACCGAGGGCATTCTGTGTCTCGCCACCCTGGCCCAGCGCTTCCGGGCGCGGGTAGAGCCCGGACACAAGGTCGAGATCGAATGCCGTCTGACCCTGCGCCCCCTGGGCGGACTGCCCATGATCCTGGAGGGGCGGCGTCCATGACGGAGAAACGCAGGCCGACGCTGGCGGAACTCCGCGAAAGCGGCATTGCGGCGGCACTGCGCCACCTGCCGGTGGTGTGGACGTCCGCCATCGGGGGCTATCTCGGCGCCCTGGAGGGCCGCCGGGGGATCAAGGCTGGTAGGGTCTGGGTTCAACGCCTGCACCGCAACATTGAGCGATTCAGCGGCGTGGCCGACCCGGAGGAGCGTAAGCGTCACATCGTCGCCCACACGCGGCGCATCGGCCGCATCTATGCNGAATACACGGTGCTACAGCGCTTGGTCGCGGAAGGCCGGGTAGAGGTCGTCGGGCGCGAGCACTTGGAGGGCCTGTCTCGGCCCGCCATTGTGGCGAGCTGCCACTTGGCCAACTGGGAGTTGGTGGGCTCCGCCCTCAGCCTGATCCCAGGCTCGGCCACTGCCCTCTATGCCCCCCCGGATAACCCCGTTCGTCACCGTCTCGCTCTGGCAGCCCGCACCGCCTGGCCCCGCCGCACCGAGTGCGAGCTTGTGGCTGCCTCGCCCAGTGCCATGCGCCAACTCGTCAAGGCCCTGACAGGGGGCCACAACTTGCTGATTTTCATTGATGAAGAGCGCGACGGGTACGTCTGGTCACCGAGCCTGGGACGGCGCCTGGAGTACGCGGGCAATCGCTGGCTCACCGCACGCCTGGCGGTGCGCTATAGCGCCGACGTCATACCCGTCCACGTTGAGGCAACCGGGAACGCCCGCTATCGCGTCGTCATCGCGCCCAAGCTGGCTGCNGGCGAGGGCAACGACGAGACCCGCGCCCGGTCCCTGGCAGACCAATTGGACGCCCGTTTCGATGCCTATATCCGGGCTAACCCGGAGCAGTGGTATTGGCTTGCCCGGTACGAGCACGACCAGCCCGTGCCCGGTGTTGCCACTTTGATCTGATCCGCAGCGAAACCCCGCCGAGAGGGCCCGCGATGGCAAACACGCCGATTCCCTATTTCGACTTCCTGCTGGCCCAACTGGCAACCCACAACCCTGCGGTGGAAAAGAGCTTCGGCCGCCATGTGCACTGGGGCTACTGGCCCGAGCCCGCCGAGGCCCGCTGCGACGATGAGGACTATGCCGAGGCGGCCGAACGCCTGACCCTGGAACTTTGTGCCATGGCCGAGGTGCGAGCGGGCGACCGCGTCCTGGATGCCGGCTGTGGCTTCGGCGGCACCCTGGCGTCGCTCAACGAACGCCTTGGCGGCATGGATCTGGCGGGGCTCAACATAGATGGCCGGCAACTGGAGCGGGCGCGACGGCAGGTGATACCCCTGGGCGACAACCGGGTGAGCTTCTGCCAGGGCGATGCCTGCCGACTGCCCTTTGCCGACGGCAGCTTTGATCGGTTGCTGGCGGTGGAGTGCATATTCCACTTTCCCAGCCGCGAGCAATTCTTTGCGGAGGCCTGTCGGGTGTTGCGCCCCGGCGGTACCCTGGCCCTGTCGGACTTTGTTCCCGCCCCCCTGTTGCTCCCGTCGGTGGCGGTGCTGGAGCGGTCCCGCCGCTTCGCTCGGTTTAACTACTTCGGTCAGTGCAACCTGCGCTATACCCTGGGGCGCTACCGGCGCCTGGCCGCTGCCGCCGGTCTGGTCCCCCTGGCGCAACGCAACGTCACCGCCAACATCCTACCCACCTACCGCTATCTGCGCGCCCTGGTGGCGCGGAAGGCGNCAGCCAAGGGTTACGCCGGTAAGGCCGGCTATCTCATTGATCTCCTNAGATACCTGGGCACTCTGCGCTTACTGAACTATTGCCTGCTCTCATATCGCAAGCCCTGATTCCCGCCGGTTCGGGTGGCGCATCAGGCAGCGCTTCACGAGGCTGCGGAGGCATGNGCGCCCGGGTAGGACCCAAGCTCGGGAAAGCGCCTTTTCCATTCCTCGACGAGGTGGGAATTGTCGAAATCCCAGGGGTGGAACGAGGGCCGGAAATAGTCGAGCACTTGACGCCAGGGAATGAGGGGGTTGCTGAGCCCATACCGGGGCCTGCGTCCTGGCAGGTCCTGACCGTCCCCGACCGGCCCTCCTTCTGGGGCGGCAGATGTTTCTCGGCGTCGCCTTGGGCCCCTTTCGACTATGGATACGCCGATGGTCACTGCGACGGTGAAGAAAAAAGAGACCACGACCATGGCGACCGCTCGCATCAGGTAGGCGACCGGTCCGGTGCCGACAACCTCGCGGTACACGTCGAAGCACACGGCCTTGTGCTCGGTTTCCTCCACGGCGTGCCACAGCCACAGTTGCGCATAGGCCGGCTGGGCATGCTCCAAGATGAAGTCCTGGCGCCGCAGCAGGGAGTCGCACAGCATGGCCGTGTAGTGCTCCAGGGCGCAGGTGAGCGCCAACTGGTAGGACCTGGGCGTGATCCACCGGGCCAGGTTGAGAAGGTTCTCGCCGACCCGGCCGATCCGGGCCCACTCGGGATTCTTCGTCACCAACGGGAGGTTTCCGCGGTTGTGCTGCCGGGTGTGCATCGCCTCCTGATAGACGAAACGTCGCACCTGCTCCTTGAGGACGGGATCGGATATGCGGTCCTGGTAATACTGAACCGAGTCGATGAAAAACTTCTCCCCAGGCGGGAAGAAAAACGAGATGGCGTTCAGGAACGTCTCGTTCTTCGGCGAGCCGGGGTACCAGGGTCCGGGGACGACCGCGCCGAAGTCGAAGTTTACGCGCCGCCGGACTATGTCGATGGGTGAGCGAGGCATGGCGGCATGGGTCGGCAATTCGATCTGATTGGAGATGGGGTTGCCTCATCCTAGCCGCACGCCTGACGGCGGGCAAGGACTGGCCGCCCCGCGGCTTTTCGGGTTGCTGTCGCTTCGCGTCGGCCCCTGCGTCGTGCCGCGATCACCCCCATCATGCGACCATGGCCGAACCGCCAGGCCCCCGCCGTCCGGCCGGGTGCGCGCAGCGCGTAGGCGCGTGGCTTGCCCGCGCTGACGCCCAAGTCAGGCCAGTTTTCTCTGCCAAGACCGGGGATTGTCCTTGGGGGAATCCGCCGCTTGCCCCACAATATCGCCCCCCCTCAGCTTTCCCGCCCCTCCATGCCGACACTGACCCGCGACGATGTCCTGCGCGCCACGGATACCAAGACCTTTGGCCGTGGGCGCCTGTATTACGAGCAGGGTCGGGTCGAGGGGCTCACCAAGATCGACAAGGGCGATGGCTTCCAGCGTTTCGAGTCCCAGGTGCGCGGCAGCTCCGGAAAGGTCTATGCACAGCGGGTGCTCATCGCACTGCACCCGCGCCATGCGGTCATCTCCGGGGTCTGCGACTGCCCGGTGGGCTATGCCTGCAAGCATGTGGTGGCGGCCTGCCTTGCCTATCTGGACGGCGCAGCCCCGGGCACGGTGGCGACTGGCCCGGAACCGCCGCCGGAGGCCGTCAAGGGCTGGCTCCACCGGGTTGCGACCGCCGGGGGCAGGCCCTCCAGCGAGGGGAACGGGGAACGCCTCCTTTACCTGCTCCAGCCTGCCCCCAGTGATGCCCACGCCGTGGCCGTGGAATTGGCGGTGGTGCGCCCCCTCAAGGGCGGTGGCCTGTCCAAGGGCCGGCGCCTGAATCTCGCCAATCTTCTGTACAGCCACAGCCAGCAGGCCTATGTGCTGCCGGAGGACCGCGACATCCTGGCCATACTGCGGGGCATCTCCGCCGGGGGCTGGGCGCCGAGCCTGTCCCTGCACGGACCCCTGGGACAGATCGCCCTGCACCGCATGGTCGCTACCGGGCGCTGCCACTGGCGGGCGAGCGATACCACGGCCCTGTCTGAGGGGCCTGTCCAGTGTCTGGCCCCAGCGTGGCGGGAGTTTGCGGATGGTGCCCTGCGCCTGGAACTGGCGCCCAATCCCCAGTTTCGGGTGATCCTGACGGATCCACCCGTCTACCTCGCCGGCGAGACCCATCAGGTCGGGCCCCTGGACACCCAGGGCCTGACCCTGCGCCAGGTGCGGGAGCTGGCGGCTGCCCCTGCCATGCGCCGCCAGCAGGCGGAGGCCATCTCCCGCCTGCTGACCCTGGAGTACCCGCAACTGCCCCTCCCCACCCCCGTCCCCCTAGCGGTCACCGAGATCAGCGACGCCCCGGCGGTCCCCTGCCTGCGACTGGCCGCCAGGGACGGCGGACATATCGGAAACGCAGGAGCAGTTTCCAATTTGGCCGCCAGGGATGGCGGACATATCGGAAACGCAGGAGCAGTTTCCAGCTCGGTGGCGGAGGCCAGAGGCGGGGCCGAGGCTCACCTGATCCTGCTCGACTTCGACTACGCCGGGCACCGGGTTCCGACCACCCCAGCGCAGCCCCAGAGCATCGTTCGCGCCCCCGGCGGGGCCGTGCGCGTCCACCGCGACCTCCCGGCGGAGGCGGCCGCCCAGGCGCGGCTGATCGACCTGGGCTTCGTCCCCCTGCCGGAGTCGGGACCTGGTCCCCTGCGCCTGGGGCCCGCGGGTAGCAACGCCATCGAGCGCGCCACCCGCTGGTCGGGCTTCCTGCGGGAATCGGTCCCCGCCCTCACGGCCGAGGGCTGGCAGATCGAGACGGATGCCTCCTTTCGCCTCCAATTCGAGGCCGCCGACTGGGATCTGGAGATCGAGGACGAAGAGGGCGGCGGTAACGACTGGTTCGGTATGCGCTTCGACCTCGATGTCGGCGGGCGGCGCATCCCACTGCTCCCCATTATTGCCCCGCTGATCGAGTACGGGCTCAACGCCGACCTCCCGCCGTTGCTGAGCCTGCCCCTGGACCCGGACGGCAAGGACGCGGCGGCCGCCCATCGTTACATCGACCTGCCGAGCGAGCGCCTGCGCCCCTTCATCGAGACCCTGCGCGACCTCTTCGCCCGCGCCGCCCCGGACGCTGAGGGGCGCCTGCGACTCTCGCGCTTCGATGCCGCGACGATCTCGGAGCTGGAGGCTCAGGGGCTCAGGCTGCGCGGCGGCCAGCGGCTGCGGGAACTCGCCCGCAAGCTCAAGGACTTCGCCGGGGTGGCCGAGGTCCCGCCGCCCGCAGGGCTGACGGTGGAGCTGCGCCCCTATCAGCGCCGCGGGCTCGACTGGCTCCAGTTTCTGCGTGCCTATGACCTGGCCGGGATCCTGGCGGACGACATGGGGCTCGGCAAGACCGTCCAGACCCTGGCCCACCTGCTGGTGGAACAGGATGCCGGCCGCCTCGACCGCCCGGCCCTGGTGGTGGCCCCCACCAGCCTCATGGGCAACTGGCGGCGCGAGGCGGCGCGTTTTGCCCCGTCGCTGCGCACCCTGGTCCTGCATGGGTCCGACCGCCACGAGCACTTCGCTGCCATCCAGGCCCATGACCTGGTCCTGACCACCTATCCCCTGCTCCCGAGAGACCATGCACGGCTCCAGGAGCTGTCCTTTCACAGCCTGATCCTGGACGAGGCCCAGACCGTCAAGAACCCCAAGTCCCAGGCCGCCGGCATAGTCCGCACCCTGAAGGCCGACCATCGCCTGTGCCTGACCGGGACCCCCATGGAGAACCACCTGGGCGAGCTCTGGGCCCAGTTCGA
>Ga0031656_10000907_pt1 | contig 10899 bp, 8 predicted proteins | sample FrelakmetDIP11DI_FD_55080 | JGI IMG/M metagenome (GOLD analysis project Ga0031656, IMG submission 55080) | Freshwater lake sediment microbial communities from the University of Notre Dame, USA, for methane emissions studies - DIP11 DI | ecosystem: Environmental > Aquatic > Freshwater > Lake >... | reverse complement strand
ACGCCATCGAGATCAACATCTCGTGCCCGAACATCAAGGAAGGCGGCGTGCAGTTCGGCAACGTGCCGGAGATGTCGGCGCGGGTGGTGGCTGCCTGCCGCGCAGTGACGAGCAAGCCGCTGATCACCAAGCTGTCGCCGAACCAGACGGACATCCGCGAGAACGCGCGCCTGTGCATCGAGGCGGGTAGCGACGGCCTGGCGGTGATCAACACCATCATGGGCATGGCGATCGACGTGAAGACGCGCCGGCCCGTGATCGGCAACATCCAGGGCGGCTTGTCCGGCCCGGCGATCAAGCCGATTGCGCTGCTCAAGGTGATGCAGGTGGCCGAGGTGGCCCGGCCGCGCGGCATCCCGATTATCGGCCAGGGCGGCATCTACACCGCCGATGACGCGCTCGAGTTCATCATCGCCGGCGCCACCACCGTCGGCGTCGGCACGTCGCTGTTCTACGACCCGCTGGTGTGCAGGAAGATCAACGCCGGCGTCGCGGCGTACCTCGCGGCGAACGGCCTGGCGTCGGTGGCAGAACTCGTCGGCACGCTCGACGCACCGAAGAAAACCGTGCAGGCCTGCGCCTGCTGACAGAAGGTGCTAAGGGGCTAAGGGGACATGCCTATTTTCGGGGGCTCCCGAAAATAGGCATGTCCCCAATTTCTTCTACTCGTGCCGCAGCGCCTCGATCGGGTCGAGCGACGCGGCACGGCGCGCCGGCCATAACCCGAACACCAGTCCCACGCCCGCGCTGAACGCGAACGCCAGCANCAGGGAGTCCGCCGTCACGTAGGTCTGCCAGCCTGCGAGCTTGGCCAGCGCGAGCGCCGCGCCATAGCCCAGCGCCATGCCCAGCAGACCGCCGAGCACGCACAGCACGACGCTTTCGGCGAGGAACTGGGTGAGGATGTCGAACCGCGTCGCGCCGAGCGCCTTGCGGATGCCGATTTCGCGCGTCCGCTCGGTGACGGTCACCAGCATGATGTTCATGATGCCGATGCCGCCCACCACCAGGCTCACGCCCGCGATGCCGGCGAGCAGGAAGCCGAGGATCTGCGTGGTCTGCTGCTGCGTCGCGAGGAACTGCTTGCGATCCACCACCGCGAAGTCGTTGTCGGCGCCCGGCGTGAGGCCGTGCTCGCGACGCACCACGCGCTCGATTTCCACCATGGCCTGCGCGAGGTCGATGCCCGGCACCACCTGCACCGCGATGCTCTGCACGCGGTCGTTGCCCACCACGCGGTACTCCGAAGTGCTGACCGGGATGTAGACGTCGTCGTCGGGATTGCCGAAGCCGATGGCACCTTTCTTCCGGTAGATGCCCACGACCTCGAACGGCAGCGACTTGACCAGGATCGTCTGGCCGAGGAGCGCCTCCGGCATCACCTGCAGCTGCTCGGGCACCTCGCCGCCCAGCACCGTGACGCGGCGCCGGCTCGAGTCGTCGACCCCGGTCAGCAGGCGTCCGACCTGCAGTTCGAAGCCGTTAACGATCGCGTGGTCGTGATTGGTGCCGATCACGCTCAGGTTCAGGTTGCGGTTACCGAGCTTCACCTGCTGCCGGGAGCTCTGCTCGGGCGCTACGGCGGCGATGTTGCGCGCCTCGGTACGCAGTGCCTCGGCGTCGGCCGTGGTGAGGGCCTGCTGGTCGCGCGCGATGCCCTGGGCGAAGCGCATGCCCGTGGTCACGGTCACCACGTTCGCACCAAGCGCCTCGAGCTGCTCCTCCACGGCGCGCTGCGCGCCGGTGCCGAGCGCGAGCATGGTGATCACGGCAGCGACGCCGATGATCACGCCGAGCATGGTCAGCGCCGCGCGGAACAGGTTGCCGCGGATGGAGGTGAAGGCGACCCGCAGGACCTCGAACATCGTTGCCGCTCCCGTGAGTCCGCTCAGCGCGCCGGCGGCGCGCCGGCCGGACGCTGCGCACCCGACGACGGACGCGGCGCGGCGCCCGGCNTGACGTCGGCGCCACTCGGGCGACCCTGCTGGCGCGCCCCGCCCTGCGACTCCTGCGACTGCGACGGCTGCGTGATGCCCGGGATGCCTCCTCGGCCACGCATGAAGTTCTGCAGCCGCTCCTGCGTCTCGAGCAGGCTCGAGCTCGGCAGCACCAGCACCACGTCGCCCTCCGCCAGGCCACCGATGACCTCGACGCGATCGAGATCCGTCACGCCGGTCTCGACCGCGACCGGCTGCAGCCCGTCCGGACGCTGCGCCACGACCCAGAAGCTGCCGCGCAGGCTCGAGGCGCTCTCACTCGCGGAGCGGCGGTCGCGTGGCTCTTCCTCGAGTCCGGCAGCGGTGAGCTGCTGGCGCAGCGCCCCTTCTTCTACGCCAATGATGCCCGCGGTGGTCGCCACGTCGCGCTCGGTGCGCAGCGCGGTGATCGGCACGGTGAGCACGTCGTCGCGCCGCGTCACCTCGAAGCGTGCCTCGACGTTCATCCCGGGTCGCAGCAGGTGCTCGGCATTCGGCAGCGAAATCAGCACCGGAAACAGCGTTACATTCTGCTCGACCGTGGCCTGCGGCTCGATCTTCTCGATGTTGCCGGCGAAGCGTTTGCCCGGGAACGACGCGACGCTGATGCGCGCCTCCATGCCCGGCACCAGCTTGCCGATGTCCGTCTCGTCGACGCGCGTGCGCACGCGCACCTCGTCCAGGTCGGCCATGGTCATGAGCAACGTGCCGCCGCCGACGTCCGTGGTCGGCGACGAGATGACCTGGCCGCGCTCGACCCGCTTGTTCAGGATCGTACCCGCGACCGGCGCGCGCACGTCGGTGTCCTCGAGCGCGATGCGGGCGTTCTCCACGGCGACCTTGGCGGCTACTACCTCGGATTCCGCGGTGGCCGCGTCGAGCACCAGCTTGTCGTGGTCGGCCGGGTTGATCCAGGCGTTCTTGAGCAGCTTCTCGCCGCGCTCGAGCTGGCTGCGCGCATTGGCAAGCTTGGCGCGGGCAGCGTTCTGCTGCGCCAGCGCCTGGTCGAGCCGGTTGCGCGGGATGCGCGGGTCGATGCGCACCAGCAGCGCGCCGGCCTGCACCGTGTCGCCGGTATCCGCGCCGAGCTCGAGGATCTCGCCGGACGCCTTCGACTTCAGTTCCACCGTGCGGATCGGCTCGATCACGCCTGCCGCCTCGACGACCAGCACCAGCGAGCCGCGCGCAACCGTCGCCGTCTCGTACTTGTTCGCGGCGGGTTCCGGATTGCGGGACCCGCAGCCCGCCAGCAGCAGCATCGCAAAACAGAAAGCGGCGGTCCGGTTCATGGGGCGTGGTGTCCTGTCCGAGTGGTGTCGCTGACGATTCTTCCGTCGATCACGCGCAGGGTACGCTGCGCGCGCGCGGCGACGTCGGCCTCGTGGGTAACGACGAGGACCGTGTTGCCGGCACGGTGCAGCTCGTCGAACAGGGCGAGGATCTCCTCGCCGGTCGCGGTATCGAGGTTGCCCGTCGGCTCGTCGGCGAGCAGCAGGCTCGGCCGCGTGACGAGCGCCCGGGCGATGGCCACGCGCTGTCGCTGGCCGCCGGAGAGCTCGGCCGGCCGGTGCTTCGCGCGATCCGTGAGGCCAACGCGTTCGAGTGCTTCGGCGGCGCGGTGTGCGCGATCGCGGCGCGGCATCCTGGCATAGAGCAGCGGCAACTCGACGTTCTGCAACGCCGTCGCCCGCGGCAGCAGCGCGAACGACTGGAACACGAAGCCGATCTCGCGGTTGCGCACGTGGGCGAGCTGCGAGTCGCGCATGGCCGACACGAGCTGGCCGTTCAACCAGTAGCTGCCTTCGTCCGGCGTGTCGAGGCAGCCAAGGACATTCATCAGCGTCGACTTGCCGGAGCCGGACGGCCCGGTGATGGCCGCGTACTCGCCGCGGTGGATGGTGAGGTCGACGCCGCGCAACGCATGGACGATTTCGCGGCCCATCCGGTAGCGGCGAACCAGGCCTGCGGTGCGGATCAGGGGGGCGTCAGGCGCGGCACTCATGGCCACACATTATGAGCCGTCGTCCATCCCGAGTTCCTTCAGCTTGCGCGTCAGGGTGTTGCGGCCCCAGCCCAGCAGCCTGGCCGCCTCCTGGCGCCCGCCGTGGGTGGCCTTGAGCGCCTCGCGGATCACGGTGCGCTCGAATTCCGGCAGGGCATCGTCGAGCAGCGGTGCACCGCCGGTCGCGAAGCGCGCCTGCGCCCAGCTGGCGAGCGCCTGCGACCAGTCGCTGCCGCCGGCACCGGCGGTGAGGCGGCTGCCCCCGAGGTCGGACGGGATGTCGCCGCGCGCGATCTCGCGCCCAGCGGCCAGCACCGTGAGCCGGCGGCAGGCATTGACCAGTTGGCGCACGTTGCCGGGCCAGTCGAATCCGACCAGCGCCGCCTCGGCTTCCTCTGCCAGCACCTTGGGGGCCACGCCGAGCTCGAGCGCCGCGACGTCGAGGTAGTGCCGCAGCAGCTGCGGGATGTCCTCGCGACGCTGGCGCAGCGGCGGCACCTCGATGCGGATCACGTTCAGCCGGTGCAGCAGGTCCTCGCGGAACAGGCCCTCCCGCACGCGCGTCTCGAGGTCCTGGTGCGTGGCCGCGATCACGCGCACGTCCACCTTCACCGGCAGCTGGCCACCGACGCGATAGAACTCGCCCTCGGCCAGCACGCGCAGCAGGCGCGTTTGCAGCGCCGGCGACATGTCGCCGATCTCGTCGAGGAACAGCGTGCCGCCGTCGGCCTGCTCGAAGCGGCCGCGACGCAGCTCGCCCGCACCGGTGAACGCACCCTTCTCGTGGCCGAACAGCTCCGACTCGAGCAGGTCGGCGGTGAACGCCGAGGTGTTGAGCGCTATGAACGCCTTGGCCGCGCGCGGACTGTGACGATGCAGCGCGCGCGCCACCAGTTCCTTGCCGGTGCCGGACTCGCCGGTGATCAGCACGGTCATGCTCGAGCGCGACAGGCGGCCGATGGCGCGGAACACCTCCTGCATCGACGGCGCGTGGCCGAGCATCTCGGGAATACGGCGCGACTCGACGGCCGTGGTCTCCGAGCGCTGGCCCTGCGCCGCGGCGCGGCGCACCAGGTCCACGGCCTGGTCGATGTCGAACGGCTTCGGCAGGTACTCGAACGCGCCACCCCGGTACGCAGCCACGGCGCTCTCGAGGTCCGAGTGCGCGGTCATCACGATCACCGGCAGCCGCGGCCGCTTGGCACGGATTTCCTCGAGCATCTCCAGCCCGCTGCGGCCCGGCATGCGGATNTCGGTNACCAGCACGTCGGGCGCACCNTGCCGCAGCGCGGCGAGCGCNGCATCCGCATTCTCGAAGGCGCGCGTCTCAAGGCCGGCCTGCTTGAGCGCNCGCTCCAGCACCCAGCGGATGGATGCGTCGTCGTCGACGACCCAGACGTCAAGCGCTTTGGCCGAGTTCATGATTGTCGAAAGGCAGCAGGATGGTGAAGACGGTGTGGCCGGGNCGGCTGTCGAACTCGACCAGGCCGTCGTGACGGCCGATCAGGTCCTGCGCGACGGCCAGCCCGAGCCCGGTGCCGCCCTGGCGGCCGGTGATGAGCGGATAGAACACCGTATCCTTGAGGTCGGCCGGCACGCCCGGGCCGTCGTCCTCGATCTGGATGCTCGCGACCACGCGGTAGCGACGGTTGCCGATGCTGGCGTTGGTGAGCGCACGGGTGCGCAGCACGATGCGGCCGCGCTCGCCCACCGCCTGGATGGCGTTGCGGCCGAGGTTCAACAGCGCCTGGATGATCTGGTTGCGGTCGAGCCTGAGGCGCGGCAGGCTCGGGTCGTAGTCGCGCTCGATTGCCACGCCGGCCGGCGCCTCGGCGGCGAGCAGGTGGCCGACGTGCTGCACCAGCTCGTGGATGTTCACCGGCTCCTTTTGCGGCGGCTGGCCCGGCCCGAGCAGCGCGTCCACCAGCGCCGCGAGGCGATCGGCCTCGGCGATGATGACGGCCGTGTACTCGTGCAGCGAAGCGTCCTTGAGTTGCCGCTCCAGCAGTTGGGCCGCGCCGCGCAACCCACCGAGTGGATTCTTGATCTCGTGCGCCAGCTGGCGAACCATCGCGCGGCTGCCGCCGAGCTGCGTGAGCAGCGCGGTCTCGCGCAGGATGCGCTGGTGCTGCGTCACGTCGGCGATCTCCACCAGCGACCCGCCCGGCAAGCCCGGCGCATCGTACGGCGTGACAGTGACGTTGACGAAGCGCGTCATCGCGCCCGGACCCGGCTCGAATGGCAACTCGCGGCGCGAGTACTGCGCACCCGCGGCGCGCGCACGGGTGATCATGCCGTCGAGCTCGAGGTTGGCCTTGAGCAGATCGCGCATGGCGCGCCCGGCCGCCTGGTTGCGGCTGATGCCGAACAGGTCCTCGGCAGGCTCGTTCAGGTGCAGCACCGCGCCGTCCGCGTCGAGCCACACGACGCACGTGGCGATGCCGTCGAGCAACTCGCCGAGCGTGGCGATCGACGGGCGGACGATGCTGCGGGGATCGGCTGCCACGTCACGCCTCCCTGGAGTGCGCAACGCGACGGCGGCAACGACTTATCTCGGCGTCGGCTTGGGCGGCGGCCTGACTTTCGGGCCCACCGCCCGCGGCGCGAGGGTGGTCGGCTGCTTGAGGTAGAAGACGCGCGGCGCGCTGCGCAGCCGCTCGTTGCCCTGGTCGTCGTAGATCACCGCAGCGAGCGAGTGCGCCCCGCGCGCAAGGTCCACCAGCGTGTGCTCGTAGCCCTCGCCAACCTGCTGGCCATCGAGGTACAGCACCACGCGGTGGCCAGTGGCGAGTTCCGGTTCGGAGCGCAGCTGTACCGCCACCGTCGGGGCTGCCTCGAAGAACGACTCCTCGTTCTGGGGGCTCACGAACTCGAGCGCCGTGTACTGCACCGGCGCGGGCACCGCCACACGTGCCGCTGGCTCGCCCGCCGTCGCTGCGGGCGCGACCGTCGACGCGGCTGGCGACGACACGCCGGCCAGCTCGACCTTTTTCGCTCCCGGCGCCGGGCGGTCGGAGTACTGGGTGACGCCGTTGGCGTCCTTCCAGGTCCACAGCTCGCGCCTCGTTTCCTGCGCCTGGACCGCCATGGCGAGCAGGCACCCGAGCAGCACCGTCCGTGTCTTCATGGCGCCAGAGCATAGCCCCTGCTTTCCCGGTAAACAAAATCACAGGCCCGGAATCGCGAACCGTGTCATGGGACCGACGGGTAGGGACGCCGGCCAGCCACACGGCTGGCCGACTCCCTGAAGGACACCCCCGCCGATCGTCAGACGCTGTAATAGAGCTCGAACTCCACCGGGTGCGTCGACATACGCAGCCGGGTGACTTCCTGCATCTTCAGGCCGATGTAGGCGTCGATCACGTCGTCGGTGAACACGCCGCCCTCCTTGAGGAACGCGCGGTCCTTGTCGAGCGCGTCGAGCGCCATGTCGAGCGAGTGGCACACCGTCGGGATGTTCTTCGCCTCCTCGGGCTCGAGGTCGTACAGGTCCTTGTCCGCCGGGTCGCCCGGGTGGATCTTGTTGCGCACGCCGTCGAGNCCGGCCATCAGCATCGCTGCGAAGCACAGGTACGGGTTCGCGGTGGAATCCGGGAAGCGCACCTCGATGCGGCGNCCCTTCGGGTTGATGACGTGCGGGATGCGGATCGACGCCGAGCGGTTGCGCGCGGAGTAGGCGAGCATCACCGGCGCCTCGAAGCCCGGCACCAGCCGCTTGTAGCTGTTGGTGCTGGCGTTGGAGATGGCATTCAGCGCCTTGGCGTGCTTGATGATGCCACCGATGTAGTAGATGGCGATCTCGGAGAGGCCGCCGTACTTGTCNCCGGCGAAGATGTTCTTGCCGTCCTTCGACAACGACTGGTTGACGTGCATGCCGTTGCCGTTGTCGCCCACCAGCGGCTTCGGCATGAACGTGGCTGTCTTGCCGTAGCTCGCCGCCACGTTGTGGATGGCGTACTTGAGGATCTGCACCTCGTCGGCCTTCTTCGTGAGCGTATTGGCCGACACGTTGATCTCGGCCTGGCCACCCGTGGCGACCTCGCTGTGGTGCACCTCGACCTTGAGGCCCATCTCCTCCATCGCGAGGCACATCGCAGTGCGCAGGTCCTGGTACGCGTCCACCGGCGGCACCGGGAAGTAGCCGCCCTTGACGCCCGGCCGATGCCCGAGGTTGCCACCGTCCATGTTGCGACCGGTGTTCCACGCGCCCTGCATCGAATCGACTTCGTAGAAGCAGCCGTTCATCGAGCTGCCGTGGCGCAGGTTGTCGAAGATGAAGAACTCGTTCTCCGGGCCCCAGATCGACGCGTCTGCAATGCCGGTCGACTTGAGGTAGGCCTCGGCGCGCTTGGCGAGCGAGCGCGGGTCGCGCTCATAACCCTGCATGGTCGAGGGCTCGACGATGTCGCAACGCAGGTTGAGCGTGGTCTCCTCGAAGAACGGGTCGAGGATCGCCGTCGAGAGATCGGGCATCAGGATCATGTCGGATTCCTGGATGCCCTTCCAGCCGGCGATCGACGAGCCGTCGAAGCCCTTGCCGTCCTCGAAGAAGGCGTCGTCCACGACGCGGGTCGGGACGGTCACGTGCTGTTCCTTGCCCTTGGTGTCCGTGAAGCGAAGGTCAACGAACTTGACCTCCTGGTCCTTGATCAGCTTCAGAACGTCGGCAGCGGTCGTCATGGGATCTCCTTGCGGATGCAGCGAAGGCGGTGGCCTCGGGTCGCTCGCCGCGACGGCCCCGGAGGCGGGTGATTGGGAAGCAAAGGAATGCAGCAAGTATGCCAGCGCACCGCAATAGCGCAACCCTGTGGAAATGCAGGGATTGTGAAAAGCAGATGGGCCGATCGGCGCGCTATGTTGGTGCGTTGTGAAAAATAGCGCGCCCATTTGGTGCGCTTTCCCGCGCCGAATTCACCGCGACTGGGGTCGCCGCTCGGTGGGCGCCGTGCTACATTCGGCGCGGGGAGTGGGAATCGGGCATGGCGACTGCTGCAGCGATGCGGCATCGGCGGCATTCGAGTTTCGTTACCACTTTCCCGCGCCGGACGCGGGAGGAGTTCCCCACATGCAGCGTCACGCTGCGCACCTACGCACCCTCGCGCTCTGCGCGGCCCTCGGCGCAGTCACCACCCTCACCGCTTGTGGCTCCAAGGAGCCGACGGCCCAGGCACCGGCACCCGCCGCGCCTGCGCCCACTCTGGCCGTCCCACCCTCGGCGCCACCCGACACTACGCCCGTGACCGCGGCCGAAGTGACCACGACGTGGACGACAGAAGCGCTCGAAGGCCTGCTCGCGCCGATCGCGCTCTACCCGGATCCAGTGCTGTCGCAGCTACTGATCGCGGCAACCAATCCCCAGGAAGTGCTCGACGCCGGCAACTGGCTGCTGCAGAACACGTCGCTCAAGGGCAATGCCCTCGACGAGGCCGCCGCCAAGATCGGCTTCACGCCGCCGGTGCGCGCACTGCTGCAGTTCCCCGAGACCGTCGACATGATGTGCATGGAGCTCGAGTGGACCACCGAGCTTGGCGAGGCGTTCGTCGCCGACCAGGCTGGCGTGCTCGCGGCCGTGCAGCGCCTGCGCAAGCAGGCCATGGACGTCGGCAACCTGCAGAGCTCGCCGCAGATGAAGGTCGAGACCCAGCAGCAGGAAGGCCAGCAAGTGGTCGTGCTCAGCCCGGCCAAGCCGGAAGTCGTGTACGTGCCGCAGTACGATCCGGTCGCGGCCTATGCGCCACCGCCCGCCACGACCACGGTCCCGGCAACGACGACCACGACCGTCACGGAAGACAAGGGCCATTCGACCGCCTCGCTGGTGACCACCGGCGTGCTCGCTTTCGGCGCGGGCATCCTCGTCAACGAGTTGTTCGACGACGACGACAACAACAACAAGCACGACTACTACTACCCGAACTACGGCTATGGCGGCATGCCCTACTACCCGCCGTATCCGTACCGGCCGTCGTACGGCGGCGGCTACTACCCGAGCAACGGCTACAACCGGCCGCCCGGCTACAACAGCGGCTTCAACAACAGCGGCAATATCGTCATCAACACCGACGGCAACCGGCCGAGCGGCGGCGGCTACTGGGACCGCTACGACAACAAGCCNGGTGCCNGCNGCTACCAGCGTCCGAACAAGGCCAGCAGCCCGATCACGGCCGCGAAGCCGAACCGGCCCGAGCTCAACGACCTCAACAAGCGCCAGCCGCGCCCGATGGCGGCGGACGTCAAGCGTCCATCGTCCAATGCCACCGCGNCGAACTGGAAGGGCCAGAGCGGCTACGCCGGGGCCAAGGANCGCNACAAGATGAGCTCGCAGGAGCGCATCGCGAATGCCCAGCCCGGCTATGCGAAGCCGGCCGCCAGCAAGCCCGGCAGTCGCGACGTGCCGAAGGCGCCGCCGAAGGTGCAGGGCAGCTACGCGGGTGCCAAGCCCGGTAATGCCCGGCCGGCCAGCGCTGGCAAGCCTGTCTCGGCAACCCGCGACCTACCGAAACCGAAGCCGACCACCCGTGACCCGCAGAAGCCGGCCGCGCGCGACATGCCGAAGCCGAGCAAAGGCACAGTCGACCGCGGCTACGACAAGCCGGTGGCCAAGCCACAGCAGGTCAATCGCCCGGCCGCCCAGCAGGCGCAGCGCCCGGCGGCCCAAAAGCCGAAGCCGTCCGGCAATCACGGCACGGCGGTCTCGCCGAACCGCGGTGGCCAGGCCGACAAGGCCGCCAGCCAGCGAGGCAAGCAGAGCATGCCGCAGGGCGCCCGCAGCAAGGGCGCTGGTGGCGGCGGCGGCGGCGGCGGCAAGAAGCAGAAGCGCTGAGCGCACGGAGCACAGTCATATGAATATGAACCAGATACTGCGTGCAGCGCGCCTCGGCATGGCGGCGTTGGCATCTGCCCTATTGCTGGCGGGCTGCGCCA
>Ga0031656_10000905_pt1 | contig 10910 bp, 10 predicted proteins | sample FrelakmetDIP11DI_FD_55080 | JGI IMG/M metagenome (GOLD analysis project Ga0031656, IMG submission 55080) | Freshwater lake sediment microbial communities from the University of Notre Dame, USA, for methane emissions studies - DIP11 DI | ecosystem: Environmental > Aquatic > Freshwater > Lake >... | reverse complement strand
TGGATGCCGAAAGGATGAGACCGCTGCCGCTCTGGACTGCGGTTACGACAATCATCTTCAACCTTGCCGTGGCTGTCGCAGCTGTGGCGGGCATCTAGTCGAGTCCCGTGCATGACCGTGACGCAAGGTGATGAGTTCGAGGCAGGGCCGGCGGCGTGACCTCGATGGCACATGCTGACGGCAGCCTATTCGCCCCCAGGTGTTCGAAAGAACGCGTGTATCAGCGGATTCGGGTGCTTACCGGTGGTGCGAGGCAGCGCCTCGGTACTTGGGCGGTGCAATCGACCCAGTGGGCGGGTCGGCTAGTCGTCGATCCGGAGAGGGTTCCTGCGACGAAGTCCGACTTGATCGGCGACATCGTGCTTGGCGATAGGGGTGATCTACACATCCCGAAAATGTCGCAGGAAGCCACGGTCCTCGGTGAAGTGCAGAGTGCTGCTCGATGCCGCGCGTACGACGCCGCTGCGATTGTGGACCGCGGTAACGAGCATCGTCCCCAGCATGGCCGTGGCCGCGGCTGCGGCAGGTCCTATCTGTCCTGCAGCGATCCGTCACGCAAGCCTGCGAATCTTCGCCGTCGTCATCTGCATCTGCAGATAGTCGAGCACCGTGGATTCGGCAACGACTGTTCTCCATTTCGGGGCCGTCCTGATCGCGGCCTCCGGAAGTATGCAGCAGAGGTTGGCAATGCCGACTGACCAACGCGCTGACAACGACGCGGAATCGACTCCGCAAAAGGTCGTTTACGTCGTCGCACCGCCTGAGACCGGTGGGCTCGGAGATATCGATTTCAAGGCTCTGCTGCTGCGGCTCTGGGATCGACGCTGGCTGGTCATTGGATTGACAGCAATCGTTGTCCTAGCAGGTGCTGCTTACGCATTCCTGAAGACTCCTGTCTATCGAGCGGAAGCTGTACTTCTGTTGCGTGAGAACGGGCCGAGTTTCGGAATGCCCTCGCAGTTCTCGCAGCTCGAGAGTCTGGCGGATATCGCGGGCATAAAGACAAGCTCGATCAACAAGCACGAGCCTCTGGGCATTCTGCGATCCAGGGGCTTTGCGAGGAGATTCCTCGAGAACAACCAATTGGTCGATGCGGTGGCAGAGCAGGCCAATCTGAACATCGGTGTCGGGGGGGCACCTCGCGCGAAGGAAGTAAGCAGAGTTGTCGATTACTTTTTGCGCTCGGTGATATCCGTCACCGAGGACAAGAGAGCGGGATTGGTCTTGGTTGCTATCGAAGTCGACGATCCGAACATTGCTGCCGCGTGGGCGAACAAGATAGTCGAACAGTTGAATGAAGAGATGCGGTCGAGAGCGCTCGCGGATGCAGACACTAACGTCCGATACCTCAGCGATCAGCTCAAGGTCACCGATATCGTTGCGATACAGCAGTCAGTGTCGCGCCTGCTTGAGTTGGAAATTCAGAAAGCCATGCTCGCCAAGGGCACGGAGGAATTCGCTTTTCGGATTATAGATGCGGCCGAGCCCCCAACTAAGCACAAGAAGCCGCGACGAGCCTTGATTGTTCTGGCCTCCCTTCTGGCAGGAGGGATGCTGTCTGTCGTCGTCGTCGTCGTCGCGAGCGCCGCGGCCCGGTTGAAAGCGTCGACGCCTTCTCCTTAGGCTGGCCGAAATGAGTTCGTACGAGGGCAAGGAACTGGAGTACTTCTCCCACGCGAGAAAGGAGATCGAGCCGCTTCTTCCGGTGCAAGGGAGTCGTGTGCTCGAGATTGGATGTGGATCAGGCGCGACGCTGCATTGGCTTCGCGTGGAGAAGGGCTACGTTCATGCGGCAGGATGCGAGATTTCATCAAAGGCCGCAGCCTGCGCGCGTGCCAGTGTGGATGAGATTGTTGTTGGAGATGCCGAGTCTCTAACCGACGAGCAGTTGCGTCGGTTGGGGACCTTTGACTTGATTCTTTGCCTGGATGTTCTCGAACACATGCGCGACCCGTGGAGTTTTCTTTCGCGCATGAGATCTCGACTGGAGCGTCGGGGCATGCTGATTGCGAGCATTCCGAACGCCAGAAACGTCGACCTTATCGGCCCATTGCTGCTGAGAGGCAAGTGGCACTACAGAGCGGAAGGGATTCTCGACAAGACGCATCTGCGGTTTTTCACGCGGTCGACTGCGCTCGAACTGATCCGCGAATGCGGGCTCAAAGTTGATCGAGTTCTGGACGTCACGCCCGCTGCCGGTTCCAAGCGTGCGATCTTTGATCGAGCAACGTTCGGGATCTTTAGAGACTTTCTGGCAGTGCAGTTTCTCATTTCGGCGCGTCAGGTCGACTCGTGAGCCGAGAATGAATGCGCCACACGGGACGAGGCAGTTGGCTGTCGTTGTCCCAGCGTTCAAACCGGGTTACCTCTCGGAAGCGCTCTCGGGATTCGTTGAGGCTGCCAATCNGTCCTTGAGCCTGTACGTGTTCGACGACTGCAGTCCCTACCCGCTCGAAGAAATTGTTCGTGCGANCCTCTCCGGCGTGNANCATTTCTATCACCGCTTCCCATCGAATCTGGGCGGNACTGATCTCGCCGCGCACTGGAATCGCTGTATCGACAAGACCGGCCGTGAGCCCTGGATCTGGCTGTTCTCGGATGACGACCGAGTGTCGCCTGGCTCGGTGAAGGCGGTCCTGAGTGCGCTGTCCAGCGCTGAGTCCAACGACCTTCTAGCTTTGGAACTCCAGATAATCGACGCGAAAGGGCGGCCAGCGGCAAGAGTCTACCAGCCTCCCGCAGTGGAATCGCCCGCCGACTTTGCCGTGAACAGGTTGTCTTGCAGGCGTCAACTCTGTGCGGCCGACCACGTCTTCTCGCGGCGGTGCTACGAGAGGGCGGGCGGATTCGTCAGCCTTCCGAAGGCATGGTACAGCGACGAGGTGACCTGGCACCGTATGCTTGTTCAGAGTAACGGACGAGTCGTCCGTGTTGATGGGGCCAGGCTTCAGTTCCGACTAAGCGGGAGTAACATTTCGACGTCCAGACTACACGACCGAGACAAGCAAGACAGCCAGGTACGCGCGTGGAAATACTGGACCGAGTATCTAGCCTCGAGACAGCTCGACTCGGATTCCCTCATGACGAAGTGGCGGCGACACGGGCTTCTGGCTGCGGGCCTTCGGCCGCTTTCGCCCGGCGCATTTCGGCACCTCAGGAAGATGGGCAGGTCGAACTTGGGGGCCCTTGCTGACGTCACGTTCTGCTGCATTCTCAAACTCAGGGTGGTTGGTGCGAACCTTGTGGGCAGAACATTGCGGAGTCTATCCGGTCGAGTCGCCGTGGCCGGCAAGTGACTCGAATTCGGCGCGCAGATGTCTAGCTTGACGGGAGGGTTTGCCAAGGGCGACTACCTTTGGGCGCTCGCGGCACAAGCGCTTAACGTCGGAGCGGGGCTGTTACTGCTGCCGGTGATTCTCCGCTACTTGGACTCGGGCGAAGTCGGGCTTTGGTTCGTCTTCCTTGCGCTCGGAAGCCTCGCCCAACTGCTAGAACTTGGCTTCCAGCCGACCTTGGTACGCAGCACTGCGTATGTCTACGCGGGCGCGCGCTCGCTTTCCGCAAGCGGGCTCCCGCCGAGCGCCGAATCCAATGCAGGCGTGAGTATGGAGCTGTTGGCCAGCGTGGTGAGCGCCGCGAAGACGATTTACGTGCGCGTCGCCGCTCTTGCTTCGTTCGTGATGCTTGGCGCAGGGACGGCGTATGTCTACTCGCTGATTGCCGGTGGCAAGCACGCGGCAGCCATTCTCGCTGCTTGGATTGCTTTTTCTCTGGGATGTATTGCGACGTTCTATTTCGGGTATTTCACGGCGCTACTGCAGGGGCGCGGCGACGTGACCCGCGCAAATCAGGTTACGATTGCTGCGCGTGGGGTGTTTCTTGTCCTCGGAGTAGTCGGTCTTGTGCTTGGCTTCGAGCTTCTCGGGCTGGGGCTGGCGTCGCTCGTAGCTGGTGTGGTCAGCCGCCTCATCGCTTATTCTTTTGTCTACGACGACGTGCGTATGAAGGTTGTACGCGCCACGAAGGTCGCACCGGAGGGCCGAGACGCCGTGATCCGCGCTCTGTGGCCCAACGCGCGTCGCATGGGAGCTGTGCAGGTCGGAGCGTTCCTGATGCAGCGGGGCAATATCTTGATTGCGTCAAGTGCTCTAGGGCTTGCCGCCGCTGCGAGCTATGGAATGACGGTCACGGTTCTTAGTGCGTTGCTAAGTCTCGCAATGGTCATGTGTCAGATGCGGATGCCCAGCTTGAGTGCNATGCAGATGTCCGGAGTAAAGCGCGAGACGGCGGCGCTCTACGGACGGATAGTCATCGAGACCTGGTCGATNTTTTTGGTCGGCTTGGTCGTAGTGTTGCTTTTCGGTGATCTTGGGTTAGCGNCTATTTCGAGTCGCACTTCGCTCCTGCCGGACGGGCAGCTCGCAATGCTAGGCGTGGTCCTTCTGCTTGAGCTGAATCATAGTGTGGCGGCGAGTTACCTGACGACTATTAACAAGGTGCCTTTCGTGGTTGCGGCGGTGGTATCGGGAGTCGCAGTTTCCCTGATTTCGCTGTTGCTGGTGCACCCGCTCGGAGTTGCCGGATTGATTCTCGCTCAGGGAGCCGTTCAATTGGCGTACAACAACTGGAAGTGGCCGCGCGTGGCGCTTCGACATCTTCAAGTGGGGCCCCTGGACGTGCTGCGGCTGGGCGGAAGAGAACTGCTGGGAAAGTGAGAGTGGCACGGATCACAAGGCATTGCAGTTCTCTCTGCGCGCATCAAGGGGCGTTCCTCTGTGGGAGTTGCGGAGTGGGCGACTAAATGAGCGCGCGCTTTGCAGCGCTACGCACCGGGAGAAGAAGGCATCCGTCGGAAGGCAACGTCGATGTGCTTTTTGCGGTGCTATTGCTTTCGGAGCTGCTGGCCTACGTCTTTATCTCATGGGATCTGCCCGTCCTAGGAGAGTACTACTCGGCTACCTCGCGCGATCTGACTTTGGTGTCCCTGGGCATCGCGATTCTTACGCTGTACGTCTGGAGATCGATTGCGCTGAGCGCGGTAGGTACTCGTGGTCGGCGCCTGAGTGGCGGCGACTACGTCGGCATAGTGCTCAGCCAACCATTTGTCTGGTTCGTGGTAGTGGTGAATTACTTGGCGACGCTCACGTTCGGATACGCGTCGGTCAGTTACGAAGCGCCACCGCGATTCGCATTCCTGATCTCTGTGATCCCGCTGGAGCCGCTCTTGCTCGCACGTATGGCGTATAGACGGCGAGCCGAGTACGGACTTCTTGCTGCATATGCCATGTTGGGNTTGATTCGAGGACTGACCGGGCATCTGCTGGTCATGTTCCTNGCTTTGGTGCTGCTGGCACGCAGACGCCAAGCGTTCCTGCTTGTTGGTGTGGTCCTGCTCGTGGCGCCTCTCGGGTTCGAGGTGCTTGATGCCTTGCGGGCGTACTTCAGGGGGGGTGACGAACTGACGGGCAGTCTTGGCGCGCGGATCGCCTCGCGACTCGCCATGACTCCGATCATCGATTACGTAATCAACAACGTGGAATCTGTGGTGCTGTGTAATGGCGGCTCGATGGTGGCGTGGTATCACGAAATCGTTTTCTCGGTCGTCCCGAAGTCGCTGTTTGGCGTGGTTGACACCACAACCATCCACAAATGCTTGGCGATTGTCGCGTCGGGGGACCCCGAAACGGAGATGACGTTCAGCACTACGCTGCCAGTGAAGCTTCTTCTGGTGTGGGCAATGGGGAACGCGGCGGGCATACTTTATGGGATATCGATTGTGGTATTCCTCGTTTTCACAAGACGTCTTTCCTCACGCCTACTGGGACCGGGAGCGTTCCTGTTCTTCGCTCCGGTGACGTACGCATTCTTCCTGTCCGGAGTCACCAGAGACATCGTCACGCCGTTCTATTTTCTTGCATTACTGATGGCCGAGACGTGGGTCATCAGAGCGATCCAAGCGGTGTCATTACGGTTGCAGAGAGCGTAGCTGTCCATGAATGTCGGAGAGTGTGATGTGCGGAGCGGAGCCGTGCGGGACGGCGCCGAGAACGCGCCGCGGGACGAGCTTCAGGTCGCGTTGATATGCACGGTATTCAACGAGGAACGATCGATTGCACGCTTTATCGATAGCGTGAACGGCCAGACGGTCCTGCCGGATGAGATGGTAGTGGTGGACGGAGGGTCGGATGACAGAACGTGTCAATTAATTGAAGATCGCCTTGATAAACGCGTGCGACTGAACTTGATCATCGACTCGACGTGTAATCGCCGTTTTGTGTCCGGGCCGATTGCCCGGGGGCGGAACTGCGCAATCCGAAGTGCGTCGTTCGAGCACATACTTGTTACTGACGCGGGTTGCGTGCTGGACCGCGATTGGGTTCGCAGGCTGAAGGGAAGGCTGGCCGAAGGGGCGGATGTCGTCTCGGGATGTTACCGGCCTCAACCGGGGACTCGTTTTCAGAACTTGGTTGGCTCGATCTTCTGCCCGGCGGTTGAGTACAAGCACGCAAAAGACTTCCTTCCGTCGTCCAGATCGATTGCCTTCACGCGCCGCATATGGCGCGAGGTCGGAGGGTATCCGGAGGATACCTATACAGGTGAGGATACTAAGTTTGATTTGCTGCTCTTTGCGAAGACAGAGCGCGTGGTGATCGAGAGTGCCGCCATTGTTTTCTGGGAAATGCCCGAGGATCTGTCTGCTCTATTCCGAAAGGTCTATCAGTACGGGGTGGGAGATGGTGGTCAGGCGCACGCTGGCGGTCGGTATCTGCTGCGTGCGCTGTGCGTACTGTTTCCGCCGTTGTATGTCCTGTTGGTTCTGACGGGGCGCAGGAAGGCGTTTGGTTATGTGATCTATTTGGCGCAAGTGCTAGGGTACCTGCGCGGCGTGGCGGGGCGGCGCTTTGGGTGGCGATCGAGAGCTGTTGTGAGAGGCAATTCGTGAGAAAGGTGCTCGTCATCTTTGGTACGCGACCCGAGGCGATCAAAATGGCGCCGGTCGTCAAGTCGCTTAAGCAATGTAGAGAATTCGATGTCAGGGTTGGCGTAACGGCACAGCACCGTGAACTGCTGGACCAAGTGTTGCGAATCTTTGAGGTAAAGCCAGACTACGATCTCGACCTTATGCGCGAGCGCCAGGATCTCAGTGACGTTACCGCGCGAGTGCTGGTTGGGGTAACGTCCATCCTTCGCGACTTCCGGCCGGACTTTNTGTTGGTCCATGGAGACACAACGACTGCAATGGCTTCCGCGNTGGCCGGGTTTTACGAACAGATATCGATCGGTCACGTTGAGGCAGGCCTGCGGACGCACGACATTTACTCGCCCTGGCCGGAGGAAGCCAACAGGCAGATCATTGGGCGGCTCGCCCGTCTGCATTTCGCGCCGACTGTGTCAACGCAAGGGAACCTTATTTCCGAAGGAGTTGATCCGAAGCATGTATTCGTTACCGGCAACACCGTGATTGATGCGCTGCAGGAAGTCTTGAGGCGAATCGAGCAGGACGCTGACCTTCATCGGTCACTTCGCGACAGATTCCGGTTCCTGGACGAGTCGAAGAGATTGATTGTCGTGACGGGGCATCGGAGAGAGAATTTCGGCGCCGGCTTTGAGAACATTTGCGCGGCGTTGGAGGCACTTGCAGCGCGGAAGGATGTCCAGATTGTCTACCCGGTCCACTTGAACCCGAACGTCAAGGAGGTCGTCTTCCGGTCGCTCGCAAGCGAAACTGGCATTCACTTGATCGAGCCGCTTGAATACGTGCCGTTCGCATATTTGATGAAGCAAGCGTACGTGGTACTGACAGACTCTGGAGGGATACAGGAAGAGGCGCCAGCACTCGCGAAGCCTGTCCTGGTCATGCGTGAAAACACGGAACGTCCGGAAGCCGTAGATGCGGGAACCGTTCGGCTGGTGGGCACCGACCGGGATCGAATCATCGCAGGGGTAACAGAGCTTCTCGACGATCCCGGGACCTATGCGGCCATGGCGCGTGCCAAGAACCCATACGGCGACGGGNTGGCGAGCCAGCGTATCCGCGACATTCTCCGCGCGCTCCCGNGCAGCGGTGGTGCCGCAGTNGAATCCCCGCAGTGAAGGTGCTTNTNCTATCGCGGCGAACCCTGTTTTCGGTTCCCGGGGGAGACACTGTTCAGCTCACCAAAACAGCCGAGTATCTGAGAAGGCTCGGAGTATCGGTTGATGTCTCGACAGAGCTCGAACCATCATTCCGCGGCTACGACTTGGTGCACGCTTTCAACTTGATGCGTCCGCAGGAGGTATTCCTGCAAGTGCGGAAAGCGAAAGTGGAAGGTTACCCGATCGCGCTGTCGACAATTTTCGGCCTCTATACCGAGTACGAACGCAAAGCTAGGACAGGTCTTGCCGGACTGGTCGCGCGTCACGTGCCCCCGTGGGAAGTGGAGCGTCTGAAGGTCATTGCAAGGGCGTTGGTCAGCAGGGAAATGAGCAAAGGAAGTGCCCTTGTTGCTACGCGTGGCTATAGGCGACTGTGCGAGAGAATCACCGATATGGTGGATGTCTTCTTGCCCAACTCGCAGAGCGAGATGCGTCGCGTTTGGAGGGACTTTCCGTCAAGCGTCGGGAAGGCGCACGTAGTCGTTCCGAATGCCGTGGATCTGGCAATCTTCAATCCCGCTCGTGTCCGCGTCCCTGAGGAATTTGAGCAGTTCCGAGACTGTGTTCTTAGCGTTGCGCGGATTGAAGGGCGCAAATGCCAGCTCGAGCTGGTGCGCGCGCTGAAGGACTCTGCGCTTCGTTTGGTTCTGATCGGTCGACCGGCTCCGAATCACATTGCGTACTTCAATCAGGTAAGACGCGAAGCGGGTGATCAAGTACGGTTTGTTGGCCAGGTCAGTCATGAGGCACTCGCGTGCTATTACTCAGTGGCCCGGGTGCATGCGCTGATCAGTTGGATGGAGACTCCCGGTCTGTCCTCGCTGGAGGCCGGTGCGATGGGGTGTCGTCTCGTTGTTACGGACAAAGGCGATACGCGAGACTACTTTGCAGACGATGCATGGTATTGCGATCCGGAAGATGTCGGGTCTATCAGGGCGGCGGTTGAAGCGGCCTATGCGTCGCCGTCAACTGGAGGACTGTCCGAGAGAATCCGGCGCGAGTTCACATGGGAAGCGGCAGCGCAGAGCACGCTCGACGGGTATGCACTTGCGATAGCCAAACGCGCGCGTCCGTGAAGAGTCACCGTATTGCCATTGTTGGGACAGTCGGCATTCCGTCGGGGTACGGCGGATTCGAGACTCTGGCGCAGAACCTCGTCGATTATCATGCCGAAGCAGGACTCACCTGCGACCTGACGGTTTACTGCGCCGCCAGAGCCTTTGTAACCAAGCCCAAGACCTATCGCTCGGCACGGCTGGTCTACTTATCGCTGAACGCGAATGGACTGCAGAGCGTTCTTTACGATGCATGGTCCATCGGGTTGTCCGTGTGGCGGCATCACAACGTGATACTGCTGCTGGGTGTGTCGGGGGCTTTGGTGCTGCCATTCGTACGGCTTCTGTCGTCGGTCAAAATCGTCACCAACGTTGACGGAATCGAGTGGCGTCGCGCGAAGTGGGGTCGGGGCGCTCGCCTGTTTCTCCGATCTTTAGAGTGGATTGCGGTGCGCTTCTCGCACTTGGTTATAGCGGACAACAATGCGATCGCGCAGTATCTGGCCGACGAGTATGGCACCAGCGGCCTCGTTATCGCTTATGGGGGTGATCACGCGGTTGCTGCGCGCGCGGAGGCGGTGGACGACCTGTCGTTGCCGGACGAGTACGCACTTGCGGTGTGTCGTATCGAACCAGAGAACAATGTTCACCTTATCGTAGAGGCTTTCGCAAACCAGCATGATCTTCCGCTCGTGATGATTGGCAATTGGAACGGAAGCCGCTACGGACGTGGGATCCGATCGCAGTACGAACGATGCACCAATGTGCGCATGCTCGATCCCATCTATAACTTGGGTAGACTGAGGACCCTCAGATCGAGGGCCTCGCTCTATGTGCACGGTCACTCCGCAGGCGGCACCAACCCGTCTCTTGTTGAGGCGATGCACTTTTCGGCGCCNATTCTTGCTTTCGACTGCGCTTTCAACCGCGCTACCACCGAGGACAAGGCAGCGTATTTTTGTTCATCGGAAGAGTTGGCGAAGCTGATTCGGGAGACCAGGGGCGAGACGGCAAGGCGNAATGCGGATGCAATGAATGAGATCGCCTGTCGAAGGTATCGGTGGTCAGTTGTTGGCGCGCAGTACTTCGAGGCCGTTGGTACTGGCGCATCAGTCAAGTCATGAGCAACGCCGCGGACAGGAGCGGTGCTGCAAGGTCTTTTTCAGACAACTGTGGCGCCAAACCTAAGTCAGGCCATGCAATTCCGACAGCTGCGTCGTCCCAGCGTACCGCGCCTTCCGATGGAGGAAAGTAGAAATTGGTTGTCTTGTAAAGAAAGTCCGTGAATTCGCTTAGAACCAAATAGCCATGGGCGAAGCCGGGCGGTATCCAGAGCTGCCGATGGTTCTCCTCGCTCAGTTCGATGCCGATCCATTTTCCGAACCGCGGGCTGCTACGCCTGACGTCGACAGCAACATCGAAGACTCTGCCGGACGTCACGCGGACGAGTTTTCCCTGGGCGTGGGGCGGTAGCTGATAATGTAGTCCGCGCAGCACGCCCCGAGCCGATCGGGAATGGTTGTCCTGTACGAAGTCGACCTGATGCCCGACGGCTTCATTGAAAGTGCGACGGTTGTAACTCTCCAGGAAAAAGCCCCGCTCGTCCTCGAACACCCTCGGTTCCAGGATCAAGACCTCCGGCAGGTCGGTGGCTATGACCTTCATCAGAACACCCGTTCGCGAAGCAGAGACATCAGATACCGTCCGTAGCCGTTCTTG
>Ga0031656_10000904_pt1 | contig 10910 bp, 10 predicted proteins | sample FrelakmetDIP11DI_FD_55080 | JGI IMG/M metagenome (GOLD analysis project Ga0031656, IMG submission 55080) | Freshwater lake sediment microbial communities from the University of Notre Dame, USA, for methane emissions studies - DIP11 DI | ecosystem: Environmental > Aquatic > Freshwater > Lake >... | reverse complement strand
CAGATGTTTTAAAATAAAATAATCAGGGAAATCAAATCACAAATCCATCAGGAAGAATGGCTCCTTTCTTCACTACAATGACCCCTTCTTTTACAGTATATAAAGAATGGTCAGAGTTTGCAAGATGATGACCACCATTGATCCTTACATCATTACCAATACGGCAGTTTTTATCTATGATTGCGTTCTTGATATAACATCTTTCGCCAATACCCAGCTTAGGAATACCCTTGCTCACAGAATTATTCATATCCTCCAGGGTTTCATAAAAATCGGTTCCCATTATATAGCTGCTGACAATGGTTGTGCCCGTTCCTATCCTGGTTCTGATACCAATTACGCTGTTTTCAACGCGAGATGCATTGATGATACAACCTTCGGCAATGATTGTTTTTTCAAGTGTTGTGCCGCTGATCTTAGCTGGAGGCAACATCCGTGCGCGGGTATATACTGCCTTACTATTATCGAATAAATTGAAGGGGGGAATATCCTGGGTAAGCGCCAGNTTAGCTTCAAAAAATGAATAAATATTTCCGATATCAGTCCAGTAGCCATCATATTGATAACTCAGTACCTTAAAATGCTCAATCGAACTTGGAATGATTTCCTTTCCAAAATCGGTTGCATCTTTATGTGTATCCTGAAGCAATTCGAAAAGTACCTTCCGGCTGAAAATATAAATACCCATGCTGGCCAGGTAAAGCCTGCCCATCTCTTTCATTTCTGCGCCGGTATCGCTTACCCAATCAGCTAACACATCTTTGGCTGGCTTTTCAATAAATGAGGTGATGATGTCGCCTTTGTCGGCTTTTAAAATACCAAACTCAGGTGCTTCACGATCGCCAACGGGTATTGTGGCAATAGAAATATCAGCCTCTTCTTTTATATGGCGGTCAACCATTTCCTGGAAATCCATTTGGTATAACTGGTCACCGGAAAGGATCAGTACATAGTCAAAATCCTGTTGTTCCACATGGCGGAGTGATTGCCTTACGGCATCGGCTGTACCCTGGAACCAGGTGGGATTATCAGGTGTTTGTTCAGCCGCGATAATGTCTACAAAAGCAGAACTGAATGCGCTGAAATGATAGGTGTTTTTAATGTGCTTATTCAGTGATGCCGAGTTGAACTGGGTAAGTACATACATTCTGCCAATACCCGAATTCAGGCAATTTGAAATAGGTATATCAACCAAGCGGTATTTTCCGGCAATAGGCACGGCCGGCTTACTCCGGGTTGCTGTAAGTGGGTATAAGCGTGAGCCGGCTCCGCCGCCAAGAATAATAGCGATCACTTCTTTTTTCATATGGTGTGTTGTTAACTGATGCAATTTATTTAAGTGTTTTATATAAATCCAGATAATGTTTTGCGCTGCTAAGCCAACTGAAATCAAGTTTCATCATCGTTTTCCTTACCTCCCTGAATTTCTTTTTATCTTCATACAATTCCACGCTCCGATATACAGCATGAGTTATGTCGCCAACAGAAGCATTAAGGTGGGTTATACCATATCCGCCTTCATCACCAATATCAAGAACAGTATCCTTTAATCCGCCTGTTTTACGTACAACCGGAACCGTGCCATATCGCATCGCATACATCTGGTTTAGTCCACATGGCTCAACCCTGGAAGGCATAAGAATAAAATCCGCGCCAGCATACATCAGGTGACTAAGCCCTTCGTTGTAACCTATAAATACACTATAATCTCCTGCGCTGATAGTCTTCATCAACTCAAGTTGCCCTTCCACTTCGGGTTCCCCGCTACCCAAAACCAGGAAATTCATCCTCCTGCCAATATGATAAAAACTGTCGCCAATAACCTGAGGTAATAGATCAGCCGCTTTTTCGCCAACTAACCTGCCGATAAAAACTATTAACGGCTTTTCAGGATCCAACTCAAATGTTTCACAAAGTAGCTTTTTATTAGTTGATTTTCCTTTAGTTACGTCTGTTATTTTATAATGATTTTCCAGATAAGTATCTTTTGACGGGTCCCATACATCGGTATCGATACCGTTTAGTATCCCGGAACATTTTCCTTTTTCATATTCAAAAAGGGGTTCCAACCCGTTACTCATATATTTAAGTTCGTTCAGGTAACTCCAACTCACCGTAGTCACTTTGTGGGCGCATTTTATACCGCAGGCAAGNGGATTGATCATATTGCTCCATTCCATCAGCCCCCTTTTCCAACTATCCCAGGCCGGCACATAATTACTTTTATCCCATCCAATGGCGCCCTGGTATTGTGCATTATGAATAGTAAGAACTGTAGGAATGCCGGAAAGAACCTTGTAGGCAAAGCAATGCTGCATCATGAAGGGAATCATCGCCGTGTGATGGTCATGCACATGAACTATGTCGGGCCGGTGTTGCCAATGCGATAACCAGTCAACAAACGCGATCTGAAAAGCCATGAATCTCTCAGGATCATCTTCATAACCATAAATTTTTTCCCGGTCAAGCAAACCATTAATATCTATGAGGTAAAGGTCAAAACCCTGCTTATTATTGACTTCCTTGATCACCGTATATTCAAACCACCAAAATCCGAGGTTGGCACCACCTTTGTGAACCACCTCCCATTCATTATTATACAGGTATTTGGTCCGGTACATTGGCATNACCACCTTGGCAATATGGCCGGCATCGTTCTGATAACGGGGCAGCGCACCAACAACATCACCCANNCCTCCGGCTTTTGCTACTGGATAACATTCAGCCGACACATGTATAATTTCCATTCAATTGAATCATTTAATAGATTTAAATTAAGAAGTATTCCGATTAGTGCCGCATCATTCATAAAATTATTTTTCGGCAAGGGAATTCTTGCTATTTTCATTGACTTAATAAATTCAACTTAAAAGACAAACTGCTCATGAACCAACCCACTAAGCCTACAAATTACGGTGCCCTTGGCACTTTGGTGATGGTATTTTTTTTCTGGGGCTTTATCGCTGCCTCTAACAGTATCCTGATCCCCTTTTGTAAAACCCATTTTTCTTTAACCCAGTTTGAATCACAACTTATTGGCTCGGCNTTTTATATCGCTTATTTTATCGGATCATTGGTTTTATTTGTTGTTTCCAATTTTATCGGTACCGATATTGTAAATAAAATTGGATACAAAAGAGGTATTATTTATGGATTATTTATTTCCGTAATTGGCGCATTAATGATAATCCCATCTGCAAATGCCAATTCTTATTATGCCATTTTGGGTTCACTTTTTGTTGTGGCACTTGGCTTTTCTCTTCAACAAACCTGTGCCCAGCCTTTCGCTATTTCACTNGGCGACCCGGCTACAGGATCTCACAGGCTGAACCTAGGTGGGGGCGTAAACTCGCTGGGAACAACACTGGGCCCCATTATTGTAAGTTTTTTCCTTTTCGGTTCAGTTGGATCTGCCGTTCAGGATGTAACTGTAAAAAATATCAATAACCTTTATCTGATAGTGGCGGCAGTTTTTGCCGCGGTTGCTTTGTTCTTCCTTTTTTCCAAATTACCGGAGGGAAAAAATACAGAACCTTTTGAAAAAACAAATAAAGCTTCAGCTTCGCTTTTAGTAATGACAGGGTTGATCATAGGCATCATTGTTACAGGCATGCTTACTGAAATTCCCAAACTTTATCTGTTAATTGCCACCATTGTTGCCGTTGCAGGTGTCCTTTTCTATAGCAATGCCGAGGCCGAGAAATCCGAAATCGGCTGGGGTGCCATGAAATACCCGCAATTGATTTATGGTATGCTTGGCATTTTCGTTTATGTAGGAGTGGAGGTTACCATTGACAATAATTTTGGGGCTCTGCTCAAACAACCCGGTTACTTTAATGAAAGCGGCCTGAGCGAAAGCCAGATATCCCAATATATTTCTCTTTATTGGGGAAGCCTGATGATTGGGAGATGGACTGGCGCAATCAGCGTATTTAATCTAAAAGGAATGTCCAAGACCATTGCTACTATTGTTGTACCGTTTATTGCCTTTGGTGTAGTTCTAGGCGTAAATTATCTTTATGGTAATGAGATTGGCAACCTGCTCCCCTATGGTATCTGCATCGCTATTGCCATTGCAGCTTTCTTTTACGGACAGGAAAAACCGGTAAAAACCTTAGTGGTACTTTCTTCCCTGGCCGCCATTGCCATGGTTATCGGATCATTCACCACAGGCATTATTTCAGTATTTGCTATCATTTCAGGCGGTCTTTGCTGTTCGATAATGTGGCCCTGCATTTTCTCTTTAGGAGTCGGCGGACTGGGTAAATATACTTCAGAAGGTTCTGCACTACTGATCATGATGATCCTTGGCGGTGCAATTATTCCTCCATTTCAGGGGGTTGTGGGAGACAGCAGTCTAGGACTGCACAAATCTTACCTGCTGGCAGCCCTGTGTTTCGTAATCCTGGTTTTCCTGGCTTTGAAACTCCGTAGTGTTTTACAAAAACAAGGACTAGATTTTGACAAACAAATCGAAGGAGGACATTAATACATTCTTATGGCTATTCCTATTTCACAGCAGTTTGCTATTGGTATAGATATTGGCGGTACCAACACTAAATTCGGACTTGTCAATCACCGAGGTGATATTACCTACCATGGTGCAATACTTACACATAAGCACGAACGCATTGAAGATTTTATTGCAGATCTCTACGAGGCCATTATCCCGGCTATTGAAGATTCGGGAGGAATGGAAGTAATAAGAGGCATTGGCATTGGCGCGCCAAATGGCAATATCTACAAGGGTACAATTGAATATGCACCAAACCTTAAATGGAAAGGAATTATACCTCTTGCCGAGTTAATTGGCAACAAGTTTGGCGTAACTGCCAAACTGACTAATGATGCCAATGCTGCCGCTGTTGGTGAAATGACATATGGTGCGGCAAAGGGAATGAAAGATTTTATCATGATTACACTCGGTACTGGTGTAGGCAGTGGAATTGTAGCCAATGGTGAACTAATCTACGGCCATGATGGTTTTGCCGGCGAATTGGGCCATACCATCATCATCCCGGATGGCAGGCTTCATCTTGGCACCGGAGAACATGGTTCCCTGGAAGCCTATGCATCAGCCACCGGAGTTGCAAGGACGGCTCTTGAATTCCTTGACAGGGAGCCACATGAAGATTCCCTTATGCGTAATTATGCCCGGGAAGAAATTGATGCCCGTGTGGTATACGACTGTGCTGTAGAGGGCGATAAACTGGCCCTTGAAGTGTATGAATTCACCGGGAAAGTATTGGGACTTGCACTGGCAAATTTTGTGATGTTCAGCAGCCCCGAAGCAATCATTTTCTTTGGCGGTATGGCTAAAGCGGGAGACCTTATCATGAAGCCAACACGGGAGAACATGGAGAAACATTTACTTCCTATTTTCCGCGATAAAGTCAAACTCATTTTCAGCGAACTTAAGGAAGCTGATGCTGCCATCCTGGGAGCGAGCGCTTTAGTTTGGGAAATGAAACAACCGTAAAGGATTTATTCGGGAGGAAAGAATGAAATTACGAAGTTTGACCGGCTTTAGCTGTTTCCCATGCGGCTCTCCCTATTCCTTTAAACACATGCTTTTCACTATGGTATGATGAACGTACGAGTGGGCCACTTTCAACATAATCAAACCCCAATGCATATCCGATTTCCCGGTATTCTGCAAATTCATCCGGATGGATAAAGCGGTCTACAACGAGGTGTCTGCGACTGGGTTGCAAGTATTGCCCGATGGTAAGCACATCCACACCGCTGTTGTTGAGATCTTTCAGGGCTTGTATTACTTCTTCCTTTGTTTCACCCAGGCCAAGCATTATTCCTGATTTTGTTCGCATTCCGCCTTCTTTGAGGATACGCAGCACTTCCATGCTTCGCCAATATTTGGCCTGAATGCGCACTTGGCGGGTGAGCCGCTCAACCGTTTCAATATTGTGTGAAACTACTTCAGGTGCCGCATCCATTATGCGCTTGATATTTTCAACTTCGCCTTTAAAATCCGGGATAAGGGTTTCAAGAGTTGTGTCTGGATTTAGCGATTTTACTGCCCGAATGGTATTATACCAGATAATGCTGCCGCCGTCGCGTAGTTCATCCCGGTCGACAGATGTGATAACAGCATGTTTCACTTTCATCAGGTGAATGGCTTCGGCTACGCGTTGTGGTTCATCGAAGTCAGGCTCCAGTGGTTTACCGGTTGCTACTGCGCAGAAACCGCAGCTTCGCGTGCAGATATTTCCCAGGATCATGAAAGTAGCCGTTCCCTCGCCCCAGCACTCTCCCATATTAGGACAGTTACCACTTTCACAAATAGTATGGAGTTTATGGGTATCAACTAAGGANCGCACTTTTTTATAACTCTCNCCAATAGGTAATTTCACCCGCAGCCAGTCAGGCTTCTTTACCTTATTTTCCGCTACTGCATTCGTAGTGTGCAATTCTGTCATAATTTGATTAGAAACAATAAAGGGGTAAAATTAGTTTACTTTCTCTTGCCAAATAGTATGGAGAGGTAGCCATTGGAAAAAAAATGCTTACCCTCAATGGTCGCCATCTGAATTATTTCACTGGTATAATACTCGAAATTGAAGCCAAACTCAATAGCGGTAATGGCATTATTAAACCTGCCCCAATCAAATCGAAGGGCTGTTTTGGCATGCACACCGGGTACAAATTTCATTTCGCCCCAACCCGTTGACAAGCCTGTGCCACCTACGATAAAATTTCCGAGGAATTCTGCACTGTCGGCTGGGGTATACTTTATTTGCCTTACCCGGCCTGAATTAGGGGGCGACTCAACTTCAATATAATAAGGCCGTACTAATCCCAATGAAAGCCCTCCTGCAAAAATGCCATATACCCCAACTCCATTCTTATTCCCTTTGCCGCCAATCATGATCTGCTGCCCTATTGCTCCTTTTAACTGGTAGAATATATTCTGTTTGCCAAATACAAAAGGATTGCCCAAAACTATAAAACCACCTCCAAGGTTATCCCCGGTACTCTGTTTTTCTTCTTTTGGATGCTTTTTTTCATTGAACTCGAACTGATAGATTGTTGCCTTGTATGGTGTTTTCGTCTTACCAATTTCATAGGANCCTCCATAACCATCATGGTTTAGCTTGAAACCCCATACGGTATGTTTCTTATAGGAAGGCTCGCCTTCTTCTTCAAGCCTGATCATTTCGTTGATTTTTTGCTTTTTAGCCTGTTTCTTTTCCGCCCTGGATTGAGAGCCGGGCTGATCCTGAGCCATCAGGCAAAAAGCAGGAAATAAGGCAATAATAAAAATTACAACTCTTTTCACGCTTTGAGTTTTACTTTATGAACGTAAATTTAGGCAAAAAATTCACAATGACTTCAGCNGTAATTTACGAAGGTGGCCTAAGAACTGTTTCCACCCATATTCAATCAGGTTCGAGCTTTGAAACTGATGCCCCAACTGATAACCAGGGAAAGGGGGAAAAGTTTTCTCCAACTGACCTTGTTGGGACGGCCCTGGCGGGCTGTATGCTTACAACCATGGCAATTAAAGCCAGGCATATGGAAGAAGCCCTGAAGGGAGTAAAAATCAATGTCCTGAAGATCATGTCGGCAAATCCACGGCGTATAAGCGGACTACATTTAACATTTAATTATCCGGCTGGTTTCTCGGCTACCGACATCCAGAAAGCAGAACTGGAAAATATTGCCATGACCTGCCCGGTGAAAGAAAGCATACACCCGGACATTGATCTGAAAGTGGATTTCAACTGGTGATCTGCTTTTTTTCCATAAATACGGTTTCTTATGNTACAACTCGGACTTGTTTCGGCCATACTTTCAGAAAAGCAAACCGATGAAGTGATTTCATTTGNNGCTGAAAAAGGATTTAAGTGCGTGGAAATGATGTGCTGGCCCAAAGGCAGGGCTGAGCGAAGATATGCGGGGGTGACGCATGTTGATATAGACAACCTGGACGATATGGCCATTGCCACGATCAGGGAGAAACTGGACGACCATAAAATATTTATTTCCGGGCTTGGATATTATCCCAACCCATTGGATCCTGATGAAGAGAAATCTGCCTTTCACCTGGACCACATAAAAAAAATGATACGCGCAGCTTCTCAATTAGGCGTTTCCGTTATCAATACTTTTGTGGGTCGCGACCCACGAAAAAACATCGATGAAAACCTGTCGGTATTCAGCCGTAAATGGCCGGATGTAGTAAGTGTAGCGGAGGAATACAATATCCGAATCGGCATAGAAAACTGCCCCATGTACTTTACACAGGATGAATGGCCAGGTGGTAAAAACCTGGCAACTACACCGGAAATATGGGACCAGATTTTTGACATCATCCCTTCGCCGTTATTCGGCCTCAATTATGACCCATCGCACCTTGTCTGGCAAATGATGGATCCCGTTAAACCGGTTTACGACTATGCNTCGAGGTTACATCATATCCATTTGAAAGATGCCAAAGTTNATCCGGAGAAGCTCAACAGAGTGGGCACTATGGCTACACCACTGGAATACCATTCTCCACGTATACCAGGAAGAGGTGATGTTGACTGGAAATTATTTCTAGAAGCCCTGAGAGATATAGGGTACAATGGCCCGGCCTGTATAGAGGTAGAGGATAAGGATTTTGAAAAATCTGGTGAGGATATTGAAAAAGCAATTGTCCTATCCAAAGATTATATTACAGCAATGATATCGAAGCTGGGAGAAACTAATACGCCATGAACAGTATGGAATGGACCTTATCGCTCGTTTTTGTAATCGGATACCTGGCCATCATTTTTGAAAACAAGATCCGCGTCAACAAGGCATCCACAGCGCTGGTGACGGGCGTTCTCTGCTGGACCATCCATATTCTTTTTGCAAAAGAACCTTCTGTTGTTTCTGATTCCCTGATGGAACAAATGAGTGAAATTGCCGGGATACTTTTTTTCCTCCTTGGCGCCATGACCATTGTAGAATTAATAGATGCACACGATGGCTTTGAAGTTATCCTGGAAAAAATCAAAACTCTAAATAAAAAGAGACTGCTTTGGATCATCACCCTGATCAGTTTCTTACTGTCATCGGTACTGGATAACCTGACAACAACCATTGTAATGGTTTCACTGATCCGAAAACTTATTAATATAAAGGATGGCAGGTTATTCTATGCAGGGATGGTAGTAATAGCTGCAAATGCCGGCGGCGCCTGGTCGCCGATTGGTGATGTTACTACAACAATGCTTTGGATTGGCGGCCAGATAACACCAATTGGGATCATTACAAGTGCATTTATTCCAAGCCTGGTTTGTCTGTTAGTACCACTTTTTGTTTTGGGGAAATTCATGAAAGGTGAAATAAAGCCGGTTGAAAGCAACCGCGAAGAATATGAAAAACGATCCACACCACTGGAAAGGAAGGCCGTTTTTTTTATAGGACTTTTTTGCATCCTGTCGGTACCTGTTTTTAAAACATATACCCATTTGCCGCCGTTTATGGGGATGTTATTGGGCCTGGGTGTTATGTGGATAATAACCGAATTGATACATCATGAAAAAGATGAGATCGATAAAGACCGCTTTTCCGTTAATTATGCACTCAGAAAGGTAGACACTCCCAGTATACTTTTTTTTCTTGGAATCCTGATTAGTATTTCGGCATTACAGGCAACCGGGATTTTGAAAAACCTGGCCGACTGGCTGACAGATAATCTAAAAAATGAATCCGCAATAGTAATGTCCATCGGGCTTATTTCTTCAATAGTAGATAACGTACCACTTGTTGCTGCCACACAAGGTATGTATAGTCTAAATCAATATCCTACCGATCATTATTTCTGGCACTTCCTGGCCTATTGTACAGGTACCGGCGGCAGTGCACTCATCATTGGATCTGCGGCAGGTGTAGCGGCCATGGGACTGGTCAAAATTAATTTTTTCTGGTACCTGAAAAAAATCACCCTTTGGGCTTTAATGGGTTATGTTGCCGGAGCAATCGTATTTATTGGAGTAAAGTCAATTTTCGGCTAACAGCGATGAAAAAAGGTCGCAAGGTTAACGCAAGGATTTTTTAAAAGGATGTTAAAAGCAACTACCCGTATATGTAAAGGCATGAATTTTCGTTAGTCATTTCAAACGGGAAAAATGAAAAAATTACGCATATTAATTTTCGTATGCTGCGGCCTGGCAGGGTTGGGAAAGGTAAATGGCCAGGAATACTCCAATGCATTGGGTATTCGACTAAGTACGGCGCAGGCGACTATTAATCAATCCGTTTCCTACAGACGATATTTCAATGAAAATACTGCGGTGGAGGGACTGCTCAGTTTTGATCCCATGGCTATAGGCGTATTATACGAAAAGGTCTACCCATTGGGAACACCCGGGCTGCAATGGTTTTTTGGCGGGGGTGGCTACGTAGCTTTTAAAGGAGATAATGTGGTGGGCGCAATGGGTATTATCGGCCTGGATTATACCCTGCCATCCATACCAATCAATATGAGCCTCGACTGGAAACCCGAACTTAATATTATCAATAGTGTAAATTTCCAGGCTTCAGCAGTGGCAATTAGTGTCAGATTTGTTTTTTAAGAAGCCTCCGGCACCACGGCCAGGAAATTATGCAGTTTCACGACCTATTGATTAAAGAAGTGACTTAAAAAACCGGGGCTAACCCGGTTTTTTAAGCATTATTTTTCGGTTAGTGAAGTCCCAACCCACCATATCAACTCCTCTGCGAAACCCTGTGTTCTCTTCTCCCAGCGCTATACGCTATTTGCCTTTCATTTTCGACTTTCCACTTTCGATTTTCGATTTCTATGCAGTTGTTGTATTTGCCTTTCATTTTCGACTTTCCACTTTCGATTTTCGATTTCTATGCAGTTGTTGTATTTGCCTTTCATTTTCGACTTTCCACTTTCGATTTTCGATTTC
>Ga0031656_10000903_pt1 | contig 10920 bp, 8 predicted proteins | sample FrelakmetDIP11DI_FD_55080 | JGI IMG/M metagenome (GOLD analysis project Ga0031656, IMG submission 55080) | Freshwater lake sediment microbial communities from the University of Notre Dame, USA, for methane emissions studies - DIP11 DI | ecosystem: Environmental > Aquatic > Freshwater > Lake >... | reverse complement strand
TCCGATTACGTTATGCCGGAAATTAATGGGATCCAGTTGTTAAAAACACTGAAATTTCAGGGAATAGAAACTCCTTTTATTCTTTTTACCGGAAAGGGAGGGGAGGAGACCGCTATAGAGGCATTAAACTCCGGTGCAACTTTTTATCTCCAGAAGAGTGACAATCCCCGGTTCCAGTTTGCAAAATTACGAAAGATGATTCATGAAGCTGCCCAGAAGCAGCGGACAGAGGAAATCTATCGTGAGAATAACATCTGCGTTGTAATCCCTGCGTATAATGAAGAAAAACTTATTGGACCCACACTTGCGTCAGTTCCTGATTATATCTTCAGGATTTATGTAGTCGACGACGCATCCACTGACCGGACACCGGAGATTATTCGTGAATATGCAGAAAAAGATACGAGGATTATGCATATCCGGCATGAAGTAAATCAGGGAGTAGGTGGATCGATAACGTCAGGATACCGTGAAGCCTTAAACGAGGGTATGGATATCGCTGTGGTAATGGCAGGGGACAATCAGATGGACCCTGCATATCTTCCAAAGTTTCTCGATCCGATCATTAAACGGCAGGCAGATTATGCTGTGGGAAATCGCCTCCAGGGTAGGGAATATAGTAAAGGAATGCCCATATGGAGATTTTTTGGCAACGCTCTCCTTACCCTGCTCACCAAGATTGCTTCCGGATACTGGCAGCTGATGGATCCCCAGAATGGTTACACGGCGATATCAAGGAGAGCTCTTGAACGTCTGGATCCCAATAAAATATATCCCCGGTACGGGTATTGCAACGACATACTCGTAAAATTAAATGCATACGGTTTCAAGGCAGTGAATATCAATCATCCGGCGCGGTATAATATTGGTGAGAAATCGGGCATCAGGTATCGTACGTATATTTTCAGGCTCTCACGCCTCCTCCTCAGAGATTTTTTCTGGCGGTTGAAAGAAAAGTATGTTGTCCTCAATTTCCATCCGCTCGTTTTCTTCTACGTTTTCGGTTTTATTACTGTCTTAATAGGTATCATATTTGGTTTCTATACAATCTACCTTAGACTGTTCGTGGAAACGGAATTATTTGTAGTCCGGGCAGCCCTTGCACTCATCCTTTTCTTTATGGGTTCGATGTTTCTGCTCTTTGCGATGCTCTTTGACATGGAACAGGAAAGGAACACCATGTGGTTGTGATTATCTCTTTTTTATCCGAACCTACCAATGATTCGCATCAATACAATACATAAAAATAAGGTGTAATAACATTCACTGTTATCTAGCAATAAAAAAGGAGAGTAGCTATGGAAGATCAGGCAGATGAAATAAGCCGGATTCGTACAATATTAATGGATAATCCGAAAGGATCAACGATTGAGGATATTGCAAAAAAACTGCCATTGAACCGGACTTCCACTGCAAAATATCTTAACACCCTCTTGATATCCGGTCAGGCTGAAATGAGGACATTCGGCCGTGCAAAGGTCTTCACACTCTCCCAGCGTGTCCCTTTCTCGCAAATGCTGAACCTTTCCTCAGATCTTCTTCTCGTCCTGGATCAAAATCTTATCATACATCAGGTAAATGAACCATTCATCAGATTATTCGGTCTCTCACAGGAGGCGCTAATAGGTCAACCTATTACTCGTTCTCCTTTTATGCCCTATCTATCCGATAAGAATTTGTCTCTATTCATGGAAGCCGCACGGGGGACGGAACATAGTACCATTGACTGTATTGAGATCAATGGGCAGGAATATTTTTTTAAAATCAAACTGATTCCCCTGGTTTTTGATCAGGGCGCTCAGGGACTTGCAGTCATCCTTGAAGATATCACGGAGCTCAAAAAATACCAGCAGCACCTCGAACAGCTTGTAGAGCAGCGGACCCATGAGCTGAAAATTACCAATGAACAGCTGGTAAAAGAAATTGACGAGCGCCATCAGATTGAAAAAGCCCTTCACCAGATTAATGCCAAACTGAACCTGGTGAGCAGTATTGCACGTCATGATATTCTCAACAGGCTGACTGTTATCTATGGAATAATATCTCTTTTACAGGAAGGGATATCAGATCCCACCTTTAGTGACTATTTGAAAAAAGCGGAAGAATCAACAATTGCCATCAGACGTCAGATTGAATTTACCGGGGATTACAAAAATATGGGTCTGGAGAAGGCTGATTGGCAGAATGTCCGTAATTCACTACAGCAATCATGCGAAAACGTGGATCTCAAAGCGGTGACCCTCGATGTTTTTACCAATAACCTGGAGATTTTTGCAGATCCGTGGTTGAAAAAAGTCTTTTTTAACCTGATTGATAATACTCTGCGGTATGCAGAGCGTGTGACAAAAATCACGGTTTCCTATCTTGAATCTCCCCATGGATTGGATTTAATATTCGAAGACAATGGTATTGGAATTCCCTCTGACGAAAAAGAGAAGATATTTGAACGGGGATATGGAAAAAATATCGGGTATGGTTTGTTTATGGTCCGTGAAATCCTTGCCATAACAGAACTCACCATACAGGAAACCGGTGAACCCGGTAAAGGAGCACGGTATGAGATCCACGTGCCAAAACGGTATTACCGTTTTAAATAAATGACCCCCAAAAAAATAACTTTTCAATTTTATTACATTAATCCTTGTGGATCATGTGCCTCCCTCTATCAAGAGATTTATTAAAAACCTCGATCGATAGGGCATTGTAGAATTCCTTTTTCTATGATATGAAACACAAAGGACTGGTACGATGAAGGAGGAGACCGTGCCTGTCCCCCCAGACCGCCCCTGCGCTTAGCGATGATTACGTAGCACCTGTTCGAGGTTATCGCATTTAAGGGGAACCACAGCGGCTGGGGTGAAACCCCTGGTGAGCGTTTAGCTTACTATTGAGCATTTCCTATGAAAACGGACATGATTCCCCTTGGGCGACAATCATACAGGATGAAAAAGTGATTGCATTTTCATATTAAAACGTAGTATTCAGAGAGAATTCGGGGATTTTTACCCCTCTATCCATCAGCTACGATGAATACCGCAACCCCGACGGGGTGCCCCCGTGGCGGATCGGAGACTAAAAACTCAAAAAAACTCCCTGCCCGCCGTGTCTCGGAGAGTCCCTGAGGCGGGGGACCTTCGTAAATAATACGATTTTCATAGTTCTGGAGAGAACTCGATTGGTTCATGTCCGTTTCTCCAGAGCCATAGATATTTAAAACACTGCCAGGAAAACGGATCATTCTTTCAAACCGTCATTTTAAAAAATATTTTCTGGATCTGGAGAAATCCGAATTATTGAGGAAATCAGCTGTCATATCACATAAATGTGCAAAATCAATAGACATGCATCGAAAATGTGGATTTACCCTGTTTGCCCGATAAGGGATTATTCGTTTAACCCTCAGAATATTAACTCAATTTTATACGTTTCTGCTCCGCACAGTTTATCGTTTCTCTCAATAATTTTAAATCCAAATCTTTGATGAACAATTAATGATTGGGGATTATTTACATCAATACATCCCCTGACAGATCGGACATTGTTATTTTTTAATTCTTTTAAACTTTCGTTAATGAGAGTTAATACAGTTCCTTTCCCCCGCATGGAGGGATCTACGCATAATGAATACGCTGTCGCCTGATGAACTCGTTTTAAACCAACGAACTTTATGTGTACATAGAACCCCATAAATGCAACAATCCTGCCGTTCGCTTCACATACATAACATATATTTCTGAAAAGTTTGGGATATTTTTTTATCTGATAATCTTTTTTATTTCCAAAGCAGGTATAATTGAGCTCTAAAATTCTTTCAAAATCGTCATCTTTACATCTCCTGATGATTTTTGATGTGTGTGAATAATTTCTTACTTCCCGACTTCCCAAATAATCCAATATATAACGATAATAAAAGAGACATTTTTCTTTTGGGTACGCCAGTATTTTCTCTCGCAATTCAGTCACATCACTACTCATCCTCCCTATATGATCTTTTTAGTAAAAAAACTAAAGCATCCAAGGAAACCAAGTTACTTACCTTTTTAATTATCATTATACAAAATGAATAGAGTCAAAGGTCGTTTTAATGAGTTCACAATCTGAATCTGGAGATTCACAAAAAAATATACCAGTAATGAACTCATTCATTACGAATACTCTTATTGTAGTGGGAGGGTCGGCAATAGCAGCCCTTATTACAATTTTTTCCACTCCAATCCTTACTCGTTATTTCACTCCTGAGGCCTTTGGTATATTTGCGGTCTTCTCTTCGATTACTGGCATCATCAGCATTATTGCCTGCATGAGATATGAGCTGGCAATTATGCTGCCGAAATCGGATGATGATGCAATTAATATTTTTGCTTTGTGTTTACTCATTGCCGTTCTTATAAGTGTCCCCCTCGTGCCAATTTTCTGGCTTTTCCAATCCCAGATAATTTCCCTGTTCAATTTACCCAATCTTGGGTCGTATATTCTTGTAATCCCTTTAATGATCTTAGTTAACGGTTTTTTTAATGCCCTCTACAACTGGCATACCAGGAAACAGAACTTTACGTTACTTGCAGGTGCCCGTGTCACGAACTCAGTAATGACCAATGGGTCTCAGCTGATAAGTGCATTTATAGGTTTTCTGACAGCAGGAGGATTAATTATCGGGACTATCCTTGGATTGTTTTCATCAACTGCAGTTCTCCTGGTGCAGATGTGGAGAACGGATAAGGCTGCACTCAAGGGGTCTATCAGATGGAGTTCGATGGTCTATGGCCTCAAACGCTATCGCAATTTTCCCATCTACGACAGCTTTTCAGCATTCATTAATAATCTTTCATGGCAGTTACCGGTATTAATGCTTGCTGCGTTTTTCTCCCCGGCAATTGTTGGTTTTTATTCGTTGGGATTAATGGTACTGTTTTTCCCTATGAATCTGATAGGGAGTGCTCTCTCGCAGAATTTCTTCCAGAAAGCAGCTGAAGTAAAGGATCAGGGCACTCTCGGGCATCTCGTTGAGCAGGTATTTGAAATTCTTGTAATGGTTGGACTATACCCGATATTTGTGCTTACGCTTGTGGGTGCAAATGTTGTTGTGGTAATTCTCGGACCAAATTGGGGCGAAGCTGGTGTCTATCTTCAGATCCTCAGTATCTGGGCATTTGTCTGGTTTGTTTCATCTCCCTTAGGAGCAGTCTTCGCAGTCCTGGAAAAACAGGCGTACTTCTTAAAACTGAATATTGTAATTTTTTGCACCCGGTTTGGATCTCTTCTTATCGGAGGGCTTCTTGGGAATCCGCTTATCGCACTGGGCCTCTTTGCAGGCACAGGTATATTGGTATATGGATATATGAACTGGAGCGTCATGCGAATTTCCGGGGTGTCTCAAAAATTTGTGAGAATGACGTTACTACATAATTGTATCTTATTCATACCCGCCCTTGTACTGCTCGTCCTCCTGAAATTTGTGAATGCAGGCAATCTTCTCATAACGTGTGCATCTGTTCTCGTACTCGTCGGATATTATGTATATCTCCTGAAAACGAACGAAAAAGTCAAGGAGATTTTCAATCACATAACGGGTGGACTGATCTAGATATAATCAGGTTTTTAAGGTTAGGATGGTATCAATCCCCGCCCTTGTTGATTTGAAAAAAAGCACGATCATCGAAGTTTAACGCGTTCAAATTGCGTTAATTCAAGGATTATATTTATAAAAATTTCACCCACTCTTGATAGAGATTCGTGCTTATAACTTCTTTTAGGGTCGATAGTTACTGCATATAAATAAATTGACAAACAATATCTAATCATCACCTGTTGGCCAGAATAAAAAATTGAGATTATTTAATATTTAAAAAAAATCACAGTAAATTTTGGGATGTATGCATAGATTAGAGGGATACAAACCCGGTAACTGAAATTGCAGAACCAGGGGAGGATAATGTCCAGATTTGATGTTGCTGAACTCTCGAGAGCCGATCTCCCTCAATGGGACAAACTCGTAGATCAATCGTCTCATGGAACTATTTTCCATAAAAGCGGTTGGCTGGATGCGTGTGCACAGTCCCTAGGAAAAAAGGTAAAGATTTTCGGGTGTTTCCATGATGGCCAGCTTATTGGAGGCTGCTCGCTTTTCCTCCAGAAGAAGCTGGGTGTAATTACTACGGCCAATTCAACCTGTCTGACAACCCCCTATGGGGGTTTCGTCCTTGCTTCATCCCCAAGTTCAAGTGTTCACAAACAGGAAACGTTTTCCCGGGAGATTATTGAATCCCTGCTCAGCACTATCGAAAAAGAACAGTTCTTTTCTATAAGCATCTCAAATTCCCCGGAATTCCCTGATATAAGGCCATTTACTGTGAATCATTGGAGTTCGAGTGTCTATTATACCTATTATATCAATCTCCATAATAATCTCGAATCCAGTTTTGATGCATCGGCGAAAAGAAATATCCGGAAAGCAGAAAAGAACCGGATTATTATCGAACCTTTTTCTGACATATCCCACTATTATGCTCTTTATTGTGAGACATTTACCCGGAAGGACCTGGAACCTCCGGCTCCAAAGCGTCTGTTTACGGAGTTGTATTCGTTTATCACGAATCAGAACTGCGGTGAAATGCTGGCCGCTATGACCCCGGATGGTGAGATTGCCTGTGCGGAGATTGTTATCTGGGATAACCGACTCGCTTACAGCTGGACAGGAGTCTCTGATCACCGGTTCCTGAATTTAGGAGCTTCATCTCTCATCATGCATGACTATATGAGCAGACTGAAGGAACGGGGTCTCCCAAAGATAGACATTATGATGGCAAATATTCCTCAGTTATCGAGCTTTGCAACGTCGTTTAATCCTGTTCTCGTCCCGTTCTATTATCTCAAAATCGGATGGGATCGATTCTTTCCCGACCTGGCTCCGATGGATACCCTGCCGTAACTACCAATGGCTTTAAACGCTCTTGGGCGGGACCAGGATCCAGGTGTATCGGATCCCCCCATTACGAAGGGGATTACAGGATCTCACGAAGTCATTGCATGAAAACCGGGTGGGTTCAACATTATAAATACCATGAACTACAATCTTTTTTAGAACTATCAGACCTCGAATGAGGTTATTATTGTCAGGAACAGGAAAAACCAGTTGCATCATGAAGATTATATCCATTGTTGGTGCCCGGCCGCAATTTATTAAATGTGCTCCGGTTTCTATTGAGCTGCGAAAAAAGCATGAGGAGATACTCATTCATACCGGTCAGCATTATGATCCGGAGATGTCGGCTGTTTTTTTTGAAGATCTCAATATACCGCAACCGGACTATCATCTGGAGGTTGGCTCGGGCTCACACGGAAAACAAACAGGTGCAATCCTCGAAAGGGTAGAAGACGTGCTCATGCATGAAATGCCGGATCTTGTCCTCGTCTACGGTGACACAAACTCAACCCTTGGAGGTGCGCTGGCTGCTGCAAAAATTCATATTCCGGTTGCCCATATTGAGGCTGGACTCCGGAGCTTTGACCGAACGATGCCAGAAGAGCTCAACCGCGTTGTAACCGATCATATATCGAATCTGCTTCTCTGCCCTACACAGACTGCAACTGATAACCTGAAAAAAGAAGGAATAACCGATGGCGTTTACCTGGTCGGGGATGTTATGGTCGATGCCCTGAAACACAACGCCGAAATCGCCAGGAAAAAATCTCAGATTATTAAAAATCTTGGACTAAAAAAAGGTGATTATTGACTAAAAAAAGGTGATTATTTTGTGGCAACTGTCCACCGCCCGGGCAACACCGACGACCCAAAGAACCTTACTGCAATTATTGAGGCATTCAGTGAATCCGGCAAAACTGTTGTATTTCCTGTTCATCCCCGTACAAAAAAATATCTTTGCGAATATGGATTATGGGATTCATTACCTGAAAATATCCGGCTCATTGACCCTCTCGGCTATCTCGATATGCTTCACCTTATGAAACATGCAAAAAAAATCCTTACCGACTCCGGTGGAATCCAGAAGGAGGCGTATGTACTAGGAGTACCGTGTATCACCTTGCGCGAGAATACTGAATGGACTGAGACGCTGATGGGAGGATGGAACATCCTTGTTGGTGCAGACAAGGGTAAGATACTCGCTGCGGTAGTGGCGGATGTCAGGACGAATTCTAAAAATACCGTGTTTGGGAAGGGAGATGCGGCAGAGAAGATTGTGAGGATTATTTCAAGCCAATCAAAGGATTAGCTGGATAGGCATTCACAAAATCCGTGTCTTTTTTTTTGCTTGAAATATTTCATACCTTCAAATGAAATCTGTATCCGTTTCCGCGTTTATTAGCAAGGTCAGATAATTTGTTTAAGCTGGTATCATGAGCCCAATAGTCACCGGAGTAATTGGATGTATCCTGTCCGATATCGTGAAGAAGATTGCCTGGTCGCATGACGTTGTTTTCACGGATATTGTCTAAAGCGGGAAACCGGAGAACCTAAAGGAATGTTCCGACCGCATAAATGGCATTGGAGGGAAGGTTTAGTGATCTCTCATTGCTGAAGGAATTGTTGAACAGGTACTTCAGTAAAAAGACAGGATAATTTGGAAATCCGCATTACAGCTGCAGGGTTTGTTCCCTTGTCTGCGCTGACAATTCTGTCCGAAGAAAGAGATTAAATCATCAGAAAATCCACTATTATGACTAGTGTAGAGGGAGAGATGAGCCCCAATTATAAAATGATTTTATTTATAGCTACTATTGTTGTAATTATATCTGCCGGAGGATTTTTAATAATAAACACGCGATATACCAGCAGGCATCTGATAATAATATCACAACCCAATTACCAACACTATCTTCCCACTTATATTTAGCCGATTTCGGTATCAAAGCCGATGGCTCAGATGAAACTACAAAACTCCAAAGTGCATTAAACTATGCAAAATCCAATGGATATACTTCGGTTTCTTTTCCCCCAGGCGGAAAAACTATTGGAATATCCGACCCCATTTACATCCCGGCAAATATGGAAATCATAGGGAATGAATGCACAATAAAACTTCTTGCTCTGTCCGGGATAGGTCACTGGGTCTGGACGATCGATACCGGTCCCGGGGTCTACATCCATAACCTGAAAATTAACGGGAATAAGGATAATCAAGAGGCAAGTTCTGACCCGGACTATTATTTCCCGAAAGCTCCCAATGACGGGATTGCGCTCCGTACCGGGGCAAGGTTCGAGAATAATGAAGTGTATAATTTTGGAGGGTATTCTGTTGAAGCAGTCAGAGGAGACAATATTATAATTAACAATAATATTATCCATGACAGCTGGCAGTACGGTATATCAACTTCCGGAGAAGATAAAAATTATAATAATAATATCACTATCACAAAAAATACATTCTATAATTGCGGTCAAGTTGGAATAAAAATCGTAGGTTGTGCCTCCTGTCTGGTATCTGGGAANACAATCACCATGCCTGCACCGTATGACCTTTTGAGTGTTTNAAGCACTGGATCGCGCGAACCAACAGGAATACGACTTTACTCACAGGATGAACCCAACAAGCACATTACNATTATNAATAATACGATTTCGGGTTCAGGTTCGGGAACNGATATCGGTATTGATTCTGATAACGAAAATAATTCAGATATTGATATTANCGGGAATCAGATAAAATCCGTCTATACCGGAATAAGAATACGTTTTGACAATGCCAGCGTGAGTGATAATACGATAGCGGATGCTCGTTTTACCGGTATTTTGTTACATGGAAGTAATGGTAAAGTTTTTCANAATAACCTGAACAATGCGGGAATAATTATTGCCGGGGATAACTCCAGTGAAAAATATCCCTCTCAGAATCTTATCCAGGATAATCTGATAACCGGAGGCAATCAGTATTGGCGGGCCCAAGGAACAGGAATCTATGTATGGTATATAACAAAGGCAAATATCATTGACGGGAATGAAATCAATGTTGATAACAATGCCATAAAGATAACCAATGAATACGGTGAGTCTAGCGGTTTTATTATCAAAAACAATATACTTTATTCAAAAACTGACTGGATAAATAATAAGGGAAAATCTACAGAAATCTATAACAACACCCAGTTATTACCTTCAGGTATTACTTCATTTTTCACACAATTTTGGAATTTACTCAGATCTTTAACCGGCAACTTCTCATAAGACTGAATGTATCGATAGAACCCTATCGCTTTTAATGGGGAATTTTCCAAAAGGATCAAATGCTCTATCCCGTCTGAAAAAGTAAGGCTCTGCAGGATTTTTTTTATCAGGATATAAAAGAATAAAGCACTCGTAACATGATTGAGGGGACAGTGCTTTTTCCCCCTTGCAGCCCCTGAGCTCAAGAGCGATGATGATATAGTACCTGTTCAGGTGGTATCGCATTTAGGGGGAGCACAAAGTGGCGGGGGCAAGGCAAAAGCCGAAGCTTCCAGGAGCGTTCTCATCAGCATTTTTGATACATTGTACAGAAAAGTTTGTCGCTGGAAGGTGACTACACCCGATTTTTTTATAATCATTGATCCAATCAATTAGGGGTAACGTATAACCTGCAGGTTTGATCCTTAGACCCGCAGTGGTTTGTGAATTTATATGGTGTGCTAATCCATCTATGACCTATGAAGTCAGTGAAATATTATGCCAAATCACGAACAATCAGTCTCCTCATCGGACTCATCATAGCGACAATACTATTAACCAATATTGTATCTGCAGGTACTGCAGACCTGACCTTTGTATATGGTCAGTCAGGAGACAAACCTGTAGTCGGTGACTGGACCGGAAGTGGCAAAGACACCGCAGGTGTATACCGCAATGGTGTGTTCTATCTCAGGAACAGCAACACTGCGGGAAAATCTGACATAACCTTCGCATATGGTCAGTCAGGAGACATTCCTGTA
>Ga0031656_10000900_pt1 | contig 10927 bp, 9 predicted proteins | sample FrelakmetDIP11DI_FD_55080 | JGI IMG/M metagenome (GOLD analysis project Ga0031656, IMG submission 55080) | Freshwater lake sediment microbial communities from the University of Notre Dame, USA, for methane emissions studies - DIP11 DI | ecosystem: Environmental > Aquatic > Freshwater > Lake >... | reverse complement strand
CGGAGGCCATCCACCTCATCGGGCGTGCCGGCCACTCCAGCGACCCGAGCCTGGGCAACAGCGCCCTGGAGGGGATGCACGCCCTCATGGGCGAGCTGCTGGCCTGGCGCCGGGAACTCCAGGGCCGCCACCGCCACGACGCCTTCGCCGTGGCCGTGCCGACCCTGAACCTGGGGCACATCCACGGCGGCGACAGCCCCAACCGCATCTGCGGCGAGTGCGAGCTGCACATCGACCTGCGCCCGACCCCGGGCCTGGAACTCGACGGACTACGCGCCGAACTCTACCGGCGTGTGGCCGAACTGGCCGGCCGGCGCGGCCTGGACTGGCGGGTGGATCGCCTCTTCCCCGGCATCCCGGCGGTAGAGACCCCGGCGGGATCGGCCATCGTCACCGCCGCCGAGGCCCTCACCGGTCACAATGCCGGGGCCGTCGCCTTCGCCACCGAGGCCCCCTTCTTCGACCGCCTGGGAATGGAGACCCTGATCCTCGGCCCCGGCGACATCGCCCAGGCCCACCAGCCGGACGAATACCTGGACCTGGCCCGCATCCCCCCCACCATCGAGATCCTGCGGGCACTGATCAAGCGCTTCTGTCGGGGCGACTAGAGGTCGCGCACCGTGGCGCTTTGGCAGCGGCGATGTCAGCGTTGGGTCTTGGCCCCGAGCCAGACAGGAATGCCCCATTCCACTCGGTCTTTCGGGATTACGCCAAGGGGGTCACACACGCGAACCCGGGGCAACGCCCTGGGTTGGCAATTCCGACACGTCCAGCCCTGTAGGGGCGCGACGTCGGGCAGTGCTGCATGGACCGATCCGCCATGCCACATCCTCTCAGGGCTGGCGAGTCTTTGCCTAGGACCAACAAGGCATGGGGCGGGAAGTATCGGGCAGTGGTGCGCAAGTGGCTGACGCGCCTGCCCGATCCCTTCACCGCCGCAGACCATGCTGCGGGCTTCAACCACAAGCGGCCTACCCTGCAAGCGAAATTCTCGCGCACCCGGCTTTTCGACCGTCCCCTGTCCCGGCGCTACCTGTTCAAGGAGATCACTGCCTGTCTGGCTCTGTGCACCATCGCCCCGAACCTATCGCCTGCTCATCTGCTGTCCCGCTGGGCCCGGGCTGTCGGCTACTTCTCCCTTCGCACATCCGCTGCCAAGGCATGCCGATCCGCGGCGCCATCATGTCAGCCTTGGCCGACAGGCCGAAAGATGCAGCTGGCCGGACGCTTACCGCCCGGCTGGGCCCTATCTATGCGCAACAGGTGGGCGCGGGGCGCCGCGGCCTAACCACCCGCCAAGCTAGGCTGCCATTCCTGCGGTGCCTGCGACTGATCTGAGTAGCTTCCTCAGGCTCTCGTCACTGTCGCACTGCTCCCGTATACCCTCAAGCGCCCGCTCCCGCTCCACACTCCGTACGAAACTACCACCATAAAGGGACATGAACATGGCCACCATCAGGGACAGAGGGCCGCCAGCAGCAACGGGGATCGCTGGATGGACGTCGGGAAGCCAAGGCGGACACCTTTCAAACTCGTACTTCTCCAAGCCGTGAAAGCACCGGCACCACTGGGCGTGATGGTACGCGTGCTCACCGGTGGGCCCCTCGGGCATCTCGAATCGTACCCCTATCTGGCCCGCCAGTGTGGCGTCACCGAAGCTCGGTCCGTCGATGACCGTCAAGCAAACCTGGTAACGAACAACCTCATGCCCGTCAACATTGTCGTGACTGATCTTGAGCACAGGCAGCTTCCATGAGCCCTTGGTCTCTGGCTCTAGGAGCAACGAGCATCCATCAGGGAACGCCAGCCGCCCTTCCTTGCGGGCCGGCAATGAAGTCAGCGCACCCGCTTCCGAAAACGGAAACAGGCCAAAGCGACCCGCCGATTTCATCGCCTCCGCTACCCGATCAGAGTACTTTCCGTCCTTTAACGGTCCAACTGCTGACGCAGCTACCCAATCCAGCAAGTCCCAGCACAGTCCGATTTCCTTGGGGTCCATTCGCATGCCCCCTCACAAGGCAAGCAGCCAGTCGTTGTCGTAGTCGACCCTGTCGTCTCCCAGAATCGCCTTTGCCTGCGGTTCCTCCGGATCGGCGACCCACCGATGCAAGAATTCCGGGGACAAGCCGCTGAGATAACGCCGCGCGGCAGTTCGAGGAAGGAACCGCGACAGGTCCTCACAGAATACCGCGTCGAGACTTGGGCTGCCCCAGGGGTCCAGGTTCTCCGGCAAGTCCAGGTCATTCAGGAGATGCCAATACCAGACAGGGCGGGATAACCAGTGTATGCCGGCAAACCGCGCCGTCGAGACGGCGTCCAGGTCCATGGTCAAGTCGGCGTCAGACCCCAACGTGGTGGTTCGGTCCGCTGCATCGGCGGTCTGCTCCGGCAACAAACTCGGAAAGCGCGTAATCAGGTGGGGCGCATCCACCAAGATATTCTGAGGGGGAAGAACGAAGCGATCGAGCCAACCGCGCACGGCAGCAACGGCGATGCTCGACCGCGCGGGCTCCCAAAGTCGGTCCTTGGCACGCAGTCGGAGATCGGCTAGGCGGGCAAAGGTCAGGTCCTCGGGAGCAGTCCCTCCGCGCACCAGGGGCTTGAGCATGGCCGGGGACAGCCCGACGGCGAGGTGGGCCTCGTCCAGGCCGAGGGTCTCCAAGATCCGTGCGTCTTCGGGCAATGCCGCGACATCGGCCACGCAGCGGGCGAAGTCACCGGCAGCCCGAATGAGGTTGGGCCAATACCAAGGGCGCATCCCTTGGTTCCACGTACCCCAGACCCCCGGATTGTGGAGTTGCTTGCTGGATATATTGAGGTCGGCCCACGACTGGGGATGAGGCCGGAGATCGAGATGGAAGGGATTGCTGTTAGGCGCGTAGCCTTGATTCAATGCGACAATGAGCTTGCAGTGCGAGAAGCAGCGGACCAGATAGGCCACCTCTTCGCCGGTCAAGTCCCGACGCTCCCCGACCTTGAACAGATCGTAGTCGATGACCAGGATGTCCGTCTCGTCGAAGCAGTTTGGTTGGGACTCGCCTTGAACTGCATCCGGTGCTGGGTCCCGGGTATGCCTGCGCCGCGCCTCCACGGAACTCAGCCCCTCGCGGAACTGCTCGTCATTCAGGCCACTCACATCACACAAGCCCTTGACCGCCGCCACGCCCTCAAGCGCAGATCGCCATTTCTCGATGTTCTCGGGTTCGTCGTCGAAGATGCGAATGTTCAGTTTATCCATGTCACTTGCTCCAACTGATCTCCACGGCGGTTGAAAAACTCGGGTCCGGGGCGACGAACCTCACCCGGGAGCCCAGGGAATCCAGCAGCATTCGCACGATCGTCAGGCCAAGCCCCGTACCCCCGAGGGCGAGTGCCTGGCGCTCAGGCGAAAGCTTGAGGCGGCGCTCGAACGGTTCGAACAGGGTCTCGGCATTCGCCAGATCGACGCCAACGCCTGTGTCCTGGATGAGCAAAAGGATGCGTCCAGCTCCCTCGGTCGTCTTTGCTGCAACTACCTTGCGGTCGGCATCCAAAGTCGCATTCACGGCGTTCAGCAAGATGTTCTGAAAGATCGCGGCCCATTCGACATAGGTCCCGGTCGGAAGGCGGATCTCTGGATCAAGCCCCGCACTGTCGAGTTGAACCCCGCGGGTCAAGGCGCCCATGCGACGCCACACGTCCCTGCACAGGGCCTGCGCGCGAAAGCGCTGGCGCTGCTCTCTACTGCCCGCCTGCATCAAAGGCGCGAACAGCTCCCGCGTGGCGCGTGCCCTCTCCAGCCAGCGCTCGATCTCCTTGACCAGGGAGTCGATAGTCGTGTCGCCTGTGGCGGCGGCGACCTGATGCAAGCGGGTGACGACGCTCTCCAGGCTGTGAAACTGCTGGCCGATTTCATGCTGATAGGCGAGGGCCGTGATGCCCGCCGTGGCCAGTGCGCCCAGCAGGCCGGTGCGGGCGGCCGTGACCTCCTCCAGCGCGTCGGTGACCTGGGCCGCCTCCCGCACACTCTCGGTGATCTGCTTGAGGACGACGGCAGGCACCCGGTCACTGTACTCCGCCAAGGCATTGGCGATACGGCCGAGGCTCTCCCCGGGGCGAGGGGTCGGCCGGGCCGCTTTCTCGGCGAACTGTCTGCGCGCCTCCTGCATGGCATAGAAGTCGAGCGCCCAACGCACCGCTTTCTGGAGTGAGCGAAAGGCAGCGTTGGGAACAAGGCGGTCCCGGCTGACCTGTATCAGGAGCCGACGGTCCGGATGATCTGAGTGAGTCTGTTCCAGTCCCGTGTCCACTTCGACCGAGCCGAACAAGCGGGAGTTCGTCGGCAGAAACTGAAGACCCTTGGAGACTTGAAGGCCCTCCGGTAGGAGTTCCGAGCGGTGCAGGCGATGCGCATGATCCAGTTCGATGCCCAACCAGTCCTCAGCCACTCCGTAGTAGGGGAGGCGAAACCCCCCGTCATAGACCCCCACACCACCGAATTTGTTGAGGTACTCCCGCGCCTTGGCGACCTCGATGCCGTGTCTTTGCCGGTGCTGAAGGTGGAAGACCCGGATCTCGAAACTCAGATGGTGCAAGGGTGGCTCGGGGAGGGGATAGCGGGCCACCGACTTGGTCCCATCCGTGAACTCAAGGGCCAACTCCACCTCTGGTGGCGCTGCGCCGTCCACGATGCGTCCGAGCAATCGTGCGTGCCAGAGATCCAGAACCGCGACGATTTGACGCTCGAAGGCGGCCTCCAGGTCCGGGTCGGTGCCGATCAGGTTCACTCGGAAGCCCTCGGCGCCGCTCGACTGGCGGAAGGGCGGCTGCATCCACCAGACCTCACGGGCAAGGTCGGTGATGTCGTCGGCATCCCAGCGATGGTTCAAGCCGCGCAGCCTGATCACAGTTCCATGGCATCGTCCGGCTGGAAACCGGGGTGAGGGCGCCGCTGCCTCGGTGGCCCTCACCCGAGCCTCGGCGACGGTCAGGTCCCCCGCGGCGACGGCGCGCTCCCAATCGACGCGGGCGCAGAGGCCCAGGGCGGGATCGTGCTCGGACACCGTGAAGATGAAGATCTTTCGGGCGAGAAACTGCACCGCCAGACGCCCGACCCCCTTGGATCCGGTCATGGGTCGGTGCAACCGCGGGGAGAAGCGCTGGACCTGCTTGTGGGGCGACCCGATCCGCATCCAGAAGCGCTCAAACTCCTCGGCCGTCATGCCATGGCCGTTGTCCCTGATCTCGATGGTGTTCTCCATCATCCGCAACTCGACCTGACTCGCGTCGGCGTCATAGGCGTTCTTGATCAGTTCCGCCAGGGCGATGTGGGCACGCCCGACCAGGCGCTCGCCCAACTCCCGCAGCAGTGCGGAGGCGACCGTGAAGCGCAGCGGGTAGCTCGGGCCAGCCCTGGGTTGCATGGTGGTGGCGCTAGTGACCGAGGGCCAGGAGCTCGAGGCCCAGCACGAAGCCGAGTCTCATGGGTACGGCATTGCCTATCATGCCGGACAGCGCCATGCGGGTAGTTGCCGGCGAGAAATCGAACCAATCCGGGAACATCTGCAAGCGCGCCGCCTCGTGAGGGGTCAGGGTACGTCGCCGGCTGGGGTGAACGTAGCGACCCTGACCCGGAGAATGAAATCCTGTCGTCAGGGTGTTCGCCGGGCGATCCCAATATAGGCGGCCATACATCGAGAGATATTTGTGTTCGCTCCGATGACAGAGTGGCCGCTCCATGTTCGGCAAGTCTTGCTGGTCATGATCGAACAGCCAGTCAATGCGTCGATAATTCTCAGCGCTCAAATTGGCGGGGGAACTGAAAATGCCAGTCGGGGGCTCGTCCTGAATATCCTCGATGGCCCAACGCAAGGTGCGTGCGGGTTCGCTGTGATGTCTGGCGAGCATTTGTTGCAAGTCAGGTGTTCCTGCCCGTGAGGCCACCACCACATGGCGCTTACGGGATTGTGGGACCCCTAATCGTGCCAAGTCGACGACTCCGTGATCGAGGGCATAGCCCAGCGATCTGAGGTGGTCGGCAGTGCTGTACATTGCACGCCGCCCGTCCAGGATCACGGCGGCGACGTTCTCGATCAAGACATGAGTCGGGAGGAACAGTTCGGCAAAGCGACCGACCCGTTGGTACAGGTCGTTGCGCCGGTCATCCCGCCTGGTGTGATTGTTCAGGTTGGAGTGTCCCTGGCAAGGCGGGCCCGCCACAAGCATGTCCACGGGCCCGATCTCTCGCTGCAAATCGGATTCGCATGGACTCGCGACGCCATCGACTGCTCCCGGCAACACCTGATTGATGTCGGCACATCGCGCCACCCGTGGGCCGAAATTCCGCCCGTAGACTTCCAGGGATGTCGGGTCAAAATCCAGGGCGAAGCATGGGTCGAATGTCAACTGCAATGCCCGGCAGGCCTCTGAAATACCCAACGAGAGTCCGCCACACCCGGAAAAGACGTCGGCACAGTGGATCGTTGGACCGGCCACGGTGGTTGGTGGATGCTTCGATCTGCGTAGCCAAGCCTGCTCGTAGGCCCATTCTGGAGGCATGGATTCGAACGCAGTCTGGGGCACCACCAGGCGGGAGGTCAGGTCCCGGTCATGCCAATGAATGGTACGGACGACCCGCCGACGCGAGTCTGTGTAGCGATAGGATATGCGGTTTGCGGTGGCCTCAAGATAGCGACCAGCGCTCTCTGCCACTGCTTGGTCGCCGAATCGCCGCGTGTGGCCGTCCGTCAGTTCTCGCAGCCGGCTCGTCAAGGCCGCTTCGTCATTCAATTCGCACTCCCAAATCACCATGACGCGGTAGCCGAGCCATTCCAACTCCGCCTGCCGGTGCCGATCACGCTCACGGTTTGCCGCGAACTTCCGCTGCCAGAACTCCCGGTTGCGCTTCGGGATTGTCCAGCGTGGACAGTCCTCGTGTGCGTGCCAAAAGCAGCCATGTACAAAAATGGCCCAGGATTCCCGCCGATTGACGATATCCGGGGTGCCGGGCAAGTCCTTCGCGTTCGTTCGAAAACCGATACCCATGCGGTTCAAGATGTGCCGTACGATCCGTTCGGGGCCTGTGTCCTTCTGGCGGACCTGCGACATCAGTGCTGAACGCTGCGGATCAGTCTCCAAGGTACTCATGGTGACAACAAGTCTCGCCAAGTCCGGGCAACGGGGATTATACGTTGCGGACGGTGCTTGAGGTGCGAGCATCCTCGAGGCCATGGTCTTCCCCCGCCACCGAGATGGGCATGGGACCTTTGGCCGAAGCAAGGCTGCGTCGTGGCAGCGCCGCGCTCGCCGCGACTTCCCCGGCCCCCGAACCAACCGCAAGGCACCATCGCGGCGAGGGCGCCGCTCCCACGGGTGTCGCCCCGCGCAAGATTTGACTCATCTGTGCAGATCGGGTCACTCAAGGACCCCTATGTCTGTGTTGGGTGTTGGCCCCGAGCCAGACAGGGAGACTTGGGCTGGTTTCCCGGCATTCCGCAGGGAGAGAACTCTCGTGAACTCGGGATGTTGGGGCATTCCAGCAGGTAACGCAGACAGAGCCTTGGCAGGTGCCCCGCAAGGGCGTAGCGTTGGGCCACCGGAAACCACGAGCCGACCATGGGCCACCCAGCCGCCGCAGAACCTGTCAGGTCCCGCCTAACGCCCGGGGAGCAATGCCTGCTCGGCGATTTCGTGGACCTGACCCTCGCCGCCCTCGGGCAGGCCGCGGTTGCACGCATCCTCGTCTTTGGCAGCCGCGCCCGCGGTGCCAGTCACCCGGACTCGGACCTGGACGTCGCGGTTGTTGCCGCCGGCCCCCTGCCGGCGGGGAGCCACCGCCGGCTCGCAGACCTCGCAGCGGAGGCACAGATCGGACGCGAGGGGCTGCCCCACCTCAGACCCATCCTGATCGCCGCGGGCGAGCGGCTCGCCCCTGCACTTCTGCGCGCCATGACCGAAGAGGGTATCGATCTATGGGTGACGACGAACGCCTGAGCGCCGTTGCGGACGAGCTTGGGCTGTTGCTGGACGAGTTGCGCAGCCTCGCCGCCAATCGCTCGGCGGGGGTCCACCGCAAGGGCGTCACGAACCTCTACTACGCCAGCTTCCATGCTGTGCGCGCCCTGCTCGCAGCCCACGGGATCGAGTCCCGTACCCACGAGGGCACCCAACGCCTGTTCGCCGCGCACTTCGTCAAGCCGGGTCTCTTCGACCACGCCCACATCAAGACCCTCGGCCGCCTGGAGGCGGATCGGTTGCGCGCCGATTACCAGGGGTTCTACCGCTTCGGTCCGGAGGACGTCGAGCAGTCCTTGGGCGAAGTCGGCGCCCTGAGCGACGCCGTGCTGGATTACCTGAACACCCTGGAACCAACTGCCCTGGCCGATCCCATCGCCGCGGTCCGGGCGGCACTGGCGGTCGTCATCCCGACGCGGCACCCGGCTCAGGGCGCCGCCTGAGCTGCCGCAGGACAGGCTGGAAGGCACAGCCCCGGGGAACCCGGCTCCGAACTCCAACCCCTCACGCGCCAAAGAGACGCCATGCCCAGCCCAACCCTGAACCCAGGCGTCAAACCCGTCGAGGCATGGGCCTGGGCCATGTACGACTTCGCCAACTCCGGCTACACGACGGTGGTGATCACCGCCGTGTTCAATGCCTACTTCGTCGCCGGGGTGGCGGGCAATGCTCCCTGGGCGACCCTGGCCTGGACCCTGGCCCTGGCGGTGTCCTACGCCCTGGTGATCCTGACCGCCCCGGGGCTGGGGGCTTACGCGGACCTCAAGGCCGCTAAGAAGCGCCTGCTGGGGCTGACCACCCTGGGCTGCGTGGTCGGCACCGCGGGCCTCGCCCTGGTCCAGCCCGGGGACCTCTGGCTGGCGGTGGCCCTGATCGTCTTCAGCAACTTCTTCTTCAGCACCGGGGAGAATCTGATCGCCGGGTTTCTGCCGGAGCTCGCCCGGGGCCGCGCCCTGGGCCGCCTGTCCGGCATCGGCTGGGGCCTGGGCTATGTGGGGGGCCTGCTGACCCTGGGGATCTGCCTCATCTACGTCAACCGCGCCCAGGCCCAGGGCCTGGGGGCGGCGGACTTCATCCCGGGGACCATGCTGATCACCGCCGGAGCCTTCCTGCTGGCCAGCCTGCCCACCTTCCTGTTTCTGCGCGAGCGCTCCACCGGGCGGCCCACCGCGGGCGGACCGGCCATCGCCGGGGCCTACCGGCGCATGTTGGACACCCTGCAACATGCCCGCTCCTACCCGGACCTGTTCCGCTTTCTCACCTGCATCGTCTTCTACCAGGCCGGGGTCCAGGCGGTCATAGCCCTGGCGGCGATCTACGCCCAGCAGGCGATGGGCTTCGATACCCAACAGAGCATCCTTTTGATCCTGGTAGTGAATGTGACGGCGGCGATGGGGGCGCTGGCCTTCGGCCAGATCCAGGACCGCATCGGCCATCGGCGTGCCCTGGCCGGGACCCTGGTAGGCTGGCTGCTGACGGTAGTCCTGGCTTGGGCGGCGACCGGCCCGGGCCTGTTCTGGCTGGCGGCCAATGTCGCCGGGCTCTGCCTGGGGGCGTCCCAATCCGGCGGGCGGGCACTGGTCGGCTACCTCAGCCCCTGGTCCCACCGGGCGGAGTTCTTCGGGCTCTGGGGGGTGGCGGTCAAGCTGGCATCCATCCTCGGCCCTGTGAGCTACGGCACCGCCGTCTGGCTGCTGGACGGCAGCCAGCGCCCGGCCATGCTGGTGCTGGGGGTCTATTTCATTCTGGGGCTCGTCCTGCTCGCCGGGGTCGATGTGGAGCGCGGACGCCAGCGCTCCCTGCACCCGTCCGGGCCGGCTGCTGGCGCGGGCCCCGTGAGCGACCTGGAGTCGGCCTGACCTGTGCCGGGGGCCAGGGGGCGTCGGTCGCGGAGATCGGCTGGTGCTGCCTGCGGTCCTTGATCGGCCCAGGCCAGCGCTCCGGGGTAGAGATAGATCACCGGGGTCGGATACAGCGTCAGAAACTGCGACAGGAGCAGGCCCCATCCCAGCAGATCACCGCCCGAGGGGTCGCCCTCAGTCCTTATTGGCGGGTGCCGACCTCACAAACCCCAGCCGTGCCGAGAGCCTCAGCCCTGCCTCCTGCACCAGCGGGACCCAGGCATCGCTGCGCCGCTCCCGCGGTGCGGAAACGGACAACCCTGCCACCGCCTGACCCTCGGCATTGCGGATCAGGACCCCGATGCAGCCGACCCCAAGCTCGGCCTCCTCGTCGTCGAAGGCAAAACCCTGGGCCTGGGCCTGGGCGGTGGCCTTGCCCAGGGCCTCCGCGCTGACGATGGTGTGCTTGGTGTAGCGCGGCAGCCCGGTGCGCAGGGCATAGGAACGGACCTCCGCCTCGCCGGACTCGGCCAGGAAGAGCTTGCCCACGGCGGTGACGTGCAACGGGGCCCGACTCCCCACCACCTGCTCCACCCGCACCGTCTGGCTGGAGGCCACCCGTTCCACATAGACCATCTCATCGCGGTCGCGCAGGCTCAGGTTCACGGTCTCNCCGANNTGGTCCCGCAGCCACTCCATGATGGGCGGTGCCTCGCGCCGCACATCGAGNTGGCGCCCCACCCGGGCGGCGAGCTGCAACAGCCGCACCCCNAGGCGGAAGCGCCCGCTCCCGTCGCCGCGCTCCACCAGGCCGTGGGCCATCAGGGAGGCCAAGATGCGCGAAGCCGTCGACGGGTGCAGCCCAGTCTCGGCGGAGAGGACCTTGAGGCTGGCATCGCCCCCAGCCCGCCCGAGGGCGTCGAGCAGGGCGGCGGCGCGGTCGATCACCTGGATGGCGGTCTTGGTCATGGTGAGGACCTGATGGTATTGGGGCTGGGCATTATAGTGAGTGACCGCTGCTCCTCGGTGCTAACGGCCATGGCGCCCGCGCCACCCGAGAACATGAAAGTTGCGGGCGCCATGGCCGTTCCCTC
>Ga0031656_10000898_pt1 | contig 10942 bp, 7 predicted proteins | sample FrelakmetDIP11DI_FD_55080 | JGI IMG/M metagenome (GOLD analysis project Ga0031656, IMG submission 55080) | Freshwater lake sediment microbial communities from the University of Notre Dame, USA, for methane emissions studies - DIP11 DI | ecosystem: Environmental > Aquatic > Freshwater > Lake >... | reverse complement strand
TCCCTGCTGATGCAAACCGGTTTTCCGATCAGAGCTCTTGATGTTGTATTTTGAGAGCTCTGAATTCCTCTGCCTGCTCGAATTCTCACCTCCTTTCCGATTCGGAATTCACCCTTCTGCGATCTCAGAGCGCAGAAGAAATTCGAACATGCCCCCACGCTTCGAGCTTTCTTTTCGGCTTTCCTCCGTTGGCCGTGCGCTGTGGACCTTTTTCCCTTTCTTTTGTTAGCCTTTTGTGAGCGCTCTGTGAATTCTTGGTTAACCTGCTTTTTTTCTGGTCAATCAGGGGCACGTCTTCGCCAGGGCTTTTCAGAGCCGTCCTGGTAGCGCCGGCTATCCTCTTGATAGCCTGTCCATCGAGACAAGCTGGCAGATCGTTCAGTCCTGCTGTGTTGATTTGCGTCGTTCAGGTCTTACTTTGTGTCGCGGATGACGNAGCGAACGCTTTAAAGGAACGCAATCCTTTGATGATCACGATCAGGTTTTCCAGGCTGCTTGCTTTCGGTCTGGGAGGTGGATAGCGGGAGGTGTGATGCCACGGCAAAAGCTGAACACAAAGATCTATCTCTTGCCGATGAAACGCGCAGATTTGAGCGAGGTAAGCTGGAGTTGATCAATGTTGGCGGTGGCTCGGTAGTGCGTTTAACCCTGGAGCCGGGATGGCGGTGGTCCAAGCATGTCAAGTCGATCGCCGCCACAGAGTGGTGCGAAGCCCCTCACTTTCAGTATCAAGTCTCTGGCAATGTGTCCTTGCGTCTAAGGCCACCTGTTCTTAAGATAGGCTGTCTTCTTTCCCAAAGGTGTTCTCGATCCATTCTCGTATTTCATCCCTCACGCTCCGGAAAAGCGCCAGCTTCTCCTGTTCTGTACCGGCTGCGGATGCAGGATCTTGAAACCCTTTGTGCATCGCCCTCCGGCCACCCGGGAAAAAGGGACACGCCTCTTTGGCATGGTCGCAGACCGTCACCACATAGTCCAGATCCTGATCCACGAATTCATCCACACTTTTTGAACGGTGATCCGAGATGTCGATGCCGATCTCCTGCAAGACATGAACGGCATAAGGATTCACTTTGGACGGTTCGGTTCCTGCACTGAAGGCGCTATATCGGTCACCGTAAAGAGCGTTCAAAAATCCTTCGGCCATGTGAGACCGAGCCGAGTTGTGGGTGCAGATGAATAGAGCTTTTTTGTGTAACTGTTTCTTCTCCATAGAGGATCTTCCTGTTTTCTATTCTAAGAGGACGCTTTCAGTGTTCAATGTGGGCCATAGAACCCTAACAAAATCTTTACACAACGCTAACATAATGCTAACATATTCATATTACAAAGAAAACACTTTGGATTCCTGAGACAAACCATGGCCAAGCAAAAAATCCTCGCCGTCGACGATGAAGAAGACATTCTGGAACTCCTCCGATTCAATCTCACCAAAGAGGGGTTCGCTGTGATAGGTGCGGCTTCAGGGGAAGAAGCCCTGAAGTTTGCTCGTGCAGAAAAGCCTGAGCTTATCCTCCTCGACCTTTTGCTGCCGGGCATTGACGGTCTGGAAGTGGCCAGACGCCTGAAAAAGGATGCATCCACCAAGGAGATCCCTATTATTATGGTTACGGCCAAGGGGGAGGAGGCGGACATCGTGACGGGACTGGAGGTGGGGGCCGAAGATTACATCACCAAGCCTTTCAGCCGCAAGGTCCTGGTTGCTCGCGTGCGCGCGGTTCTTAGGAGAAAGGGTGCAGCGCCGGCGGATGACAAGGAGGTTCTGGCCGTCCATGATCTCCTGATCCATCCCGGCCGACGTGAAGTGCTCGTGAAGGGAAAACCGGTCCCCTTGACCTTCACGGAATTCGGGATCCTGAATTTTCTTGCAAGAAGACCCGGATGGGTGTTCACCCGCTCCCAGATCATCGACGCAGTCAAGGGTGACGAGTATTTCGTAACCGACCGCGCAGTGGACGTGCAGATTGTGGGTTTGAGGAAAAAGCTCGGAAGCGCCGCAAAAGTCATTGAGACCGTGCGCGGCGTGGGATACCGGTTCAAGGAATAGACCATGGCGAAGAAAAAACGATTGTTGTGGCATGTCTTTTTTTCCTACCTCCTGGTCATCCTGGTTTCCCTGGTGGCTGTAACCTGGCTTGCCTCGAATTCCATGAGGCATTTTTTCCTTCAAAAGACTCAGGACGATCTTCAAACCCGGGCTCTCCTTTTCGAGAACTACATCCTGGAGCATGTGGAACCTCTTGATGAGCAGAGCATTGACCGGCTCTGCAAGAAAATCGGACCCGCTGCGTTCACAAGACTAACGGTCATTCTGCCTTCAGGAAGGGTGATCGGAGATTCCGAGGAAGATCCTCAGAAAATGGATAACCACATCGACCGACCCGAAATCCTGGATGCCATGGAAAAAGATGTGGGCGTCGCTAGCCGATACAGTCCGACCGTGGGAAAGCAGCTTCTGTACGTGGCTGTGCCCCTAAAAAGAGACACCCGAACAGCGGCCTTTGTGCGTGCTGCGATCCAGGTGAATTCGGTGGACAAGGACATCGAGGCGATCCAGATCAAGATGGCTTTCTCCGGTCTGCTCATCGCAGGGTTTGCCACGCTGCTGAGCCTGCTGGTGTTCCACAGAATCAGAAGGCCTATCGAAGAAATCCGAAGGGGCGCGGAACGATTTTCTCGCGGAGATTTTCAGAATCCCCTNCCGGTGTCGGCTATTAAAGAGATCGGCGAGCTCTCCGAGACCCTAAACACCATGGCCCAGGAGCTGCAGAAAACCGTCTCTACCATCACGGAACAGCGAAACGAGCTGGGGGCAGTCCTCTCCAGTATGGCCGAAGGCGTGCTGGCCATGGATATGGAAGAACGGATCCTGGGCATGAATCACGCCGCGTCTGTAATCTTTGAATGCGATCCGAAGCAGGTGCAGGGCCGGACCATCCAGGAAGTGATTCGCCATCCGGAACTCCAGAGCCTGGTGACCAAGGCCCTGGCCAGCGAAGAGGCTGTGGAAAGGGACGTGGTCCTTTACCTGAAGGAAGAAAGAGTCCTCAACGGGCATGCTACCATTCTGCGTGACGGAGAAGGCAACCGGGTGGGTGTCCTGGTCGTGCTCAACGATATCACCCGACTCAGGAAGCTAGAGAACATCCGCAAAGACTTCGTGGCAAACGTCTCCCATGAAATCCGGACGCCCATCACCGCGATCAAGGGATTTGTGGAGACACTGCGGGACGGCGCCATGCAGAGCCCTGAGGAGGCGGATCGCTTTCTTGGGATCATTCAGAACCATGTCCAGAGACTCGAATCGCTGGTGGAGGACCTTTTGAGCCTTTCACGGATCGAAGAAGACACGGAAAAGGAGGCGATCGCCCTCGAAGAGAAAGCGGTCAAGGACGTGCTCGCGGGAGCCCTCCAGCTCTGTCAGATGAAGGCGGAGCCCAAGCAAATTCGAATGGTACTTTCCTGCAAACAAGACGTCGTCGCGAGGATTAACNCTTCTCTTCTGGAGCAGGCGGTGGTGAATCTATTGGACAACGCCGTCAAATACAGCGAACCGGGAAAGAGCGTTTGGGTGGAAATGGACAAGACAGAAAAGGATGTCTTGATCCGAGTTCGCGATGAGGGCTGCGGAATCGAGAAGCAGTACCAGGAGCGTCTCTTTGAGCGATTTTACCGTGTGGACAAGGCCCGGAGCCGCAAACTGGGAGGGACCGGGCTGGGTCTTGCGATTGTGAAACACATCATGGAAGCTCATGGGGGNCGGGTTTCGGTCGAGAGCCAGCCCGGCAGGGGTAGCACCTTTACCTTGCACTTGCCCCGCATTTCCTCTCAAGAGCCCCTCCAGTAATCATTTCTTTGCCTTCCAACCCTCCCTTCAGTGGCAACCCATGAGTAAGCCGTATGAAGTAGGCAGTAAGCAGAAGGGAAAACTGCCTACTGNCTTCTGCTTACTGCTTACTGGTTTTGCCGCCACCAAATCTCTCGGAATCCTAACCTGTTTCTAACAATTTCCTAACAAACCATCGCTAAATTCTTTCTCAATGAATCAATGGAAAAGGATCAATGCTCAATGAATTGGTTACGGCCCTTGGCCGGTAAGATTCAACTTCAAAAGGAGGTTTGGGAAAGATGAAGATTTCGAAGGCAATGAGTGGAATAGGTTTAGGGGTGTTCTTGGGTTTTGCTTTGGCGGCCCCGGTTTCGGCTGTGGACGTGGATTCCAAGCTGGCCGATTACAAGGCAGTGAGCGGAGTGTCCGGCAAGATCAAATCGATCGGGTCAGACACTCTGAACAACCTTCTGGCCCTTTGGTCTGAAGGGTACCGGTCGAGCTATCCCGGAGTTCAAATCGAGATAGAGGGCAAGGGTTCAACCACAGCGCCTCCTGCTTTGATCGAAGGCACGGCGCAGTTCGGTCCCATGTCCCGGGAGATGAAATCTGAAGAGGAAGGGGCTTTTGAAAAAAAGCACGGCTACAAGCCCGCGCGAATTCGTGTGGCTGTGGATGCGCTGGCGGTCTTCGTGCACAAGGACAATCCCATCAAGTGCTTGACCCTGGAGCAACTCGATGCTATTTTCTCAAAGACCCGCAAAGGCGGATCTGCCAAGGAGATCCGGACTTGGGGAGATCTGGGGCTTACCGGCGAATGGGCGGACAAACCGATTTCTCTGTACGGACGTAATTCGGCTTCCGGGACGTACGGCTATTTCAAGGAAGTGGCCCTTTTCAAGGGAGACTACAAGGACCAGGTCAAAGAGCAGCCTGGCTCTTCCGCGGTGGTTCAAGGAGTGGCCTCCGATAAGTATGCCATAGGGTATTCTGGAGTCGGATACAAGACCGCCGATGTGAGAACCGTGCCGCTGGCCATGAAAGAAGGACAGCCCTGTTATGAGGCGGATGCGAAAAACGCTTACAGCGGCGACTACCCGCTGGCGCGGTTCCTCTATGTTTACTTGAACAAGAACCCCAACCAGGATTTGGATCCTCTTCGCAAAGAGTTCATCAAGTTTGTTTTGTCGAAGCAGGGGCAGCAGATTGTGATCAAGGACGGCTTTTTCCCGGTATCGAGCGACATTGCTCAGAAGGACATGGCCGTCCTGGGCATCAAGTAAACATCAGACCACCTACCACGACAAAAGGGGGAATCGAGCCTGTCCCCGGGCCTCCATCCCCCTCCCCTTTATCCCCTCCCGCCAGGGGAGGGGGGGTGGTTGACGGGGGTTCAGACTGGAGAAGTTCTTCTTGTATAAGATTAGGATAGGGCGGTTCCTGGGAGACCAGGGTCCGCCCCTTTCCTTTCAATAGGTTTTTGAGACTATGGAATCAAGGCCTGCCTCCCAAGCTGCAAGTGCACCACCTAAGAGCGCTGCAGTTCCTTTTAGAAGAGAAAAAAAAGCGCGGCGTGGTGTTCTTATTGCCGACGCGATCGCCGACCGCACCATCACGATAGGTGGTATCCTGGTGATTGTCGCGGTCCTTGGGATCTTGGTGTTCCTGGTCACTGAAACCGTTCCACTCTTTAGAAGCGGTACAACCACTGCGGAACACACCTATAGGCTCCAAGGATCTGTAGAGGATGTTCTCAGCGTCAGCATGGACGACTACAAGACGGTTGCCTTTTTCTTGACAAAAGAGGGCAAAGGGAGTCTGGTTCACGCCAAAACAGGGTTTCCCCTGCAACGTGTCGCTTTGGACTTTCAGGGCAAGGAATTGACCTCCCTGGCCACCACCCCGGATCGCAAATACATGGTGTTTGGCTTCTCAGACGGGAGTGTGCGCTTCGGGACTCTNGAATTCGCCACNGAAATCATTCCTCCTGAGAATCTTCCTCAGGGGCTGACCAAGGTGAATGAGGAAGACAGCACGGACGGGTCCAGTGTTTACACCAAAATCCCGGGAAATCAGTTCAGAAAAATCTCCTTTTCTCTCGCCATGGACAAAGAGTTCATTCCTGTTTCAGAAACCGGAAAGGCTTTGGTGGCTTTGGCGTACCATGTCAGCGGTCAAGCCGAGCGTCAGGCCAGAGCCTTTGTGGCCCTGGACCAGGAAGGGATTCCTTCACTGAATCTGGTCACCTCCAAGATCAACCTGCTCACGAGCGAGAGAAGGGCTCAGGTCAATCGGACCCAACTTCCTCCTCTTCCGCAGGGTGTGAAGCCCCAATCCATTCTCCTGACGGAAAAAGCGGATCAGGTCATGGTGGCTGACAAGTCAGGAACGGTCTATCGTTACAACACCGCGGACTTCAACAACCCGGTTCTGGCTGAGACGGTCCGCCTTGTTCCGGGTTCATCGACTCTCACTGTTTCAGGTTTTCTCTTGGGCGGCCAATCCCTTGTGGTGGGCGGCTCGGACGGTTCCTTGAACATCTTCTTCCTGCTCAAGAAAGAGGGCGCCGCCACCAAAGACGGACAGGCCCTCCAGCTCACGAGGAGCTTTGACCGTCTGCCTTCCAGCCCTGTTCTCTTTGAACCTGCCGTCATGGGGAAGAATTTCGCCGTGGCCGATGCCAAAGGCAACCTATTTGTTTTTCACGGGACCAGCCAGAAACTACTGGTTCAATTCCCCCCGGACTCGAAGACCGGAGGCTACCGCACGGTTCTACTGTCCCCCCGCATGGACGGCCTTCTGACCCTCCAGGCGGACGGCCGGGTGCGGCTGTGGGAGTTCTCGGTTCCCCATCCTGAAACCACGATTCGGACTCTTTTCAGAAACGTGTGGTACGAAGGCTATCCGGAGCCTGGCTATACGTGGCAGTCTTCAGCCATGAGCGAGGATTATGAACCCAAGTTCTCTCTGCTTCCCTTGATCTTCGGAACGATCAAGGGCGCGTTCTATTCGCTTCTCTTTGCCATTCCCATAGCGATTCTGGGAGCCATATACACCTCGGAGTTTGTGCATCTCAAGGTGCGGGCTATTGTGAAGCCCACCATGGAGATGATGGCCTCCTTGCCTTCCGTGGTTCTGGGTTTTGTGGCGGCTCTGGTCATGGCCCCGGTGGTGGAGACATGGATCGCTGCGGTGCTTCTTGTCTTTTTTTTGGTTCCTGCGTCGCTCATGGCCGCGGCGTACCTGTGGCAAATGATCCCACTTCGAATCGCCCTTCGATTTCAGGGCTCCCCAAAGTTTTTCGCCACCGTGCTGGTGGTGATCTGCGCCATTTACGGGGCGGTCAAACTGGGAGATGCGTTTGAGGCCGTGTTTTTCAGCGGCGATTTCAAAGCGTGGGTCAACGGAGATGTGGGAGGCCCTGAACCCATGCTGTTCCTTCTGGCCCTGCCGCTGGCCTTTCTTATTGTGAGCGTGCTGGTCTCGAGACTGTACGGTCGTAAACTGGCGCTGGTCATGAAGGGGATGAGCCAGTTCAAAGCGGCGTTGCTTGAGCTGGGGCGATGGGGGGGGACGGTGCTGCTCGCGGCGCTCGGCTCTTTGGCCATCGCCAAGATCCTGGCGCTTCTGGGAGTGGACGTGCGGGGCACCTTTGTGGACACCTATGTTCAGCGCAACACGCTCATCGTGGGCTTTGCCATGGGGTTTGCGGTGATCCCCATCATCTACACCATTGCGGAGGATGCCTTGAACGCTGTTCCCGAGCACCTTCGCGCGGCCAGCCTGGGTTGCGGGGCGACGCCCTGGCAGACGGCCATCTACGTGGTCCTCCCCACGGCCGTCAGCGGGGTCTTTTCGGCGATCATGATTGGCATGGGCCGCGCCGTGGGAGAGACCATGATTGTGGTCATGGCCACCGGGAACACACCGATTATCGACATGAACATTTTCAACGGCCTGAGGGCGCTTTCGGCCACCATTGCCGTGGAGCTGCCTGAGGCCGTCAAAGATGGAACCCTGTATCGCATCCTGTTCTTGTCGGGCCTGGTGCTTTTTGCCATGACCTTTGTGATCAACACCGTGGCGGAGGTCATCCGCCTCCGGTTTCGAAAAAGGGCGATGCAACTCTAAAGTTGACGTAAGGATATGTCCTCAACCCCATCCAAACGATATGTGACCGGCGCGGACCTTTCCTCCAGAGGGGAACCCTATCTGTGGAGCATGGGCGGAGCCCTGGCCCTTGGACTCATCATGATTTTCGGGTTCCTGGCTCTTGTGGCTTGGAACGGGTTTGTGACCTTCTACCCCAAGCCCGTGGAGGTTCTCCGGCTCAAGGACGGCACCCTGGTGGCGGGCGAACCGACCCGATCGGAAATGTACCGGCTGCCCAAGACCGAGCTCGACAGCCTGGATGAACAGGCCCGGAAGTCCGTGCAGGAGAACAAAGGGTTTGGTCTCCGAACTCTCTACCGGACGGGCAATTTCGATTTGTACAATGAGGACTTTGTCTGGGTTTCGGAGTTCAAAGTCGCCGAGCGCACAGAACCGAAGAATATGTACTTTGTCGAGCGCACGGAGTGGGGCCCTTTCATCGGTTCTCTTGAGGCGCTCATGGTGAAGGGAGAAAAGCTCACCGCGGGTCTTTTGACTCCGGACCGGCTGTCAGAGGAACACAGAAAGGCCGTGGAGCGCCGCGAAAGGGTGAAAGGCATTGAGCGAGATGAGATGGGAGCCATCAATTACGAACTGGACCGGGAAAGACTCGCCCTGCGGCGCATTTCACTGGATAAAGGCAAAGACAGCCCTGAATACAGGGATGAAGAGAAAAGACAGGACGGCCGTGCGAAGCAACTGCAAACGAGATACGGCCTTCTCCAGAAGGAGGCGGAGTCGATCAAGAGAGAGGACGCGCTATACTCGGTGGTTCTCAAGGATATTCGAGGCACAGAGAAAACTCTGGCCCTTTCGCAAATCGTTCGGTTCTATCCGGCCAATGACCTGACCTTTTTCCAGAAAGTGAAAGTGTATGTTTCAAGATGGTTCGAATTTCTCACCGCAGAGCCCCGGGAGGCCAACACGGAAGGGGGGGTTCTTCCGGCCATCTTCGGCACCTTTGTTATGACCGTGCTTTTGGCTGTGGCTGTGGCGCCTTTCGGCATCATGGCTGCCCTTTATCTTCGGGAGTATGCCAAGCAAGGGCGCCTGGTTTCCCTGGTGCGCATTTGCGTCAATAACCTGGCAGGGGTTCCTTCGATTGTGTATGGCGTCTTCGGCCTGGGTTTCTTTGCTTACATCCTGGGTGGAACCCTTGATCAGGTTTTCTTTCCGGAACGTTTGCCCAATCCCACCTTTGGATCGGGAGGCCTTTTCTGGGCTTCACTGACGCTGGCCATGCTCACCGTTCCTGTGGTGATCGTGTCAACGGAAGAGGCGCTGGCTGCGGTGCCCCAGTCCATGAGGGAAGGGTCCTTGGCCTGCGGAGCCTCGAAGTGGCAGACCATCAAGAACATCGTGCTTCCCAAGGCCATGCCCGGCATCATGACCGGCCTGATCCTGGCCATGGCCAGAGGGGCAGGGGAAGTCGCTCCCCTCATGCTCGTGGGCGTCGTCAAAATAGCCCCGAGCCTTCCCCTAGACGATTTGTTTCCTTTTCTTCATTTGGAGCGAAGTTTCATGCATCTGGGGTTTCACATTTACGACGTGGGATTTCAGTCGCGCAATTCCGAGGCCGGCAAGCCCATGGTGTTCGTGACCACCCTGCTCCTGATTGGGTTGGTGGCGGTCATGAATGCGACGGCCATTTACATCCGCAATCGATTGAAGAGGAAGTATTACGTGGGGCATTTCTAAGAGGTTTTCCATGGAAGCAAAGGCACACGTCGATTTGGACAACACGGAAACGATATACCATCCCAAAGAGGGGGGCGGAGGGTCGATCCTGGATATCGAGCGTTTCTGTCTCTGGTATGGCCGTGCGCAAGCCCTTTTCAACAACACCCTAAACATCGAGCGGGGCTTGGTCACCGCTCTGATTGGGCCCTCGGGCTGTGGAAAATCCACCCTGTTGCGATCCTTGAATCGAATGAACGACCTTATCGCGGGCCTCAGCGTTTCAGGCACGATTGTGTTCGAAGGGAAAAACATCTATGATCCTGATGTGGATGTCATCGGTCTTCGAAAGCGGATGGGCATGGTGTTTCAGAAGCCTAACCCCTTTCCCATGTCCATTGCAGACAATGTCACCTACCCGCTAAAGGTGGATCACGTCACCGACCGGCGTGTTCTTAAAGAGACGCTGGAGGGGGCCCTCAAGGGTGCCGCCCTCTGGGATGAAGTCAAAGATCGTTTGAAGGACAATGCCCTCGGTCTTTCCGGAGGACAGCAGCAGCGGCTGTGCATTGCCCGTGCCATAGCGGCGGATCCGGATTTTCTTCTCATGGATGAACCCTGTTCCGCACTGGATCCTCTGGCCACCACAAAGATCGAGGATCTGATCAACGAGTTGAGGGGACGATATACGATCATCATCGTCACCCACAACATGCAGCAGGCGGCAAGGGTTTCCGACAACACCGCCTTTCTTTACTTGGGAAGGCTCATTGAATACGGGGAGACGAACGCGATCTTCACCCGGCCGAGGCTCAAGCAAACAGAAGACTACATTACGGGCCGTTTCGGATAGGAGGGAGGGAAATCGATGCCCAAGCGTTTGCAGAAAGAACTGGAGAAGATAAAGAAGAGCATTCTTTCTCTTGGCGCCATGGTGGAGGAACGGATCAGGATGTCCATCAAGGCGATCGAGACCTGGGATGCGGAGCTGGCTCAAGAGATCATCCACAGGGACTATGAAATTGATGAGCTGGAAGTGGAAGTGGAGGAAGAATGCTTGAAGATTCTGGCTCTTCACCAGCCTGTGGCCGTAGATCTCCGGTTTCTCATCGCGGTGATTAAGATCAACAGCGAACTGGAGAGAGTCGGCGACGAGGCGGTGAACATCGCCCACCGGGTGCGAAATATTTCCAAGCGGAAAAAGCTGAACCTGTCTTTTGATTTCAGCGTCATGGCGGAGAAGGCGGCCAGCATGCTCCGCATGAGCCTCGATTCCCTCGTGGA
>Ga0031656_10000895_pt1 | contig 10964 bp, 4 predicted proteins | sample FrelakmetDIP11DI_FD_55080 | JGI IMG/M metagenome (GOLD analysis project Ga0031656, IMG submission 55080) | Freshwater lake sediment microbial communities from the University of Notre Dame, USA, for methane emissions studies - DIP11 DI | ecosystem: Environmental > Aquatic > Freshwater > Lake >... | reverse complement strand
CGGAAACGACAATCATCTCTAGCCTGGAGGGGAGTCGTAAAGGTAATTTTCTGGGCAGCCTGAATGCCTGGATGGAAGTTAAAAAAGCCATGGGTGCAACACCATTACCACCGATGATGTTGATGAATATGGTTTTTGGCTTGGGGAAACGCTTCAGTCCCTTCACACAAGCGCTTGGCAATCGAAAGCCGGCCTTCCCAACACCCTTGAGAACAGCAAACCAGGCGGCCTACCTGACCACGGCTGATGTGGCAGCCATGTCAGCAACATTGTGGCAACATCATTTGGAGTCCAATGCCTTTAACGGGATGATTATCAAGTGGGGGGATGAAGCGATCATCCCTGGCAGGATCTGGGAATCAGGCACCTCCAAGTATGAGAACGTGGATGGTATTCGCTTCATCTGGCAGACCGAACCGACAGATGAGCTGGCGCGCGAAAAGGAATGGGTGGAATTTGATGCCCAAACCTCGCTTATGACACACCAATATACCCGCCAGGGTGTGGATAGCCTTCGTTTGAGACTGGCTGACCGTGGACAAAATCAACGCGTAGGGGTCAACCTGGGAAGCCTGGCGATTAGCTACCCATTCGTGCAGATAGCTGAAGAGGTATTTCGGGAAGATATCTTGGATAAGAACAAATGGGTGGACTGGGACCCGTATACCTGGATTGCCTTATCCTGCCGGGATGAAGACGAGTGGCGAGCCGAAACCGCCCTGGAAGAACGGATGGGGAAAACCGGGATGGCAGATCTGGCAAGCCGCATGCCTGATTTCTTTTATAAAATTCAACACGTCAAGCACACATTCCAAATACGCTATGGGCGGATGCCTGTGATCGCGGTGCTGGATTTTGGACAGCCGTATTGGATGGATTGGGGACTGCACCTGAGTTTAAGACACTCCCTGGAAGGATTGGTGACTGATTCTGACCTGGGAGCAACCTCACGCGAGCTTTTCCAACTTCCCCAAGAACGAGATCAGAATGGCAACATCCTGCTGGGCAGTCAACTGCCCAAAGGAGCGGAAATAAGAAATTCAATCCTGCTCGATACGATCATCACTGATCCTGAAACCGTGATCCTGGGCGGATTGGTGGTAGCTGGACGACATCGTAGATTACAGATGCCGCATGGAGGAAGTGCGTTATTCTGTGCCGCAGATGATATGAACTTCAAGGGTCCACATGCGATTGCTTTCAAAGCGACGGGGATCGTTTCGAGCTTGGAGAAGGCGACCGATTAACGACTCTCTATTTATTGGATGGAACTGAAACCCTATATGCGAATGAGTCTATGGTCAATTTTGAAGGTGAGAATTACGCCAGGCCGATATTGGGCAACCCGATTTCCTATAAAGAAGCAGGCAGGCGGATGTCTGGGGAAGACAGCCGCCTGGCAGAAAAACGCTGGTTTGACCGGTGGAATAACTGGTTGAGATAAACCAGACTAAGGCTGGATAGAGCTATCTATTGTTTGGGCAGTGGTTGCATCGGGGGCGATTATCCAGATGGTTGTGTCACCGTCCTGGTCAAGGNAGCTAACCCCATCAGGGTAACTCCAGGTGAGTGTGTCGCCTTGNTGGGTAGGTGAAACTCCAAAACGAGCATCTGNATACTGCTGCAAGGCAGCTGCAAACTGTTGTGCTTCGCGAGTAGAATCCCAGATTGTCTTCATCACAAAAGCGGTGGAGCCAGTGGAGTCATTATGAAGCACAAGGTACTCATCGCCTCCCCAGCCTGCGGCTGCATCCTCGGCGATTGCATCCTCCAAACGGGCTTTTTCATCGGCAGCGCGTGCCAGGATCAGGTAGGTGTACCACTCGCCCATCTGATTGCGCGATACTTCCCGCCAACCTTCTCCCAGGGTTGAAGTCAGATCGGGTAAATCTACCGGGATCATTGTATCCGTGGGGTAGAGTTCGGGATGCAGGATTTGCTCGGTGGAAACAGGTGGATTTTGATATGCTGCATCAACCGCGGTCCAGCCTCCCTGGTCATAGAGCACTTGCACAAAAGCTTGACCCTGGGAATAAGGGAATACAAAGTCATCTTTGAGAAACGCTGGAGCGCGATCATAAACCGGGCTTTTCATTGAATTGTAATATTCGATGATTTGCTGTTGGTCTTCTTGGGTGGCATAGTTCTGGAACCAGACAATTTCAGATAAGCTGGCATCACCTTCGATTAATGCCTGGATGCCAGCGCAGCGCTCGGTATCCACTTCGCAGGACTCATCACTGTAATTTAATCCATTTTTGATATCGTAATTTTGATCCTGGAGCACATGAGTATACTCGTGTGCATAGGTCAGGTTTTCAGGTCCCTCAAAGTTTTCTCCCTGAACGACGAACATCTCCGCCGTATCGTTATCATAATACCCTGCCACCTGCTCGCTGAGCAGGTCGGTATAAAAGGCTTTAAAATCATAGCCAGGTTCCAGCAAGCCGATAATTGATAGCTCCAATACATCATCAGCCATTTCTTCATCTGTGTAATCCGCCAGGAAGTCATTGGTGACATTTTGGCGTAAGTCGGCAGGGGAGAGCAGGATGACTGGCACCGGATACTCGGGTTGAAGGCCTCGCTCTTCGATCACCTGGGCTTGAATTTTGTTAATCTGCCTGGTAAGCTGGGCATCCAGCACCGAGGTGGGATAGGGCGTTTTGGGTTGCTCTTCCTGAGTGGGTGCGCTGGTTGATTTAGGAGCAGATCCCTGGATGTGAGTGGGTTCCGCGGATGAAGTCTCTGCGGGTATAGGCGATGAAATGGCTTTGGTTGGGAGACTGGTTTCTGAGGATACCGGTGTTACAGTACTGATGAGCCCACAGGCGAGTGAACTCAGGATCAATAATATCAAGGCAATATAACCACGATGCATTCGATGCTCCTACTTAAAGATGAAACGGTATTATAACCTCCCGCAGTATAGGTGAACTGCGGGAGGCCATTAAGGTTACCTTAAATATACTAATTACTTGTGGTGTTCAGCTTCCGCTGCTTCAGCCTCTGCCTTGGTCTTGTGGACTGTGCCATCCGGATGGTTGGGGGGTGAGTAGATCGTGTAAAGCCTGAGTCTCTCTTTCTTTGAGGCGTTGAGCACGTTATGGAATGTACCCGCAGGGACGATCACTGCATCCCCCATTTTAACCAGGTGCACCTCATTGCCACCAAAAACGAATTTGGCTTTACCTTCCTCGATACGGAAGAATTGGTCAACAGTATCATGAACTTCATTGCCAATCTCTTCGCCTGGCTCCAGGCACATAACAACCAGCTGGGCATACTTGCCTGTGAACAGCACCTTGCGGAAGTTTTTATTCTTCTCGGTTAGTTTTTCAATATCTCCTACGAAACCAGTCATATTAGTCTCCTCCTCAAAACTTTATGTGATTATTATGGGTGATATTTAGTATAGCATAATTAATGTTGATGCTGAAGGAAAAACGAAAAAATCCTGGATTTTCTAAAACGAGTAAGATAGATAATAACAGGTAAGAATTGGGTGAGGATGATCTTACCCCAGTTTTGTTGGTTGATTATGACAAATAATGGAGTTTTTTCCAGACGCTTCTATGATTCTGATTCGCCCAGAATTATCTGGACATCAACCATCTCGCCGTTGCGGTTAATCATCAGAGTCACCGTATCGCCAGCAGCATACTGGAACAGGGTGTTGATATAAGCATTGGTATCATCCAGGGTGGTGTTATCGATCCCGGTGATGATATCTCCCACCTGCAATCCAGCCTGGCTGGCCGGGCTGTTGCGAGCCACANCCGTGATGTATGCACCGTATTGGACCGGTAGCTGGTACATGGCGGCTATACGCGGATTGATCGGCTGCCAATTGATGCCCAGGTAGGGTCGGGAAACATAGCCTTTCTGGATGATCTGATCGGCAATGACCCGGGCGGTGTTAATCGGAATCGCGAATCCTAACCCTTCTGCAACGGTTCCCGAACCGCTGTTGCGGATGATCAGGGTATTGATGGCGATTACCTCACCTGCCAGGTTTGCCAATGGTCCACCCGAGTTTCCCTGGTTAATGGCCGCATCAGTCTGGATCAGGTTATCAATGGAGTATCCGGAACCGGTGTCAATCGACCGCCCGGTGGCACTGATCACTCCCACAGTGACGGTATTTTTAAAATCCCCCAGGGGTGAGCCGATGGCAATGACCGTCTCTCCGGGGTTGAGGGCATCTGAATCACCCAGTTTGGCAATCGCCGGTGCCGAGGCAGATATTTTTAGTACTGCCAGGTCGGAATATTGGTCTGTGCCCACCAGGGTTGCATCCTGCTGCCTGCCATCGGCAAAGATAACCTGCAGTTGCTGGGCGCTATCGATGACGTGATTATTGGTGAGAATATAGCCATCCACTGAGATGAATACTCCGCTGCCCGAGGAGGTTGAATCACCCCTATATCCAAAAAAGGTCTGCTGCCCGGGAATTGTACCAACCACGGTAACAACTGCAGGACCAACATTCTGAACAGCCGACGTGATGGAGGTTTCAACATCGGTGGTATTCACNGCCAGGTTTTGAGAGGTGCTGGTGGCGGGCATAACTTCAATNGCTGTTGGTACAGAAGCAGCTTGCAAGCTGGCAATTTCCTGGCGTACATTCTGATAAATAACCACACCACCCACAACAGCACCACATAGGGCAGAGACACCACCGAAAATAAATATCAGAATTAGATATAGTATCTTTTTCCAAGGCATACGTTTGCTCCAAGGATGGTTTCTCTTCTTGAGAGATAAGTTAAGTATATGCAGGAGTTGTTTAGAATATGTTAAGAATTGATTGGTGGAATATGTGAATATTCGTAGGGGAATTAATGAGAAGGAAATCCACTTGCGTATATAATTTATCCAAGTAATTAAGAGGGTAGAAGGTTAAAAACTTGGTATTAATAAAAGAAGCACCCGGAGCGACTTATCCCGGGTGCTTCAGTTTATTCTATCTCAGTCAGCTTTTTGGTTATTGATCATCTAAATATTACTGGCATGAACAGGATGCGACGTAATGCCGTGGTTGTAAGCACTGCCTCCTTGGTATCTTCATGAGCTGAGGTAATAGAAATTGTCGTCGTATCTATTGCCTTATGGGCAGCAGTTGGAGGTATGGTTACATTCACAAGGATATCCAACTCATCACCAACCCCTAATTCAACAGATGTCACAGGTAGAGTGATATCCCACATGTTCCCTGTGTAGCTGAAGGTGAAGGTTTCGGTGATGTTGCTGGTATTCACCAGGTGAAGCATGTATTCGACTGTCTCACCCACATAACCCTGCTTTGCATCCGTCAGTGGAGCAAGGGTAAAGCTATAGACCGGATTAGCTGTTGTGGTCAGTTCGGATGAATCTAAGGTCTCGCCATCACTGGAGGCTGCGGTGATGGTAGCCACATCGCTGTCACCAGCCAAGGCATCTGATGGAACTGTCACCTGAACCGGCACATCTGCTGTTTCGCCTGGATCGAGGGTAAACTCGGTGGTCGGCAGGAAGGTTTCCCAATCAGCGAGGGCTTCAACGGTGAATACATCAGTACCGTTACCTTCATTCGTAAGCTGCAAGGTGTATTCAACGATAGCGCCCGAATCACCACTCTTTGCATCCGTGTCTGGATCCAGAGTAAAGCTGTAAACCTGATTGGCTGTTGTGGTCAGTTCGGATGAATCTGAGGTCTCGCCATCACTGGAGGTTGCGGTGATAGTAGCTACATCTTCGTCACCTGCCATGGCATCTACTGGAATTGTTACCTGAATAGGCACATCTACCTCAGCACCCGCTGGGAGAGTAAACTTGGTTGTTGGCAGGAAGGTGTCCCATAAACTGCTTGCTGTAACGGTGATTACATCAGTATCGTTACCAGTATTCGCAAGATGCAAGGTATAGTCAACAACCGAACCTGGATCACCACTCTTAGAGGAGTCGGAGGGAGTTAGTTCAGGATTATAGTATTTATCCATTGGGATGACCGCAGGAGGGATGTTGTAAGTGGCATACTGGTCAGACAGCATTATCTGATTAGAGAATGATTCCCCATATGGCAGAGCTTGCGTCACTTGCACTGCAAGGGTGATGATTGCCGGACTATCTACAGGGAAGTCTGCCGCGTATGCCTCCAGTATATTATTTTCTACCTCTCCAGTGAAGTATGCTGGGAGCTGTAAACTTCCTTCTATGTAAGTTAAACCTCCCGGCAGCACATCTTCCAAATTAACGCTCGCGCTGATACCGCCCGTATTAGCGATGTTGATTGTATAGGTAAGCACTTCACCGAATTGAGCCAGTCCATCCCCACTCGCGTCAGCTACTGATTTCTGGGAGGTGGATAGCTCTGGAGCTTGCAAGAATGCAAGGCGATTTTCTACCACAGGTGAGATGGTCCCCATTGCTGTGGCATAGTCAATGACAGCATCACGCACGTAGTACTGCGTGCCGTGCACAATCTGATCCAACGGCCACAGACTGACATCGCTATTATTGAAGTTGCAGGATCCCGCTGCAAGATAGTTTACAGTGGACACATTATAGTAGGTGTAGGTATCATTAAAGTCCACCGGTTGACCGTTGATGGTAAAGGATACCACGTTATTTCCACTAGGCAGGGCAGGGTTGGTATCTCTATAGGTGATTTGACCCATCGAGTTTGTGTCTAGCATGCAAGTAGTGTAATACGAGTAACCTCCGTAGCCAGGTACATACTTGTAGTAGTAGTAGTTGCGGTAGGCACGCTCCAGCACCGCTTTGATCTGCGGTCCATTCATGCTCAGAACTACCAGGGAGTTCTCATAGGGCATGAGGGTGAACATGTCACTCACCATCATCTGAACCGGATTGAGCGGGGTAGCTGCTGGGAACATAATCCAGTTCGACGGGCTGCTTGGCCGCGTCATAGCACCCGAAAGGTGAACGTCAACGTCTGGGATGCCATTTTGTGCCAGTTCCCAAACGGATGCATCAGCCTGCAGGTTTGCAGCATTGGTTTCGGCAATATAAGCATTCGTTGTATCGATGGGCTGTTCTGTCTGTCCAATTACAGTATTGTTATATCCCGCAAGCAAAGCTACATAGGGAGCAGCGATAGCCTGAATAGCAGCATCTTCCGGATCCGCTAGCGCGATCGTGATGTACCGTCCTGCGCGGCTGGCTACTTCGTAGCCACCATTCCCGTCGGGGCGCATTCCCAGGATCACTTCACCCAGGGTATTGTTATAGCGATAAGCGTGGTTGATCAGAACCGGTGTGTTGTTTGGGCCTCCGACGATGGTCGGCAGGAACCTATACGCGCCAAAACCATAAACGGGATTGGTATGGCTGTGTCCACCGACGATTACATCTAACCCGGTGACGTTGGCGGCCATGTAGGTGTCGACGTTGTTGTCGATCTCCACACTGCCCGGGTTCTCGGTGAAGCCGATGTGAGTGAGCGCTAGCACAACATCGTTACTTTCGCGTAGTGAATCGGATAACTCCTGAGCCTTTTCGATGGGATTGGTGAAGGACAGGCCGGGGATGTTGCTGGGCAGCTCATAGTTGGGCACGCGGTGGTTACCGATGCCCAGGATGGCTACATTTATGCCCTCCGGACCAACCACTTTCTCCACATAATCCTCCACCGGTACTTCGGCGATGCCGTACTGACCGTCATCTTCCAGGTTAGCTTGCAGGACGGGGAAGGTTGCCTGTGTCAGTGTGCTGGTGAAGATCTGTGAACCAAAGTTGAACTCGTGGTTACCCAAGGTCATGGCATCGTAATTCATAGAATTGAAAGCCCTGATCAACGGGTTGGTCTGTAATGATGGATCCAGAGGCGTTCCATCGGCAGTGTAGCCGAGGGCGGCGGATTTGAAGAAATACATCATGGCATCGCCTTGGATGTTATCGCCAGAGCTGAGCAAAAGCGTGCGGTTAGGATTGTGGAGGCGCTCCTGCATGATCTTGGCTGCCAGCTGGGTGTAGCCCACATATGTACCCTTCACCAGGTTACCGTGAGAGTCATTATGGTGCAGGACTGTGATGGGTACGATACTTCCACCCGTATCGGTGCCATCGCGCAGGATACGCCCGTCGAGTGTTCCATCACCATCGGGCCCACGATAGGGATTATCTATGGTGTAGTTGGCCTCAACCCAGGCGTTGACTGCATCGAGCATGTCACCCCAGTAGCTGATGTTGGTCATGTACTTGAATTGGACAAAGCCATCCTGTCCGGCGGGAGCCAGGAACTCATTGGTGCCCACGCGGTAGGTACGGGCCAGGTCTAGAGGCTCCCAGACTGCTGTGGCTTTGTTATACACTTCAACATCATACCCGCCCCAAGCCCAGGGTTGCGGACCGGGCAAGGCGTCGGAGTAGCGGAAGAATTTATAGCGGATACCGGAGGGCTGGATGGCCCCTTTAAACAGGGTGGCACTCTGGTTGATCAAATCCAGGATTTGGGCACCGGTCATATCACCCACAATGGTGGCGTTACCGAAAGGCAGGATCTGGAACATCTGCCCGTAGGTCAGCAGCATCGGGTCGTGGCTCCAGAGACCCTCCGCGCAGTCGGCGGTGTTGCTGCTCCAGATATACTGCCCGGGATTAACCAGATCTGGTGCATCGCACCAGTCGATGCGGATGCCGCCAGCGTTGTTGAAGAACATGTCCACATCATTGACCGGCTCAGCATCGGAGTTGAGCGCGCCATTGATGGCATCGTCAATGAAGTCGCCCATCATGGCGTCGCCATTGTAGTTACGTAACAAGTCGGTCTGGACATATCCAATGGGCTGGTTGATGAGCTCCAGGTAGTCGGGGTCGGTGGCATATTCTGCAATGAGCGCAGCTATGGTTGGGTCTTGTGGGTCGCTTGTGCCGATGGTCAGGCGTTGCCAGCTCACACTGACTGCCCCAGTGGGTTGCACGGTTATGTCGGCACGCCCGAGCTTACGCCCGTTGTAATGGGCTTGTACTACCGCTGTCGATCCAACCATGAATGCAGCATTCAGGTCTGTGTGGCTGTGTCCTCCAATGATTAATGGGACAGGCGTGCCTGCATTGATCAGATTCTGAGCCAAAGTCTTATCCCCGTATACCGTGAAGCCATAGCCATACCCACCATCATTGAAGCCAAGGTGGCTAAGCACAACGATCACATCGGTTAAGGCATCCAATTCGTCATAGTAGTGGATGATGGAGGCAGCCGGGTCCTTAAAGCAAAGTCCTTCGGTGGCTTCCGGGATGGTGATGTAGGGCGTTTCCTGACTGGTTACACCGATGAAGCCAACGTTGACTGGAGTAGGACTGCCGACCGTAACTACCGAATAAGGGGTGGCGAAAGAAGGTGAGGTCCAGCCAGCGGTAGCGCAGTCACCGGTATCGTTAAGCACAATATTGGCTGAAACATAAGGGTAAGCAGCTTCATCAGTCCGCGCCACCAACACATCCTGGCCCCAGTCGAACTCGTGATTGCCGAAGGTGGCGGCGTTGTAGCCCATGGTGTTGTACGCGTCGATAACGGGTACACCCTGCCAGATATTGGAGAGCAGGCTGCCCTGCATCTCGTCACCAGCATCCACCAGGAGCACGTTCGCAGCACCGACGGCTGTACGCACATTATTTACCGTGTTTGCTAATCGCGCCAGGCCAGGGTTGCTGCCGGATGGTTCCAGCTGGCCGTGAAAATCGTTATTATGTAGGATGGTGAACGTAACCGGTACGGGTGGAGCAGCATTGACTTTGCTCCCTGGCATTATCATCGACATTGGTAGTGCAATGCTCAAGATAATAAGCAGGGTCATAAGCTTATAAATTTTATTGGTCATGGAATATCCCTTTCATTGGTTGGTTTGGAATGGTTTGGGTGGTTGATATATAGGTTTCATGGCTCCAAATGGTGCTTGGAATATAACTGGTAATCAAAAGAACCCCTCCTTTGCATTTAAAGAATGCTCTTGCACAAGCCTCCTCGGTTCCCCTGAAATTCATAGTTCCATGACTATAGATGGGATAATACAGACGGCTTAAAATAATAAATAGTTGAAACGTCACCTCCTCTCACTGCTGAATACCCGCGCAAAAAACCATCGATGATCTCCCTGTAGGTCTGCTCAATATCCAATATGAATACGTCATTAAAGACTTGACCGTATTATAGCAATATTGTTTGCTCAAGTCAACTTTATAATGCCCCAATTTGGAGACTATTAAGCTTAATTCTGCCTTTAATGCAAATATAATTGCTAATCTTACATTAAACTACTAATGTTTTTGAAAGTTCCGTGAGGCTTGTATATTGTCCGTTATATTAAGCGAAGTTTTTACCTTCACGGTTGGTAACTAACGAGCCAGAGTAAAGAAGGCGATACCATCATTTTCAATCTACAGCTTAATCAGGATCACCCGGGATGAAAGCCTGGCTGAGCAGCAAAAAGAATGATTGAGCATGCTGGGGATACCACGCTCTCAAACCTTCGGAAAAAAATCTCCAATCCTAGCTGGTTATACCTGCTCCGACTCAACCAGGTTAACAGGTGCAGGATTTGACGGGTCTCTGAAATAGACGCAGGGGCAGGCGTGCAGTGGAATACAATGGCGGTCATTATGCATAGGTGCATTATGTTATATTGCAGGGGTTATCTTAACCCAAGAGGTATAGCCTCGTACCCATAGTATCATTAGAATGGCTGGTAGAACTCCAAACGTGAATATTATCCCGTAAAGAGCCTGTTCTGGGATTGTAGCATTCGCCTGAATGTAAGCATTCAATGCAGATACAAAGAGATTGCTCAGGTAATGCACGATCATTGCTGGTAGCAGGCTATTGGTCTTGAGGGTGACATAACCATAGAATAATCCTAAAATTGCAGCCCAAACAGCTTGTCCTGCCACCCAAACTGGATCACCCCCGCTAATCATGTTTCCTAAATGAATTGCACCGAAACCCAAAGCGCTGAACAGTATTG
>Ga0031656_10000892_pt1 | contig 10970 bp, 7 predicted proteins | sample FrelakmetDIP11DI_FD_55080 | JGI IMG/M metagenome (GOLD analysis project Ga0031656, IMG submission 55080) | Freshwater lake sediment microbial communities from the University of Notre Dame, USA, for methane emissions studies - DIP11 DI | ecosystem: Environmental > Aquatic > Freshwater > Lake >... | reverse complement strand
CTCCTCGAAGTCCGAATAGAAGGGCTCGAAGACTTTGGTCTTGGTCTCCTCGGTCATGCCCACCCCCGTGTCGGCGAACACCAAGCGGACGGCGTTCCTTTTCAGCCGCTCCGCCTGCAGCTTCAGCCGGCCGCCCCGGGGCATGGCCTGGACGGCGTTCTTGATCAGGTTCCAGAAGACCTGCCGGAAATGATTGGCGTTGCCCAGGAAGGGAGCGCTGGCCTCGCGGTAATTGCCCTCGAGCTCGACGCGTCCGTTCAATTCCCCGCCCTGCTGAAGCATGAGGACGGTCTCCCGCAGGATCTCGATCAGGTCGATGGGCACCGAAGCCATTCGGGGCGGCCCGGCCAGGTCCAGGAACTGGTCGATGGACTGGGAGATGCGCTCGGACTCGCGGAGGACGATGTTCATCAGCTTGGCCTGCTCGTCCGTCACCTGCAGGTCATTCTTCAGGACCTGGACCGAGCCGGCGATGGCCGCCAGCGGATTTCGGATCTCGTGGGCGATCTGGGACGAGATGCGGCCGGCCAGGGCCTGGTGCTCCTGGATCTGGAGCTCCCGACGGGCAGAGTCCAGCTGTTCCTGGGCCGTCCGGAGGTTCCGGGACAGGGTCGTGATCAGGAAGGCGATGGCGAAGAACAGGCCCCAGGCCACCACTAGGGAATACAGGACCGGCCCGAAGGACTGCGCCTTGAGCTGGTCGGGCTGAAAATAGGGGATGATCCGGTAATAGAGGCCCTCGACCAGCAGGCCGAAGACGATGGCCGATGCGGATGCGGTCAGGTACACCCCCCGGACGGGCAGGACCAGGCTGGAGCCCAGGATCGGGAAGACATACACGAAATACAGCGGCCCGGCGATCCCCCCGGAGATGTAGACCAGGGCGGTGACGATGGCCAGGTCGAGCGCCACCTGGACGTGGGCCTGCCCGGTTAGGTGCCGGCCCCAGTAGTAGAGGACGAGATAGATGATGCTCAGGACGGCGGCGGCCAGAGTGACGAAATAGAACTTATCCAGGGGCAGGAAGATGGACGTGGATTCCTGGATGGCCACGGCCGAGATGAGCAGCGAGGACACCAGGATCAACCGAAAAACAATCAGCTGAAGGAGCCCCCGCTTTTCGTTGGGCATGTCCGGGTCAGAACTCCTGCATCAGGCTGAAGATGGGCAGGTACATGGAGATGACGATCGTCCCCACCAGGCCGCCGACGACGATCATCAGGATCGGTTCCATGACGGACAACAGGGCGGCCACGGAAGTGTTGACCTCCTCGTCGTAGAAATCGGCCAGCTTGGACAGCATCTCGTCCAGGGTGCCGGTGGCCTCTCCGACGAGATGCTGTCCAAGCTGGGTCAGCAGGAAGGGGAAACGCCCGGTCTCCTTGAAGGAATCGGAAAGGGTCCGGCCCTCGGAGACCTGGCGGCGGACGTCCATCACGGTTTCCTCCATGATGATGTTGCCCGAAGTGGAGGAGGTGATTTTCAGGCTCTCCAGCATGGCCACGCCGCCCGACAAGAGGGTGCTCAGCGTCCGGGTCATGCGGGAGATGCCCACTTTGGTCATGAGGCTGCCGAACAAGGGGATCCGGAGAAAGGCCCGGTCGACGATGTGCCGGCCGGCCACCGTCCGCCGGAAATAGCGGAAGCCGATGACGAGGGCGATGAGGCCCAGGAAGATGAAGAGGATGTTCTTCGCTACGAACCGGCTGATGGCCAGGGTCACGGCGGTCAGGGCCGGCAGCTTGGCCCCCAGCTCCTCGAAGATCCCGGCGAAGATCGGGATGACCTTCCACATCATGAAGATGACGACCAGCACCGAAAAAGCCAGGATGGCCACGGGATAGATCATCGCCTGCCGGACCTGGGCCCGGAGCTTGATGACCTTTTCCTCGTACTCCGCGATCCGGCGGAGCATGATGTCCAGGGAGCCGCTCTGCTCGCCCGAGCCGATGAGGTTGCAGTACAGGTCATCGAACACCTTGGGGTACTTCCGCATGGCCTGGTTCAGGCTGGCCCCGGCCTCGACGTCCTCCCGGATGCCGGTGATGACCCTCCGGAAATACTTGTTCTTGGTCTGCTCCACCAGGATGTTGAGGCTCTGGATGAGGGGCAGCTCGGCGTCGATCAGGACCGACAGCTGGCGGCTGAAGACGGTCAGCTCCTTGAGCCGGACTTTTTCCCTTTTGAGGAAGGGGAGGCTCAGCGCCGACCGCTTGGGCGTGATCTTCAGGACCTGGATCTGCTCTTTCTGGAGGGTTCGACTCAGCTCGTCGATGGACTGGGCCACCCGCTCGCCGGAGACGATTTCCCCCATCCGATTCTTGCCCGACCATGTGAAGATTGCCATGTGCGTTCCTTTCTATTTCCGCGAAACGTTGGAGGGCATGGAGGACCGTCCCTTCACCCCTTCCTTGCGCTGGATGATATCGATCAGCTCCTCGGGAAAGGACGAGACGCCGAGCGCCGTCTCGTACGTGAGCAGGTTCCGGAAATACAGGTCGGCCAGCGACTGGTTGAAGGTCTGCATGCCGAACCGCTCCTGACCCAGCTGCATGGAGGAGTAGATCTGATGGACCTTGTTCTCCCGGATGAGGTTGCGGATGGCCGGGTTGGGGATCATGATCTCCATGGCCAGGACCCGCCCCTTGCCGTCGGCCCGGGGCAGGAGGGCCTGGGTCAGGACCGCCTCCAGGCTCATGGACAGGATGACCCGGGCCTGGGTCTGGTACTGAGGCGGGAAGATGTCGATGATGCGGGAGATCGTCTCCGAGGCCGAGTTGGTGTGGAGGGTGGAGAAGGTCAGGTGGCCGGTCTCCGCCACCCTCAGCGTGGCTTCGACCGTCTCCTGGTCCCGCATCTCGCCTACGAAGACTACGTCCGGGTCCTCGCGCAGGACCGAGCGCAGGGCGTTGGCGTAGGACAGGGTGTCCTGGAACAGCTCCCGCTGGTTGACCACGGCCTTCTCCGGCTTGAAGAAATACTCGATGGGGTCCTCGATGGTGACGATGTGGACACCCCGCTCCCGGTTGATGTGGTCGATCATGCAGGCGATGGACGTGGACTTGCCGCAGCCCGTCGAGCCGGTGACCAGGACCAGGCCGCGGGGCAGGGAGCAGAGCTGGGCCGCCCGGGCCGGGATGCCCAGCTGGGCGAAGCTCCACATCTGCGGCAGGAAGCGGCGGAAGGCGCCGGCCACCGCCCCTTTCTGCATGAAGACGTTGGCCCGGAACCGGCCCAGGTCCTTGATGCCGAAGGAAAAATCGAGCTCCAGTTTCTCCTCGAACAGCTTCTTCTGCTTGTCGGTCAGGATGCTGTAGATGAGGGCCTTGGTGTCGGCCGGGGTCAGCACCTCGTGCTCGACCGACCGAAGAGAGCCGTTGACCCGGATCTTGGGCGGGATGTGGGTGGTGATGTGCAGGTCGCTGGCGTCTTGCTCCACGGTGATTTTCAATAGGTCGTGAATGCTGAGGTTCATCGGCGGCTCCTTGAGAGATTATGTGTCCCGCATGGTTTCGCGCACGACCTCGTCCACCGAGGTGAGGCCGGCCTTGACCTTGGCCAGGCCGCTCTTGCGCAAGCTGAGCATGCCGTTTTCGATGCACTTCCTCTTGATGTCGTGCGACTGGGACCGGCGGAGGATCATGTCCCGGATGTCCTGGGTGACCTCCATGACCTCGAACAGCCCGACCCGGCCGCGGTAGCCGGTGTTGTTGCAGAGGTTGCAGCCCTTGCCCTTCATGGGCTTGATCACGGCCGCGTCTTCCTTGTTGAAGCCCAGCTCCACCAGGGCCGATTCGGGCACGTTCTGCGGCTCGGCGCACTTCTTGCAGACGCGCCTCACCAGCCGCTGGGCCACGATTAGGAGCAGGGAGTCCGCGATCAGGAACGGCTCGACGCCCATGTTGATCAGCCGCTGGAAGGTGCTGGCGGCGTCGTTGGTGTGGATGGTGGAAAAGACCAGGTGGCCGGTCAGGGCGGCCTTGATGGCGATATCCACCGTGGCCGGGTCGCGCATTTCGCCCACGAGCATCACGTCCGGGTCCTGCCGGAGGAAGGCCCTCATGACCGTGGGAAAGTCCAGGGTGATCTCCTCCCGGATGGCGACCTGGTTGATCCCGGGGAAGTAGAATTCGACCGGGTCCTCGGCGGTCAGGATGTTCTTCTCGAGTGAGTTCAGGTTGGAGATGGCCGAGTACAGGGTGTTGGTCTTGCCGCTGCCGGTCGGACCCGTGACCAGGATGATGCCCCAGGGCTTGACGATGGCCTGCCGGAAGACGTCCAAGGACTCGGGCTCGAATCCGAGGAGGGTCATGTCGAGCTTCAGCATCTCCCGGTCCAGGATCCGGCTGACGATCTTCTCCCCGAAGATGGTGGGCATGACCGAGATCCGCATGTCCACTTCCTTGCGTCCGCCCTTCTCCAGCTTGACCTTCATCCTGATCCGGCCGTCCTGGGGCAGGCGCTTTTCGGCAATGTCCAGGTTGGACAGGATCTTGACCCGGGACACGACCGGATTCTTGTACTTCATGGGCAGGTTCATCATCTCGTAGAGCGTGCCGTCGATGCGGTAGCGGATGCGGAAGGACGTCTCGTAGGGTTCGAAGTGGACGTCGCTGGCGTTCTTCTTGATGGCCTCGATGAAGATCTTGTTGACCAGGGTGATGATGGGCGCTTCCTCGGCGGACTGGCCGGCTTCCTCGACGTCGTAATCGTCCTTGACGTCCTCGATGATGCTCACCTTGGAATCATCGGTGAGCTCCATGTCCTCCATGATCTCCTTGGCCTTCATCTCATGGGAGTCGCCGTAGTGCTTGGAGATCCCCTGGAGGAGGGCGCTCTCCGCGGCGATCACCGGCTGAATGTTCAAGCCGGTCCGGAAGCGGATGTCCTCGATGATGTCCAGGTCGGTGGGGTCGACCATGGCCAGCGTCAGGAAGGACCGGATGCGGTGGATGGGGAGGATCATGTACTTCCGGGCGGTTTCCACCTGGATGAGGCCGACGACTTCCGGGTAAACTTCGAACTGCTCCAGGTCGATGAAGGGGTAGCCGAGCAGCCGGCTCAAGTTCTGGGCCAGGTCCTCACCGGTCATGTATCCGAGCGAGACGAAGGCGCTGCTCAGCGGCACTTCGTTTTTCTTCTGGAATTCGATCGCGGCGCGAAGCTGGTCGGCGGTCAGCATTTTTTCCCGGACGAGGAGTTCGCCTAGATTAGAGCCCATGGAGACTCCTCCCTGCGCGACTGTGCTTAACAATATTTGTCATTCAGAGTCAGCCCCTTCCTTTTTAAAGACGAGTCGGTTCGCCTGAATATCTCCCTTTGAAAACGGCTTTAATCATGTCAAAACCTGTAATTATGGGCAATCACCGCTGGGGGGGAATCCACAGATGATTTTTTGTTATTCCTTATCACCTATAGAGGTGAGGCCCGGCAGAGGCCGTTTCAACCGACAAATTACGGCAATGGCCCCGAGGCTTCAGCCTCGCTGACATAATTTGTCGCAAAAGGGTGCCGATTTTCAACATGAGCCCGTGCAGGCATGCTTCGGCCGCTTTCTCCCTAATATCCGCAGATCGGCCAGACGATCGGCTCGGCAGCAGCCTAGTTTTCTCTGCCGGAGGGCAAGGCGATAAATTGACCTCCTCGCCGATTTCTGATAAATTACCCCTGTGAATTGGCCGGTATCGGGAAAAGCGGCCCCCGACGGTCAGTCCGTCCGGGACGGACCGAGGCCTTCCCAGAGCTTAAAGGGAGAGGTGTCCGAGTGGCTTAAGGAGCACGCTTGGAAAGCGTGTGTGCGTCTAACGGCGTACCGTGGGTTCGAATCCCACCCTCTCCGCCACGAACAACCGGCCGACGACGAAAGGAGTCCAGGCATGGAAACGCAAGATTACATCCGGGTCGAAAACCAGTTCGGCGCGCACAACTATCATCCGCTCGACGTGGTGATCGACAAGGCCAAGGGCATCTGGGTGTGGGATGTCGACGGCAAGAAATACCTGGACTTCCTGAGCGCCTACTCGGCCGTCAACCAGGGGCACTGCCACCCCCGCATCATTAGGGCTCTCCAGACTCAGGCCAAGCGCCTGACCCTGACCTCGCGGGCCTTCCGCAACGACCAGTGGCCGCTCCTGGCCAAAGAGCTGTGCGACCTCACCGGCTACGAAATGGTCCTGCCCATGAACTCGGGCGCCGAGGCCGTAGAAACGGCCCTGAAGCTGGCCCGCAAGTGGGCTTACCAGAAGAAAAGCCTGCCCCAGGACCAAGCGGAGATCATCGCCTGCGCCAATAACTTCCACGGCCGGACGATCTCCATCGTCGGCTTTTCGACCGAGCCCCTCTACCGGAAGGATTTCGGCCCGTTCACCCCTGGCTTTCCCGTCATCCCCTACGGCGACATCGCCGCGCTCGAGGCGGCCGTCACCCCCAACACCGCCGCCTTCCTGGTCGAACCCATCCAGGCCGAGGCGGGCATCCTCATTCCTCCTCCGGACTACCTGAAGCAGGTCCGGGACACCTGCACGCGGAAGAACATCCTGTTCATCGCCGACGAGATCCAAACCGGACTGGGCCGCACCGGCAAGCTGCTGGCCTGCGAGCACGAGGGCGTGCGACCCGACATCGCCATCATCGGCAAGTCCCTGGGCGGAGGCTGCTACCCCATCTCCGCGGTCCTGTCCACGGCGGAGATCATGGGCGTCTTCAAGCCCGGAGAGCACGGCTCGACCTTCGGCGGCAATCCCCTGGGCTGCGCCGTGGCCCGGGAGGCGCTGAAAACGACCGTCGAAGAAAAGATGATCGACAACGCCGCGGCCATGGGCCGGTACTTCATCGAAAAGCTGCAGACCGTCCGCAGCCGGCTCATCAAGGAAGTTCGCGGCCGGGGCCTGCTCATCGGCGTGGAGCTCGTGCCCGAAGCGGGCGGCGCCCGGCGCTTCTGCGAAGCCTTGAAGGACGAGGGCCTGCTGTGCAAAGAGACCCACGACAACGTCATCCGCTTCGCCCCTCCGCTCATCATCAGGGAAAAAGAGCTGAACTGGGCCCTCAAGCGGATCAAGAAGGTCTTCCGGAACTTGAAATAGCTTCCGGCCGGACTTCCGAACCACGGATTCCTGTTCTTTAGTCCTGAAGTGCTGCCAGGTTCTCCGAAAATATCAACTGTCGCTTTTTTAGGACAATCCTGCCTAGAATCCTAACAAATTCGCCAGAAATAGACCGTTTTTCACACTGGCATGGAAACTGCAATATTGTTGTCGGAGAACGAAGATGAAAACGAAAAATAGCAAACGGACTTTCGGAGTCGTCCTGCTCCTCGCCGGTCTCATGGGTTTTACCGGATGCCTCATGGTCATGCCTTACGACGGGCCGTACGACGAAACCGATTATTCCTACAATCCGCCCATGGACACCTCCTATTTTTACGACACCTTGGCCGATCACGGCTCATGGGTCTACTGGCCCGGCTATGACTATGTCTGGGTTCCTTTCGACGCCGGATACGGCTGGCGGCCTTATTCCGACGGCCGCTGGGTCTGGACCGAATACGGCTGGACCTGGATCTCCTATGAACACTGGGGCTGGATCGTCTATCACTACGGCCGCTGGGTCTTCGAACCGGGCTTCGGCTGGTTCTGGGTTCCGGATACGGTCTGGGGGCCGGCCTGGGTCTGCTGGCGCTACAGCGATTCCTGGATCGGCTGGTCTCCGCTTCCGCCCCGCTTTCGATACGGCCACAGACACGGATTGATCCTGGACCAGATCGACCTCGCCAACGATTGGTGGATCTTCGTGAACCTCCGCAATTTCACCTCGGACCACTTGAGCCGGCACGTCCTCGGCCGGGACAGGAATGCGGAGTTCGTCAGCCGGACCATGGTCACGGCCCGGATCGTGGACCGAGAAGGCCGGCCGAGCAACATCGGCTTCGGCAAGGACAGGATCGAACGCCTGACCCGGACATCGATCCCGACCCTCACTCTGCAGGACGGCTCTCGACCCGAGCTGCCGCGAGTCGATTCGGGGCGAGTCGTCATCTACCGCCCCGACGTCGCGTCCAAGCCTTCAGCCAAGCCTGAGAAGTTTTCGACCCGGGAAGCCCGTGACGTCCGGAAGAGCGGCGCCGCGTCCTATTCTTCAAGCCGCGTCGATCCGCCTCGGTCCCGCACCGTGCCGGCCGCTCCCCAGCCGGCGCCTCGGGCCGCAGAGCCGGAGACGAGAAGGACCATCGACCGGGAATCCTCGAGCCTGAAACCCGGGGGCGACAAACCTCGCCCGGAATCCGGCCGCTCCGTCAAGGAAGTCCGAGTCCGGAGCGAGGAGAAACAATCGCGGGCTGAGGCCGAACGGACGAGTCCCTCCAAAGTGACCAAGAGCCGGGACCGCAAGGACGGGTGAGTCCGCGGCCGGCCTGCACGCCCCCGGGGCGGCGTTTCATCCATTGACAGGCTTTTCGGCCGTCTGCTATAAAATGTCTGCCCCAGAAGGGCGGCCGCGATCCAGAGCATTCCCATTGAACACACTCCGCCATCCCATCGGAACGGTCCATCAGGGACAGGACCCGAAGCTCACGGTTCGAATCATCGGCCGCTGCAATTTCCGGTGCCCGCTCTGCTCGACCTTCAGCCATCCCGAGCGGAAAGGCCTTCTGTCCCAGGACGAGATGAAGGAGATCGTCAGCCTCCTGGTCCGGGAGAGGTTCCGGGGAGCGCTCAATGTCTCCGGGGGTGAGACCAGTCTTCATCCCGACCTGCCGGAAATGGTATCGCTCGCCTCCCGCCGCCTCCCGGAATCCGCGGTCGTCGTCTTCACCAACGGAGATTGGGTCGGGGCTCGAGGCTGGGCCGAACGGCTAGGCCGGCTCCTGGGAGGGCCGAACGTCCTCGTCCGATTCTCACTGGACAGGCAGCATGCTCAGGGAAAGGCTATGGCCCTCTACGGCCGGATCCGCAGGAAGACGGTGGAAGCGGTGGAGCGAGAGCGCCTGGAGAAGGCGCGCCTGTTCCTGGCGGCATGTCTGGAACGGGGGGCCGAGCCCGGCAGGAACTTCGATTTCGCCTATAAGGGGACTCTGGCCGAGGCGGGTCGATACATGCGTCCGCTGGGGGATGTCCCCGTCTATCCCCTCCGATTCCAGCGGGACCCGGCGCGCCGGGCGAAGCGAATGGGCTTCATGGCCGTCGATCTTGACCCGCACGGCCGGCCCCGCGTCTTTGTGACCCTAGGACATATCCTTCGGGGGGAAGCGCTCGGAGGGATCCCGGCTCTTCCCCTGGCCCTGAGAATGAACCGGGAAGCCCTGTGCGCCAAGAGCTGAAACGCCGATGACACCGACCAAGCCCGCCCTCTCGATCGAAGTGAAAATGACCAACCTCTGCAACCAAGAGTGCGGCTACTGCGCCAACAACGACGGCGCGGGGCCGCCGGAGATGATCGATTGGCGCGCCTTCAATGGCCGCCTGGAGGAATGGGCGGGCCATAAGGAGACCTCGGTCTGCGACCTCACCGAGGTCCGCCTCACGGGAGGAGAACCGCTGCTCCACTTCGAGGGGGTGGTCGGCATCGCCCGCTGCTGCCAGCGCCTGGGGATCCGATCCGGCATCAACACCAACGGACTGCTTCTCGATGCCGCTCGAATCCGCCTTCTCAAAGCCTGCGGCCTGGAAGTGCTCAAGATTTCCTACGACTCCCTCCGGGCCGAGACCTACAGTCAAGTGCGGTATCCCATCGCCTCGCTTCGCCCCTTGACCCGGACCATCCGAGAGGCGGTCGAGAATCGATTCAAAGTGATCCTGCGGCTGACGCTGGCCAAGCCCAACCGGGGCCAGCTCGTCGAATGCTCACGGGAGGCGGCCGGACTGGGAGTTTATAAGCTCCAGATCAAGCCCCTCATCCGATCCGGCCGGGCAGCGGGCCTGGATCAATTCCTGAGCCGGGAAGAGATCGAAGAAGCTCTGGCCAGGCTGGCGGAGTCCGCGGCCGGAGGCGGCCTTCCCGTCGAGGTCCTATGCTGGCCTCCCGCGCCGGGCTCCCCGTTCTCCTACAAGATCTGCGGGAACATCAACAAGATCTACGTCTCGACGGATTTGACCTGCACCATCTGCAACTACATCGGGGAAACAGACCAGGCTCGGCTCGGCGACCTCGCCTCAACACACCTCGAAGTCATATTCCGGCGCCGCCTGGACGAGTCGCTGAACCAGTCGGTCAACGGCTGCCGCCTGGTCCGGGGTTGTCCCAACACGGCCTTCTTTGAAGGCGGAGCACCTTGACCGGGCCGTCATGGACGTCTTTTCTCGGAATGATGTCCTGACCGGAGTCAGGTTCCTCAAGACGATCCCCTCCTTTCTGCGCCATCCTTGGACTCTATCCCAAGCCCGACAGACCGTCCGGCTTCGCCTGGAGAGGAGGGCCTCGGATTTCTGCGCGCTGATGAAGAAGGCTGTTTACGGAAACCCGGGCAGTCCCTACCTCGGCCTGTTGAAGCAGGCCGGCTGCCCGTATGATGAGCTGGAGGATTCGGTCCGCAAGCACGGACTGGAGGAGACCCTCCGTCTGCTGTTCCAGGAAGGCGTCTACCTCACCGTCAGCGAATTCAAGGGACGCGCCCACGTGCGGCGGGGCCGATCGACGATCGACGCCAATCCCTCGCTCCTTCGCAATCCGCTGTCGCGAGACCACCTCCGGGCCCAGACCGGGGGCAGCGGCGGGCGGAGCGTGCCGGTCCTCATCGACTTGGCCTATGTCCGGGAGCGGGCGGCCGATCACCTTCTGGCGCTCGCTGCGCGGAACGGCCGCGACTGGGTCCACGCGGTCTGGGGAATCCCGGGAAACACGGACATGGTGCGCGTGCTCGAGCTGTGCGCCCTGGGAACTCCGCCGGAGCGGTGGTTCACCCAGGTCGATCCCCGCTCTCCCGGCCTACATCCCCGGTATCCCTGGAGCGTCCGGGCGCTGCGTTGGGCGGCTTGGGC
>Ga0031656_10000891_pt1 | contig 10970 bp, 10 predicted proteins | sample FrelakmetDIP11DI_FD_55080 | JGI IMG/M metagenome (GOLD analysis project Ga0031656, IMG submission 55080) | Freshwater lake sediment microbial communities from the University of Notre Dame, USA, for methane emissions studies - DIP11 DI | ecosystem: Environmental > Aquatic > Freshwater > Lake >... | reverse complement strand
CCTTCTTCCCGTCGCCTATGATCATACGCGAGGCGAGGGAATTGGCGAAGGTGGTGATGAACCAATAGGAGACGTCCTCGATGTTCCTCGGTCCGTATATGCCCGAGGGGCGCAAGATGACGTGCTCCATGCCCTTGACCGCGTAATCCCGCACCAGNCGCTCCGCCCTCAGCTTGGAGCGACCATATTCGTAGAAGGGATGGCATTCCGAGGACTCGTCCGCCATGCCGCTGGGGGTCGGCCCCATGGCCTCGGTGGAGGAGCAATAGAGCAGCCTTCTTACCCCATTTCGAAGCATGGCCTCCATGAGCCGCATGGTGCCCTCCACATTCACCTTTTCATACATCTCCCTCTTGCCGCTGAAGGTGTAGTAGGCAGCCAGGTGCACCACCGCCTCCGCTCCCTTCACCGCCTCGTCCAGGCTCTCCAGGTCAGTGAGGTCGGCACGCCTAATCTCCACTTTGAGAGGGTCGAGAAGGCGGGTGTCGCTGTCCTTACGAGCCATAGCCACGACCTCGTGCCCCCTCTCCAGCAGCGCCTCGATCAGGTGCCCGCCCAGGAACCCGGTGGCGCCAGTGACCATCACCCTCAAGGGGCGTCCTCCAGGGACATGGGTCTGCGGCGCTCATAGACGGCATAGGTGAACAACGAGGCCAGTGTAACACCATCATAGGGCTCAGCGGAGGAGCGCATGAACATGTCCTGGACGGGGACGATCCTGTAGACGCCCGCGGACGACAGGCCCCACAGAGCCTCCTCCCGCTTCCCTTCGGGCAGGGAGAGGCCGATGGTCTGCACCTTGTCGATGCCGCGGAAGGCGAGCATGGAGGGAACACGGCGCACCAGCTCCGCTGCCTTCTGCACGTCGTCCACCACCACCAGTTCCAGGAAGCGGCGCCTCCCGTGCACGCTGAAGGAGGGGAACGAGGCCACCGCCTCGTCCAGGTTGCTATGGCCGACGGACACGGCCAGCGTCCAAGGGTTCTCCGTGCTCTTGGAGGCCAGTACCCTGGAGCCCTTGAAGGAAAGGACCTTGCGCGCGCTGTTGGTCACGAACAACGCATCGTTGGAGGGCTCCAACTTGAAGCCTAGACCGATCGCGTCCAGGTGATCCTGGACCGAGGAGGCGAATCGCATCGCTCCACCTTGGCTTCCCACGTACACGCCGAAGGTGGGGGAGGAGCACAGCTGCTGCTCGTAGAGCACCATGTTCAGCGCCAGTCCCCTGGCTACTTCCTCCCCATCCGCCCCCTCTCCGACCAAGGCCACGCCCGTCAAGGGTCCGTTCACGAAGAAGCGCGGGTGCGCTGGGTTCTGCGCCAGCTGCACGGCCACGGAGCTCCTTCCTGGCTCCCCGCCCCAGAAGTTGACCACCCCGAAGGGGGAGGAGGTCAGGGCGGCCTTGAGCCCGGGAGAATCATGGCCGAAGTAGCTGATGCACAGCGCCCTGGCCATGAGGTGCGCCGCCGGGGACCTGCTCATGATGTCGCGGAAGCCCGCGAAGACCTCCGCTACCGCCTGGAAGTTGGATAGGGAGGGCTTGAGGAGGGTGAAGTTCCCTGTGACCAAGGATATGGTCGTGGGGATGAGCGTGGGGATGATGGAGTTGCCCGAGGAGATGATGAGCGAAGGCCCCGCTGGAAGATGCCGCATGCCCTCGTCCTCTCCAATGCTGGAGAACGATTCCAGGGCCTTGACGCCGCCGATCAGTGAGGACCTGAGATTGCGCTCGATCTCCTTGCCATCCAGGACCTTGGTCACCAGTGAGAGCTCCAGATCGATGAGGCGCTCTGGATAACCGGTCGCGGCCCTCAGGCCCTGCCTTATGCCAGAGAGCTCGCCGGCCATGAGGCGCTCCCTCCACACCTCGCCCAGGAGATCGATGACCTCCAGCCTCTCCTCGACAGGGAGGTCGCAGATCTCGGACTGGAGTGCATGCCCTTCCCTCAGGAGGGACGGCAGAGCGGCCTCCGATACCTCCTTGACCTTCTCCCCGCCCGCCTCTCGTTCCACAGTCTCCGTCGAACCGCCCAGATAGAAAGGCTCGATCATGGCTTGACCCCCTTGCCGCGCATCATCTCCTCCAGCGAGCCGCCGCAGGCACGTTGCAGCTCCCAGCCCTCTTTGATCGTCAGTCTCCTCTGGAACATGAACTCCCTGCCATAGAAGCGGTCCGAGGGCTTGGAGGACATTATGTCCCCGGGGTAGAAGCATTCCAGCCAGGAGGTCGTGAAGGGATTGAAGATGCACAGCACTCCCTCCTTGCCGTCGCCCTCGAGGGGCTCGAAGGTCCTCGGGTCCAGCAGGAAGACCTCTGACAGGGGATAGGGCACCTTGTCCATCACACCATAGTGGTCGATGAGCGCGGTGAGGGTCTCGGTCATGCCCAGAACATCCATGAATGGTGTGGCTCTGGGCTCGCCTTTCTTGGTCCGGGCGGTGAAGTGCTTCCGGGACTGAGCCACGATCTGGTCGTAGGGGGGGAGGTCGGCGAACCCCTTGGTCCCGCCGCCAGTGACGATGAGACCCCCGTCGCCCAGCTTGATGGGGGGTGAACCGGTGGCCAGCTTCTGCACCACGTACTTGGTCCACTTCATCTCCTCCATGCGCTTGGCCAGGAGATAGACGCCAGCGGGAGCGGTGAAGAAGAGCTTGGGCTGCGCCTTGCTCTTGAGGAAGCGCGTGATGCGCTTCCTGTTGACCTCTAGCTTCTGCCAGGGCTTGTCTCCGTCCATGCCCTCCTGGAGGTCCATGCCGTAGATGAGCTCGATGCCCTTGGACTCCAGCGCTAGCTCGACGAAGGCCACGAAGCTGAGACGATGGCGGAGCTCGGGAGCAGCCATGAAGAGGGCGATCCCTCTGCCCATATCCAAGACGTCCCCGTACACGTACTCGAAGAGGAAGGCGTTGGCCTTGACCATGATGGCCAGGTCCAGGGGCGAACGGTACAGCTTGACCGGCGCCCGCCCTGAGGTCCCGGAGGACTGGAAGCTCTCCCCCTCCGGCTCCACATTAGGGATGAGGAAGGGCTTGTGCCCGTCCCCCCGGAGCATGTCCGAGGGCACAGCGAGCTTGGCGAGGTCCTCGATTCCGGCCGCCTTCGGGTCGATGTCCAGGCGCTCGAAGAGCTGGGCATAGTATTCAGAGTGGCGCTTGAAGAACAGTAGGCTCTCCCGGGTCATCTGCCTGCGCAGATCGCGGAGCTGGTCCGGGGTCTTGTGGAAAAGGGAATCGCCCTGCACCAGCTCCCAAACCTTCTCCACATGCGGGTCGCGGAGGAGCGTGCTCTTGGCCGCTCGGTCGAAGATCTCCTGAACTGTCATCCCTTTCAAGGGGGGAAGAGGTTCTCGAATAATAAAGACTAGAGCAGCCTGGAGGGGTCGAAGCCCAGCTCGATGGCGATGGGAGAGCTGAACTCCACCACGCCCAAGCGCCGTGCCGCCTCTAGATACTCGTTCTTGGACAAACGTATGAAGGCCTCGCAGAAGAGGCAGCCTTTCCCGCCCAGCATGGAACGGTACTCGTTCAGCCCACGGACCATGCGCGGGTAGTCCGCGACCGCCACCTGGGATCGGTGGCGACCGATGGCCTCCAGCTTATCTGTCATGACGTCACTGATGTCCACTACCACGTTGGGAATGATCACGCTCCATACCTCGTAGGAATATACCTCAACGTCCTCCTCGTACTCGATGAGGGCATAGGCCAGGATCTTGCTGGTGTGATAATGGTCTGGCGGCCCGTCGACGAAGCTTGGGACGAAGATGGCTGTGGGATGGAAGTCACGGATCACCGCATTGAGGCGATAGATGTTGGAGGTGTCGCATTCCAGCCCCATGTCCGGGTTCTTGAAGAACTGCGCGTCATGGCAGCCAAGGGAGGCTAAGGAGTCCACTGCCTCGTCTCGCCTTATCTGGGCCAGCTCGATGGGCTCCACGTCGCAGTTGCCGTAGCGGCCATCGGTCATGAACACCACCTTCACCTGCGCTCCAGCGAGCTGGTGCTTTCTTATGGTCCCCCCGCAACCGATGACGTCGTCGTCCTGGTGGGGGGAGATGATCAGTATGCGGGCATCTGCGTCTATCTTCATCTTCGGGATATGAGGGGAGACGTTCCGGCCCGTGCTGGGGTCCTGCTCCACCTCATAGACGGAAAGGATGTAGTCCAGGACATCGACCATGCTGATGTCGGGTCTCAAACGGTGGGGCATAGGGGCGGTTCCTCGCTTTCCTAGGGGCGTGCATCGTATAAGAATGTTTTCCATTAATAGGAAAATGTTGTCCTCTTTGTATAAATTTCAGGGTTTCCTATCCTCGATGCCAGAGCTGAGTTTAGGATTCCTTCGCTCGGTACCCCCGGCCAACGTCCCAGCACTTGCCTATGGGCTGACCGAGCCCCCAATACTGCTTGCTGCCCATATCGAAGAGCAGGGGGCGCAGCTTCCTCATGTCGATGCGGCCCTCGGTGAGCACGCTCTCTTCGGCGAACGTTGATAATATCTCTCCCACCAAGACCTCGTGCGTTTTGTAGTCCAGGACCTCGTGCAACCGGCAGTCCATGCAGACCGGACACTCCTTGACCATGGGGGCGTTCTTGGCTTCGGAGAAGAAGGTGGTGAAGACCTTTGACTTGTCCTCCCTTTTCCCCGAGACGATGCCCACATGATCGGTCTCCACCACCATGTCCTCGGTAGGCAGGCAGACGCTGAACGCCTGGGAGCGCTTGATGCACTCGTTGCTGTGGTGCGATTTGTGCAGCCCGATGGAGATGAACTGCGGCTGGCCGTAATTGAAGATGCCCACATGCGCGATCGTCGCGAAGTTCTCCCTGTCACCATCCATGGCCCCCACGATGACCACTGGCATCGGGTAAAGGGCACATATCCCTCCCAAGTCCTTCCTCAATAGGCTCACCAGGAGTATTACGCAGCCGGGAGGATATGAATCAGTCGCAGAGCGTGGCCAGGAGGAGACGTTCCATCACCGCCCTCTTCAGTATCATCTCTATCAACGGCCCTTTTCCTCGGAGATAGGCCTCACGGTCCAGTCGATATCTTGAGGCCAGGACCCTCTTGAGGCACTCGTACTCCTCAGATGTGATGGCGTGGTCCCGGAGGTAATCGCGGAACCAGATATGCCTCCAGTAGGCCCACGTGCCGGTCCTAACGATGTGCAGGTGATGGGTACGGGGCGCGCCCTTGCGGAAGAACAGGCGCCCAGTATCGTCCTGAGGGACGTATTGGAAACCGAGAGGCTCGAGGATCTGGCAGAAGACCTCAACCAAGGAAATGTCCCTCGTGGCGACCAGGATGTCGACGATCGGCTTGGCCGCCAGGTCAGGGACCGCCGTGCTGCCCACGTGGTGGATCTCCAATGCCAGAGTACCGAGCGTCCTCTGGAGCAGATCCCTTTCCTCTGAGTACATCTCCTTCCAGCGTGGATCGTGGTCCTCTATCTCGATGGCGTCCTCCATATCCTCGGGCATGACCACTGCTCCTCAGTCCATCTCATCATCGCTGAATGCGGACAGGTCCTCCGACAGGTTGAACAGCAGCCCCATGGAATTGCTGAGATAGCATCGTCCTGCCTTTCCCTCCCATCGCACCACCGTCCAGTCCTGCGACACCAGGTCATCCCTGGCCATCTCCAGTTCGGGCACCAACAGCTCCATGATCGGCCCCAGTTTGGGTCCGCGATCGATGAACAGGCGCACGTCCTCCCCGACGAGCTCCACGGAGTCGGCGGTCTCCTCCACGACGGTCATCCCCGTTCCCTGGAAGTAGGCCTTCGCCTCCTCCAGGTCCTCTGTCTGCAGATATACCCGGTCGCTCATCTTGTAGCTCACTATCTCACGCGCCAGGGCACGATTCGCCTGCCAGGCACATAAAGCTGATGCCAGTAGAGCGCGAAGGGAACCTACGAACCGTTATATATCATGCTTTTCATGTCTTTGAACCGTGCGAACTAATGTCACGTGCTCTAGGCAAATCGACGTTTTGGTCAGCACGGTGATCGTTGTTCTTGGATAGAGGACACTCTTCCTGAAGGGTGTCCTCGATCATTGCGGAAGAAAACCGGAGGTGTAGCTTTTGAAAGGCTCGAAGGCTCTGCTAGCACTGCTTGAACGAGAAGGCGTAGAGGTCATATTCGGATATCCAGGAGGGGTCGTCATCCCCATTTACGATGACCTCTTGGACTCGAGCATACACCATGTGCTGGTTCGCCACGAGCAGTGCGCTGCGCACATGGCGGATGGCTACGCCCGGGCCACCGGGCGAACTGGCGTTTGCATGGCGACCTCAGGCCCCGGCTCGACGAACCTGGTGACCGGGGTGGCCACGGCCTATGCCGACTCCACCCCCATGCTGGTTCTCACCGGTCAGGTGGCGACGCATCTCATCGGCACCGCGGGCTTCCAGGAGGCGGACACCTTCAGTTTGATGATGCCCATAACCAAGCATAACTTCCGCGTCCTGGACCCGAAGCAGGTCCCGGAGGCCATCAAGCGCGGCATGAACATCGCCAGGAACGGGAGGATGGGGCCGGTGCATGTGGACCTTCCAATGGACGTGATGAACGGCAACGTGCCGGAGGCCCTGATGGACGAGTCCTATCCCGTGCCCTCGCCCGCAGAGGACTTCACCCAGATGCTGGAGGCGGTGCGCAGCCTCTTGAACGCGGAGAGACCGGTCCTTCTCGCAGGCGGGGGGGCCATATGGGCCAACGCGGGACCCGAGGTCACCAGGCTGGCGGAGCTCCTGCTCATGCCTGTGATCACCTCGGTGATGGGAAAGGGGATCATCCCGGAGGAGCATCCGCTCTCCACAGGCATCCTTGGCATGCATGGCAGGGAGGTTTCCCGGAGAGCCCTCCTCGAGGCAGATATCATACTTGCCGTGGGGACGAGGTTCTCGGACAGGACCGTCCCGAATGCCAACGAGATACCCATGACCACCAAGATCATCCAGGTGGACATCGACCCCATCGAGGCGGGCAAGAACCCGCGCACCAAGGTGCGCTTGGTCGGTGATGCCAAGAAGGCTTTGCAGCAGATCATCAAGGGAATCGGAAAGGGGAAGCAGGACACGCCTTGGGCGCAACGGCTCAAGGAGTTCAAGGTCAAATGCGCCTGCAACATTGACATCAACACCACCCCCATCAAGCCACAGAAGGTCATATTCGAGCTGGGCAAGGTGATGACCGACGATACCATCATCACGACCGAGGTCGGCCAGAACCAGATGTGGGCGGCGCACTTCTTAAAGATAAGGCATCCAAGGCAGTTCATCACCTCCGGGGGAATGGGCACCATGGGCTTCGGTTTCCCAGCAGCCTTGGGGGCGAAGATCGCCTATCGTAACAAGCCTGTGATCGACATCGCGGGAGATGGCAGCATACAAATGGTGTTCCATGAGTTCGCCACCGCGGTCCAGGAGAGCCTCCCGGTGATGGTGTGCGTGCTGGACAACGGCTGGCTGGGGATGGTCAAACAATGGCAAAAGCTGTTCTGGGGGGAGAGGTACTCCGGGACGAGCTTGCACGCCAACCCTGACTTCGTCAAGCTCGTGGAGGCGTTCGGGGCGGAAGGCATCAGGGTGGAGAGACCATCGGAGCTGCACGAGGCCTTGAAGAAGGGGATGAGGTCCGACGTCCCCTGCTTGCTGGACATCATAGTGGACCCAGAGGAGGACGTGCTTCCCATGGTTCCAGCTGGCAAGATGTCCTGTGATGTGGTGTCCGGCAACTGCAACTGGGCAATCAAGTGAGGAAGTAGGGGCGAGAGCGCAGCGATGCTGGCCGTGTCTGGCATACGATCCAATGTGCCCCATGCTTCCCCCTTCAACCTGGGGCGAGCGCTGTCATTCTCAGCTGAAGGAGATAAAATAGGCGAGGAGGATAAGCAAGGGCCATGGCAATGNCAGCATGAGGACCGCGCCNCAGNGATTGATCCNCTTGANCTTTNCCGCCCGCTTGTTGTACTTTAACTCGACACATCCCAGGACATCTTGAAAGGGATGCGCGTTGCGATTAATACATCCAATAGTAAAACCAAATTTAAGGAAGAATCGCATTTGCGCGGGGTTGTGTTCGTCCATGGATTGAATTCTCATTTCTTGTGCAGATGATCTGGTGTCTCGGGCCGTGGCGCGAAGCAGGAGACTGATGACTCGCGTAAAACGACATCGAACCTGGCGCAGGCCATTTTTACAGCCTCCTCGAACACACGCCGTATCTCTTCTGGAGAGGTGGTAATTCGAGCGTTGATCACCAGCTTCCCCTCCCCCTCTAGATAGCGCCCGCCCCTAAGGCCCTCGACCTGGAGCAGGCCCTCGACCATGCTCATCTTGACCGCCACATGGGGCGAGGATATCACCAACTTGACATGCCCGGTCATTTGAGCTGGGAAGGCCTCTGCCACATGCCTCAATAGCGTTGTGGTGAAGTTCGAGATGTCGAGCTTGGTGGCTTTGATCGTGCCGCTCAGATTGTACCATCCCATCGATGCCTTCTCATGGGCGAAGATGGCGGGATCGTCCGGCCTAGGCATTTTGTTGCTGGTCCTCGCGGATATGACGATATCGACTATCTTGTCCAGGTTCATCATCGTCCGAGCGGAATAGGGGATTACCTCCGCCCCTGGGACCTCCCGCTTGATCCTCTCTATCGCCTCCGTTATTTGAGCCTCGTTCATGAGGTCGCATTTGGATACCAGGATCACCTCGGCATCATGCACCTGGTTCAAGGGGATGANCCTTCCCTCGCTCCCCAGGCCGAACCCTGAAGGCTTGGCCAGAAGCTCNCTGGTCCTGGTGCCGTCCAGGACCACCATCAATGGGGCGACCTCGAACTCGTCCGGGTACATGGTTCGCAATGGTGCAACTACCGAGGAAAGGATGTTGGTAGAAGTCCCGATCGGCTCCGCCAGGATGACGTCGGGGCGCCCCATGTTGACAAGGGTCCGGGCGTTCTTCACGAAGTCAGGGAACTTGGAGCAGAAGCAACCCCCTAGGACCTCCGCCACATCGAAGCCGGCATTCTTCACGTACTCCGTGTCCACCAGCACATCTCCCTGGTCATTGGTGACTATCGCGGTGTACTTGCCATGGTGGTCCCGGAGCTCCCGAGCGATGGACGTGGCCAAGGTGGTCTTGCCCGATCCCAGGTAACCCCCGATGATGCCGAAACGGGTCCGTTCTTTGCCAGTCTTGCTCTCGTTCATGGAATCTTGTCCCTCAAGCCCGTTGAAGGTTATGCAATTTTGCTATGAGCCACTGGCGATGGTAGAAGCAAATGACACGAACGCGACCCTACGAATCTAGTTATAGACGCTAGCTTTTAAGGTTCGAAGGTAACCGCCGTAACAGGTGATGACATGGCAAAGATCTATCATGATGCTGACGCCGACCTGGGCGTCCTGAAGGGTAAGAAGGTGGCAGTGATCGGGTTCGGTAGCCAGGGGAAGGCGCAGAGCATGTGCCTGCAGGACTCTGGCCTGAACGTGGTCGTAGGCCTGCGCAAGGGCGGCAATTCCTGGGACCTGGCGAAGAAGAATGGAATGAAGGTGGAGGAGGTGCCCAAGGCCGTGAAGGGCGCTGACGTGGTCATGGTCCTCATCCCCGATGAGATCCAGGGCGTGATCTTCGAGAAGGACATCAAGCCCAATCTGAAGGAAGGCGCGGCTCTGGACTTCGCACACGGCTTCGGCATCACCTTCGGCACCATCAAGCCGCCGAAGAACGTGGACGTCATAATGATGGCGCCCAAGGCCCCTGGCCCGAGGGAGCGAGAGGTGTTCCTGGAGGGTTTCGGCGTTCCGGCTTTGATCGCGGTGCATCAGGACTTCACCGGGAACGCCAAGAAGATCGCCCTCGCCCTGGCGAAGGGCATCGGGGCCACCAAGGCCGGCGTCTTGGAGACCGACTTCAGGGAGGAGGCCACCTCGGACCTTTTCGGCGAGCAGGCCGTGCTCTGCGGCGGTGTGACCGCCCTGATAAAGGCGGGATTCGACACCTTGGTGGAGGAAGGCTACCAGCCGGAGATCGCCTATTTCGAATGCTTGCATGAGCTAAAGCTGATCGTGGACCTGATCCAGTCCGGGGGAATGATGAAGATGTGGACCTCCGTGTCGAACACCGCGGAGTTCGGCGGGCTGTCCACGAGGGACAGGGTCATCACCGAGGACTCGAAGAAGGCCATGAAGAAGATGCTCAAGGAGATCCAGTCCGGCAAGTTCGCTGAGGCCTGGCTCAAGGACGCGCAGAGCGGCATGAAGAAGCTCGAGGCCATGGAGAAGGAGGAGGCCGAGAGCAACATCGAGGTCGTGGGCAAGGAGATCCGGGCGCTGTTCGAGAACAAGTGACCTCCAGAACCATCTGAAATCCTTTCCATCATTCTCATTTCTCATTGCGAGCCTCTTTATGCGGCCTCTTGCGTTCTGATGCGTCCATGAGCGCGCGCATCGGTATCGTGGCCTGCGAGACCTTCCGCAGGGAGATCGACCACTTGCTCGAAGGGGAGGACGATGTGGTCTACAAGGAATACCTGGAGTTCGGTCTGCACGAGTATCCCGAGGAGCTGAAGCGCGCGGTGGTGGAGAAGGTGAACTCCCTCAAGGGGAAGGTGGACGCGGTCTTCCTCGGATATGGGATCTGCCAATCGCTCAAGGGCATCACGTCCCGAATGGATGTGCCCACGGTCATGCTGGAGGCGGACGATTGCGTGGGCGTACTCATCACCCCGGAGGAGTACGAGAGGGAGCGGAAGAGATGCGCCGGGACCTGGTACGCCACCCCTTTCTTCTGCGAGAGGGGCGAGTCCTGGTTCGACAAGAAGCTGGAGAAGGAACTGGGCGCGGAACAGGCGAGGGCCTTGGAGGCCCAGGGCTATGATTCCATGTGGTTCCTGAGGCAGCTCTTCAACGGCTACTCGAGAACGCTCTTCATCGACACCAAGGTCGGGGACCGCGAGTAC